>JAABUX010000007.1_pt1 | contig 316566 bp, 302 predicted proteins | sample 5561851 | NCBI WGS metagenome assembly JAABUX01 (sample SAMN10711883, study PRJNA513361) | rock metagenome | isolation source: Antarctica rocks | place: Antarctica: Victoria Land, Richard Nunatak red sandstone | collected 2016-01-03 | reverse complement strand
ACGACTCTTCGCACATTGGCGTGTTGGCTTTACGTCGGTGGCTCGATGATGGGAGCCGGATGAGCAGAGAGGTTCACGTCCGGTTCTGCGAGAGCCCGAGGGTGGGATTCCCTCGGGCTACTTACCCTCGCCGGCCCCAGCAATCGGCATTCGGAGAGGACGCCTATCCGTCATTGATCGGCAGCGGGTGCGAAGCGTTCCCCGAGTTAAGCGCTGCGTATGAACACGCACATGACGACCAACCCTTCTGCGACGGTACTCGCGGATCTGCTCCTCGATTTGCGCGAGCGGCGTAAGGAACTCGAACTCTCGCTAACGCAGATCGGCGAGCGGCTCGGTAAGAGCCCCATCTGGGTCGGGGCGGTGCTCTCCGGCCAAGGACGTTTGACTCCCGAGACGGCGCAAAAGCTCGCCGAAGTCCTCGCGGTCGACGAGTCGTCCCTCGAGCCGCTCGTCACTCCACCGGTTCGCAACTCCGATCCGCTCGTGTACCGGCTGCACGAGCTCATCGATGTCTACGGGGACGCGCTTCGTGAGTGGACCTTCGAGACGTTCGGCGACGGCATCTTGAGCGCGATCGACCTCGCAATTACCTGCGAACGTCGAGGGGAGCGCGCGATCGTTACGCTCGATTCGAAGTTTTTGCCATACAAGGAGTTCTAGTGGACGTTCCAGCCCACTACGCGGGAACGAAAGCGCTATGAATATCGGACGCCTTCTTCGTCCCTTGCGCAGCGGCTCGGCCCACATCGCCGGCAACGATCCGCGCGTTGCCGCGCCCGTCACCCTCCAAGTTGCGAGCCCCGAGTTCGCGCACCGGACGACCATGCCCGCCGCCTACCGCGGCAAGGACTCGCTCTTTCCACCGCTTCACTGGTCGGGCGTGCCAGCTGCCGCGCGCGAGCTCGTTCTTATAGCCGAAGACGTCGACGTGCCATTTTTACGACCCCTCGTCCACACGATCGTCTACGGGATGGCGCCCGACCGGCCCGGGATCGAAGCGGGCGCTATCCCGCACCTCAGGCTCGGCGCAGCGGACCGCGCGGGCGAGCTGAAACTCGGAAAAGCCGCCGGTATCGCGCCGGGCTACCTTGCGGTGACGCCAATTCCGGGCCACGGCCCGCATCGCTACGTTTACCAGCTCTTCGCGCTCGATCGCGCCTTGCCGTCATTCGCTAAACCGCCGTCGAAGAAAGAGCTTTTGAACGCGATGGCGGGTCACGTCATCGCTCGTGGCGGCACGATCGGTCTCGCCGAAGCGTAACGGCTGCCGGCGCCGTTCGGGTTTACGCCGAGCGGCGCTCGAGGACCGGGTCCGCTTCGCGAACGTCTTGGTTGTAAAACGACGCGCCCTGCCGCCCGGCGGCGGCTTCGCGCGCGAAGGTGATCAGGTGGTGGCTTACCATTCCGATGTGGAACATCGCTTCGACGTTGCCCTTGGCCATCGTTTGCCTGGCCATCTTCCAAAAGACTTCGCGATAGTCGCTCATCACGCCGACGCGGACGAGGAGGTTGCCGAATATTCGCAGCGCGGTACGAATGTTGCGCGCGTTCACACGCTGTTTGGAATTCGGGGGCGTGATGCGATTGGGGAACACGTGGTCGACGTGATATTGGAAGCGGCGATACAGAGCATCCGGCGTGTAAGCCTGCGTGAACGTACGCCGCCACATCGCGACCATTTCGTCGTATGGGATCTTGAACTGGACGTTCGATTCGCGGCCGGGTTCGTCGATCAACCGCCCTTCGGCTTCGAGCCGGCGGTAGAGCGGAGTCCGCGGCAGCGCTTGCAATAAGTTAATCGTCAGCAGCGGTATCTTCGAGAGCTCGACGAACTCGAGGATGCGTTCGGGCGTATCCGGGGTGTCGCTGTCGAGTCCCATGATGATGCCGGAAACGACTTCCATGCCGAAGCTGTGAATCACATCGATCGCTTCCATGATCGGCATGTGATTGTTCTGGCCCTTATTCATCGCTTTGAGCGCCGCAGGGTCGGGCGTTTCGATGCCACAGAATATCGTACAGAAGTAGGCTTCGCGCATCATCGCAAGCAGATCGGGCGATTTCGCGATGTTGAGCGTCGCTTCGCAGGCAAGCTGGACGGCGTAGCCGTTCTTCTTCTGCCAGGCGATCAAATGCGGCAAGAGATCTTTTGCGGCCTTACGGTTGCCGACGAAATTATCGTCTACGAAATAGATCGCGCGCTCGCCGCCGTTCGCAAGAATGGCGTCGAGCTCGGCAACGATCTGCTCCGGCATCTTCAAGCGCGGATTGTTGCCGTAGAGCTCGGGAATATCGCAAAACTCGCACCGGTACGGACAGCCGCTCGAGAACTGCACGCTGCCCAGGAAGTAATGCGCGACGTCGATCTTCTCATATGCGGGCACGGGAAAATCCGCTAGCGGCAGACGCTCTTTGGTCTCGATGCGCACTTGCGCGGGAGGCCGCGCGACGGATTCCGTGAGCCTGCGAACGATTTCGTCCGTTGCGTCGCCAAGCTCACCGACGTGCAGGTAATCGAAGGCGGGATAATATTCGGGGCAACCCGAGACGGACGGTCCTCCGAGAACCGTCACTTTTTGGAAGCCGTGCGCGCGCCGGTTGATATCGTTGATTTGCGGCCGCTGAATGTGCATGCCGCTTACGAAAACCACGTCGGCCCACATGAAGTCGGCGGCCGTCGCTCGGCGCACGTTTTCGTCGACGAAGCGCACGTCCCAGTTGGCGGGCATGTAATTCGCGATGACGAGGATGCCTTGTGGAGGCATGAATGCCTTGACGCCGACGAACGGATACGCATGCTCGAAGGTGCCGAAAGAAGGCGTGTAGTGTGGAAAAACGCAGAGAACGGTACGGCGAATGCTCGATGAAGCGCGGATCACGAGCGCACGCCGCGCGGCGCCGAGCAGGGAATCCCACTGTCCCGCGCCATAAGGATTCCGAAAAGCGGCAGCGTGAGTAAACCCTCACGAAACGGCGCTTGGTGTTCGTCCGAGCCGATGCGCATGAGCCCGTCTGTGCCGCAAAGCACTCGCAGTCCTGCGGCACGGCTGGGCGGGGGGTTCCCGATGCGGCTATCTAATCCACCCGAATTCGGCGCATGGAAGGGACGGACAGATCCGAGGAATGGTTAAGGCAGCGCTCTCGCCACATGAGAAGCGGGCAGACGAGCGCGCGGCGCTCGATTTCGCTCGGAAAATAATCGGTCGCGTTTCGCGCACGTTCGCGATCGGCATCTCGGTCCTGCCGGGCGACCTCGGCAAAGCCGTCCTGGTCGGCTACTTATTGTGCCGCATTGCCGACACCATCGAAGACGACGGCAAGGCATCGGCCGCCCGCCGTCAGGAGCTGCTCGCAACGTTTCTCGAGTGCTTTCACGATCCGCTCAAAGCCGAACGCTTCGCTGCTGAAGCGTCCGATATCGGCGGGGACGTCTCGTATCTCGAGCTTCTGCAGGGGACGAATCTCGTCTTCGAACTGCTTCATTCTCTACCACCCGAGAGTGCGGCGATCGTAGAAAAATGGACGCGCGAGTTGACCGTCGGCATGAGCGAATTCGTGGGCCGCTATCCCGCCGGCATCCGCATTCAAACGATGGCTGAGTACCAGCGCTACTGCTATTACGTTGCCGGCACCGTGGGCCATTTGCTTACCGATCTCTGGTACTATCACTCGCCATGCGTAAGAGAAAGCGATTACGAGCACCTGCTCGTTCATTGCGAGGCCTTCGCGGAGGCGCTCCAGACGGTCAACATTCTCAAGGATATCGCGTGGGATATCGAGCACGAGAATGCCGCTTACATCCCCGAGGAGTTGCTGCGCGCGCGCGGCTCCAGTCACCAGACGATGCTGCATGGCGATTGGCGGCCGCAGAACCGTGAGGCTCTCATGGCACTCACGAAGCTCGCTCGCGAGAATATTCGCGAGTCGCTCGAATACATCAATGCGATCCCCAAGATGGCAATCCGCATACGGCTGTTCTGCTTGCTGCCGGTGCTCTTCGCGGTCGCAACCTTGCGGGAGATCGAGCGTACGAGCGTCATGCTGCAGTCCGGCGGGGCCGTCAAGATTACCCGCGGCGAGGTCCGTTCGCTCATTCTCGCAGGGTCGTTTTCAACAATCAGTAACAAAACGACGCGGTGGCTCGTCTCAAAAACAAGCCGGCGACGCTTCAAGCTCGGCCTAGCGAAACCCTAAAGCGGCTCCTGAGCATATCCTACCTGGCGATCGACTATCCGCGGACGTCGCTCGTGCTGTGGGCTCTCCTCTCGATAGGCGGCGTCTTTGCGTTTCTGAATCTGAAGCTCGCCCTCTTTCCCGACATTACGTTTCCCGTCGTCATCGTTACGGCGAGTAGCAACCAGATCGACGTTAACAAAGCGGAGCTCTCGGTGACGGACCCGATCGAGAAGGCGCTGCGCTCGCTACCCGGCATCTCGCGCATACACTCGCTGACGTATCCGCAATTCGTCGCCGTCGATCTTGCCTTCGACGTCAACAAGTCGCTTGCGCAGCGGCGGGATGAAGTCGAAGCGACCCTGGCCGGACTCCGCTTGCCCGCCGGTGCCAAGACGACGGTCGCAACCGAGAATTTAAACGAAACTCCGGTTGTTACGTACGCGCTGGTCGAGAAGGGCCGTCCGCTCAAGGAGGTGGCGGCGGTGGCCGAGCGCTACGTGGCGCCCCCGCTGCGCGCGATCGACGGCGTTCTGAAGGCGAGCGTCGTGGGCGGTCAGAGCACGGGCGATGATGCTTCGGCTTTTCGCTTCGACGGGAAGCCGGCCATCGCGATAGGCGTCGTCAAGCGCGCCACCGCGAACGCTCTAGACGTGGGCGAAGCCTCGGACGAAGCGGTCGCTGACGTCTCTGAGGCGCATCCGGACCTGCACATCGTCCAGGCTTCTACGCAGGTCACCTACATTTTGGAAGCCTCCCGAGCGACGCAGGAGGCCCTCGCCCTCGCCGTCGTGCTCGCCATCCTCGTCATCTTGCCGTTCCTGCGGGATTGGCGTGCAACGACCATCTCGGCCGTTGCCATCCCCGTGTCGCTTCTCGGGACGGCGATCGTCATGTGGCTCTTCCACTTCAACCTGGAGACGATTACCTTACTCGCGCTAGCGCTCGTCGTCGGCGTGATCCTCGACGACGCGATCGTCGTCGTCGAGAACATCGTCCGCCATCTAGAAAACGGGGAGACGCCCAAAGGCGCCGCGCTCGAGGCGAACAAGGAGATCGGCTTGACGCTCGTCGCCGCATCGCTGACGATCGTCGCGGTCTTCCTGCCGATCGGCTTGATGCGCGGCACGCTCGGGCAGTTTTTTCGTCCCTTCGGTTTGACGGCTTCCGCGGCCGTGATCTTCTCGCTGCTGGCAGCGCGCACGCTCTCGCCGACGATCGCGGCGTGGTGGCTGCGCAGCCGTGTCGGCCCCGGGCCCCGCAAGATCGACACGGAGCATTTCCTTGCGCATCCGCATTACCGGCGCGTCTTAAGCTGGTCGTTACGACATCGCCTGGCCGTCGTCATCCTCGCGGCACTGGCCCTCGCGGGCGGTCTCGCGCTCATTCCGTTCATCCCCAAAGGCTTCATCCCGCATCTCGACCGGGGCGAGTTCCTGGTCTCGTTTCAAACGCCGCTCGGGACCAGCTTGGCCGACACCGAAGCGACGGCCGCAACACTGGAGGCGTCTCTGCGCGCTGACCCGGCCGTTGCGGACTATTACACGACGATCGGCGGGCGCCCGAATCAGCAAAACGTCGGCACGATCGACGTCCGCTTGCGACGCGCTCGCAAAGTGAAGACGATCGACGTCGAGAACGCCGTTCGCAGCCGCATGCCGGCGCTCGACGGTGTCGTCACGACGGTCGAAGACGTGCCCTTCGTCGGAAGCAGTACGGCGAAGCCGCTACAGGTTGCGCTCGTCGGCGACAACCTCGGCGAACTGCGCGACCTCGGGTTGCGCTTGGAACACATGCTCGTGCGGCAAAGAGGCTTCGTCAACGTGAGTTCCAGCGGACTCTCGGACGGAACGCCGTTCTCCGCAATCGAGCACGTGGACGGAAAACGCGCCGTGCAGATCACCGCCGACCTCGTGCCGTCGCTGCAAATCGGCGATGCCGACGGCATGGTCGTGGCGCAAGCCCGTAAAATTCTGCCGCGAAACAAGGGCGTAAGGCTCCAGTTCGGTGGCAATTCTGAAGATTCGGTAACGACCTTCCGCGATTTCGGAATCGCTCTCGGGCTGTCGGTCGTCGCGATCGTCGTCGTCTTGCTGGTTCTCTTCCGGAGCTGGGTCGATCCGCTCGTCATAACGGTTTCGCTTCCGCTCTCGATCGTCGGCGCGCTGTTCGCGCTCTGGATCACGCGCGCCGATTTCGGACTGATCTCGTTGATGGCGGTGATTTTTTTATTCGGACTCGTGAATAAAAATGCGATCTTGCTCGTCGATCGCATTAAGAAGTTGCGTTCGCTCGGAATGGCGCGCAGCGATGCTATCAACGAGGCCGGAGCGCAGCGTCTGCGTCCGATCCTCATGACGACCGCCGCGACCATCCTCGGTATGCTGCCGATTGCGCTCGGCTTCGGAGCGGGAGCGGAATTGCGCGCTCCGATGGCCGTCGCGATCATCGGCGGCCTGATCACTTCGACCGTGCTCAGTCTCGTGGTCATCCCGGTTGCGTACACGATCGCCGACGACTGGGCGCGCGGTGGCGAGCTGACGGATTGAGTCGCCTCGCTTTCGTAACCGGCGGTACCGGCTTCGTCGGTGCGAACGTCGCGCGGGCGCTGCTTGCCGACGGTTGGTCTGTCCGAGCCCTCGCCCGAGCGGGCAGCGACCGGCGCAATTTGCTGAACCTCGATCTGGAGATCGTGGAGGGCGACCTTACCGGCGCCGACCTCGCCTCGCGTATGCGTGGCGCTGAGGCCGTCTTCCACGTAGCGGCTCACTACAGCTTATATCGGCGTGACCGGGCGGCATTGATGCGCAGTAACGTTCTGGGCACACGCAACGTCCTCGCCGCAGCCAAGCGAGCGAAAGTGCGGCGCACGGTCTACACGAGTTCCGTCGCCGCGATCGGCGTCAAGGAGCGCGGCGTTGCCGATGAGACGCACCAGGGCCAGCCGCACCATTTGATCGGGGCCTACAAGCGCTCGAAGTATTTGGCCGAGCGCGAGGCGCTGGGCGCGGCACTGGCGGGCCAGGACGTCGTGATCGTCAATCCGACGACTCCGATCGGGCCTTGGGATCGCAAACCGACGCCGACGGGTGAGATTCTGGTACGTTTTCTGACCGGCAAGATGCCGAACGCGATCCCCGAGACCGGGCTGAATTGGGTCGACGTTACGGACGTCGCGCGCGGCCACGTCTTGGCGTACGAACGTGGCCGCAGCGGACAACGCTACATTCTCGGAGCTGAAAACCTTCCGCTTCGAAGCCTGTTGCAGCGCGTGGGGCGCGAGGTCGGACGCTCCGCACCGCGTTTCTCATTACCGCTGTGGATTCCACTGCTCGCGGCCTTGGTCGACGAAGGCCTTCTCTCTCGGCTCGGCCGAGAGCCGTCCATTCCGATCGACGGGGTCCGTATGAGCCGGGAGTTCATGTACTACGATTCGTCGAAAGCGATGATCGAACTCGGTTACCTTCCAGGGCCGATCGACGGAGCGATCCGCGCGGCGATCCAATGGTTTGCCGCCAACGGCTACCTTTCGAAACGGAGATAACGAACACACAGCATGGCAGTCTCGTTGAAGCAAGCCGCGGTCATCGGCAAGTATGTCGTCGAGCAAAAGCTCAGGGGCCGGAAAAAATATCCGTTAACGCTCATGCTCGAGCCGCTGTTCCGCTGCAACCTCGCCTGCAGCGGTTGCGGAAAAATCCAGCATCCGGTCGAAGTGTTGCGCAGGCACCTTTCGGTACAGGAGTGTTTCGACGCGGTCGATGAGTGCGGCGCGCCGGTCGTCGCGATTCCCGGCGGCGAGCCGCTGCTCCATCCCGACATCGAAGAGATCGTGCGCGGACTGGTCGCGCGCAAAAAGTTCGTTTATCTCTGTACGAACGCGATTCGGCTCGAGCAAAGTCTGGACAAGTTTACGCCCTCGGAATACTTTTCTTTTTCGGTCCATCTCGACGGCCTCAAGCCGGCGCACGACCATGCGGTCGCGCGGGACGGCGTTTGGGACATTGCCGTCAAGGCAATTAAAGCGGCCAAAGCGCGCGGTTTTCGCGTGACGACCAATACCACGATCTTCAACGGCGCGACGCCGCAGGAAGTGCAAGCCTTCTTCGACTTCGCGACGGACGAACTCGGCGTCGACGGCATGATGATCTCGCCCGGATACCCGTATGAAAAAGCCCCCGATCAAGAACACTTCTTGCATTCCGAGCAGACGAAGGCGCTCTTCAAAGAAATTATGGCGCCCTACACGGCAAAGAAAAAGAAGTGGAATTTCAACGCGAGTCCGCTCTTTCTCGATTTTCTGGTCGGTGAAAAAGATTACGAATGCACGCCGTGGGGCATGCCGTCGTACTCGCTCTTCGGGTGGCAGCGGCCCTGTTATCTGCTGGGCGAAGGCTACACCAAGACGTATCAAGAGCTCCTCGACACGACCGATTGGTCGGCTTACGGCCGTAAAAGCGGTAATCCGAAGTGCACGGATTGCATGGTCCACTGCGGATTCGAGCCGACGGCTGCCGAGGACTCGATGCGCCCCATGAACGTCTTTCGCGCCATGACCACCATACTCGGCCGCAATTAGCGCTACTGCCGACGGGGCGATAGCGAGCGCGGCAGCGCTATCGGCGGCGGCGAACACCGGAAAGGGCGCGCGCGACGCTTCGGGCAGCGCCCGGGAATTCACGCGCGATCTCGCTTTCGTGGTGCCGAGCGGTGCGGAAGAACGCGCCGTCCGGCGAGCTCTCCTTCGCGCTGGGTCGAGCGTACCGGTCGTAACGACGGGGATCGGTCCGCATGCTGCGGAGCGTGCGGTTCGCGACGCATTGGCGTACCGGCGCTTCGAGCGCGTTATCGTTACCGGGCTGTGCGGGTTACTCGTACCCGCGTTTGCTGTCGGGGAGGCGCTCGTGTACTGCGAAATCGTCACGTCGAATAGCGACCGGTTCGCGTTCGATCGCGATTGGAGCCGAACCGTTGCCGAGCGCGCAGCCGGTCCGCTGAGCGGCGTACGAGCTTTCGCAGCCGATGAAATCGTCACTCACGCTTCCCAGAAGCGACTGCTCGCGCAACGGTACGGTGTGCAAGCCGCCGATATGGAGACGCTCGCCGTGTCCATCGGACTGCACGCGGCGGGGGTTGAAGTCGCGGCGCTGCGCGTCGGCAGCGATGCCGCAGCGGACGATCTTCCCGAACTCAATCGCACCTTGGACGGCTCCGGCGGCCTGGACGCTTTCGCGCTCGCGCTTGCGATGGTACGGCGTCCCCTCGCAGGCGCCCGGCTCGCGCTCAATGGGACGCGGGCGCTCGGCGCCCTCGAACGCGCCGTGTACGTGCTGCTTACTGCCGGCGCGTAGAAGGGCATGCGCGTCTGCGTTTTTTGCGGCTCGAGCGACGGCACGTCGCCCGTGTTTCGCGACGCGGCGGCCGGTGTGGGCCGCGCGCTCGTGCGACGCGGCATCGGTATCGTTTACGGCGGCGGTCGCGTCGGCTGCATGGGAGCGCTCGCGGACGCCGCACTGCACGCGGGCGGCGAGGTGATCGGCGTATTGCCGCACGCACTGGAAAGCCGAGAGGTCGCTCACCGCGAACTCAGCGCGCTGCACGTCGTCGGTTCGATGCACGAACGCAAGGCCAAAATGACGTTGCTCGCAGATGCTTTCCTCGCGCTCCCGGGAGGGTTCGGGACGCTCGACGAGCTCTTCGAAGCGCTGACGTGGCGTCAACTCGGCTATCATGCGAAGCCGTGCGCGATACTCGACGTCGACGGCTACTACGCGCCGCTCCTGGCCTTCTGCGACACAGCTCGACGCGCCGGTTTCGTGCGACCGGCCGACCGCGAAGCGCTCGTAGCAGGACATGACGCTGAACGCGTCATCGACGAGCTCGTCCGCCGCGCGCGGTAAAACGGGTTCGGCCGGGGGCTAATCGAGGCCGAACGTCGCGGGCGTCAGGAATCCGATACCCGCGAGCGTGGCGTCGGCGAGCGCGAGCGCATCTGCGGATGGGGGAAACTGGGGGTGTGGTAGCGCGACGACGTAACAGCCTGCGGCGTGCGCGGAGCGGATACCGTTGCTCGAATCCTCGACCGCGCCACACGACGTGGCCGGATAGCCGAGTTTTTCAGCGGCGCGCAGATAGACGTCCGGAGCTGGTTTCCCGCGCGCGACCTCTTCCGACGACACCGTCGTAGCGAACGCATCCGTGAGATTCGCAAGGCTCAGCACGAGGTCGATCAGCGAGCGATTCGATGAAGACGCGACCGCGACCGGCACGCGTTCCCCAAGCCGGCGAACGACGCCCGGCGCGCCGGGGAATACCGGCAGTTGCGTGCGATAGCTTGCGGCGACGCCGGCAACGATACCAGCGTTGATCTGCTGTGCCGTCTGCTTGACGCCGCACTTTGTGCGCAAATACTCCGACCACTCGGGTGCGCTCATGCCCATGACGTCGGCCGTAACGGTCTCGGTATATCTTCCCCCGTGGTCGAGCACGTATGCGCGCCTCACGCGCTCCCAAATGTGTTCCGAATCGATCAACACGCCGTCCAGATCGAAAACGACGGCCGCCATCTTCGGTACGCTCATCGCAGGTTCGCATGCGTGCCGTGGCAAGCCGCGAAGAGCAGCAACGTGACGACGATGCTGTTCGCTGCGGAAGAGAGACAGCCGGGCCGGTTATTGAAAAAGACGAACATCACTCGCTCATTCGCGGGAAGCGTTCTGTTTGGCCTTGACGAGCCGTAGCAATGCCTCGTTGTACGGCGTTGCGATGCCGAGGCGCCGGCCCGCACCAACGATCGCGCCGTTGACCTGCTCGATCTCGGTCGGCAGATGCGCGCCGAGATCGACCGTCATCGAATTGCGATCCTCGGCAGACTCCCGTGCCACGCCGCGGACATATTCCCAAGCGTCACCGAAGGGGAGATTGATTCGCAAACCCCGCGCGACGGCGGCGCCTTCGAGCGCAACGCAGCGCGCCAGTTCGCTTGCATCAGGATCCGTCGTTACGATCCCGTTCTTCGAGTCGGACAGGGCCGAGATCGGATTGATGGCGGCGTTCGCAAGTAGCTTACCCCACAAATGCGGCCGAATGTCGTATGCCATCGCACATTCAAAGTGCGCGCGTGCAATCAATTGCTGCACCGCACGAACCGTTGCCGTCGATGCACCGGCCGAACCCACGACCGTATTACCCGCGCCTTGGCGGCGCGAGCGCCCGTGGCCGATGGCCAGTCCTGCCACGTCCGTGATGCCCATGACCAGCGGCACGGGACGGCCGAGGGCGGTAAGAATCGCTTCTTCGTTTCCAAGGCCGTTTTGTAACGATACGATGGGGGTCGCGGGGTTGAGTTTTCCTGCGAACGGGCGGGTCGCCGGCAGCGTATTGGGTGCTTTCACGAACACGAAGAGATAGTTCGTCGTAAAAGCTCGCGCGGGATCGCGCGTCGCAAACACCGCGCGGACCGGCAGATCGTCGAGCTGCACTCCCCCGTGCTCGTTGATCGTCTCGACGACGTCACCGCGGACGTCGACGAGCGTAACGTCGTTGTGTTCGGCTAATTGGTAAGCGAAGAGCGTCCCCATGGCACCTGCGCCGAGGATCGCGACGCGAGGCCGCGCGGGAACGTTCGTCACAGAAAGAGTCCGCTTCCGATGACCCCGGCGAGAAAGCCGCCGATGTGCGCGAAATACGCAATCCCGCCCCCTTGCTCCGATAGCGCACCTTCGACGACCGGACCCAAGCCATGCACGAATTGTGAACCGACCCAAATCCCGATTATCAACACAGCCGGGATACGCCAGAAGAGCTCGCGCGTCGGGAAATGCAGCACGTACGCTCCGAGAACGCCCGCAATCGCTCCCGACGCACCGAGCGAGGGGACATGGCTATCCGGCATGACGGCGACTTGCGACAGACCGCCGAGCACGCCGCAGATCAGATAGAACGCGACGAACCGTACGTGCCCCATCATCGCCTCCACTTCGGGGCCGAACACCGCAAGCACCACCATGTTGCCGGCGATGTGCAGCAAACTGCCGTGTAAGAATTGGAAACTGAGCAGCGTAACGAGTTGCGGGGGCGCCGGCGCCGGCAATTGAACGCCATGCGTAAGATTGAACGGAATCAGGGCCCAAGCGTTGACGAAGACGTCCCGCACATCCGGCTGCCCGAACGACAACTCGTGCGCGAAGACGTACGTATTAACGACGACCAACCCGCAAACCGCAAACGGTATGCGGCCGCGGGAAGCTCTCATGTAACGCATGGCGAGGCGCCGAAGGGTCGCTGGCCGCGGGAAGCTCTCATGTAGTGCAGGGCGAGGCGCCGAAGGGCGAAGTGTGAGAATTCGGCTCGCCGAATTCCGCCCTACGGGCGCGGCACTTCGTGCCGTGGATTCGCGAAGCGAATCCGTGCACATGAGCCCTTCGGCAACGAAGCCCTGCGCTACACGAGAGCTTCTCTAGAATTCGAATTGCAAGCCTGTGGTAGTCCGGCGCGAAGCGTGGCCAAGATCGCGCTCGCCGGCGAAAATCTGAATTTTCGGAGCTACAAAAAAATTGAGGTACGTGTCGAGCGTCGGATGCCGCAAATCGTAAGCGCGGGCTTCCAGGCCCAGTAGGCGGCCGGCGACGCTCGTTTCGAGGCCGAGTTGCGAGTACTCGACACCGCCGCCGTAGGTGAAGTTTCTGCTGCGTTTGAGCAGCACGGCATTGGCGGTCGAAGTTCCTCGCGAACCAATGTCGTTGAAGCCGAGCTTGAGACCCGTCGAGCCTTTCGGAAGCACGAGCAAGTTAAAATCGGATTGCGGCCCCCGGTCCGCGGTGAGCAGCGGCGACGTGTTGCGGTCGTAGCTGCCGGGCCGTTGCGGCGTGAGGTAGCCGGCCCGAACCTGCAGTTGCACGAGATCGGCCGTAAACCGGTTGATTCGATTGCGCAGCGTGTCGACGGCGCCGTTGTTCGACTTCTGCCCGCTGACGCGCGCGGGTGGACTCGCGCCGCCGCCCGGCGGACTGTTCGGCGCGCCGTTCGGCGCCGGTGCGGCCGGGGGGGAAGACGCCGGCGTCGCGCCGGCATCGACGCCATACACGTCGGATGTTCCGCCGAGGGAGCCGGCGAGCGAGTTCACCTTTTGCGTCGTCGCATCGAGCTGCGCGATCGTATCGCGCAACTGAGCTTGGGTTTGACCGTTGCCGGTAACCTTGCGTAAATCAGCGCTAATCTGCGCGAACGTCTGAGCGGTCAGAGCGAAATCACGCGTCGTATTGACCAAGCTCGTTTTGACTTGCGGATTCGTCGCGACATCGTGCAACGCGTCGACCGTGTCGCCGAACGAGCGCGACGTGCGGTTGAGCTGCGCCAACAGCTGATCGATTTGACCCGAGTCGCGCTTGACGACCGTATTGAGGCTGCCCGTAAGGTCGACGACGTTCGTACTCGCCAAGGTGAGATTCTTCTGAAGCGAGTTCGCGAGTTGTTGCACTTGCGACGTGGCGACCGAAAGCGACCGGTTCGCGTTTGCCGTAAGTGTATTCGCATTGGCAAGTGTCGATTTCAATTCGGCGAGCAGCAACGGCTCGGCCTGTTGGAATTGCGCGAGAATATCGTCGAGACGGCGTACCTCGCCTTGACCTTGCTCGAGCAGATCGGCGAATGAGACCGGATTCGCGCCTGCCGGTTGTTGTCCGATCGGAAGAACCTCATGCGGTAACGTCGCACTATTTGCGGCGACCCGGTGCGGCGGGGCGATCAGGACGCTCGGCTCACCCGTAATCGGGGCTTGGATAAGGAAGCGCGAACCGACCGGAATGTCGTAGCCCGGATTGATCGCCATAACGACTTCGGTCGAATAATCTCGCAACAGCGCAATACGGTCGACGGCTCCGATCGGCACGCCGCTCAAATAGACGATCGAGGAGACACGCAACCCCGAGGCGTCGCGAAAATGAACGCCGATCTTGTAACCGCGGGTGCGCGTGCCAAAATCGGAGAGCACGAAGAAGACCGTAAAGACGGCCAAGATTCCTAGGATCACGAATAAACCGACTTGGGCTTGTCTCGTCATAAGCACGCGCCCGATTCCACTAAAGCGGAATCGGTCCGACCTCACTTCCCTGTAAAAACTGTTGCACGATCGGGTTGATCGAACGCTGTATCTCTTCGACGGTTCCATACGCGATGATGGCCCCCTCGAAGAGCAGCGCCACGTAGTCGGCCATCTCGTAGATACTGCCTAGGTCGTGTGAAACGACGACCGCGGTGCCGTCGAGCTGCCGCCGCAAGCGCTTGATCGTGTCCGTCAGAACGTGCGTGATGATCGGATCGAGGCCGGTCGTCGGCTCGTCGTAGAGCACGAGCTCGGGATTCGTGACGACGGCTCGCGCGAAACCGGCCCGCTTGAGCATGCCGCCCGAGAGTTCGGCCGGCATCCGGTCGCGAGCGTTCGAGAGCCCGACCGAATCGAGTGTCTCGCCGACGAGGCGGTCGATCTCCGCCTTCGACATCTTCGTATGCTCGCGCAAGGGCAGCGCAACGTTCTCGGCAATCGTCAAGCTGTCGAAGAGCGCCGCGAACTGAAATGCGAAGCCGATCTTGCGCCGGAATTCGATCAGCTGCTGGTTCGGAAGCGTTGCGAGGTCGACGCCTCGTACTTTAACCGTGCCTGCACTCGGTTGGCGAAGACCGTTGAGCAGCCGCAAGATCGTCGACTTACCGGCGCCCGATAGACCGATCAAACACGTTATCGCGCGTTCTTTGATCTCGAGGGAGCAATTCTCCAGCACGACCTTGGCTCCGTATTTGAGCGTTACCGCGTCGAGGGTGGCGAAATTCAACGCATACCGTTGGTGCCGAAGAGGATCAGCGAAAGGGCGAAATTCGCCATGAAGATTAAGATGATCGAGGTGACGACCGCGCCCGTCGTCGCTTTGCCCACGCCGGCCGCACCACCGCGGACACCTAAACCCTGATAGCAACCGATGATGACGATGATCACCGCAAAGAAGACCGCCTTTAACATGCCTTTGAGGTAATCGTCGAACACACTGATCTCGCGGGCGGACGAGATGAACTCCGAGTAGCTGATGTGCGCCGTTTTGTTGGCGAGATACATTCCGCCGATGATGGAGACGACGTCGGCGAAAATGGTCAGCAACGGCAGCATCAGCATCAGCGCAAGCAGACGCGGTACGACGAGAAATTGCACGGGTGAGAGTCCGAGCGCTTCGAGGGCTTCGATCTGCTCGGTCACGACCATCGAACCGAGTTCCGCGGCGATCGCGGCGCCGGCACGGCCGGCCACGACGACGGCCGTCAATATCGGCCCGAGTTCGCGCGAGGAAACATAGGCGACCGCGCCGCCGACGATCGACGAGACGCCGAAGCTCTCCGCCTGGTTTGCCGACTCGAGAGTGATCACCATGCCCGTAAAGAGCGACGTGAGAAAAACGATCGGAAAGGAGGCGACGCCGAGCGAAAACGCCTGCGCGAACGTTTCCGCGATGCGAATTCGTAGCCGCCCGATCGAAGCGCCGGTTTCCGCGGACAGGGCGGCCGCACCACCGGCATAGTCGAATATCCCGAGCGCGCCGCGGCCGACGTCATCAAACACCTTCACGGCGGCGCGAGTTCCCGCAGACGCGCAAGGACGCCTTGCGTCGCCTCGACGCGCCCGGCGGCGACGCCGCGCTCGGCGGTAAGATTGTATTGCAATTGGCTGACGCGGCCGAGTCGCCGGTCGAGATCTTTGAGATGCACCCGCGCCTCGCGTTCGAACCCCGTGAAGTACCGCGCGACGGCTTTCACGTAACTCCGCACCATGCGCGGACTCGGCGTATCCGGGCTTGCCAGTGCGGCCGCGATCGTAGCTTGCGCGCGGCGCATTGCACGGTCCGTAATATAGAAGCGGCCGATCTCGACAACGAGCGCCGCAAGTCGCACGCGTTCATCTTCTCCGGCGTCAGCCACGAACCGCATCGAGGGTCGCACGTTGGCGTTCGAACAGCGTCGCAAGACCGCCCTCGGCTAGCTCGAGCATTGCACCCAGTTGCGCCCGAGTGAAGGGACGGGCCTCGGCCGTGCCCTGCAATTCGACGAACTCGCCGGCGCCCGTCTGGGCGACGTTCATGTCGACTTCGGCTCGGCTGTCTTCGGAGTAAGCGAGATCTAGATGTCCGATACCGTCGACGAACCCAACGCTGACGGCTGCCAATTGTTGCCGCAGCGGCCACTTCGCGCTATCCCGCACGAAGTCGCGCCGCAGCGCGAGCGCGAGCGCGACGTAGGCACCCGTAATCGCCGCGGTGCGCGTGCCGCCGTCCGCTTGCAGCACGTCGCAATCGACGACGATGCTGCGCTCACCGAGCATTTTCAAATCGGTTACGGCGCGTAGCGCGCGGCCGACGATGCGTTGAATTTCATGCGTCCGGCCGCCGATTTTGCCGCGCGCGGCTTCGCGCTGCGTGCGCTCCTGCGTGGCGCGCGGCAGCATGGCGTACTCGGCCGTAACCCAGCCGCGGCCCTGACCGCGCAGCCACGGCGGGACGCGCTCTTCGATCGTCGCGGCACATAACACGCGCGTGTTGCCGACGGTGATGAGCGCGCTGCCCTCCGCATAGGCGAGCGGATTTGCTTCGAGCGTTATCTGACGGAGTTCGTCGTACGCGCGGCCGTCCGCGCGCGCACCTGCCACGACGCTCACCGCTATTCGACCGTTACGGTCTTCGCGAGATTGCGTGGCTGATCGACGTCTTTGCCATCGATGTCGGCGATGTGGTAGGCGAGCAACTGCAGCGGCACGACGTTCACGATCGGCGAGAGCAATTCGTCCACCTTCGGCACCCAGAACACGTGATCGGCGAGCGCCGCGGCTTCATCGTCGCCGTAATTTGCGACCACGACGGTAATCGCTTCGCGCGCCTTCGCTTCGGCGAGATTGGAGAGCATTTTCTCACGGACTCGCCCATCGGTCACAACGCCGATGACGGGCATCCGCGAATCGAGCAGGGCGATCGGTCCGTGCTTCATCTCGCCCGCCGCGTAGCCCTCGGCATGAATGTACGAGATCTCTTTGAGCTTGAGCGCGCCTTCGAGGGCGGTCGGAAAGTTGACGTAACGTCCGATGAACATGGCGCTGCGCGCCTTGCGGAGCCGCTTCGCAACGCGGCGGATCTCGTCGGAAGCGTTGAGGCAGAGATCGATCGCCTCCGGCAACAATTTCGTGTTGCGCGCGATTTCCCGCAGCCGCTCGAGCGGCTCGCTGCGCCGGATGCGCGCGAGGTAGAGCGCGAAGAGGACCATGGCGATCGTTTGGGAGACGTACGTTTTGGTCGCGGCGACGCCGATTTCTGGACCGCCGCGGGTGTAGAGAATCCCGTCGGCGAGCCGCGTGAGGTGCGAACCGAGGACGTTGCAAATGCCGAGGACGGGTGCGCCCGCGGCCTTCGCGATTTTCACCGCTTCGATCGTGTCGGCCGTTTCGCCCGACTGCGACATGGCGATCGTCAGCGTGCGCGGATCGAGCACGCGGTCGCCGTAGCGGAATTCGCTCGCGAGTTCCATCTCGACGGGGAGCTTGCACAGTGCACGCAAGAGGTACATGCCGACCATACCGGCATGGTAGGCCGTCCCGCAACCGGTAATCGAGATCTTCGTCATCGCGCGTAGCGCGTACTCATCGAGCTTGAGTTCCGCTGCGAGTTGTGAATCGAACGACTCGTCGATGCGGCCCGCAAGGGTCTCTTTGACGACGCTCGGCTGAACGAACATTTCCTTGAGCATGAAATGCTTGAAGCCGTCCTTCTCAGCCGAACTCGCGTCCCACATCACCTGCGTAACCTCGCGTTCGATCGGCGTGCCGTCGAAATCGGTCAGTTCGTAACCGTCCTTCTCGATAACGACCATCTCGCGTTCGCGCAGAATCACTTGTTTACGCGTGTACTGCAAGATGGCTGGCGTGTCGGACGCGACGAACATTTCACCGTCGCCGATCCCGACGACGAGCGGGCTCGCACCGCTGCGCGCGAACACCAAGCGCTCGGGCGCGTCCGCCGAAATAACCCCGAGCGCGAAGGCGCCGCGCACTTGGCGCAGCGTCTCGCGCACGGCGACGACGAGTTCGCCGCGATCGTTCTCCTCGATGAGGTGCGCGAGCACCTCCGTATCGGTTTCGCTCGCAAAGCGGTGGCCGCTCGCGATCAACCGCTCGCGCAGAGCGGAATAGTTTTCGATAATCCCGTTATGGATGACGGCGAAACGGCCGCTGCAATCGTGGTGCGGGTGCGCGTTTGCATCCGAGGGGCGGCCGTGTGTTGCCCAGCGGGTATGACCGAGGCCGGTCGAGCCGTGCAGCGGATCCGTTACGAGCCGCTCGGCAAGGCGCCCGAGCTTGCCCTCGGCTTTCGAACCCGCGAGCGACCCCGCAGCGTCGATCACCGCGATGCCCGCGGAATCGTAGCCCCGGTATTCGAGGCGCCGCAACGAATCTAAGATGATCGGGACGCTATCGCGGAAGCCGACGTAGCCGACGATGCCGCACATTAGCGTAGTTCGCTCGGTGTCATACGACGGTCCGCTTTCGGCGACGCATTAGCGTCATCCGTCATCTTCGCCTCGAGCAGCAGTTACTTGATGCCTTCCTTCACCCGTTTGTACGGGATCTTGCCGCTCGCCACTTCATTAAACGCAGTCGACACCGGCTTGTTGGGGTTCGAATCCTCGGTCAACGGCGGCGCACCGTTATTGAGTTGCTTCGCGCGCTTCGTGACCACGTTGACTAGGGTGAACTTGGAGTCGACGTGCTCGAGTAGCCCGTCGAGATCTCCGAATACCGAATCGCTCATGCGTTTTCCACGTTTCTGAAGGTAGCGTCGTTGTAGTGATGGATGCGGAAGCGTTCGGCCCGCACGATCGCTTCGAGATCGTCGACCGCCGGGGGCGCCGTGCGGCGCTCCGGCGGGGCCTGTTCGTTGATGATGACGTAATCGAAATGGCGGATCTGTTTGAGCTCGTCATGGGCGATTGCGAGCCGCGCCGCAATGGCATCGCTCGATTCCGTGCGCCGGGCCGCAAGACGCAAACGAAGATGCGAGAATTTATCGGGCAGTAGAAAGATGAGGACGGCGCGCGGAAATTCGGTTTTGAGGGCGAGCGCGCCTTGCACCTCCGGCTTCATCACCACGTCGTAACCATCGGCGAGCGTTCCCTCGACGAACGAACGGGGCGTACCGTACAAATTGTCGCTATATTCTTTGATCTCCAAGAATTCGCCGGCGCGCATCTTCCGCTCGAAGAGCTCCCGGTCGAGGAAAAAATACGCTTCCCCTTCGCGTTCGCCCGGTCGCGGCTCGCGCGTCGTTGCCGATACCGAGTAACGTAAGCGGGGCATCCGCGTTCGCAAGGCATCGACCAAGGTGTCTTTTCCGGCCCCCGACGGGCCGGACACGACGAATAACAATCCCGGCCCGGCTGCCCCCAACCATTACCCTCCGAAGCGAACGTACGTTCTTCTCAAGTATATGCTTTTAGCCCTGCCAAGTGATCGGCCGGGTCGGATAGCCCCAGACGTAGCGTATGACGATTATGCGGCGCGTCCGAACACCGATGTATGCAATTGAGATGAAGCGGAACGTCTCGCCCTGCGAGCGGCGTTATTGCATCGCACGGGGCGTCGAAAAGGCTCGCTTAGACCGTAAAGGTAAGTCTGCCACCAATCGCGGCCGAGACTCTGGAGGACTCGTTGAAAGGCTGGCCGTTTAAGCTTCTAATGACGGGGGCGGTTTGTCTCGCCCTCGTCGGCTTGGCAGTCGTCTTCTTCGGCGGGGCCCTGTTGCGCGCCGGGATCGCTGCCGGTGGTAAGACGCTCGGTTACGGCGTCGGCTACGACCGGATTTCGGGACGTCCCGGACATCTGACGATCGAACGCCCGGACGTGGCCGGCTTGAAATCGGAACCGCTCTTTACGGCGCGGAAGATCGACGTCGCATATTCGCTGCGCGACGTATTCGGCGCAGACGCGCACCCCTTCGGCATCTCGAGCATCGAGATCGACCGGCCCAAGATCACGCTCGTCCATCATAAAGACGGCTCGTATAATTTCACGTTGCCGAAAAGCAACCCGCAATCCAATGCGAAGCCCTTTACGCTGCCGCACGTGCGCGTGGTCGTTAAGGACGGCTCGCTCGGCGTCATCGACGAAACGCGCATCTTCCGCCATAGCCGCAAGCTCGCGCTCGAAAACATACAAATTTTCGCCGACCTCGATCCGAAGATCCGTTCGCGGTTTCATTTCGGGCTCGCGGTGTCGGAAGACGGCGGTCAATATCCGGTTGCCGGCCATGGTACGCTCGACGAGCAGCGCGGCTACGAGCTTTCACGCGTGACGATCAAAACGCTCAACCTCGCACCGCTGCTCGACTACGCGCTCAATTCGACTTCCCTCTTCATCTCGGGCGGCGTTCTCAATAGTGTCGAGGCGCGCTTTTACGGCCTGCTCGACCGGGCGGGGACGATGCAGCGGCACGTTTCGGTAACCGCCAATCTCGATCACTTCCAGCCCTACCTCAACGGCATCGCCAAGCCCTTACGCGACGGCCGAGGGTCGCTGCGCGTCTACGACGCGGGCCTTGCCATTCCGAAACTCGACGGCTCGATCGCGGGCATCCCCGTCCGGATCGCGGGCGCCATCTACGACCTCTCGAAACCAACGTTGCGCCTCGGCATCGCCGGTAACGGCGACCTTAGCCGACTCTTAACGCTCAACCGGGCGGCCAAAGCGCTGCCCGTATCGGGCCCCCTCGCCTTTAAACTGTTCGTGGAGGGCGACTCGACGAATCCGACCACGTTCGCCCGTTTCGATGCACGACGTCTGCTCTATGCTCGAATTCCGGTCGACGGCGCACGCGGGCTCGTCGCGCTCAGCGGTCAGGATACGACGATCTTGCGCGCCGCTCTCTCCTATGACGGTATCGATGTCGCCGCGCGCGGCAACTCCGAAACGCTGAGAAAACAGACGTCGCTCGACGTCCTCGCTAGCGTCGCCGTTCCGGCGGTCCGGGTGCCCTACGGCCGCGCACTGCTCGGTGACATGCACGTGCGCGCCGCCGCCGTCGTCGCGGGCCCTCTGAACGCTCCGCAGACGATGGGTGTCATGAGCGGTGACGCCGGAAGCCGGCACTTGACCGGGACCTTCGACATCGACGGGCGCGGCGAAGGGAGCGTCGGCCCGCTGCTGCTGGCCGGCCCGGGGGAGCGCAGCGTCTACGTGCGGGCGGCTCTGGACCGGCTGCACGGCGGCGGGGGCGCCGCTTTCGTAGCCCTGCACGATTTTGCGCTCGATACGTCCGGGCCGCAGCCGCAGCTTCCCGGCTTTACGCTCGCCGCACTTCCGCCCCTGAGCGGCACGCTCGATGCGACGGCCGCCGGACTGTTCTCGGGCAAGCACTTCACGGCCGGCGGTGACGCCCACGCCTATGGCCTCGAGGTCCTGGGCTATCCGATCGAGGACGTCAATGCGCGCTTTGCCGCGCGCGATCCGCTGTATCTCGCACTCGACGCGCGCTACCGCGGCGACCTCGCACCGCTCGCCCGTGCCGCGGGCGGCAAGCTTCACGCCACCGGACGCGTCGACATTCCGGTCTCAGTCGTCGCGGCGGGCACGACTTCCGCGCTCGTGCAAATTCACGACGCCCGCTTCGACGGCGTGCGGGTAGCGGGCGTCTCGCTCGAGGCGCTCGAGGCGACGGTCGGGGTGCGCGGCCGGGCGATCGACGTCTACGGCGCCCGTGCTCGGCTCTCTGGTCACGAGCTCGTCGCGCAGGGAAGCTTCGGCAACGGCGGCGTCCTGGACGTCTCGGCGAGCGGCGTCGATCTCGCCGTCTTACGCGCCGCCGGGTTGCCCGTAGCGAGCGGCAACGGCAGCGCGCTCGCCGAGATCGGCGGGACGGTGAGCGCCCCGCGGGTCGAAGCCGGTATCGCCGCTAGCGACGTCCACAGCTCCGATGCGCGCGTCGCCCAGATCGCGCTTAACGCGTCGACCGGCGTGACCTTTGCGGGCGACACGCTTACCGTTCACGACGGCAGCGTGAGCGCGGGTCCGGCTCTGGGAGAACTCGATGGTGCGGTAACCGGGCTGCGCGTGAACCCGAAGAGCGCCCGCTATGCGTTCGACCTGCACGTCGAAGAAGCCGACATCGGAACCTTCGCGCGTCTGATCCGCGCGCCGCAATATCCGGAAGGAACGCTCGATGCCGACGTTCACGTGGCGGGCACGGGCTCGGCACCGGCCGTCAACGGCCGCATCGCCATCCCGCAGGGCTCGCTCAACGGGCTCGAATACCGCGACGCGTCCGTCGCACTGAGCGGTAACGCGCGTGCGCTGCACGCCCGTTCCGGCCGCGTAACCGTCGGCTCCTCGGCGCTCGCTTTCGACGGCGACTTCTCGAGCAGGTCGCAAGCGTTCGGCTTGCGCGCGCCGGATCTCGATCTAGCCGATTTCAACGACTACTTCGATCGGGGTGACACGCTCGGCGGAACCGGCAGCGCACATGTCGACCTAACGAACGCTCCGAACAGCGTGACGATCGCGGCCGCCGCGCGCTTGCGCCATACGCGTTTCCGGCGCTTCGATATCGGAGACACCCGTGCCGACATGACGACGACCGGACGTACGGTGCGCACGGACATTGCCCTCGGAAGCACGTCCGGCCGGGTCATCGAACGCGGTTCCGTAACGCTCGCTGCAACGCAACCGCTACGCGACGTGCTGCAACGTTCCAACGTCGCCTTGGAAACGCGCGCCGAGAACCTCGACCTCGGCGTTTGGCTGCCGGCGGCCGGTATCGTCGCGCCGGTAAGCGGCAAGGTGAACGCGCACGCAACCGCTCGCGGAATCTACCCGAACGTCGCAGCCGCGATGCACGCCGAACTCGACGGCGGCACCGCGGGGCGCGTCGCCATCCGCAGCGCGACGCTCGATGCCCGCGCGGAACACGGTCGCGTAACGATCGGCAGCGCCGTCCTCGCGATCGACAATCTCCAGGCGAACGCATCGGGGTCGCTCGGACTGCGGCCGCAAAGCCCCGTCGACCTCACCCTCGTCGCACGGACCGCGGACGTCGGTGCGCTCGCCAAAACGGTCACTGGGACAACGTATGACACGAGCGGTACGCTGAGTACGACCTTGCACGTCAACGGCACGCCGCAGCATCCTGCCGTCGCGGATATCCTCGACGCCGACCGTCTGCGCTATGGCAAATACACGCTTCCGCACGCGCATGCGGACATTGCGGCGACGACCATGCACGCGACGTTACGGACCTTGGAAGTCGATCTAGCGAACGGCCGGCTCTTGGCGAACGGCACCGCACCGCTTCAGCGCAAGCCTTTCGGCGTCGGGCCGCCTACGGCACCGCTCGCCTTTCACCTCACTGCAGAAGAGATCGAACTGGGCCAATTCACGGCTTTTTTCCCGAAGGGGACGCAAGCCGCAGGGGTCCTCAACGGAGGCGTCGGCCTGGTCGGCACGCTCGCACAACCCGGCTTGAGCGGAACGCTGGCCCTTTCGAACGGTTCTTTCGAAGGTCCCCAGTTGCGCTCGAAAGTGACGGATGCGGTCGGTCAATTGACGTTTGCGGGCTCGAGCGCGACGTTGCACGATACGCGAGCGACGGTCGGCGGCGGCACGATCACGGCTACCGGTAGCGCGTCCGTCCCGAGTTTACGCCGGCCGGCGCACGACCTTTCGGGACGTCTGCTACTGGCGTTCGACAATCCGGTCCTCGACGCTCCGCAGTATCTGCGCGGCCGCGTCAACGGTAATCTCGTCATCGCGCGCGCCGTGGATTCGCCGCTCGACGTCAGCGGAAAGCTCGCGTTTACTTCCACCCGCGTTCCGCTCTCCGCCGTCTTCAACCCGAATGCCCCCAAGGCGACTGCCACGAGCGCGCCGCTGCCCGTGACCTTCAATCTCGACGTGGCCGTCGATCGCGACGTGCGTTTGCAAGGCGGCCCTGCAGACGTCGGAGCGACCGGCAATCTTCACGTCGGCGGCACGCTCGCGACGCCGACGGTCGCAGGCCAACTCGAATCGGTCGGCGGTGGAACGCTCAGCTTCTACCGCACCTTCCGCGTGCAGGACGGCAGCACGCTCTATTTCGATCCGAGCGACGGCGTGATTCCGACGGCCGACGTCACCGCTACGACGACGGTTCCGAATCCGCAAACGGACGTTACCTTGCACGTCACCGGCCGCACGACACAACTCAACGTCGCGCTCGCTTCGAACCCGGCCTACGATCAGTCTCAGATTCTCGGACTGCTCGTCGGTGCGCAAACGCTCGGCGCGGTCAGCGGCGTCGCTTCATCGACGTCCGGCGGAGCGCAACAGAACCCGTTCCAGTCGCTCGCTTCGGGCGAACTCGGGACGTTGCTCACGCAGAACATTCTCGAACCGTTTAGTTCGCAATTGGGCGGCGCACTCGGGCTCTCGAATTTGGCCGTAAATTTCGCTCCCGGGGGCAGCTTCGACGTCGGCGCGAAAAAGAGAATCTTCAAAAACGTCAGCGTCGTGTTTGCCGACACGTTTTCATACCCGCAACGCCAAAGTATCGGCGTGCAGGCTGCGAATACGAATAACACGACCGCGGCGCAACTCACGTTCTTTACGCAGGCGTCTTCCAATCGCTTCGCCTCGATTCAACCGCAGACGTTCCTCTCGTCGAATCAAAGCGTGACGGCCGCGGAACCGACCAACGGCGATCAGGGCATCTCGTTCTCGCTGCAAAGAAAGTTTTAGTAGCAGCGCCCGAAAGGGGCCGGGTGCTAACGGATTGGCTTATCATTCGCCGGCTCGCGGCGGAACTCGACCGGGCGCTGCGCGGTAAACGCGTGCGCGCGGCGGGCCGGATCGTCGACGGACGCTTCGGGATCGCGATCGCAGGCACGACGGTCGCGATCGACGTGTTCGGACCGACGCCGATCGTCACGCTGGAGGGCGAGATGGCGCTCGAACGCGAGGCCGGCTGGGTGCGAGCGGCGGCGGATGCGCTCGACGGCTTGCGTTTCGATGGGGTGCGCGCGCGGCGCGGCGATCGGCTGCTCGCGTTCGAGTGCTCGTCGCGCTCGCGCTTCGGCGTTGCGAGCGGGTATCGGCTCGTCACGGAGCTCGTGCCGCGCTTTGGAAATATCGTTCTGCTCAAAGACGATACCGTCGTCTGCGCTGCAAAAGAGTTCGCACCCGGCGTCAACGCCGCGCGCTCGACCGTGGTCGGGCAGCCGTACGAACCGCCGCCGCTGCCCAGCGTTTCGTCGCTGGACCCGGTCCCCTTCGCGACGTCGCTCGGGGCTCTGGCGAGCGGTACCGGCGCTGCTTCCGAGCGGGCGAGTCGCGCCTTGCGCGCCGCGCTTCCGCTCGTCCCGCGACTGGTCGCAGATTCACTCATTGCCGAAGCGGCGTCGCTCGCGGGAGCGGCGCCGCAAGCCGTCGCCGAACGGACCCTCGCTCGCGCGCATGCGATCGTCGAGGCTGCCGCCGGGGAGCCGCAGGGGCTCGGCGATCTCTACGTCTACCGCGACGGGATACGGCTCGTACAGTGCCATGTCGTGCCGCTCGCTCAATATGCGGCCCTGCGGCGCTCGAACGAACCCGCGCTCGTTCCGCTGCTGACCGAAGTGGTCGGAGCCGCAACGGTCGAACGCAGCGGCCGCGCCTTCGAGGCACGTCGTACACAGCTGCGCTCGCGCGTGGCCAAGCGACGCGGCGCCCTGGCAGCCGAACGGGCGACGCTGGAAGGCGAACGCGACGACGCGGCGGCTCGGGACGCGCTACGAAGCGCGGGCGAGTTGCTGTACGCGCATCTGACGGACGTGCCGCCGGGTGCGACCCGTTTCGTGCCGCCGAGCAACCCCGGCATCACGATCGAACTCGATCCTGCGCTGGACGCGAAAGCCAATGCGGCGGCGATTTTTCAACGCTATCGCAAGGCGACGACGAAGCTCGAACACATCGCTCGCCGGCTCGAGGAACTTGCCCGTAGCGAACGTTTTGCAGACGAACTCGCGTGGGAGCTCGAGCGCGCCGAGCCAGAGACGCTCGACGACGTCGCGGATTCCGTCGAACGGCTCGAACGCCGCAAAGCGTCCGTGCGCCGCGAACGCGCGCGGCGCCAAAAACCGCTCGACGTGCGGGTCGCGGGTGACGCGCGCATCTATGTCGGCCGCTCGCCGCGCGGCAACGCGGATCTGACGTTTCGCATCGCGCGGCCGGGCGATCTGTGGTTTCATGCCCGGGCAACCCCCGGCGCGCACGTCGTGCTGCAACTCGATACGCAGCGTCGCGCGACCGCGGAGGAATTGCAACGGGCCGCGACGCTGGCCGCCTATCATTCGAAAGCGCGCGGCTCGGAGAAAGTCAGCGTCGATTACACCGAACGTAAACACGTGCGCCGGCAGCAGAACGCGCCGCCCGGACTCGTCTGGTATACGCATGCGCGCACGGTCCTCGTCGCACCGCTTGGAGAGACATCGTAGCCGCGCGGCCCAGCCGGACGTCGATCGCGCTAAGCGACGCGCGGCCGATCTGGCAATCGCTGCTCGTGTTCCTCATACCGCTCATGCTCAGCAACGTGTTGCAGTCGATCGGTCAAACGGCGAACAGCGTTTATCTCGGCCGGCTCGTCGGCGTACGGTCGCTCGCGGCGGTCTCCGCGATCTTTCCGATCATCTTCTTCTTAATCTCGTTTTTGATCGGGCTCGCTTCGGGCAGCACCGTGTTGATCGGTCAGGCCTATGGTGCGCGCGACCATCTCAAGGTTAAAGCGATCGCGGGCACGACGCTCGCCCTGACACTCGCTCTCGGCTTCGTCGTCGGGGCCTTCGGCGGTTTGTTCGCGCACGAAATGCTCGCGGCGCTCGGCACGCCGGTCGACATCATCGAGATCTCCGCAAGCTACGCGCGCATCGTCTTCTATTCGATTCCGATTCTATTCGTCTATCTGATGTACACGACGTTTCTGCGCGGGACCGGCGACACCAAAACGCCGTTCTTCGTACTGATCGCGGGTACGGCGTTGACGATGCTCGTTACGCCGGCATTTATTCTCGGCTGGCTCGGGCTGCCCGCGTTCTCGACCAACGGCGCGGCTATCGGAGGCGTCGTCTCGAACACCATTACGCTCGCGGGGTTGCTCGCGTATCTCGGTATGACGAAGAACCCGCTCGCCTTCGATCGCGAAATGGTGACGAATTTGCGCCTGCGCTGGGGGTTCGTGCGAACCATTTCGCGCCTCGGTATTCCGACGAGCATCAATCTCGTGATGGTGTCGCTGTCCGAAATCGCGGTGCTTTCGTTCGTCAACCGTTATGGTTCGACCGCCGTGGCCGCTTACGGTGCGGTCAATCAAATCGTAAGTTACGCGCAATTTCCCGCCGTTTCGATCGGCATTGCCGCATCGATCTTCGGCGCGCAGTCGATCGGTGCCGGCCGCACGGAGCGGCTCGCGCCGATCGTGCGTTCGGCCGTCATCTTGAACTACGCGATCGAAGGCGTGCTCATCGCCGTCATCTATGCGTTCGGCGTGGACGTCATCCGCTTGTTCATCACGGCTCCGGCAACGGTCGCGGTCGCTCACGGGCTCCTAATGATAACGCTCTGGAGCTACGCGATTTTCGGCAACGCGCGCGTCATCTCGGCGATCATGGTTTCGAGCGGCACGGTCGTCTGGCCGACGCTGCTTTCGATCGTGTCGATTTGGGGCGTTGAAGTGCCCGTCGCCTACGTCCTCTCGCAACGCCTAGGACTGCGCGGCGTGTGGTACGGCTATCCGGCTGCGTTCATCGCCGGGCTCGCTTTTCAACTGATCTATTACTATGCGTTCTGGAAGCGTAAACCGCTACAGCGTTTGGTATGACGCTTGGCGGAATAGCGTCTCGCCGGTGATTGCGGGCTTATGAAACTCCATACGTCGCGAGCGAGGCGCCTCTTGTTGCCCGCCGTGGCCGTTCTTCTGGTTGCGGCGATCGGAGCGTCGCGGCTGTTCGATCCGTTTTCCGGAGACCAGGCACTTTTTCTCGTCGGCGCCAAAACATTGCATGCCGGCGGCGTGCTCTATCGCGACTACTGGGACATCAAACAACCCGGGATTTTCGCCTTCTTCTTGACCGCCGGCACGTTGTTCGGATTCACTCAGACCGGCGTGCACGCGCTCGACGTACTGTGGCAAACCGCGTTCGCGGTCGCGCTGGTGGTCGGCTTGCGCGGCGCGCTCGGCGACGCGCGCTGGACGGCGTTCGCGCCGCTCGGCGTCATCGGCGCTACCTACGCCGGGAGCTCGCCCTGGCACTTGCTCCAAGTCGAAGAGCTCGTCGGCTTTCCGCTTTTCGTTTGTATGTGGGCAGCCGGCGTGGCCGTACGCGGGCGTTCGGTGTCCGCCGGGCCGACACTCGTCTCCGGGCTTGCGGCCGGAATCGTGCTGCTTTTTAAGCTCGTGTTGGCACCCGTCGTTGTTGCCGTCACGATCGCGATAACGTTTCGCGCGCGGGGCCGGTCTGCGGCGGCGCGCCCGACGCGTTTTTGGTTCATATGGCTGCTTGGGGTGCTCGTTCCGCTCGCAGTCTACGCGGTGTACGCCGTGCGTACGGGTTCTTTCGAAATCGGTATGGAGACGACGTTCGCAGTTCCTTTGCAAATAGCGGCGTTCGCACCTCACGCGCCGCTCGCCAGACTCAACGACAGTGCGCTTCGTCTACTGCTCTACTTCCGCGGCATCATCGTGCTTGCGGTCATCGGCGCCGTGACAATGCGAGATCGCAGAATGCGCTCGTGGCGGGCCGCGTGTCTCGCGTGGATCGTTTCGGGCCTGGCGGTCATCCTCGCGCAGGCGCAGTCTTGGTGGCAGTATCAGTTCGTCCTTCTAATTCCGCCGCTCGGCATACTAGCGACCTTCGGGGTCGCCTTCCTCGGCGAACGCGTGGCACGCGGACGACGGGCAGGACTAATCGCACTCGCTGCGTCCGGTATCGTCGCGTACATCGCGGTCCCGCTTCCGCAAGGCGCGCTCGGCACGATCCTGCGTATCGCTCGAGAACGTCCGTTCGTTTCGGCCGCGGCGCTCGAGCGCTATCGCGTCGCGACGAGCACGGAGTACGCAGGTGCCGTCGCCGATGCAGCACCTTCAATTGCCGGGGCCGACCGCCGCCCGATATACGTTTTCGGTAATCCGCTCGTCTACGTGCTTACGAACCGTCCTCAGGCCATCGCGATCACGAGTTGGGCTTCCTACCTTGACCCGCCTTCCATCCGGGCCCGGCGCGACAATGAACTCGCCGCCGCCCGGCCGAGCGCTATCTTCGTGCTTCGCGACCGTAGTGACGAGATCTCCAGCGCTCGCTCCCCGCTGACCGCGACGGCTCTTGCGAGAGACTACGTCGAGGCGACGCAAACGACGAACGGCACCTGGTATAATAGGCGTCATCAACCGGCTGCGGCGCCGAAGCTTATGAAGCGCGGCGCGATGGTCGACGGCGAAAATGCGGGACCGTCTCGGCAGCGAACACGTTGACATGCTCGCGCTCGTCGTGGCGCCCGCCGATCCGGGCGCGCTCGTCGTAACCGACGCCGACCGCCACGCCATCGCCCGGCTCGTGCGCGCGAACGTTACGGTCGCCGTCATCGGCGATCCCGCGCGGCGCCTCGAACTCGAAGGTTGTGCGGCCTCCCTCGGCGCGTTCGTGGCGATCCGCGAGATAGCCGGCGCACCGTCGTCTCCGGCGGCATTTCGCACGTGCGCAAGCGATTTGCGCCTCAACCCGGATCGCGTCTACGTCGTCGTCGATTCCGACGTGGCCGAGAATGCGGTTCGCGCGGCGGGATCGATCGCGCTGCGGCTCGCCCCGCAGACGCTCCCGACACTCCGGGACGCGGTCGCCTGCCTTGCAGGGCCAATCCTCCGCATCGCACTTAAGGTACGAACGCTCGTAGCCGCGATCGGTGTCGACGACTGAGCCGGATTAACCGGAGACGGTTGCGTTGGGTAAGAAAAACTCACGGTCGCGCACGATGAGACGCTTTGCGTTCGTCAACTTCGTCAGTTCGACCGAGATGGTCTCGCGCGTCGAGCCGACGAGCGACGCGATATCGGTCTGCGTCAACCGCAGGCCGATGCGCACGCCGCCGTCTTCGACCACACCGTGTTCGTGAGCCAGACGTTCGAGGAGCTTGACGAGTCGCTCCGGCACTTTGAGGTACGCCATCTCTTCGAGCATCGAGACCGCTTCGTCGCGTTGCTCCTGAAAATAGCGGGCCATGTTGAGCGCAAGCACCGGCTGGCGGCCCATCAGGGACAACAAATCCTCCGCACTCGACGTGCAAACGAGCGCGTCGTCAATCACGGTAGCGATCGTCGTCCGCTCCGCGGTGCCGAACAGACCTTCCTCGCCGAACACGTCGCCCGGTCCGAGCACGGCGATGGTAATGCCCTTGCCGCCTTCGGTAATACGCGAAAGCCTAACACGACCTTCCTTCAAAAAGTAGACCGTACCGGCGTCGGCGCCCTGATCGAAGAGTTCCGTGCGCACCGGCCGCCGGGTCACCGTGAAGAAGTGCAGGCAACCGTGCAGCACGTCCTCGCCAACCCGCTCGAAGAGCCGGTTGCGTCGCAGATACCAAACTTTGTTTTCGATCGTCACGAGACCGGGTTCACCCTAGAGTGAGTTTCCCGCCGGTACGTTCCCAACCTGGGCGCCGCAGCGCTCCTAACGGCAAATTTTGCGGCGCTCGAGAAAGTCGCTCGCGCGCTTCGCGTACGCCGTGCGGCTGCGTTGCGCCGGGGGTCGATGTCGGACGGTAAAGCCCGACACGCTCCTGGCGGCCGTTTACAAGTCGCTGCCGGGCGGCGCTACTTGTAGACTGCGATAACGGGGCAGTTTACGGCGAACCCGACCGGGCCGAACGCTTTGCCGCCGGGACCTGTTATCGTTTTGGCAGCGACGGCGCCTTGCACGGCGCTCGCGCTCGTCAGCGTGATATTTTTTGCGCCGAGACTGCGGCCGGGGTCCAGGCAGCAACGCTGACATCCCAAATCGGATCGTACGCGCCGCCGCCGGGCGTGCTTTGCGGCAGACCGCCGAGAATGTTCTTCGACGTCTTGAGGGTCGTGGCGCTGGCACTCGTCGCGTCCTCGCTCAGGTTCCCGTGCAGCGCGACGTCCGCGAGCCCTTGCGACCGGCCGTTAACGACGACCAAGATCGCCAGGCGCGCGCCGGCAGCCGACTTACCGATCTTCGGCGCGTACGTCGCGCGCTCGATCGTCGCGACGCCCGGGTCCGACGCCTCGGTGCTGATGTAGAGCACTTTCTTTCCGTCGGCAAAGCCGTCCGCGAGCAGGAGCGTCGCCTCGCTCTTGTTAGCATCGATCGCGAGCACGCGGTCCGACGTGTTGGTGTGGTGCGTCACGTCGAAGGGACCGTCGCCGGTCGCCACGATCGGGGCGTTATACACGATGCTACCGGAACCGACCGTCACGTACGGCGAATAAGCGGCGGACGCGGTCGCTCCCGGAGCGGCCTTGGCGGGCGGAAATCCGGTCGCGCCCGCGACAAAGACCCGGCTCTTCGAGAAATCGGGTGCAGCCGCAAAATTCCAGACTCCGCCACTTGCGGAGACGTGCGCCGTCGAGCCAACCCCGAGCAGCGCAGGTGCCAAGACGAGACCGCGCTGCTGTGCTTCGGCCGCGTTCGAAACGTCGGTGAGAACGTACCAGACGGTTTTGCCGTTCGACGTCCCGCGATGGAGTGGGACGGTAACGGCGTTGTGAGCGACGTCGAGCTTGGCGCTGCGAAGCAGCAACGTCGGCTCCGTAGCACGGGCGGTGAGCGGTGCGCCGACGGCGATTGCGGTGCTAAAAAATGCGGCGCATTTTACGAGACGGCCGAGGTGCCTTGGTGTCGACACGAGTTGTAAGAAAAACAACAGAGAACTCCGATGCGCGCGAAGCGTGCGAAAAGAAAAAAGCGTGGACTCAGTGTTGCATGCTCGGCGACGCGACGCTGTCAGCGTCCCTACATACGAGTGCCGAACCGCAATCACGTTACGGGGAATCGTTAAACCAATCTCCAAAATCCGATCGCGGTTCGAGAAAAGACCTCGTGGCCCCATCGTTCGGCTGACGCGGCGCACCGAACAACGTCTCGTACATTGCGATAACGTAACCGCTAAGTATTCGGGCCACGTTCGTCGCGATGACCGGCTGCTCGTTGATGAGATGGTGTAGGCCGGGTTTACTTATCGACGCGAGATCGCACTCCGAGCTCGTCGTTATGGTCCCGGCAACGAGCGCTGAGAAGAGAGACGCTTCTCCAAAAAAATTACCGGCACCGAGGATGCTCCGGACGTACCCGGCCGCCACGACTCGTCCGCGAAGAATAAGGTATACGCGTTGCGCTTCGTCACCGTCGTAGAGCATAACGGTCCGCGCCCGGAGCGTGCTGCGCCGAAAATAGTCGCGGTGCTCGTTCACGTAGCGCTTGCTCACACCCGTGAAAAGCTCATTGCACAACAGCGGGCCGAGGTCGCGCCTCCGCAACGCTTCACCGTACCAAATCGCATCGAATGACGGGTATCGCAGGCTCATCTGTCATCGTCCCTCAAACGCTCGGAGATTGCGCCGCGCGCAAGCGTGCTCTTCGGCTGCGCCGAATCGTGCACGTTGGTGGAAGTCGAGCAAAACCCGACATGTTCCGGTCCACTAAACGAGTAAGATCGGTAACGCGACTCCGAGGCCGAGCGCGACGAGCCACACGGCCGGCGCCGCGGTGCCCACGGGCCGGAGGCGACGAGCCTCACGCGCCGCGATGCGACGATCGCGCGTCAGCCACGTGTGGTGTCTGCGCTCGAGCGCGAGGAAGACGAGCGCGGTCGCTAATCCGTATAGGAGGTGGCCGACGAGCGATGGTAGCTGCTCGGCAGCGGCGCCGAGCGTCCACGTGAACGAACCGCCCAGTAAAACCGGAAACAAGGTGAGCGGTCCGACGAACCACCAGAGCAGGCCGTACAGTAGCCCCCACGAGGCGCCGGCCAGAACGTCGGGCGCCTCGTACTGGAAGAGCGCGCCATACGTCGCGCCGATCAGTGCCCCGATCAGCATATGCACGGCGAAACCGACCCAAAGCGACGTCCCACCGACGAGTGCCGCGACTTTGGGTAGCGTGCCGTTCGCTACCATCACCACGCTGAACGCCAAGCCGCCGCCGACGCTCGCTAGAAGACCCCAATACAGTGACGCGAGCGTTCGCACGCCGACGCCTTCGGGTTCGCGGTTGAGCGGATCGGACTCATAGAACAGCCGTCGCCAGACGCGGTCGACGGCGGCGTAGATGAGGCCGACGATCAAGCCGTACACCACGTGCCCCACGAGCGACCCGAAGAGATCGCCTGCGTGCTGACTGCTCCAGTCGATCGGCTTGCGCGTCAGCAATGGCAGAAGCGTTAGTGGACCGATGAGCCACCACAGGAGACCGTAAGCGGCGCCCCAGCCGAGGCTCGAACCGAAGCCGCGAATCTGACGTTGGAACAGCACGCCGAACGTCGCGCCGATCGTTACCGCAATGAGGAAGTGTAAAGCGACGCCGACCGCCGGCGACGTGCTGTTCACGATGCCCGCGATGAGCGGAAAAAAATGCGCCCGCTCCATCCATTTGCCGAACACCCACCCGCCCACGATTCCGGCTAGGCTGCCCCCGACGAGTCCGCGCGGCAACGATAGCGGCGGACCCTCGACTCGCTTCCCGATGGAATCGAGTATCCCGAGCGTCAGCCCGAGCGGAATTCCCACACAAACGACGTCGCCGATCAGCTGTGGAAAACGCACCGGCTGCCGCGCGGCTACACTCGCAAACCAGAATGCGACGCCGAGCGCCGCGCCCCACATCAGGCCGTCGCCGAGATTGACCGCGCGGCGTGAAAACAGCAGAGCGAAAATAATTCCGCCGAGCGCGCCCCACGCCGCGCCACGCGGGCCTTCTAGTGAGACATGGGCCAGCGCCACGCCGCCGGCGGCGCCGACGATCGCGCAGGCGATCGTTCGCAGGTACGTCGCACGCTTCGTCACGCTTGCAAGTCGATCGTCTGCACGATGTCTCGGGGAAAGAAAAGTTCGACCGTCCAGTCGACGAGCACCCGTATTTTTCGCTCGAATCCCGGCAGCTTCGAGAGATAGATGCCGCGCCATAAGATCCAAGCGAAGAGCCCGGAGAAGCGTACCGCGCGGCCGCGAGCGAGCGGGAGCGCAAGTTCCGCGCATGCCGTCTGGTGCCCGACGACGCACAGCGCGCCGAGCGAATCGAAATGAAAGGCGAGCGGGGCGCGGCCGCGCAGCGTGGCCCGGATATTGCCTGCGACCGTTTCCGCTTCGCGCAGTGCGAACTGAGCCGTCGGCGGACACGGCAATTTCGTTTTAGCATCGGTTACGGCAGCACAGTCGCCCAGAGCCCACACGCCGGATTTTCCCGACACGGCAAGCGTTTCGTCGACGATCGCCGCCCCGCGCCGATCACAACTGAGGTCGAGCGTGCGCAGGAGCGGATTCGGCGTCGTGCCCGCGGTCCAGATCAGCGTATCCGTTGCAATGTCGTTGCCGTCGTTCAGACTGACGACGCCGCGCGCAGCGCTCGCCACGCGGACGTTCAGGCGAAACGTCACACCGCGCGCCGTCATTCGTTCGAGCGCATAGGCCGCGAGCGATTCGCTAAGCTCGGGAAGAATGCGTTTTCCCGAATGCACGACGATCATGCGCAGCTCCTCGACGACGAGCCGGGGATAGTCGGTCAGAATGCCGCGCGCGAAGTCGTTAATTGCTCCGGCGAGCTCCGCTCCCGCAAAGCCGCCGCCCGCGACGACGAAGGTGAGGTGCCTGCGGCGCAGCTCCGGGTCCCGCTCACGGTCGGCTCGTTCGAACATTTCGATCACGTGATTGCGCACGGTTATCGCATCCAGGAGCGTCTTGAAATCGAGCGACCATCGCTCGACGCCCTCGAGCCCGAGATAGTTCGAGACCGCGCCCAGTGCGAACACGAGCTGATCGTAGGCGATGTCATGCTCGCCCGCGCGAACGACCCGACGCTCGAAATCGACGCCGCTGACGCTCGCGCGCACGAACGTCGTGCGGTGAAGCGCCGTGCGCGCGGGACTGCTGATGTGCGTCGGTTCGACGCTGCCGCCTGCGACTTCGGCAAGCATCGGCGTAAAGACAAGCGCATTCGTCGCGCTGACGAGGATAACTTCGACGCCGCGTTCGCCGCGAAAATGCCGCTCGAGCGACTTTGCGGTCGTCATTCCGGCAAAACCGCCGCCGAGGATGACGACGCGTTTTGCGGCCGGCAAGGCGACCTCGGCCGGGGCGAGCTCCGGCCCCAATAGCGCGTTCGACGCTCGTTGCAGAACGTGTAGAACGATGCCCAAGACGAAACCGAACGAGACCCATCCGCCGAATTGCGGCAACGCCGCGCGCATGCCGTCCGCGGTCCACTGCACGGGAATGCCGGTTGCGAGCGGAGCGGCGACAATATCGAATGCGATCCAAAGCGGAACGCTTAGGACTGCGGCGGTAGCTGCGACGTCAACGTATTGCGGTCTCGGGCGACCGGCTACGCTGTACGCCACGGCCGCAATGACGGCAAGGGTGCATGCCGAGATCAGATGCGGTTCCGTCTCAATGAGAAGGGCACTGCTCGCGCCGCCCGCGAGCGCGCCGACGACGATGCGCCGCGCGAGACGGCTGGGAGGCATCATCTTCGCCATGGCGCCGCGGGGTGGAACAGAACGTTGCAATAAACCTCCGAGAGTTCGCGAACGCAAAGCCGCCGCGTTTCAAAACTATGATCTTGCCGTCATTATGGCGACTATCTCGCGCAGCGGCAGTAACAAAGCTTACGAAAGCGCCTACGGCAGCTATCGTAGGAACGCATCGGCACGCCGCCCGTGCCGATCTCGCCCCGGAACGGTAACCATGCTTACAGACGAAAACGTCGCCCCGACCTTACGATCTCGCGAACGAATACGCGGTCGGCACCGATCGGGGTGCTTTACGGCGAACGACATTCTCGATGCAGCAGCTTTAGACGCTGCGCAAGCAGGCGCAGCGCGGCGGCGCTCGGTGAACGAAGCTTCGAAACGTATGCCGGCACGGTCGACGCCATCGGGAACTGAGGAGTTATGCTGACGGTCAAGGAGCGGACTGCAGGTCTGCCGAGTTACATGCTGAGCGATGACGCGCTGGCGATGGGCGCGAGCCTGGGCAACAGCGCGATTTGGGTCGACACGAAGGGAACCGGCGCGATCGAACGCGTCTTTCACGCAGGCGTCGGTGAGAGTCTCTTTGGCGCGGTATCGATCCGCTACGGCCTGACCTCACAGTCGTTGCGCTCGACATGGATGCGCTCCGCGCACGAGGCCGGAGAACGGGCCTTTATTGCGCTGCACGCCGACGGTCCCGGCACCTTCGAGATCCACCCCGCTTTTCAACGCCACAATTTCACGATCGCCGGTACCGTGCAAGTGAGCGAGACGACGTTCGTGCCGCTTTCGGATAATGTCGCTGCGGGAAATGACCAGCCGGTCGTCTATCAGCACGTCGAACTCCGCAACGACAGCGACGCGACCCATGGTCTGCGCGTCATGGGGTTTGCGCGTCTGCGCGGAACGCTCGCTCCGGACGTGAGCGCACGTTTTGAAGCGGGCAGCGATGCGCTGGTCGCGGCCGGCGCGGAGCGTCCCACCGCCGTCCGTTGCTACGGCCTGACTCGGCCGCCCACGAAGTACGCAACGACGTTTGATTTCGGACGCGTCTACGATCCGACGCATCTGCATCCGCTGCGCAATGAGACGCGGGACCGCGGTGATATCCTCGGTGCTTTACAGCTCGACGTCATTTTGGAACCCGGCGAGATCGTATCGTTCGCCTTTCTGTGCGCCGTCTATAACGAACCCGAGGCGGCGGCATTGCGCGCGTACCGCGCGCTCGCCGCCCCGGCCGACGCGCTTGCCGGCACGATATCCTATCTGGAGAAAACGCTGCGCACTGCGGAGGTGCTTACGCCCAACCGGCATCTCAATGACGGTGCGCTGTGGAGTAAGGTGAATATGCGCCGCGTGATGGCGCAATATCCGCATGGGGCTGCGTTCACGAACGAGCCCGGCGTTTCTTCGAACGTCGTCGGGCGCGATGCTGCGTGGTTCGTGTACGGAAACGACCATTTCATGCCCAGTTTTTCACGCGCGCTGCTCGAGGCGTTTGCAGCGGTCCAGTACGGCGACGGAAAAATTCCCGAATACTACAACGCCATCGACGGAAAGGCGGAAGACGACGGCCTCAACATCAACGACGATACACCGCTCTTCATCCTAGCCGTCAATCATCACGTTCGGGCGACCGGTGACGGCGCGTGGCTCGGCAAGATGTATGCCGGCGTCTCTAAAGCGGCACACTATATCATAGCGCAAATGGACGAGCGCGAGCTCGTTTTTTGCACGGCGCGCGATCCGCGCGGCGACGTGTGGGCGATCGCCGGCTGGCGTAACGTGATCGCGGGCTACACGCTCAACGGCGCCGTTACGGAGATCAATGCAGAATGTGCGGCCGCGCTACGCGCGGCGGCTCATCTTGCCGAGAACCTGGGCGGCCACGGATCCGACGCGGACCTCTTCCGTCTCAAATCCGCCCACATCCAACAAGCGATGGACGATCATCTTCGAAATCCGGACAACGGATTATACTATCTCAACATCGATGCGGACGGTAACATCCACACGGACGTCACCGGCGACCAGATCTTTCCGGTTATGTTCCGCGTCTGCGACGAGGAGACGGGCTTTCGCATCATTAGCCGGCTTAACGCGCGAGACTTTTGGACGCCGGCCGGCCTTCGCACGACATCGCGCAACGATCCACTGTACGAGCCGTCGCGTAACATCGGTCTCTTAGGCGGCGTGTGGCCCGGCTTGACGTGGTGGTACGCATTTTCCGCGGGTCGCTATCATCCCGAATTCATGGTGAAGGCGTTGTGCGCGTCATTCGAACATTACGCCGCCGACCCGAAGAAGAATAATACGGTCCCCGGGCAGTTCGGCGAGTACTTCGACGGTGAAAGCCTCATCAATCGCGGCATGCGTTTGAGTCCTTGGGAACCGCCGCGCTTCCTATGGGCCGCCGTCGAAGGCGTATGCGGGTTGATGCTGACGAGCGGTCCGCCGCGCATCAATCCGCTTGTCCCGGCGGCGTGGAAGTGGGTCGCACTCAAGCGTTTACTGTACCACGGAAAAGAGATAACATATTTCGCCGTGCGCGAGCGCGGCACGTTTCGCATCTACGCCACGGCAGAGATCGAAGCCGACTTTCCGATAGAGCGGTTCGACGAGGATGTCTCCTCGCGCGTGCGAGTCTTCTCCGATAGTGCCGCAATCGTCGCCTTGAAGCGCGTCGATGCGACCATGGTGCTCGTCGGGAACATCGGCACCCAAACGGTGACGGTGCCAATGAACATCGCGGCCCTGCTCGATCCGCATGCAATGTATGACGTCTGCGTCTACAACAGCGAGCGCGATGGCTGGGAGCCGGGAGAACTCGGCAGCGGCGAAGATTTCGGTGCCGTCGCGCTTTCTATCGAGAGCGACGGCTATCGCCTGATCGAACTGCGCATGCGCCGCTGATCCCGGCCGGACGGGACTTCGCCATGGGCGCTCGGTCGGAAAGCGTACGCCGCTGCAGCTTTGGTATGAGGGTTGTCGGAATGGGAGCGGTATGACGTTTCGTGAGACACTCGAGGAACATCTCGCCGCGATCTCCGCGCGCGACATCGGACGCTTCGCCGGAACCGTGAGCTCGGATCCGGAGGCGCGCGTGATTGCTCCCGACGGAGGCGCAATCGTCGGTGCCGAGGCGATCGTCGAAGCGCATCGCGACTGGTTTGCGGGCGACGCTTGGACCTTCTCTCCCCGTGTCGCGCTGACGCGCGAAAGCGACGGGCTCGCGTTCGCCCTGCTCGATGTCGCGTACGTCGAAGCGGCGGGTACCGGCCGCTTTCTGCTCTCGCTCGTCTTCACGCGCGAGGCTGACGGCTGGCGGCTGTTCTACGATCAAAACACGCCGCTGCCGCCCGTGTAGAGCGGGAAGCGCGCCGTGAAGCGCGAGCCGCCGCCGTAGGTAACGTCTCCGCCGTGCGCGCGCGCGACCCAGCGGCAGATCGCCAGTCCCAGCCCACTCCCGCTCGAGCCCGCGCCTTTTGCAAAGCGTTCGAACAGGCGCGGCTCGACGTCTGGCGAGACGCCCGGTCCGTCGTCTTCGACGGTGATAAAGGCCGCGTCGCGGTCGCAGTACACGCGCACGACGGCGCGCGAGCGCGCGTGCGCGACGGCGTTCCAAGTGAGGTTGCGCGCGAGTTGCAGCAGGCGGCGCTCGTCGCCTTGCACGATCGCGCTGTCGAGCGATATGTCGATCGCGACGACGCTGCGCAGCCGCTCGGGCAGATCGCGGCAGGCGCGGCCGACGACGACGGCGAGGTCGATCGGTTCTCGCTCGAGCGCCTCCCGGTCGCTCGCGCGGGCAAGCGTCAGCAGGTCGCCGATCAACTCGCCGCATTCGATCGCACGGCGCGCGATCGCCGCGAGGGTGCGTTCGGTCTCCCGAGCGTTCGGCCCGGGTCGCTCTGCGCGAGGCTTGCAATGGCTGCCAGCGGCGTGCGCAGTTCGTGCGCGACGTCGGCCGCGAAGCGCTCCTCACGCTCGCGCGCCGTCACGAGCGGACGCAGCGCGGCACGCGCGAGCGCGTACGATGCCGCGCCCACGCCAAGCAAGAGCGCGGCGTCGACTGACACTATCGCAAAGAGCGCGGGGCGCAACGCCGCGCTCAAACCTGCGCGACCTTCGGGCGTCTCGAGCGCGGGAGCCAGAATCGTGCGATAGTTTGCCGCGATCGCCGCGTAGGCGACGACCGACAACGCCAGAATGACGCTCGCAAAGACGGCGAGGTAGGCGCTGGTCAGGCGCCGAAGCGTACGTCGTTCGAGGTCGTCGCGACGAGCTTGTAGCCGATTCCCCACACCGTTGCCAGCGACGCGGTCACGCCCAATGCCTTTAATTTGCGACGCAGTTGACCCACGTACACGTCGACGATGTTGCTGGAACCCTGGAAATCGTAATCCCAAAGTCGCTCGAGGATTTGCGCTCGTGACAGCGTCATCCCGCGGTGGCGTGCGAAGTACTCGAGCAAGCGGAATTCCGTCAGCCCGAGTTCCAGCGAGCGTCCCGCGACGGTGGCGGCCCGCGCGTGCGAATCGATTACGAGCGAGCCGACCGTCAAGGCCTCCGTTTGGGGAGGCCGTTCACCACGACGGACGAGTGCGCCGACGCGGGCGGCCAGTTCCTCTGCGGAAAACGGTTTGATAAGATAATCGTCCGCACCGGCATCGAGCCCGCGAATGCGGTCTTCGATGCCGTCGCGAGCGCTCAGCACGATTAACGGCGTCGCAATTTTTTCGGCGCGTGCGGCTCGGCAGATCGAAAACCCGTCGCGTTTCGGAAGCACGATATCGACGATCGCGACATCGTAAGAACCGCCGAGCAGCCGCTCCAGTCCGCCCTCGCCGTCGCTCGCGAGGTCGACCGCGTAGTTCTGTTTCGCCAGCATCGCCCGGATCGACGTCGCGATATCGACGTCGTCCTCGATTACGAGAACCCGCATCGCTACAATCCTTTAGGCCACGGAACGGCGACGGTGAAATAGCCGCCGAGCGTGGGTCCTCCGTGAATGAGGTTCGAGCGCTCTTCGAGCAGGACCCGCGCATGCTTGCCGACGAGCGTGCCCGCGTAGAAGAGCAACGTGCGCGCCGCGAACGGATTCGCGGCCGTATCGTAGCGCGCCGCGACGTAGGCATGTGAGGTGATGAAGTACTTCAAGCGTGCATAGCCCCCGCTCGAATCGAGGGCGCCGTTCGCCCCGTCCGGATCGTCGTCCCGGCCGAGCCATTGCTGCAGCGTCAGCTCGAGCCGCGCGCCGAAGAATGTTGCCTCCGCTCCGAAACCGGCCCGATCGTAAGCGTCGTCGAATGCCGTGCGTCCGGGCAGGCTGATCTTGCGGCTGCCGTCGAGGAGTTGGGCGTTCAGCGAGAGTCCATCGATGACCGGAACGCGCGCGTAGAGGCCGATTTCCGGCCGTGCGGCAATCGTCGTGGCGCCGGTGAAGACGGGCTTTCCCCCGTACGCGGCGCCTTTGAATTCACCGAACGCAAGCGTCGTCAAGAGCGTTGCCGCGCCGACTCGGCGTTCAGCTTCCAGGCCGAGTCGCGGCGCATTGAGATCGAGGTCGTTCTGTCCGACGCTCGTAGCGAAATAACCGTACGTCGTGATGCTGTCGAGCCGCTGTCCCGGCGATTGCGTCAGCGGTAATTCGAAGAGACCGGCACGGTATAGCGAGCGCGTGTGCGTATCGTAAGTACTGAGAAAACCGAGGAACGGCGCCGCGGGCGCCCCGCCGGCGCCGAGGTTGTAATGCAAGTATGCATTGACCCGGCCGATGTCCTGATCGGCGACGATCGATGCTGCAGGACTAAAGCGTCGGGAACCCGAGACCGGGTCGCGTTCCCATTCGAGATTGTAGCGCAGCGCAGCGACAGTCGTGCCGTGCCGCGGGAGGCTATCCAAGCGATAACCACCGTCGCGAAACGCGTTACCGAAGGCGTTGAGTTCGGGCACCGCAGTGTGGCACGTTTCGCAAGAAAGGTGATAGCGCTGTGCGAAGATCGGAATCGCGTCGGCCGCCTTACGACCGTTTGCAAACGCGAGCAGCATTGCGACCAGCAGAAGCACCGCACACTTAGCGTACATCGATCTCCGCTCGCATCGGCGACCCGTAGTGATAGAAACACCCGAAGAGAAAGCGGCCGGATTCGTCGGCAATCAGCACCTGCGAGGTCGCGCCGGCAGCAAGGCTGCCGCTGCTGAAGCCTTGCGAGAGTTTCGCGCCGCGTTGCGACAGCGCTGCACCGCTAAATGGATACGCGCTAGGGAAGGTCGAGCCCGCGATCGACGATGCGGTGTGCGCGAAACCGTCGCTGTTGGTGAAGCGCACGTTGTCACGAGCGGCGATTTGTACGAGCAGCGGATCGTAGCCGGCCGCCTGGCCGCCGGGCGTCGTTCCGCCGGCGTCTTTCGTGAGATTAACGTCGATCGTCGTGAGACGCGCCGCCGTGACGCTCCCGGCCGACGGTGCGGCGAACGAGCCGGGCGTGCACGCGCTACAGACAAGCGCGCATGCGACGATGGCCAAGTACTTCATGCCGCTTACTCTAGTGTCGAGCGATGAGGAAACTCTGAAGCGGTTAGCGGGCGCCCCGGCGGTTTGCGTTAATTGTGAATCGCGTCGCGCAACGCTAGAGCGAGGTTGCGCAGCGTTACGTCTGCGCTCGTGCGCGATGCCTCATCAAAAGTCGCGCGGGCGTCGTCGCGTTTGCCTTCGCGCAATAGAACCGCGCCGAGCGCGATGCGCGCGCGGGCATAATCCGGCGCGAGTTCGAGTGCGGTGCGCAGCTCGCGTTCGGCTTCACCGAACGACTGCGCGCGCTGCTCGGCGAGCGCGAGATTGTAGTGGGCCAAGGCGTAGGCGGGATTGCGTTCGAGCAGCCGCCGGAAATCCGCTAGTGCGGTTGGCGTATCACCGGACCGCAAGGCGATGATTCCGCGCGCGTAAAGCGCACGCGCGGAATCCGGAACGACGGCGACGAGGGCGTCGGCAGCGCTGCGTGCGGCATGCATATCGCCGCGCAAGAGCTGCACCGTGACCAGGTTGGAGCGAGCCGCGAGAAAGCCGGAATCGCGTTCGATCGCGTCTTCCAATGCAGCAACCGCGTCGTCGAGACGTCCGAGACGTGCCTGAGCGAGACCCAGATCGTAGGCGGCGGTCGAGGCTTGCGGCTCACGCGGCTTCAGCGCGAGGGCACGCGCAAATTCCGCCGCAGCTCCCGCGTCGTCCCCGCGAACGTCCGCCGCGATCCCGAGCCGGATACGTTCGACGATCTCGCGCTCGTTTGCCAGGGCTTGCATCCGGACGGGATCCGTCGTGCGAGGCGCCGGCGTAACGCCGTCGTAAGGCTGTGCGCTCGCGCCGAGAGATATGACGCCGACAAGCACGACGGCGATGGCGATCGCTCGCGCCAACCGCATCAGCGGTCGGTGCTTCGCGGCAGTTCCGCGTCGTAAACGCGCGAAGAGGTAGCGGCCCGCTCGGGGGCACATTGCCATCCGTTGCGGCCGAGCTCGTTAATCATTCCGAGTAGCGCCGGAGGGCCGGAAGGGACGCTCTGCCCCGCGATGAGGTCGTCGAGCGAGGCGACCGAAGCGCGCGCAAAACTCGCTCCACCGAGCCCCAGCAGGGTGAGCGCGATGGCGAATGCAAGCCGGATTCCGAGTCGCGTCATCTCAGCACCACGGTACACCAAAAGCATGAGGCGTTGCTGAAACGGGTCTTGTTCACGCTCGGATTGTGTTTCGCTGCCTGCGCTCTTGCATACGGACGCGATTTGACGAATCTGGTTGTAGGAAGTATTCGTGATCGCGCCGGCGCGCCGATCGCCGGCGCTCGCATCCTCGTGCTCGATGCACGCGGCGCGGTGCTCAGAGGCGGAACGACGGACGCGCGCGGGACCTTCGCCGTTGCGGTGCCGGCCGAAGCGGCGAGCGTGGATGTCGCGTGCCGGCATTGCCGCCGGGTTCGGGTGCGCCTTGGCGGCGCGGACCTCGCTATCGTCGTGACGCGCTATAGCGCGCTCGAGCGAACGACGCCGGATGCCGCGGATCTCGCCGCCCTTCCGTACGGGCGCATTGCGGACGCGCTCGCGCTCGCGCCGTTCGAGTTGCCTTCGGCAACGGGCGGTGTTTCCGATCGCGGTCTCGGCGGCGGCAGCGCGCTGGTCGTCGACGCGGGTGCGCCGATCGTCGATCTCGCTACGGGCGTTTCGCCGGTCGTGGACGTTCCCGATCGCTACACGCAAGACGTGGCGCTCATTGCGGCCGAGCGCGCGTATCGCTACGGCGCCGACGCCGGCGGCGGAACCGTAGCACTCGAGCGGCCCGTCGACGGCGATTCGTTTGCATCCATCGACACCGGCCCGGCGTCGTCGCTCGCTCTCGAGCCGGCGCTCGGTGCAACACATCCCTCGCTCGGCGTTTCAAGCGACGATGGGCGTCTCTCGCGTCGCGCCGATCTCGATGCGGCAGCGCCGTTCGCGGGCGGTCAATTGCGCGCGGGCTTCGGCGCCGCGACGGAATCGTTCGCGCCGAACGGCTCGATCGCGCGCAACATCGACAGCGCGCGCCTAGCCTATGCAACGGCTTCCCGGCGCTATCGAACGTTTGCCGACGCCTCGTTCGCAAGGGTCGACGTCGACGAGGGAAGCGCGGCTGCGTATTACCGCTCGAGCTATCTCGCCGGGTCGTTTCGCATCGAGCATCCGGGGCAGATCGCTCTCGCGACGGGTCTGACGACGTCGCTCGAGAGCGCGAGCTACGTCGCGCGTGGACCAAGCGGTTACGCACTGGTCGGAGGGGTCGCGAACGAGGCGGCTTACGTCGAGGCGAGTGCCGGCAACGAGCGGACGGGCGTCGACGCGAATTTGGGACTCGCGCACCTTGCCGGCACGCGAACGCTGGAAGGCGCGAAGCGCGCGGGCGACCGCATCGCCGTATTGCCGTCGCTTACGGGCCGCTTATCGCTCCCGGGCGGCGTGTCGCTGCGCGCCGGTTATGCAAGCTCCTCGCGTACACCGACGCTCTTGGAATCCGATGCCGCGCCGCTGTCGCTGCGCGGTCTCGATCTCGAGCGGGCGGATCTGCTCGAGAGCGGGGTCGCATATGATTCCGGCGCTCGCTTGCGCGCCGAAGCCGTCATTTATCGCGAGTTCACGCGCGACTTCGGACAACGGCTCGTGAGTGGTGTCGGCGCTTCGCTCGCATGGCAGATCGCGCCGCTCGTCAGCACGCGCTTCTGGACGTTACGCGATGCGGCGCGCGACGACGCGACCTTTGCGTCGACGTCGGCCGAAGCGGCGCGGCAAGTTCTCTGGACGACGTATGCCAACGGAAACGGTCTGCGCGTCGACGCCGTCTTCCACCGCGACGTGACCCGCGCGACCCGTGCGATCGCGCTCGACGGCGACGTGCTGCTCCCGTTCGGCGGACATGTCGCCCTCGCTACGGGTACGCGCTTCGACGGCAGGCGGCGCTACTACATCGGGGTGCGTGCACGCTAATCTGCGCTAGAGCTCTGAACCTTCACGCTGCCCACGCCGAAGCGTTTACAATTCACGTCTTCTTCATCTTCGCTCCGTACGCTCGCCACGCAAAACGTTTGGAGGAAGATTCATGCAAACTCGCTTTCTCATCACTGGTCTCTTCGCTTTCGGCGCGCTCGGGGCGTGCGGCGGTAATACGGGTCCGGCGCTAAACGGCGGAACGACGGCGGTACCGCCGACCGCGCTGCCACCTTCCGTCGCACCGACCGTTGCACCGCCGTCGACACAACAAGTCGTTACGGCTGCATTACCAAGCTCGGCTATCGGACAAGTCAGCGATGCACGTTTCGGTCTCGTCGGCGGCTACACGCAAAACCTATTTTCACAAGTGCTCGGTTTCGTGCCGGGCGCACGCATCATGATTCGCAACGGTCAGAGCAGCGGCATCCCGCATACGCTCGGCGACACGGGTGCAGCGAGCTTTCCGGCCGGGCAGCCGGCCTCGCTCTCGACCGTAGCGAGCGCAGCGACGACAATTTCGCACGGCTGGCAGAGCGGTACGATTGCCGCCGGGCAGTCGGTCGGGCCGTTCACGCTAGCGATGGGCACGTACTTCATCGGTTGCGCGTTCCATTACGCCTCGAATAATATGCGCGACGTGCTCGTTGTCGCTGCAAACGCGACCCCGGGCCCGCAGGCCACACCGCAGGCGGGCGTTCCCGTTCCCAACCCATCGACACCGAGCGGACCGACGTATTGATGTCCGTGCGCCGGTTCGCGGCACTGTGCCTCCTGCTTGCGTGCGCGCCTGCGTGCGCCGCACGCGCAGCGGGCAGCGTGGATCCGCGTACGATTCCGCTGGTCGATCAGCGCGGCACGCCGTTTCGGCTGGCGGATCTGCGCGGACATCCGACGTTCGTAAGCTTCGTCGCTTCGCGCTGCACCGACGCGTGTCCGATCGCGAATGCGGAGTTCGCGTTGCTGGCGCAGCGCTTCTCACGCGGCCGGAGTGCCCAGCTCGTGACGATCACGCTCGATCCCCAATACGATACGCCGTTCGTGTTGGCGAGCATCGCTTCGCACTTTCGCGCGAGCCCCCGTGTGTGGCGCTTCGCAAGCGGCCGCTCGGGGGACGTGCGCCGGCTGATGCGCTCGTTCGGGATCATAACGCAATCGGGCCGCAGCGGTGTCCCGGAGGTGCATTCGACGTTCGTCTTCTTACTCGACCCGCGCGTGCGCGTCGCTCGCACCCTGTTGCTTTCGACGGCGTTCGTGCACGACGCGCTCGCGGCGCTCGCGCGGCCGCCGATACGCGAGGCGCCTCGCCGCACGAGCGCCAACTAGTAAGCTGGCGTTCTAGGGCACCATCGCTTGCAGCTTATCGGGATCGACGATGACGACGTGTGCGGTGCGCATGTCGATGACGTGCTCGTCCCAGAACCGGTTGAGCGTGCGGTTCACGGTTTCGCGCGTCGTACCGATCATGTTTGCCATCTCTTGATTGGTCAGCCGCAGCGAAATTCGCGAACCGAGCGGCGTCGGTTCGCCGAAGTTCTGTCCCAGGTTGATCAAGAGCGCCGCAAGCCGCGAGCGAATGTCTTGCGAACTCGTCGAAGCGATCAGTTTGTTCGCGGCCCGCAAACGATCCGATAGCGCCGTTACGAGTAAGCGCCCGATCCGCGGGCTGCGATCGATGAGCGCAAGAAAATCCGTGCGATCGATGATGCCGACCTCAACGTCGGTTAGGGTACGGACGCTCGCTGCGCGCAGCGCCGATTCGAAAATACTCATCTCGCCGAAGAAGTCGCGTTCTTTGAGGATCGACAGAATCGTCTCGCGTCCATCGGGCACGAGGTGGACGATCGCGACGGAACCGGAGAGAATCAGGTAAAACGTTTGTCCCGGTTCTCCCTCGCGAAAGATCGTCTGATGCTTTCCGAAGCGCCGCGTCGTAATGAGTTGGGCGAGTTCGGAAAGCTCGGCCGTCTCGAAATCGCGAAAGAGCGGGACGGCGCGGAGCGCCTCGTTCCCAATGGTCCTCGGCGGTTCTTCCGGGCGGTGCTTCGGCGCTAGCATACAGTCTCTATCGGCCACTCGTCGCTGCGCCTATAGGGGGCGAAGATGAAATTGCAAGTCGGCCGGCGCACGAAGTCTTGTTGAGAAGTCCTGCCGTCGCGTACGTTTGCTGTGACCGCCTGCACCGCGCGCATGATGACGCACTCCGGCCGCGAACCCTCTTCCGACGTGGCAACCCTCTTCGATGCGAACCCTGCGGCGGCGCTCAAACACCACTTCGGGTTTGACGCCTTCCGGCCGTTGCAAGAGAGCATCGTCGCGGACGTGCTCGCCGGCAAGGACGTGTTCGCGCTGCTGCCGACGGGAGGCGGGAAATCGCTCTGTTTTCAATTGCCGGCCGTCATGGCGCCCGGCTTGACCGTCGTCGTTTCGCCGCTGATCGCGCTCATGAAAGACCAGGTCGACGCTTTGACGGCAGCCGGCATTGCGGCGACGTACTTGAACTCGTCGCTCGACGCAGACGAAGCACGGCGCCGGCTGCGCGAACTCGAGCGCGGTACGTACCGGCTGCTGTACCTCGCGCCGGAGCGCTTGGCGCTGCCCGGGGTGCAGAACGATTTGAGCCGCTGGAACGTCACCCGTTTCGCCATCGATGAGGCCCACTGCATCAGCGAGTGGGGTCACGACTTTCGTCCGGACTACCGCCGGCTCGCCGGATTACGGCGCGCCTTTCCCAGCGTGCCCGTGCTCGCGCTTACGGCGACGGCTACGGGTCGCGTGCGGCGAGATATCACCGAGTCGCTGGGGTTGCGCGATCCGAGTTGTTATGTGGCGAGCTTCAACCGGCCGAATCTCTCCTACCGGGTCGTGCCGAAAAGCGACGCTGCACGTACGTTGACGGCCTTCGTGCGCGGCCGCTCCAAAGAGAGCGGCATCATCTATGCCGCGAGCCGGCGCCAAGCCGAAACGCTGGCTGAAAAATTGCGCGCCGCCGGGGTCGCGGCGCTGCCCTATCACGCCGGGCTCGACCCGCGCGGGCGCACCTACAATCAGGAACGTTTCGTACGCGACGACGTGCGGGTCATGTGCGCGACGATCGCTTTCGGCATGGGTATCGACAAACCGAACGTGCGCTACGTGGTGCATTACGATCTTCCGAAGAACTTGGAGAGCTATTATCAGGAGACCGGCCGTGCCGGGCGCGACGGCCTTGCGGCGGAGTGCGTCTTATTCTACAGCGCGGGAGATGTCGCGAAGCAGCTTAGTTTTATCGGCGAAAAGGAAGCACGCGAACGCGGCCTCGCGTTGGAAGGACTGCGTCTCATGCAGCAGTACGCCGAAACCTCGGACTGCCGCCGGCGTCTCCTGCTCAGTTATTTCGGTGAGCAGGGTCTCGGCGACGATTGTGCGAGCTGCGATAACTGTCTCGAACCGCGAGCACGTTTCGACGGGACCGTGGCCGCGCAAAAATTTCTTTCCAATGTCGTGCGGGTGCGCCAAGCGGGGGGCTTCGGCGTCGGGCTCAATCACCTGGCCGACATTCTCGTCGGTCACACCACGGAAAAGGTGCGGAGTTGGAATCACGAAGCACTTACCACGTTCGGCGTCGGCCGCGATGTCGCACGCGCGCAGTGGCTTGCCATCGGCCGCGAACTCGTTCGGCTCGGCTTGCTTCGCCAGACGCCCGGTCTGCGCAGCGTGCTCGAGTTGACCGAAGCCGGCCGGCGGACGTTGCTCGACCGCACGCCGGTCCTCATGACCGCGGCGACTGCTCCGGCGCTCGCAAGCCCGCGTTCGGCTCGTGTCGCAAGCGCTGAGAGCAGCTATGACGAAACGCTCTTCGAAGAGCTGCGCGCTCTACGCAAGCGGCTCGCCGACGAGCGCGACGTGCCGGCTTATGTCATCTTTCCCGATACGACGTTACGCGCGATGGCCCGCGATACGCCCGTGACGCCGACCGATTTACGACGTATTCCGGGTGTCGGAGACAAGAAACTCGTGGACTACGGAGAGACGTTCTTGGCAGCCATCGCCGAATTCGCGGCGCGTTGAGCGGTGCCGATCCTGCAAACGTCGGACGGCGCGGAACTGAGCTACGACGATCGCGGACCGCGTGGGGTGCTCCCACTGCTCTTCATTCATGGCTGGCAGGGCGCCGGCAGCGTCTGGAATCTCGTGCGCGACGCACTTTCGGCGCGCCACCGCACGATTGCCGTCGACCTGCGCGGCTTCGGCGGTTCGAACGCCGCGCCGGGACCCTATACCGTCGATGCCTTCGCGAACGATCTCAGCGACCTGCTCGCTTTTCTCGAACTCGATCCGCTCGTTGCTATCGGGCATTCGATGGGCGCCGCGGTCGCGCAGCGCTTCGCGATCGACCGGCCCGAGGCGCTTGAAGGGCTCGTTCTGGTCGCACCGGTACCGGCGAGCGGGGTGGCATACCCGCCTCGTATGGAAGCGATGTTTCGCGAAACCGCGGGCAATCCGGACAAGGCGAACGCGTGGCTCGCCAAGCTCACCTACCGCGAACCGCCGCGCGAGATCGTCGCCGCGCTCCGCGGGGCCGCGGCTGCGGTTTCGGCACCCGTCGCGCTCGAAAGCTTTGATTCTTGGACGCGGCTTGACTTCGAAGATGAGGCACGCACGATCACTACGCCGACGCTCGTCGTCGCGCCGGCGGAGGATCGGCCGGACTTTTTCCGCGAGCGAGTCGCAAACATTATCGTGGGTTCGCGCTTCGAGATCGTGGCCCAAGCCGCCCACTACCTTCCGGTAGACCAACCCGTCCGGCTCGCGGCTCTGATCGAGGAGTTCGTCGCGTCGCTCTAAGCGAAAGCGCACGCGGCCGCACCGGGCGCGTCGTGCAGTTCTCCGACTCGCACATCGTCGCGCCGGGCGAACGTTCCTTAGGTGTCGATACGGCGGCGTATCTAGCTGAGGCGGTCGCGTTCGTCAACACCCTGCAACCTGCGCCCGACTACGCCGTCGTGACCGGCGATCTCGTAAACGGCGGTCTGCGCTGCGAATACGCTCATTTCGTGGACCTCATGCACGGCTTGCGCGTGCCCTATTTCGCGATCATGGGCAACCATGACGAACGAGGGGCGTTCCACGCCGGCTTGCCGCCCGCGGTCTACGGCCGTGCACCGGCAGGCTCGATCCGTTACGCAGTCGACGACTTTCCGTTGCGCTTCATCGGCCTCGATGCGAATCCGCCGCGCCGGTCGCGTTGGCCGATTCCGAGCTTGGACGCCGGGTCGCTCGCATGGCTCGAAACGACGCTCGCCGGAGCACCTGCTCAGCCGACGTTACTCGCCGTACATCAGCCTCCGTTTCGAACGGGCCTGCACTACTTCGACATTTTCGGCTACCCGGGCGCTCGCCGGCTGCGCTCGATCGTGCGCGCCGCGCCCCAAGTCGGCCGGGTCATCTGCGGTCACATCCACTGCGTGAAGACGCTGGCGCTCGGGGGAACGCTCGTTTGCAGCGCACCCAGTACCGCCCCGCAACGCGTGCCCGAATTATTCGAGCATCGCATCCTCGGGCTGCGGCACGAAGTACCGGGATTCACCGTTCACGACTGGTCCGCGCAACACGCTTTCTCATCGACCGTTTACCGCCGCGTAGCACGCGCTACGTTTGCCGCGCAAGCGGCGCTGCCGCTGGCAACACGTCGTTAGCAACGCAGCGCGACCGCGTGGATCGCGCCCCTGCCTACGAGCCGGCTACGGCATGGCCGGCGGATCGCTCGACGGGAACGAATCGGCCAGCGTCTTATCGTATTCGGTCAGGCTCGGGTCGTCAGGCGCCGGGACGCGATCGGCTTCTTCATCCGGCGCGTCGTCCTTGGGCTGCGTGTCGTTCATAGATCGAACCGTACCCCGTTCAGCCTTCGATCTCCGCGACGTCGTCCGCGGAGAGCCGGAAGGAGGCGGCTCCGATCGTACCCGCGACTTGCCCGGCCGAGCGGCTGCCGACGATCGCGCCCGTCACCACCGGGTTATGCAACGTCCAGGCGATCGCCGTTTCGCCGGGCGACCGGCCATACCGTGCACCGACCGTTCGCAAGCGCTCGACGAGTGCGAGATTCTGCGCGAGCTTCGGCTCTTGGAACTCCGCATTCCTCGAGCGCCAATCGTTTGCGGGCAGCGAGGCAGCGCGTTCTCTGGTCATTGCCCCGCTCAATAATCCCGATTGCATCGGCGCATAGACGATCACGCCGATGCCGTTCCGCTCGCAATACGGCAAAATCTCGTTCTCGACGTCCGGTTTGACGAGCGAATACGGCGGCTGCAAGGTTTCGACCGGCCGGATGCGCTGGGCACGCTGCAGTTCTTCGACGTTGAAATTCGAAACGCCGATATGGCGCACTTTGCCCGTGCGAACGAGATGATCCATTGCCGCCCAACCCTCGTCGATATCGGCGATTTCGTCGGTCGGCCAGTGGATTTGATAGAGGTCGATCGCCTCGACTTGCAAGCGGCGCAAACTCGCTTCACATTCTTGCACGATCGAGGCGCGCGAAATGTCTTCACGCGTACCCCCGTCATTCTGGCCGGACGGCACCAGCCCGCACTTCGTGAACACGTACGGCCTTTCGCTCATTCCGGCGAGCGCGCGGGCGACGACCTCTTCGGAGTGGCCGAAGCCGTAGACGGCTGCGGTATCGATCCAATTGAGGCCGAGTTCGAGCGCGCGATGGATGGCCGCGATCGACTCGTTATCGTCTTGATCGCCCCAGCCGAATTTCCAATCGCTGCCGCCCACCGCCCAGGCTCCGAAGCCGAGTGCCGTGATCTGCAGCCCCGTCTTACCGAAGGCGCGCCGTTCGAGTGTTTGCACGTTGAGCCTCACTTTCACTCATCCGATACCCGGCAGCGCCGCCATAGACACGGATGTGCGGCGCCGAAAAGGCGGCCTTGCGCGTACCCGCGGCAGGCCGGCTGCGTCGAAATCGGCGCCGGTCATCCAACGGATGAAGTAGCGGTAACTGTCGTACCCCGCCTTGACGTGATTCGACTTGAGATAGCGGTCGTAGGCGACTTCCTGCACGTGCTGCACGCTGCGGTTCATGTGTCCGATCACGCGGGCTCGAATCGCCGCGATGTCATCATACGCGATGCGGTTGATGCGGTGCGTAACGTGAACGTTCGCGGGCAGGTTGAACCAAACGAGCAGATAGCCCGCATACATCAGTAACGGGTCGCGCGAGTTGGTGCAGGCGAGCACCGAGATGAAATTCGCTTCCGCTTCATCCGTGAAGCCCGCGAGATGGGCCCATTCGTGGGCGTAGTACGCGGGCCGCTCGAACGGAAAAGCGCTCGCATCGACGTTGATTTCGTGCGTCCACGGGTCGGTAAAACCGGACGTGGCCGAGAGCGCCATAAGCGGCGCAAAGAGCGTCGGCTTCACGCGCGGCGGCGGAAACGACGCGACGTTGCCGAGCCGATGCGTCGCAGCCGCGAAGGATGCGTTCAGACGTCTTCCGGCCTCGACGTCGCTCAGCCGCTCGCGATGCGCGGCGCTCGCGTACTGCGAGAGTTTGTCTACGACCCGGTCCGCCAAAGCCGATACGCTGTCTTCGTTCGTACGCTCGGCATGCACGACGATTTTTCTGGCGAGCGGAACGCGTGAATAATCGTACGCCCACGATACGACGAACCAAACGAATACCAAGCACCCCACGGCGCCGAGCCGTAACAGGATTCGCGCTACGGCTACGATTCTTCGGCCCTGCGCGCGGCGCAGCGCGACGACGAGATAGCGCCCGAGCCAGATCACGGCGAGGATAAAAAGCAGATCACCGACACAGAACGGAACGGGACCGGTCAGCGCGCGAACGGCGCGGTCGATGACGGGATAGGCGCCGTTGGCATAGTGCGCCTCGATCCACCCGGGCGACGGCGTAGCGAACTTAACGCCGAGGGCGAGAGCGAGAGCGACGACGTCGAACACCCAAGGGCGCAAGCGCACGCGTTTCCGTACGTGGGGACCGGGCGCTCACCTCCAGAATCCACGTCCGCGATGCTCGCAGCTGCCGTGGTTGTTCCGATCTTACGTTCGGAAGAGCCCGCCATCGTTTTCGTTCGCCGCGCGGCGCACCTGCGGCGAAACCCGGGGCAGATGGCGTTCCCCGGCGGTCTCATCGACGCAGCGGACCCGGACGCTTGCAGTGCGGCGCTGCGCGAGTTCGAGGAAGAACTCGGCGTTCCACGGGCATGCGTCCGCATCGTCGATCGTCTCGAAGACGTGACGACGCTCGCGCTCTCGGTGCGGATCGCACCCTTTGTCGGCCTCATCGACGAAGCGCCGCTCTACGCTCACGATGCGAGCGAAACGCAGAGCGTGCACGAGGTGCCGCTGCGGGCGCTGTACGCTTCGGGCGCGTTGCACGAAGGCTTCGAAACCGTCTCGCATGAGGGCCGTCGCTACGAGGTGCCGTCATGGCTCTTCGACTACGGCGACATCCACGTATGGGGCGCAACGGCGCGGATACTCCACCTCTTTACGACGCGCTATCCACCCGACCGGCCGCTGCTCTTGTCGCGCGCGGCGCAGGATTGAGCGTCGAAACCGTCTACATTCCGCGCGCGATCCGGCGGCCGTTCGAGGCCAGCGACGGCGGGCCGCCGCGCCCGAGAAGTGCCCGTGCGCGGCCGAAGCCGCCGCGCTGCAGCGGCCGCTCGAAGCCGAAGGTGAGCGCCGCCGCGACGGTCAGCGTCAGGATCGCCCCGAGCCAGAAAACGATCCACCCGGGCGCGCCCGCACCTTGCAGAGCGACGACGATCTCCAGATTCCAAAGATACGCGTTGTAGGACACGATCGAGAGCCAGGCTAGGGCCGGGAGGCCGACGACGTAGCGCATCGCGGGAGAACCGAACGCGACACCGAGCGCAAAGAGCATGAGCACGGGGCCAAAGGTGATGCGCCACGCGTTTAACCAGCGCAGAACGCTATCTGCGCCGCCCGAGTGTGCGGCCGCAGCGGCGTTCAGACCGAACGCGATCGATCCGAGCGCGAGGACGGTACAGCAGACGGCAAGCTTCGGTTGCGGCCCGCCCTCGGCGCGCAACTGCACGAAGGCGAAGGCGCCGAACATTCCGGCTCCAAAAACATCGAGCACCGCCGGCAATTGGTTGACCCAGCCGAAATCGTTGTCTACGCCGAAGACCACGAGCGCGATTCTATACACGACCGACGTCGCGACGAAGACGGCGTAGGCAACGAGCGGCCGGCGCTCGATGAGCGGTGCCGCAAGCGCGAACAGCACGTAGAACTGCACCTCGACTCCGAGCGTCCACAGCGGTCCGCTGAACGAGCCGAACATCGGCGAAAACCAGACGTGCACGAAAGCGAGGTGCGCGACGAACTGCATCGACTCGTCGACGAATCCGGTGAACCGAGCATGATACGCGATCCCGAACACGACGAGCGCCAGCAGATACGAGGGCAAGATCTTCCAGGCACGGCGGCTGACGAATTGGCGTAGGGGCGGTCGCGAAGAACGTTCGTAACGGGCGCGCGCATACGGATAGCAGATGCAAAAACCGCTGACGAAGAAAAACAGGTCGACGCCGAGGAAGCCGTTTTCTGCGATCGTTTGCAGGGGGCCCGAAAGCGGGACGTAGCCGCTGACGAGCCAGAGGTGGTACCAGATGACGATCAGGATCGCGAATCCACGCAGGCCGTCGAGTACTCCGAGCCGGTCACCGGGGGGCAGCGTCGTCCGGCGCTCCCCAGTCCGACTCGCACCTATTTCCGGGCTTCGCACGAACCTCAAACGATACTCTGCTCCTCAAACGTCGGGATCAGCGCCCCGCGACGGTATTGTGCGCGTCAGCGGAGGTTACGTTTTCCAGCGCCTGCATCCAGACGCGCGCCACGTCATCATACCCGCCGACGCCGGTCGGATGAATGCCGTCGGGAAAGTGGTATTTGTCCCGCGGTACCGCATTCCCCATCCCATCCGCCAGCTCGATATGAAATCCGCGTGCGCCGTACGCCGCGACCAGCGTCTTCAAGCTCGGCCCGTCGCTCGGCCCGCATTCATTCGTACCGTCGAAACTTGCGACGTCGCATTGCAGAATTCGCGGGCTGTCGACGACGCCGGCAACGACGACGTCGACCTGCGGCTCGAGATAGAAAATCTGTGCCAACAGTGCATCCATGCTCTCGACGATGTTGGGCACCGTATAGCCGTGGCTGTGGCGCGCTTTGCGCAGCAGATCGTTGGTGCCCGCCATCAACAGCACCACATCGGGTCGCGCGGCGGTCAGCGCCTCGCGCATAACGCGTCCGTACAGCTGCGGTGCCGGATCTGACGGAAACGACCGGATGACGTAGCCGGGCCAGCCTTCATGATGGCGGCTCGTAATCCGCGCCGAATAATCGGAGCGTCCTCCGACCATCGTCGCGCGATAACCGCGCGCTTCGAGCAGTCGTACGAGCTCGGCGCGATAGCCGCCGGAGCCCGTGTCGATGCCGTGTTCGCCGACACCCGCCGTAATCGAATCGCCGAGCGCCATAATGCGTACGGGGGCCGCGCGCGCGAGCCAAACCGTCGATGCCGCCCGCGCATACAGCGGCGCACCGACCAAGAAGGCTGCCGTTATAAGCGATGCCAGAGATGCGCGCACCATAAAACGAACCATGAGGTGATGCATGAACGGCGGAGAGATTCGTAGCGCCGGCACGCGCATCCCGGTACGAGGCACAAGATGTGCGTTTCGTTACACTCTACGCATCGGGTTGCGCCCAAAAATCTGCCTGCAAGATGAATTCGGCGCAACAATATGTGGCAATGACGAGCGCGCCGAGCGCATGGGCCGGTTCGGCCGCCGCGAACGCGAGGGCGAACGCAAACGCCCCGGTGAAGGTTCCGGCAAAGGCGAGCGCGACACAGGGCGGAGCCGATTGCATGTTTTTCTTTCGCACAGAGAACGGTCATGGCTAGCATAGTGTCGCGCCGTCCGCAAAGCGTCCGGCGGCGGCCGCGTTTCCGTACCGGGGGTACTGCAGAAACTCATGAAGGCAACGGTTTTGCTCCATGCGCGCTCGAGTGGGACCGCTCGGCACGCAAAGACGCTACCGCAAATGCTCTCTTCGCACGGAATCGAGATCGAAACGTTCGAGATCGTCGCGCAGGATCGAGCTTTACGGAAACGCGTTAAAAAAGCCGTCGCCCGCGGCGTCGCTTTACTCATCATCGGCGGCGGGGACGGCGCTATGGCGACGGCGGTCGACGGCTTGGCAAATACCGCGACGGTACTCGGCGTCTTACCGCTGGGCACCGGCAACAGCTTCGCGAAGACGCTCGCGATCCCCAGCGACGTCGTGCGCGCGGTTGAGATCATCGCGGCCGGGCGGGCGACGCACGTCGATCTCGGCACGGCGAACGGGAAGCACTTCGCAAACTTCGCGACGGTCGGACTCTCGGCCGAAATTGCCGAGAACGCCTCGCACGCGCTCAAAGCTGTTATCGGCGCCGCGGCCTACGTGGCGGCCGGCTTCGGGCCGTTTCTTTCGAGCCGCCCGTTTCGTGCGAAGATCGCGTACGACGGCGCGAAGCTCGTCGTTTCGACGCAGCAGATGGTCATCGCAAGCGGGCGTTACTTCGGGAGCCACCCGGTGACGCCGGACGCCTCGATCCGCGACGGGCGACTCGCCTTCTTCACGACGACGGGCGTCTCGCGTCTCGCCGTCGCGCGCATGTACGTCGCCTTCGCGCTCGGCTTACAGAACCGGCTGCCCGACGCCTATTCGCTCTCCGCACGCGAAATCAGCATTCGTACGTCCTCGCGGCAAGCGGTCAGCATCGACGGTAATCCGTTCGGGACGACGCCGGTCCGCTTCGGTATCGCCCCGCGCGCGTTACGCGTGATGGTGCCCTCCGAATTCGCCGACGCAGTCGAGTGAGGGTCGCGCTCACGCTCGTTTCCGGCGGCGCCGCCGTCGCCGGCTTCGCCGCGTGCGGGGTTCTCGGACGGACGCTCGGCCGCCCGTGGCCGCTCGCGATCGATGTTCGGGCGACGGCGCTGCGCGGCCGGCACGTCGCGCTCGCGGCCTTCTTTACCGCGCTCGGCCGCTGGTGGGCGATCGTGCTGGTCACCGCGGTCGCAGCCGCCGGCTGCGTCGAGTTGCGCGGCGATTTGCATCCGCTCGCATTCGTATTCGTCTCGCAACTGGGAGCGCAAGCCCTCGTAACCGGCTTAAAATGCTTGTACCGGCGCGTACGGCCTGCAGGCTGGCTGCGCAGAAAGGAAGCCGATCTCTCTTTTCCGAGCGGTCACGCGACGACGGCCGTCGTTTTTTACGGCGGGCTCCTGGTGTGGGTGTCGCACCTGAAAGTTCCTTTTACGCTTGCGTCCGTTGTTACCGTCGCGCTCGGAGCTTGCTGCATCGGTATTCCTTGGTCGCGGCTAGCGCTCGGCGCACACTACGCGACGGACGTTCTGGGCGGCTTATGCTTGGGTACCGGGTGGAGCTGCGCGCTCGTGGCCATCGGGGCGCAATGCGCTTTTGCTTCGGAGCAGGTTCGCGTTCTTCGGCCGTAAGGTGTATCCGTCTGTGCAGCAAAGGACGAACAGGGCGCGCGCGCGCCGGTTGCAAATTCGAACGGCGTGCAGGAAACGATGCCCGTGCGACCGGGCGAAGCGCTCGACCTGGCGCAGCTCGAACCCTACTTGCGGGAAGGTCTGCCGGATGCGCGGGGGCCGCTGCGCGTGCGCCAATTCGGCGGCGGGCATGCCAATCCTACGTATCTATGCTCGTTCGATGAAGTGGAATATGTTTTGCGGCGTCCGCCGCAAGGGCCGCTCCCGAAGGGCGCCCATGACATGCGGCGCGAGTTTCGCGTGCTGTCCCGTCTGGCAGAGGCATTTCCGCTCGCGCCGCGCGCTTTTTTGCTGTGCACGGACCAGCGCGTCATCGGCGCCGATTTTATCGTCATGGAGCGCCGTCGCGGCATCATCATACGCAGCGTGCTTCCGGCGCTGCTCCAGGCCGATGCCGTTGCGCGACGCCGGCTCGCTGAGAACTTTATCGATACGCTCGCCGCATTCCACGCGGTCGACTACGCGGCCATCGAGCTCGCCGATTTGGGGCGGCCGGGTGGCTACCTCGAACGTCAACTCGGGGGATGGGTCGAGCGTTGGCACGCGGCCGCGACACCGCTGCAAGCCGACGCGGGCCGCCTGATCGCGCGGCTCGCGGAGCGCCTTCCGGCGTCGGGGCCGGCGGCGCTCGTCCATAACGACTTCAAACTGGAAAACACGCTCGTGGCGGAGGACGATCCGACGCAGATCGTCGCTATTCTCGACTGGGATATGTGCACGCTCGGCGATCCGCTTTCGGATCTGGGCAACGTTTTGGCCCTGTGGGCGGAGGCGGGTGACGAGCTCTTGCCCAGTAGCAGCGTGATGCCGACCGCAAGCGCGGGCTTCCCGACGCGCGCCGAGCTCATCACCCGTTATGCGCGAACCACGGGCCGCGACTGTTCGCGCGCCGCATGGTATCATGCATTTTATGTTTTTCGTTACGCCGTAATCGCGCAACAAATCTACGCGCGGTTCGTACGCGGGCAAACGCAGGACGAGCGCTTCGCAAATTTCGACGTTTGGGTTGCGTCGCTTATCAAAACCGGTACCCTGCTTGCCGACAGAGGTATTTGACGGCGGCCACCCGTCCGTGTGACGATAGGCACAACCCCTTGCGCGATCTTTCGAGTGTCCGATCGAATTGCGCCCACTCGAAAGTATCGGGATCATTATTTCAGGCTTTACCTCTCTCGGGCTGCGCCCAGAATTGCTGCGCGCCGTAACCGACCTCGGATTTACGGAACCGACCCCCGTCCAAGTCGCTGCGATACCGGCCGCGCTCGCCGCGCGCGACGTGCTTGCGAGCGCGGCCACCGGCAGCGGGAAGTCTGCTGCTTTCGGCTTGCCGCTCATTTCTGCGCTGATCGATTTGCCGCGCGGGAAGACGCGCGCCCTCATCCTCGCGCCGACGCGCGAACTGGCGGCGCAAATCGCAGAGCACGTGGCGGCTCTTGCGAAGCATACCAAGGTCCGCGTCGCCGCCATCTACGGCGGCGTCGGATTCGGCGGCCAAGTCGCAGCGTTTCGGCGCGGAACCGATATCATCGTTGCGACACCTGGACGGCTGTTGGATCATCTCACGCAAGGAACCGCGACGCTCGACGGCATCTCGCTGCTCGTCCTGGACGAAGCGGATCGCATGTTGGACATGGGCTTTCTGCCCGACGTGCGGCGCGTTCTCAAACGCATTCCGAACCAGCGCCAGACCCTCTTCTTTTCGGCCACGATTCCGCCCGCGATTGCGGCACTCGCTAAAGATATGTTGCGCGATCCGCTGCGCGTCGATCTCGCGCCGCCGGGCTCGCCCGCGAGCGGCATCACGCAGACCGTCTACACGATCGATCAGCCGCGCAAAGTCGATCTGCTCCTGGAATTGCTCAAAGACAATTACATCTTCAGCGCGATAGCGTTTACGCGCACCAAAGCGCGCGCCAACCGGCTCGCTGCAGCGCTCGCAAAGCACAACGTACCGTCCGAACGCATCCACGGCGATCGCTCTCAAGCGCAGCGCACGCGAGCGCTCGACGATTTTAAACGCGGCAAGTACCGCGTGCTCGTTGCGACCGACATCGCCGCGCGCGGCATCGACGTCGTCGCGCTGGGTCACGTCATCAATTATGACGTACCGATGGTGCCCGAAGATTACGTACATCGCGTCGGTCGCACCGCACGGGCACAAGCCAAGGGGGATGCGATTACGTTCGTCGCGCCCGATGAAGAGAAATATTTCGCTGCGGTGGAGAAGGCTCTCGGGCGGCGCCTCGCTCGCGCAAAACTCCCCCAATTACCCCCGCCCTCCGCTGCTACCGCGCAACCGCACGAACCGATCGAACGCGGCCGGCGCGGCTCGCAAACGCCGCATCCGCAGCGCGCTCGAGCCGGCCAACACCCGCAACGCCGCCGCACGCCCGCGTAGCCTTCGTAGCAGGCTGCGCGTCCAGCCCTAGCCCGCGTTCGTTTGTCCGCGTTTCAATCGAAGAACACGAGACGCGGTCTGAAACCGGCGGCGTCGAACTCGATGAGGGCGTAGCTGTAGCGCGGTTCGCGCCGCTTATCGGTCGGCGAGCCGGGATTGATCAGCCACGTGCCGTCGAGTCGTTCGCACATCGGCGCGTGACTGTGGCCGAAGAGAATTGCGTCGAGCGCTTGGCCCGTAAACGCCGCTCGCGCGCGGCCGAGCGTCGTTCCCCAGACTCCATCGCCGTGCACGACGCCGATTCGCCGGCCGGCATACTCGCACACCTTCACGCGGCCGAAGCGCCGCATGATGAGGTCCCCGTCGTTGTTTCCCGCGACGCCGTCGAGTGGCGCGAGCGCTTCGAAGGGCGCGATGGCTTCGGGCTCCGTAAAATCGCCGCAGTGCAGGATGAGGTCGGGCCGTTCCGCCGCAATGCGCTCGAGCACGGCCGGCAAACGGCGTGCGAAGCGCGGGCAATGCGTATCCGAAACGACGGCTATGCGAAGCATCTCAGCGTCCCGAAGCCGAGTCTGCGTTGCTCGTCAATCGAAATCGGCCGCTGCGGCAGGATCCGCGTGGAGCGCAAAGGCACGTGCGATCTGCGCCGGAAGGATACGGTCGAGCGACAGTGGCGGCAATGCGTCCGCCGTAAAGAACGCGACGCCGTCGGTCTCGTCGCTGCACTGCGCTTCTCCGCCGACGATCGTCGCCTCGAAGATCAGCTTGAAAACGTAGAACGCTTGCGGCGGGTGCGGATGCATGCGTTTGTCATAGAGTGCGAGCAGACGCGTTACGCTCACGTCGTAGCCGGATTCCTCACGCACCTCGCGCACGGCACTCTCGGCGGCGGTTTCGCCGACATCGGACCAGCCGCCGGGCAACGTCCACAGTCCGTCCTGCCGCTCGCGAACCATTAAAACCGTATCGTTTCGAAAGACCGCCACGCGTACGTCGACCTTGGGTGTCGCGTGGCCACGTTCGTGCGCGAAGAGAGCGCGGACCGACCCGAGCTCCGATGCGGAGCCGGCAGCGAAGATCTGCAGTGCGATCTCGGTGATTTCCCGGTAGCGCTCCAGATCGTGCGGATCGCGTGCGTAGGTCAAACCCGTTTGCGCCATCGTTTGCAGGCGCTTCGCCCACGGAAGCCAGAGCGGAGGAACAGACATGAGCGAGCTTACTTCGCGAAGCTCGCGTCGGACCCGTTCGCGTGGGTACGTCTCGAGGATGCAAGAGCGAGGCGTTAGTCGCGAGCTGGAAGTTATCGCAGAATTTGCGGATGCGTGGCCGTCCGGAATTGCCGTCTCCCGTAGCGGACGCATCTTCGTCAGTTTTCCGCGCCTCGAGGAACCGCGGGCGGCAGCAACGCTCGCCGAAGTTCGCTCCGGAAAGGCGTATCCGTTTCCGGACGAACTCAGCAACGACACGACCGCGGGCGATAAGACGCAGCGCTTCACATCGATCCACGGGGTCGCCATGGCACCGGCGAACCGGCTGTTCGCGCTCGACACCGGCTCGAACACGATGGACGGGTGCGATCCCGCCGCCGCGGCGCTCTATCTGATCGATCTCGACCATGATGCGATCGTACGGCGTTATACCTTCGGACGCGGCGTCGTGCTCGGGACGTCCTATCTCAAAGACGTCGTCATCGAATACGGCCGGGGCGAAAGCGGAACCGCTTACATCAGCGATTGCGGGCCTGCGGGACCGAATGGGATCATCGTCGTCGACCTCGATACCGGGCGCTCGTGGCGCCGATTGAGCGGGCATTCATCGGTACGTGGAGCCGCGGCGGGGGCAGGGTTTTCCATCTCCGCGGAAGGTGAGACGCTCGCGCCGACGAGCGTCGGTATCGACGGCCTCGCGCTATCGCCGGACGGTAAAACGCTGTGGTGGACGCCGCTCGGTTCCTACGGACTGTATCGCATGCCGACGGACGCACTGGCAGATACGACGCGCAGCGACGAGGAGGTCGAACGCGCGGTCGAGACGTTGCCCGGCCGCGACTTTGCCTGCGACGGTTTAGATTGCGATCGCGAAGGACGCATTTATTTCAGCGACGTTACGAATAACGCGGTGCAACGCTTGATCCCGGGTGAAATGCGCTACGAAACGATCTTGCAGGATGCGCGTCTCGTGTGGCCGGATGCCGTCGCCCTGGGTCCCGATCGAATTATTTACGTAACCTCGAGCCAGACCAATCGCGCGCCGGAGTTTGCTGGCGTCGACCGGCGCGAACGGCCGTATCGTGTGTTCCGCGCCGCCAGCGATGCGGATCCCGCAGGCTATTAACGCGCAGCCCTAAGGAGCCGGCGGCGCCGCCGGGGTGGCTGTGAGTGCCGCGATGATCTTCACGCCGTCCGGCGTCCCCAGGCCCGTGCACGCATCCCAGCCGGGAACGGCGCTGTACGCGCCATTCGTACCGTTCGTGATGTCGTGAAACGCCGCGGCATTCGCGTAGAGCGCCGTATTGAGAAAACCGAGCGGCTTCCCCGAGCGCTGGTTACCCAGTGCGACGAGCGCCGCCCACAGCGGTGCTACGGCGCTGGTACCGCCGACGACCCCGTTCGTGCCGTCGACGCGCGTCACGTAGCCGGTTTGCGGATCGGCGTCGCCCGCTACGTCGGGTACCCCGCGTCCGACCCGGCTACCCGCATTTACCGAAGGCGGGACACCGGCGTTCGCTTGATACGCGGGCAGGGCGAAGACGTCGCTGATACCGCCGCCCGTTGCGCCGCCGCTCGCGCCGTCGTTCCACACGCTTTCGCTTCCGATCGCGGTTCCGGCGAGCGCGAGCGTCGTGCCGCCGCAACCCGTAACGTGCGGGCTAGAAGCCGGAAAATCGACATGCGCGACCCCGTCGGACGAACCGTCCGATGAACCGTTGTCGCCGGCCGCAGCCAAAACCGCGATGCCGAGCGTGACCGCATCCGCGAACGCTGCGTCGAAGCCCTGCGTCGACTGCTGCGTGTAGTTGGACTCCGGGCCGCCCCAGCTGATCGAAAGAATAGACGGCTTATTGACCGTATCGTGGATCGCCGTCGTAATCGCATCGAGAAAGCCGCGGTCCGTATTCGGCGCGAAATACACCGCGATGGCCGCGCCGGGAGCGATCGCGCCCACGACTTCGATATCCAGCATGACCTCGCCGTCGGCACTGCTAGGATCGCCCGCGGGAGTATTGGCACCGCCATCGACCGAGACTGCGGTCACTTTGGGCGAAGTGAGGCCGAGGGAAGAAAAATACGCATCGAGATCGCTCTGCACGAACCCGCCCCCGAGCTCGATGAGCCCGACCGTCTGACCCGTCCCATCGACGCCGCTCGGAAAGTCATACGCTCGGGCCACTTGCACGGGAGTATAACTTACCGCCGCCGGACGTACGGACCAGCGGAAATGCGCCCGTGCTTGCGGCCGCTCGTCGAAGCCGAATACGCCGACGACGATGCCTGCCAGCGAAGCCGGCACGCTCAAGGTGCCGGCGCGGCTGCGGTACGTCACACCGCCCTCGACGCAAACGCGCAAATCCGCCGTGAACGCTCCGGCCAGTGCCGCGAGCGAGCCTGACAGCACGACGCTGCGCCGCGCCGAATCGGCCGTAACTGTAGCGGCTCGCAATAATGATCGGTCGGACGCGCAATAACAGGGCCTTTAGCGCTCAAATTATATGAGATGTCTGTGGTCGGCAGACGCACGCTCGTTGAGACACAAATCATAATCCCTGCGACGGACGCGAGATGTTCGGCGACCGGCGCAGGATCGCGCAGTCGGACGAGTTCAGAGTGGCAATCCTGCTGCGCGCATGTCGTCGGTGAGTTCGCGGGCACGGGCCGGGTCGAGCCCGCCCCGGAGCAGTTTGCAAATTTCCGCCGGCTTGGAGCGTTAACAACCGTTCCTATAAAGGCGCTTTCATATGAGCAAAGTACCTGCTCTGGACTGGCAGGGACGATCGCCCGCACGTATCTTCAACCAACCCCACTTAGACTGCGTTCGAAGGATAATCACGATGAAGATTGAGCCATTCAGGATCGACGTGCCCCAAAGTGAGATAGACGCGCTTCGCACGCGCTTGGCCAACACGTGCTGGGCGCCCGAACTTGACAACGAGGACTGGTCCTTCGGGGTCAACGGCACCTACCTGCGCGAACTAATGACCTATTGGCAGGACGGTTTCGACTGGCGCGCGCAGGAAGCGCGGATCAACAGCTTCCCGCAGTTCCGCGCAGACATCGATGGCGTGCCGATTCATTTCATCCATGTGCGCGGCAAGGGACCCAACCCCATTCCCATCGTTCTGAACCATGGATGGCCCTGGACATTTTGGGACTTCAAGGACGTCATCATGGCGCTGGCCGATCCTGCCGCACATGGCGGCGATCCTGAAGACGCCTTTGACGTCATCGTCCCTTCGCTGCCGGGCTTCACCTTCTCGGGACCGCTACCCCGGAATGGTGTAGGCTATGTCGAAACAGCCGACATGTGGGTCAGGCTGATGCGGGAACTGGGCTATGAGCGGTTCGTCACCCATGGAGGCGACGCGGGCGCGTTCGTGAGTGCGCGGCTTGGACATGCGCATCCGGAATCTATCATCGGCATCCATCTGAGCTTTCCAATCCTCCCCGGTGTGCCCCACGAGGAAGTGGGTGACCCGGCCGATTTTAGCCCTGAAGAGCAAGCTATGGTAGAAGGACAGGACAGAGGTCCGGGGGCCTTCGTTCATGTGCTGATCAATGCCTTTGATCCGCAAACCCTCGCTTGGGCGCTGCACGACAGTCCCATGGGTCAGGCGGCGTGGATACTCCTTCGCCGCCGCGCCTGGAGCGATTGCCATGGAGACGTGGAGTCTAGGTTCGACAAGGATACGCTCCTCACGCATCTTTCGCTATCGTGGTTTACGAACAGCTTTGTCGGGTCGGAGCTGTTTTGTCGAGCTTCTGGATTTCCGCAACCCATGGCGCTGGCAAACGACATCAAGCCCGAAATCAGTGTGCCGACGGCTGTCGCCGTGATGCCCAAGGACCTGATGCACAGAACCCGCTCGCTCGTCGCCGCGCATAGCGATCTGCGCCAGTGGACCTTGTTCCCCAGCGAGGACATTTCGCGGCAGCCGAGGAACCGAGCCTGATGACCGAAGACATCCGCTCATTCGTTCGTCCCCTCCGTGTAGCGGCGTGCAGTGATGTACGCCTCGACGCGCAATCAAAGGCGGTTTCCGGCGCACATTGATTGAGACTGGCGGGGTGCCCGACGCGGGCTTTTGGAGAATGGGCGCACGGTCATTGAGACGGACGCAAGATCATGCGGCCCGGCGCAGGGTTGGTGAGACGGGTAGACAGGCTGCTGGCGCCTTGGTTCACAAGGATAACGAGCGATTTTCTGGCGATCGTGTGATCCCGATCCAGGTTAACCCGAAAATAGCTAGAAAACCCGTTGTGAAAACGAGCGTCATCTTGCACCATGCTGATGGTCTTTTCTGGCGGGGTACGCATTGCTCATCGGCTATATCCGGGTGTCGAAGTCGGACGGCACACAGACGCTGGCACCGCAGCGCGATGCGCTGCTGGCCGCTGGCATCGATCCGTCCCGCATTTACGAGGATATGGCATCTGGTCGGCACGATGCGCGGCCAGGCCTCATTGCCTGCCTGAAGTCGCTGCAGCCGGGAAATACGCTGGTCATCTGGAAGCTCGATCGGCTCGGTCGCGATCTGCGCCACCTGGTTACGACGGCCGAGGATCTCCGTGCACGCGGATTGGGCTTAAGGTGCTGACGGGTACCGGGGCGCAGATCGACACGACTTCCGCCAACGGCCGCCTTGCCTTCGGCATCTTTGCAGCGTTCGCCGAGTTCGAACGCGAGCTGATCGCCGAGCGCACGCATGCGGGGCTTACCGCGGCGCGCGCACGCGGTCGCATGGGTGGCCGGCCACGCAAGATGGACCGGGCGACACTCGCTATGGCGATGGCGGCGATGTCCGACCGCAACGCCGTCGCGGCCGATATCGCCAAACGGCTCGGGATCACGACCACGACGCTCTACGTCTACGTCAACGGCGACGGGAGTCCTAAAGCTCCGGGGCAGGCGTTACTCGACACTGTTCCGACCCGACAACTCCAAAGCCGGGCCGCGTAATGAGCGCGGGCGTCACGGTCCCCATCGAGGCGATCGTGACCCTCCGACGTCGGTTGACGGTACTCCCGACAAGGCATCCCGAGCGGCAGCCGATGATGGCCTCGACGGCCGATTTGTACGGTATAAGCCGCGCCACGCTCTATCGCTTGCTGCGCGGCGAGCGGCGTCCGAAGGACGCACACCGCGCCGACCGCGGCCTGTCGCGTGTCATGCCTGTCAGCGAGATCGAGTGGTGGTGCGAGGTCGTCGCGGCAATGAAGAGCCGCACGACCAACCGGCAGGGTCGTCGTCTGTCGACCCGACGCATTCTGGAGATCGTCACCGAGCATGGCGTCGAGACCCCCGACCGCGGTCTTGTAAAACTGCCGGCAGGGCGATTGGTGGCTTCGACGCTTAACCGGCATATGCGACAGCTCGGGTTCGACGCCGCGCGCATGACGCGCGAGCCGGCTGCCGTGCGCTATCAGGCCGAACGCGCCAACATGCTCTGGCATTTCGACATGAGCCCGTCGGACCTCAAACAGTTGAAAGCACCGACCTGGATTGACCCGGATCGCAACGGCGCACCGACGCTGATGCTGTTCTCGGTCGTCGATGACCGATCCGGCGTGGTCTATCAGGAATATGCCCTTGTCTACGGCGAGGATGCCGAGGCGGGTTTTGCGCTTCCTCTTCCGGGCGATGGCCCCAAAGGAGGGCAACCCGTTCGGGGGTATCCCGGACAGTCTCCAGCTTGATGGCGGCCCCGTTGGCAAATCAGCCGTGTTCAAGCGAGTGATGGAGTGCCTCGGCGTCCGTGTGTTCATGCATATGCCGGCCGGATCGGATGGACGCCGCACAACCGCTCGCGCCAAGGGCAAGGTCGAACGGCCCTTCCGCACCGTCAAGGAAGCACACGAGACGCTCTACCACTTCCATGAGCCGGCCAGCGAGGAAGAGGCCAATCGCTGGCTGGCGCGCTACATCGCCACCTATAATAGCGGCGACCATCGTCGTGAGCCGCATTCGCGGATCGACGACTGGCTTGGCCACCTGCCCGATGGCGGCATTCGTGCCATGTGTAGTTGGGAACGCTACTGCGCGTTTGCGCGCGAGCCGGAACGGCGGACCGTCGGCCTCGACTGCCGGTTGACCGTGGCTGGCGTCACCTATGAGGTCACGTCCGAGGTGGCCGGCGAGACGGTCGTCGTTTGGTGGGGACTGTTCGACCAGGAACTATGGGTCGAGCACGGCGAGGAGCGATACGGTCCGTTCGATCCGGTCGGAGGTCCGGTGCCGCTGCACCGCTACCGCAAGCATCGCAAGAGCCGCCGCGAGGTCCGCGCGGACCGGGTCGATGCGCTGGCGACAAAGATCGGGATTCCGCGCTCGGTCCTGACGGGTGACGACGACATCGTGGTGATCGGCCGCAAACCTGTCGATGGGGCCACGCCCGTGCCGGCCCGGCCATTTGCCGATCCCGACCCGTTCGCCGAACTCACCTTCGCGACCCCGCTCAAGGCGCGCTTCGCCATTTCAGAGGAACTGCGCCTCCCGCTCGGCGGACTCGGCGAGGACGACCGCGCCTTTATCGACGCGCTGCTCACGCGCACGCTGTCCAAGCCCGAGGTCATGGATGAGATCCGCAGGCGGTTCCCGCCTGGCCATCGACGGAGCAGCTAATGCAGACCGAGGTAATGCGCTACTATGGCCTGGCCCGGCCGCCGGTCGATCTCGGCTTCTTCGAGACCGAGCATCATGCCCAGCTCACTGATGATCTGAAGACCGCGATCACGGGCGGTCGCCTCATCGCGCTTACCGCTACAATTGGCTCGGGCAAGACCGTGCTGACGCGGCGACTGCGCGAGGAACTGGAACGCGAAGGGCGAGTGATCGTCTCGCGCGCGCTGAGCCTGCAGAAGGCGAAGATATCGGTGCCGTTGCTGGTCGTCGCGCTGTTCTACGACCTGTCATCTGAGAAGACCGTCTCGATCCCCAGCCAGTCGGAGCGCCGCGAACGCGATCTGCAGGAGCTGTTCCGCAAGGCGAAGCGTCCCGTCGCGCTGTTCGTTGACGATGCGCACGACCTGCATCCCAAGACGCTGACCGCGCTCAAGCGCCTCGTCGAACTCGTGACCGAGGGTGGTGGTCAACTGGCCGTAATCCTCGTTGGCCATCCTAAGCTCCGCAACGACCTCAAGCGCCCACTGATGGAGGAAATTGGCGACCGGACGACCGTGTTCGAGTTTGGCGGGCTTCGCGACCGGCAGCGCGACTATATCGACTGGGCGCTGCGCACCGCGCTGTCGCCTGGGATCGAACCGGATGCGGTGCTGACCGAGGATGCTGCGATCCTGCTCGCTGCCAAGCTCAAGACGCCGCTCCAGATCGGCCGCCATCTTGTCCGCGCATTCGAGGCGGGGTTTGGGGCAAGCGTAAAAACGATCGATGCAGCCGTCGAGGGCGTGCTGTCCCGTCAGATCGACGATCTCGAGCCCCAGCTTACCCGGCACGGGTACGACACCAAAAGCTTGGCCGACCAGTTCGACGCCAAGCCGGCGGAAATCCGCAAGCTGCTCCGGGGCGGACTCGACCCGGCCCGTGCCCGCGAACTCTTTGATGATATGCGCGCCGCAGGATTGCCGCTCTGAACTGCTCCCATTCGTGATCGTGACCCCGTCTTCGAATATCTCGCGTCCGTCGCAGGGATTGTGATTTGCGTCTCAATTAACGTGCCCCGGCCGATCGCTAGTGTCTCACATAATCCGCGCGCGAAAAGGCCTTTTATTGCAGTTCTGACCGCTCATTATTGCGAGCCGCTACACGTAACGACGTGTAAGCCAACCGCGGCGGCAAAGGCCTGTACCGCAGCCAAATCGGCCGGATCCGCTCCGTACGTCGCTGCAAACGCCGCGCGTTCGATGTAACTGCGCTCGGCCGGCGGAGTGCTTGCGATCTTCTCGACCAGCGGCGCGGTCGATGCGCGTGGACGCACGAGCACGGTCACTTCGGCGCTCCGGCTCAAGTCCTGCGCGGCCGGTACGCTCGCGCCCGGAAGCGGAGGCCGTTCGCTGCCCGGAATGAGGGCACGGTCGGTAGGCGCAGGCTGCGAATTCACGGCGCAAGCTTCGGGAGCTCAAGCGTGTGCCCTTCGCCGCTCGGCTGGCCAAACGGCGAAAGGCGCAATGCGACGCCGGGACGCACACTGCGCACCGTGATCGTAGAGCAGCAAACCGATGTCTTGCGTATCCGAGCGGGAGCGCGGTTCGATTTTACGACGACGCAGCCGGTCGCATCGGTGTTCGTCATACGTCCCGAGGGAGATCTCGCGCAAGCGACGCTCGCCGAACGCTGGAGTACGAACCCCGACGTCGCGTACCGCGACTACACCGATGTCTACGGCAACATCTGCCGCCGCACGACCCTGCCGGCGGGAAATTTCACGCTCGACTACGATGTCATCGTCGAGGTTTCGGGCGCCCTCGATTCCTTCGCACCGGACGCCTGCGAACATCCGGCCGCCGAGATTCCCGACGATGCGTTGATGTTCACGCTCCCGAGCCGCTATTGTCTCTCGGACGTCCTCTATCCGCAGGCACTCGAACTCTTCGGAGCTGTGGAACCAGGCTGGGCCCGGGTGCAAGCGATCGTCGACTGGGTTCACGAGCACATTACGTTCGGTTACGGTTCGAGTTCGCCCGAAACGACTGCCGTCGACGTGTATGCGAACAGGCGCGGCGTCTGTCGCGATTTCGCACATCTCGCGGTGACGTTTTGTCGGGCGATGAACGTACCGGCGCGTTACGCGTTCGGGTATTTGCCGGATATCGACGTGCCGCCGCCCTACGCTGCGATGGACTTTTGCGCGTGGTTCGAAGCGTACCTCGGCGGCCGCTGGTGGATCTTCGATCCGCGCAACAATCAGCGTCGCCGTGGACGCGTCACGATCGCGCGCGGCCGCGACGCCCTCGATGTCGCGATGGTAACGACGTTCGGGGCGGCTAGGCTCAATGAGATGACGGTGCGCGCCGATCCGACGGATGACGATGCTCAGACTTTCAACCGGTGACTTCGCCGCGATGACACCGCTAGAAGATCACGCCGTCGCATGGGACGACGCGGTCGAAATTACCTATCTTCTCTACCAACGCTTTCGCTACGACTATCCCGGGCCGATTGCCGATCTACATCATCGGCTCGTCGTCGTACCGCGCGATAATCATGGCGATCAGGAGCGCATCGCGCACCGGCTCGACGTCGAACCGGCCGCGTCCGAGCATGCCGATTACGACGCCTTCGGTAACTCCGTCGTGACGTTCTTCGCACGGCGGATCGAGCGTTCTATCGAATTCGCGCATTGGTCGCTCGTGATCCGCAAACGCGATCTCGGGCACATGGAACCTGACGAGCTTGCGAGTTCGGATTACCGAGCGCCGACCGCGTTGACGGCCGCCGACGCCGCGCTGCGCGCGGCCGCGCGCACCTTGCGCGCGCAGCATTCCGACCCGCACGAACTTGCGGCCGCAATCGTTGCCTTCGTCTATACGGAAATGAGCTACGTCGCCGGGGCGACCGATGTCGAAACGACGGCCGCGGAGGCATACGCCAGGCGCGCCGGAGTCTGCCAAGATTTCGCCCACGTCGCGCTCGCACTCGCGCGCCGCTGCGGGCTCGCGGCGCGCTACGTCTCGGGCCACCTCGTCGGCGAGGGCGGGACGCACGCTTGGGTCGAGTTCTTCCTACCTGCGCGGGCCTGTTTCGATGTCGTCGCGTACGATCCGACGCACGATCGCCGCATCACGATGAAGTACGTCGTCATTTCCGTGGGCCGTGACTATGCCGACATCGCGCCGACTTCTGGCGTCTTTACCGCGCCGTATAGGGGCGAACTCACGTCGACGAGCAAACGTGTCGGCGCGACGCGCGTCGTTTACGCCGACGGCAGCGTCGTCGAAGTACCGGACGACCGCGTGCCGTTCGCCTCGAACGGTCACGTCCAATAAAGTATGCGCGCGCTCGGTAAATGGAGCGCGATCCGGCGCTCGAAGAACGTGCGCAATTCGCGCATGACCTCTGTGCGGTAAACGTACTTGATGGAACCGAACTTCGTGCGTTTTTGAGAACGCGCCGATTCGTCCATCTCGAGTTTCGTCGCCGGATACCATGCGAGGAGAACGTCTTTCGAGCCCGGGGTGAAGCGATGCGTGATCAGTTCGACGCTTAAGTCGAGTGCTGCGATGTCGCGCGTCGCCGCTTCGACGAGCGCGAAGAGGGCGTCGTACTCGCTTTGCCACTGCGGTAGCGGCATGATGGGTGCGATCGTCAAGCCGACCGGGTAGCCTGCGAGCGCGAGCTCGCGCAGCGCCCGGATGCGGTCCTCGAGCGAGGCCGTACCGCCTTCCAAGCGTTGCGTGATCGCGCGTGCGTTGAGCGAAAAGCGCACGCGCGTCCGGCCGTGATGCGCGATCGAAACGAACGGCGCGACGGCATCGAATTTGGTCGTCAAGCGTAACTGCACGGGCGCGTCCCAGGCTCCGAAATAAGCGATCGTCTCGGCGAGTGCGCCCGTGAGATGTTCGAGTGCCAAGGGATCCGTATAACACGACGCTTCGAAAGTCGTGCCTTCACCTGCGCGCTCGGCCGATTGCGACGTAACGGTCCCCGCACCGAGATACGGCGGTAAGTCGTCTAAGATTTGCGGCAGATTTGCGAAGACGCGCGTCACGGGCGGACCGGGCAGCGAGCCCGCGAGATAACAGTATTGGCAATGCGCGGGACAGCCTCGCGCCAGATGAAATTGCCAATCGGCGCTCGGCGGTATCGGTTAGAGTTTGCGGGCGGAGGGCGGCGAGACGACGACCGCGAGGGTCGTCTTGGAGCGGACGTAGGTCGCGCGATCGTCCGCGCCGCGTAAATCGGCGAGCCGGTCGCTGCCGAGCTCGATCACGTCGGCACCGAGTGCGGCGGCGCGTTCCGATATCGTCCGCGCGAGCGGCCACTCGCGTGCGGCCCGCGTTACGAGGACCCGCTTCGGTATCCAACGCTTCGGAGCGCGCTCCGGCAGGATGCCTTCGAGGGCGGCGGCTCGCGGCGAGGCATCCACATCCGGGAAAAGGTGCGGCGCGATGCCGGTCTCGGGCACGGTCATGGCGAGCTTATGCCCGCGCGAAGCTCGACGCGAGGATTGACGGGTAAGCTGCGCTCGATGCATGGATTTGACGCGGACGTAGCGATCGCGGGCGCCGGACCCGCCGGCAGCTCGGCCGCGTTTACGCTCGCGCGCGCCGGTCTGCGGGTGGTCGTCATCGATAGTCACGAATTTCCGCGGGACAAAGCCTGCGGCGATCTGCTCGGGACGGACGCCGTAGCGACCCTCGAGCGTTTCGGACTACGCGAGGCCACGCTCGCGGGGGCTCTGCCGCTCGTTGGCGCGGTGCTCCACGGCCCGCACGGAGCCCGCGCGGGCGCGCTCGGGCACGCCGTGCGGGCGGAACGCCGCGCCGATGCGCGCGTGCTGCCACGGCGGCTGTTCGACGCCCGACTCTTGGCTTGCGCACGCGAGGCCGGGGCGGAGTTTGTGCGCGGACGCGTCACGAGCGTGCTGCGCTCCAAGGACGGACGCGTCACGGGCGTGTCTACGAGCACGGGAGACGTCCGCGCGAAAGCAACGATCGGTGCCGAAGGCTGGGGCTCGCCCGTCGCTCGCGCGCTCGGAGCCGCGCCGCCGGCGCCGGGTTATGCGGCGCTTACCGTACGCGCGTATGCCGCGCGGACTTCGGAACTCGAGCGGCGCATGCACTTCTTCATTAATCCGAGCGGCGAAGGCTACGCGTGGATTTTCCCCTTACCGGCGGGCCGCGCCAATATCGGGCTCGGCTTCATTACGGGTGAAGCGGGCTCCGGGAGCGCCGCAGATGCCTTCGAACGGTTTTTCGGCCCGGCGTCGCTCGCGCAGCGGTTTCTACTCAACGGCCCTCGGACGGAGCCGCTAGCCTGGCCGATCCCGCTCGGTTGGCGCGGCGGACGCTACGCGGTTCCGGGTGCCCTGCTCGCCGGGGATGCAGCGCGGCTCGCAAGTCCGCTCAGCGGCTCCGGCATCTACAACGCGCTCGCGAGCGGCAGCGGCGCGGCGCAGTACGTTCAACGGGCGCTACGTGGCGACGAAGCGGCGTGGATCGATTACGGCGCTTGGCTACGTAGACGCTTCGCCGGACGTCTACGCATCGAACGTTGGATTCATAACGCCGTGGGTACGCCCAAACATGTCGAGCCGTGGCTCGCGCTTGCGGGCGCCGTCCCGGGCGCGAACGCGGCGCTATCGCATGTCCTCCTTGCTTTGGGTTAAGGCCAAGCTCCGGAAGCGCCGTTCCCGGCGAGAAACGCCTCGAGATATGCGTTCGTCTGCTGCGGGGCTTCTTGTTGCGCACAGTGCGAGACCCCAGGCAAATAGTGCAGTTCAAGGTGCCGGACGTAGCGCTCGGTACCGTACGTCGTCTCTTTTCCAAGCGCGGTGTCGCGCTCGCCCCACAGCATGAGCGTCGGCACCTCGATGACCGGAAACCCCTGCCGCACTTCGGCCTTCAGCCCGCCGCGGGCGGCGGCACGGTACCACGCGAGCATCGCCGCGAGCGCCCCCGGCTCGGCGGCTTGTTCTCGATAGAGCCGAATGACCGCCTCGGGAAATCTGGACGGGTCGCAGCTGGAACGGGAGAACATTTGCGCAATCGCCAGCGCGTCATTTAGACCAAGGAGGCGTTCGGGAAGCCACGGTATTTGGAAGAACGCCGCATACCACGAACGAGCGCGCTGACGCCAAGAGTTACGTAGAGATGCTAAGAAGAGCGCCGGGTGCGGCACGTTGACGATGACGAGGCGCTCGACCGGTCGCACCGCGCGCATCGCAAAAAACCATGCTACGGCCGCGCCCCAGTCGTGGCCGATGAGCGTTACGCTTCGAGCGCCCGCTGCATCGATCAGCGCCGCAACATCCGCCATCAAATCGGTAATAGCATACTCTTCGACGCGCCGCGGACGCGTCGTGCGGCCGTAACCGCGTTGATTGGGCGCCCACACGCGATAGCCCAGCCGTACGAGTACGGGAAACTGATGGCGCCAAGAGATCGCATGTTCGGGAAAACCGTGCAGACACAGCGCGAGCCGGTCGCCGGAACCGGCGCACAAGACTTCGAAGTCGATTCCATTCGCGCGAACCGTTTCATAGACCGCACCGGGAGCGAGCGATTCCGGCCGTAACACCGCGCGCTGCGCGGCGTTACCCGGCGACGGATTCGCTAACGGAATTGCTCAGCTCTTCCCAGCGCGCGAAAGCAGCCTCCGCCGCTACGCGATTTTCGTCGAGCTCCCGTTGCAGATTCGCGACGCGGAGGCGATCGTCGTAAAGTGTGGGGTCCGCAAACTCGCGCTCGAGTTCCGCGCGCGCCTCATCGAGCCGCGCGACCTCGCGTTCGCTTGCACCGAGCGCGCGCAGCGTACGCTCCCGCTCGACGCGCGCGTCGCGCTCGCTTTTGGCAACCGTTGCCGGAGGCGCCGCCTTGAGCGCGACGGGTTTCGCAGCGGGGGCGGATACGCCGGGTCGAGCGCCGCGGCGCTGCGCCGCTTCGAATTGCTCGTAACCGCCGTCGATCGACGTGACGTTACCGTCGCGCAACCACAACACGCGTTCGGCGAGCCGCCGCAAGAGGTACCGATCGTGCGAAACCACGAGCATTGCGCCACCGTATGACGAGAGCACGGCTTCGAGCGCTTCGCGGCTCGGAATATCGAGATCGTTCGTCGGCTCGTCGAGGAACAGCAGATCGGCCGACTGCGCCATTAGCCGGGCGAGCATGATGCGGCGCCGTTCACCTCCCGAGAAGGCTTCGACCGGTTTGTCGCCCGCGTCACCGCCAAGTCCGAGCCTGCCTAAGAGCGCGCGCGCAGCTTGCGCGTTTACCGTCAGGCCGTTGCCTTGCACCGCCTCGACGGCCGTCGCACCGGAGGGCAAATCGTCCGCCGTATCCTGCGCGAAATAGGCCGTTTTCACGCCGGCGCTGAGCTTGACGTGACCCCGGTCCGCCGCGCGGCGACCCGCCAAGACGTCGAGCAGCGTCGACTTGCCGGCGCCGTTGGGCCCGACGATCGCGATGCGCTCGCCGCGCCGAACCTCGAAACTCAAATGCTGGAAAAGCGTCGTTTCGTAGGTGACCGCGAGCCCCGTAGCGCTAAGAGCGAGCCCGTTCGTCGCTCGTCGCGACGCATCGAGCTTTACGGAAATCGCCGTTTGCGACGATTTCGGCGCTTCGACTCGAGCCAGCTTGGAAAGCTGTTTCTCCCGGCTGCGAACGTGAGAATAATTATGCGAACCGTGGGTCCGCAACTCCGCGACGACCGCTCGACGGCGTTTCTCTTCATCGCGAAACCGCTCGAATGCCCGTTCCGCAAGTTCGAGTCGCGCCGCTTTCTCGGCAAGATAGGCTTCATACGCGCGGCCGCGCGGCACCACGTAGCTTTCGAGTTGACCGCCGTCAAGCTCCCAAACTTCGGTCGCAACGCGGTCGAGAAAATAGCGGTCGTGCGAAACGACGAGCGCCGCACGCGGATCGGTTATCAGAAAATCTTCGAGCCAACGGACGGTTTCGATATCGAGATGATTGGTGGGCTCGTCGAGAATGAGGTAATCCGGCTCTTCAAGCAGTAGCCGCGCGAGCGAGGCCCTTGTCCGCTGGCCACCCGAAAAATCGCTCGTCGAGCGATCGAGATCGACTTCGGTGAAATCGAAGGCGACGAGCATCGAGCGCATCCGCCGCTCCAAATCGGCGCCCCGATGCAGATCGAAACGCTCGCGCGCCTCGCCATAGACGTGCAAGGCACGATCCTGGGCCTGCGCGTCGCCGGACTCGGAAGCGATAACGAGCCGCTTTTCAAGTTCGCGTACGTGGGCTTCTTCGGTATGAATGCGCTCGAAAGCCCGCGCGAGCAAGGCGCGTAACGTCAGACCCTCATCGGCACTCGCCTCTTGGCTGAGATATCCAAGCCGGGAATCTTTCGGGCGTACGAGCGAACCGCCGTCGGCAGCGTCGACGCCGGCCAAAATACGAACGAGCGACGATTTGCCGGCTCCGTTGGGGCCCACCAGCGCCACCGTCACATTATCGCGGAGCACCCCGCCGGCACCGCTAAAAACTTCCTGCGCACCATAAGACCGCTGCAGGCCCTCGAACCGAATCCACTCCACGTCAGCTTAGTTTCGACGAACCTGCCGTAAGCGCCCGTGCCGACGGCTATGCTTCAAGAACATGGCCGCCGTCAGATTTTGAGCGCGCTGAATGACTCTTAAGCGTCCGCCCCCGTTTTGCTGTTGCTCCAGCTCTCGCCCGTGACTTGAGCGGAAATTTGCGCTGCCGTAACTTGCACGTTCTCCCCGTCTTCCTTCAGTTCGCCAAGAACGACGCCTGGGATAATTTGGCTGATCTGTACGATGATAGGCGTAAGATCGTCGAGATGCCGCTTGGCAAGCGCAGCCGAAGCAGTGTCCCCGAGACCGAGCGCGGTCGCGTGAAACATCGTATAGCTAATCGACGACAGCCCGAGCGCGGTGTAATCGTCGCGTAAGCTCTTAGAGACTTTCGTCTTGCGGGCCGTATTGATCGCAGCAGCTCCGCCGCCGATCAGCTGAGACCAGGCCGACTTGATACCGCTTGCCGGATGGCCGCCGACGGCCTTCAGCTGAGCCTCCAGGCCCGCGATGTGGTCGTCCGTTAGCGTCTTCAGCCGCGCGAAAATCTGCGCCGCTTCCGGGTACTCCTGGTGCTCGCCCGACTTGGTCTGCGTGGTGATGGGGGCTGCCATGTGGCGCTCCAGAGCAAGAAGATCGCTCAAGTACGTTGCGATCGTGTGCTTTTCGTCGCCCTGACTGGAAGAATCGATATTCGTCTGCGTGCTCATCTTCCTAGGTTTCCCTCTTTTTGGGCAGTTATGCAGACCGTCGTGCTGATTCCGCCGCTTTGCGCCGCGCTGCGCCGCCGGCAAGCGTCCGACAACTTCTCCTGGCTCGCGGGAGTCTCAGGCATATCACACTTTTGGAGCAATGCATGGCTATCGATCTTCAACGTCAGGTTCCCACTCAATTAGCAACCCCGAGCGACCTTGGACCGGGCACCGCAGAACGGGTTGCGGAGGCGATCAATCCCTTGATCGCCGACGCGTTCGCGTTGTATTTAAAAACGAAAAATTTTCATTGGCATATGTCGGGAAGCCACTACCGCGAGTATCACCTATTACTGGATGAACACGCGGACCAGATATTTGCGATGACCGATATTCTCGCGGAACGCGTGCGCAAGCTCGGCGCGACGACGCTGCGGTCCATCGGAGACGTGGCACGCTCGCAAAACGTGCGCGATAACGATGTGGCCTACGTTACGCCGCGTGACATGCTCGCGGAACTCATGACTGATAACAAAGACTACGCCGGCCGGCAGCGTGCCGCGCATCGCATGTGCGACGACGTGAACGACGTCGCTACGGCGAGTCTGCTCGAGAACTTCATCGATGAAACCGAACGCCGGACGTGGTTCCTGTACGAGACGATCGTCGGCGCGGAGCACACGGCTTAACATGGACTCGGCCGGAAGCAAGGTAAACGCTGCGGGGGCGCGGCTCGGCGAGGACGGTCAAGTCCGCCTCGCGAGCGGCGTGGCGGTGGGCTTACGGATGTGGCGGAGCGAAAAACCCGGTGCTCCCAAAGCAGCCTCTACCCGCGCCTACGAGATCGTCGGCTTCGTCCTTGAGGGACGCGCGGAACTCGACATCGACGGTTCGAAAATGCTGCTTGAGCCGGGCGATTCCTGGGCGGTTCCCCGAGGAGCGTCGCACTCGTACCGCATTCTCGAAACCTTCAGCGCGCTAGAAGCGACGGCTCCGCCCGCTCCCTAGCGGAACGCCACCTCGGGCTGCCGGGGCGACGGCTCGGGCCGGGCGAAGTGCGCGAACATGCTGGTTCTCGCTCTCATCGTCGGATTGATCGGGCCCGTGCCCGCGCACTCGTCGCCCTCGCCGCAGCGTATTCTGGGACTGATCAGGGCGAAGTTTCGCTCGCATCGGCCACCGCCCCCCTATGTCGTCTACACGCTCGAACGCAAGGAAAATACGTCTCAGGGGTATCCCGATTATGCCGAAAGCTACACCGATAAAGTTTGGTGTCGCACGCTCGACCGGGCGTCGTTGCAGCGCCGCGTCTATCGTAGCATCAACCGCGGTGCGCTGCTCTTCAACCGCCCCGCGTTCAACGAAGCTCGCGATCCGGGTCCACCGACGGCCGACATCTTCGAACCGGCGCCCGTGCATCCGCATCCGGTCAGTTTCGTTCCCACACCCGAAGCGAAGGGAACGGCGCTGCCGATTATCGGAACCGTTACCGCCATCGGCGAGTTCGACTACCGTATCGACACGATCGAGGTTAGCGCGGACACGATACATCTCAAGATTTTGCCGACCCGCGATCCTGACCGAAACCGGTTGCGCGAACTCTTCGCCGACAAAAATACCTACGAGCTCAAGGAGTTCATCGCGACCGACAAGCTCTTCATCGACGGGACGCACGACGTCTACGGCGTCACCTTCGACGTCAAGCTCGGCAATCTGCAAGGAACGCCGATCGTCACGGATATTCACGGGACGGTCGGCGATGGGTATGCCGGAGACGGCACGATCGTCGATTACCGTTTTCGGAACATCGCCTTCCCGCCCATCTTACCGGAATGGTATTTCGACGCGAACCAGTATGCAGGTCATGCCGACGACGCGCCGATTTGACGGGCACTCGCGGTGCCGCAGCGCATCGAAGCGGCGGCTTGCAATTGCGACCAAGTGAGGAGCCCGAAGTGACCGACCAAGAACTGCAACCGTACGTTGGTAAGCCCGTGCGTCTAACGCTCGCGGACGGCCGCATCCTAGCCGGAACGCTGCATGCGGAGGAAGGCCATGGACACGGGCATGCTCACTATGCCGTCGTCAGTGACCCCGTCCGCGACGGCGGCGCGAAGGTCCAAGAGATACTGCATGGAGCTGATATCGTCACGCAGGTTGAGGACGCATCGGGTGACCCCGCGGCCCAAGAGTAGTTCTCAGCCGCTCAGGTGCGGCGTAGCGTCGCACCCAGCGAGCGCAATCTACCCGCGAGCTCGGCTTCAGAGTTGCCGTCCGGAAACGACACGAGCGACTGTTCCACGATGGAGGACGCGCTCAGGTCTTCATGAAAGCCGAGACTCTGCACGCGGCGCACGAGTTCCCGCGGTAGATTGACGCTAATCGTCTGGAGAAGTGGGTCTTTGGGCATTCGCGGGGCTCCTAGCGCACGTACCAACCGCGCGGAACTGGTCCGAACCCCGCTGCCGCTCTTTTGCGCTACACTTCAGTATACGCTAGTTCCCAACAATTAGCCAGCATTAGTCACGAATTGTGACCTTCCGCTAAGAGCGACGTGCTTCCCCGGCGCGGTAGCGATAGACGATGCGGCCTTTCGTTAGATCGTAGGGCGACATCTCGAGGTCGACCCGGTCGCCCGGCAAAATTTTAATGCGGTGGCGACGTAAGCGCCCTGCAATGTGCGCGAGAATCGTCTGGCCGTTTTCCAATTCGACGGCGAACGTCGTACTGGGGAAGACTTGTTTGATCGTGCCGAACAGCTCCAGCGGAGCTTCTTTCGACGGTTCCTCGACCGACCTCGGACGAGTAGCTGTATACGAACCGCGGGACGCTATGGCCGCACTCTTTTTCTAATCATCATGCTTAGAGTATACCCTGCCCGGGCGAACCTGGAAAGAGCGCCGTCAGTCTTCCGCAGCCAACTGCTCCGCATCGTCATTGACGTCTAGAACGATCGGCGGATTGAGAACGTCCGCGATATCACCGAATAAGGTCACGGCGTCGCGATACTCATCGTAACCCGCTTCATCGATGCTGAACCACGCGATCGCCGCCGAGTCCGCCTCTTCGGGAGCGAGTAAGTCGATCTCTAGCGGGCTGTTGGGCGGCGCTTCATCTTCGGAGGGCATGAAGACGTATTGCAGGAGATCGAGGCCGATAAAAACGTTCAGAACGTCCGCGACGCTCGCAAGCAGCCGCGGACGAGTACTCTCGTCACCCGCCGCCGCGCCGTTCAAGAGCGCTTGCAAGTCGGGTGCCAAGGCTGCGAATCCCGGTAGTGCCGCGAGGCCGTCACCGTTTGCATCTGACATTACCCGGCCGCTTCGTCGTTTGGCAGGAGACCCCCGCGGGAAACCGCACGGTCATGACGATGGAAACCACGAACCGCTGCGAGCACCTCGCCTGCCTGTGTGAATTACCGGCAACCGAGGCTACATGTTCGGATTATTGCGCCTCACCGGCCGGTAAAGATCCGCAGAACGTTTTGTGCGAGTGCAACCACGGGAAATGCACGGATCAAATCGCACGGCAGTTACATGGCGAAGCGGCCCACGAAAGTGCGGCCCCTTAATTCGTCGCTTTGAGCAGCTGGGGAAATTTAGCGCGCAGACCATCACTTTGGGAGCATCGATCGCGAGGATATACGGGTAGGACGAATTGCGATCGGCGACGTGCTGGTGATACGCTTCGGCCGGATAGAACGCGCGTAACGGTGTGACTTCGGTTACGATTTGTTCGGAACAGGTTTTGCTTCGGGCGAGCACGGCGATTTCTGCGAGGGCCGCTCGGCGTTGACTTTCGTTCGCGTAAAAGACGACCGAGCGGTATCGCGAGCTAACAGCACCGCCGAACAACGCAGCGTGCGAGCGGCGTCGAAACGAAAGTCCATGTCTGCATCTTTCCCCATCGAGCCGTGATACTCTCGTCGATTCGTAATCTTCGGGCTCGACTCGCCCGGACGGTGCTGACGGTCGCCGGCATAGCGATCGGCGTGCTGGCGCTCGTGGTCGTCGGCTCGCTCGCGGAGCGCTTGCAAACGATCGTCTCGCGCTCCACGGCCCTCAATACGCGCATTATCTTCGCCTTCGGGACGGGGCGAGAGCTTTACGGCGCGGGGGCCGCGGTTCGCATGCAGCGCAATATCGGCCTGATCGCACGTTATTCGGGCGTCGGCGCGGTCGTACCCGAAGTCGTACTGCCCTACAACACGGGTTTCGCGCAGAGTAACCGCTTCGGTCCGCCCTCGCTGATCTTCGGCTTTCCTTACGGCGCGCGACGCATCGCTACCAGCGCCTTCGTTATCGGAGCGGGCCGCGACTTCGGACCGGGCGAGCACCGCGTTGCGGTCGTCGGAATGGATTTCGCCAGCAGCGCGAGCGTGCACGTCGGCGACACGATTGCGTTGTACGGCAATTCATTTACCGTCGTCGGCGCGCTCGAGAAGTCGTTTACCATCTTCGACGCGGCGATCGTCGTGCCGCTTGCGGACGCTCAGCCGCTACTCGCGCAACTCGTTCCGCCGAGCGCCGCGTACGGGCCCACACCACCCGCCTCCGCGCTCATGATCGTGACGCAGCCGCACGCCGCAACGGGACTCATCGCGCGCCGTATCGGCTTACTGACGGGGCTGCAGGCGCGAGATCCGGCAGAAGTCGCGGGCGGTATCCGGTCGACGACGCAGATCTTCGATGCCATTATCTTCGGCAGCGCCCTCGTCGCGCTCGTCGTCGGCGCGTTCTCGATCGTCAATACGATGACGATTGCGGTGAGCGAGCGAACGCGCGAAATCGGCATTCGCAAAGCAATCGGCGCGCGCGACGGCGATATCCTGGCCGAATTCGTGACGGAAGCCGCGGCCATCGGCATACTCGGAGGTTGCTGCGGGCTGGCATGTGCCAGCGTCGTCGTCGCATTCGTCAACGCGCACAACGCTGCCTCGGGTAATCTCGAGTTATTCTCGGTGACACCGCGTTTGGCAGTGGGGTCGCTCGCGTTCGCCGTCGTGCTGAGCGTCGCCGCCGGGTTATTGCCCGCAATTCGCGCGGCTCGACTGGACCCGACGGACGCGTTGCGACGCGTCGCGTGACGGACGGCGGTCCACTCATCGTCGTGCGCGATCTGGTGAAGGTTCACGCCGCCGGGACACCCGCAGAGGTGCGGGCGCTAGCCGGCGTAAGCTTCGAAATCGAACGTGGCGGCTACGTCGCAATCGTCGGAGAGAGCGGCAGCGGTAAGACGACGCTCATGCACGTTCTCGGAGCGCTCGATCGCGCAACGAGCGGCAGCGTCACCCTTGCCGGTCGCGATCTGGCGCGCATTTCACGGCGCGAACTGCAAGCGGTCCGGGCCCGAGAAATCGGCTTCGTCTTTCAAGGCTTCAACCTCGTGCCGACGCTCGACGCATGCGAAAACGTCGAACTTGCGGCGCGCTACGCCCGGCGCGAACCGCGCCAAGCGCGGCGCGAAGCGGAACTGCTGCTAGCGGAGGTCGGCCTGTCCGAACGGTTGCGGCATCGGCCGCAGCAGCTTTCCGGCGGCCAGCAACAGCGCGTCGCGATCGCACGGGCGCTCGTCAACACGCCATCGCTGCTGCTGGCGGACGAACCCACGGGCGAACTCGACACGAAGACGGCACTCTCCGTCTTAGAATTGCTCGAACGCTTCAACCGCGAACGCGGTCAAACGGTTGTTTTGGTGACGCATAATCCCGCCGTTTGGTCGCGTTGCGACACCGTTATTTCGCTTTCCGACGGACGCGTCACGACGATCGAGCGGCGCTCCCGGCGCGCATCGTGATGCACGCGTTCCTGCTCGCGCTCGGACTTGCGGTCGCGCCCGGCGGCGTACGGATAACCGTCGCGGGCGATAGTCTCGCTCTCGGAATCGGTGCGAGCGATTCATCGCGCGGTTTCGCTTTCGAGCTCTTTCGGCGTGTCCAAGCGATACGGCCCGGCAGCGAAATAACGAATCTCGCTATCGGCGGAACGACGGCGCGTGACGTGTTACGGCTCGAGATTCCGCACTTGGCGCAGAGCGCACCGCAACTCGTGTTGCTCGAAGCCGGCGCAAACGATGCCGTGCGACGCCGCTCGCCGGCAGCGTTCAGGCACGATTATCGAGCGCTCGTCGCTGCCTTACGGCATGCCGCGCCGGCCGCGCGCATCGTTCTTTTTACCGTGCCTGACGTGTCCGTCAGCCCACTTTTCGAGCCGGCGTCAAAACCGGCATTGCACCGGCTCGTCGTTGCCTACAATGCGACGGTCTACGCGGAAGCGCGGCTCGCGCGGGCCCGCGTCGTCGATCTGTATGCCTTTTCTCAGCGCGCGCGCACGGACGGGAGCCGTTACTTTTCAGCCGACGATTTTCACCCTTCGGACGCCGGTCATGCCGCAATCGCAGCGGACGCTTGGCCTATCGTTACGACGAGTTTGCCGTAGGCGCCGGCTCGCATCGCTGCGCAGTGTGATGTGCGACACAGCCTCTGAAGAGATGCTAATAAGCTGATGGCTTATTGCCGTAGGGACGATGGCTGCGAGTCTTGCCCCGTGAGACGACCTCAGGTCGATGCAAGCTCTCGTTGCACTATCAAGCATCACTCCCAAAAAGGACTATCCTAAATGCGTATTATCGCGAGCCTCCTGTTTTCTCTGGCAACACTCACGAGCATGGCTCCCGCCTCGGCTCACGGAGCCGGCGTTTCAGCCGTCCCGAAACCTCCGGCCGGTTGCTATCCGTGGTCGGGCTGTCGCAAGATCCAGTAATCAGCTCGGCATGCGCCGGTCGATCGCGCGGTTCGGGACTACAGTAGTACGTTTCGCGATGGCGGCCGAGTAGTACGAACGCTGCGCGTCCGCGCGACGGCGTAGCGACACGACCGCCGAGCGTAACTGCTCGGCGGTTCTGTGATCAGCGCACCCGCGCGTGCAAGTCTACAAAGAATATGTCCTACTTCCGGCGCCGACCGCCGGCAGTTTCCTCCGGACCGCCTGGCTTCATGACCAACCTCGTCGGCGGATTCCACGATATCTATATCGGCACCAACGGCGCCTTTCAGGTGACGCCTCGTTACGATCTCGTCACCGGCCTCGGTTCGCTCGATATCGGCCATCGAACTGTGGATATCGATGTTCCGTAAGGCACGGACCGCCTTACGGGCTCGCGCTGCGCGTGCGAATCAGCCGAGCCACTGCGGGTTCTGAAAGGTGCTGTCGAAGTAACCGGTGCTTTTGTAGAGTTCGCTCTTGCCGTCGCGCGCGAACGTCGCAGATGCGGCGAGGAGAGTCTCGACCTTCGTTTGTGCGAGCGGCGCAAATGACGTCGCGGCGGCAATTGCCTGCTCGAGTATCTCCGGCTTGTCGATTCCGGTCACGACGACGCTCGTCGGCAGATGCATGCCGTAATGCAGCATGTCGAGCGGCGTCACGGCGCCCGTGTCTAGAATGAAATGGTCGCCGAACGTCTTCATCGCGATGATTCCCATGTCGAGTTCGAGCGCCGCCGGCAGCACTTTCTTTTCGAAGCTCTGGTAGTGAGCGTCGAAGATGTTCAGCGGCATCTGCACCGTATCGAACGTGAAGCCGTGCTGCTTCGCAAGCTCCAGCATGTGGAGATGGTAGTCGGGATTCTTATGTCCCGTGAAGCCGATAAAGCGCGTTTTCCCTGCGGCTTTCGCGGCAAGAGCCGCTTCCAGAGCGCCGCCGGGTGCAAAGATACGATCTGCGTCGTCCGGGCGGATATTCTCATGAAATTGGACGAGGTCGACGCGATCCGTCAGCAAGCGGTGCAACGACTGTTCGAATTGCTCGCTGAACGCCGCCGCCGTCCGGCCGTCGATCTTCGTCATTAAAAACACTTTATCTCGATAGCCGCCGATCGTCAGCGCCCGCCCCATGCGCAGTTCGCTATTGCCGGCGTTGTAATCCCAAGCGTTATCGAGAAACGTGATGCCGCGATCGATGCCGGCATGAATGAGCTTGATCGCATCGAGATCCGGCAAGTCGGGCTTACCGAGATGGAAGCCGCCCATACCGATCACGCTCACGCGTTCGTTCGTGCGGCCGAGCCGCCGCTCGGGAAGCCGGTCCGTCACTATAGTCGTCATGCAGCGCTCATTCCCATGAGAACGCGAGCGCAGTCACGCCCGATAAACCATTCTTCGCCCGCGGTCAGGACGAGTACGCGCACGGCGGATGCAGCCGACGCGATGTCGGCATCCGTGGCGCGGTTCTCATTGCGCTCGGCGTCGAGCACGATACCGCAGGCCGCAAGCCGAGCGCAGACTCGCGCGCGTACCGCGCTGGCGTGTTCGCCGATGCCGCCCGTAAAGATCAGCGCGTCCAAACCCCCGAGCGCGGGCAGGAAGGACGCGATCGAAGCCGCCAGCCGGTAAGCGAAGACGTCGAGCGCGAGCGCAGCGCGTTCGCTGCCTTGCTCTTGCGCAGAAACGATATCGCGCACGTCGCTCGAGACACCGGAGAGCCCGAGCAATCCCGATTGGTTATTGAGCGTACGCTCGAGATCGTCGGCCGCGGCCCAGGCCGTCGTTCCCGCCGCCGTCCGGCGCATGAGATAGATGGCAATCCCCGGGTCGACCGCGCCCGAACGCGTTCCCATCAAGATGCCGTCGAGCGGAGTGAAGCCCATCGTCGTGTCGATGCTTGCGCCCGCGCGCACCGCCGTAACGGAACAGCCGCCTCCCAGGTGCGCGACCGCCAGCCGCAGCGTTTTCGGATCTCGCCCGAGCAGCCGCGCTCCACGCTCCGTGCAATAGGCAACGCTCAGTCCGTGAAAGCCGTAACGGCGAATGTCGCGCGAGAGCCACTCGTGCGGGCCGCCGTACGCGTACGCCACCGGCGGTAACGTGCGATGAAAGGCCGTATCGAAGGCCGCAATCTGGGCGACGTTCGGCAAGGCCGCGCGCGCCGCCGCAATACCGGCGAGCTCGACCGGGTTGTGGCTCGGTGCGAACGCTTCAAGCTCTTTCAATTTCGCTACGATGGTGTCGTCGATGCGGACGCTCGCGTGAAAATGCGGGCCGCCGTGAACGATACGGTGGCCGACGGCAACGACCGTCCGTGCCAGATCGCAACCGAGTTCGCCATACGCCTCCAAAAGCACGCGCACCGCGTCCGCCCGCTCGACGTCGACATCGCGCGCGATCGTCGCGCCGCCGGGCGTCGCTGCTTCCAAGCGCGCTCGGCCATTGGTACGCTGCCACGTCAGCGCGGCTTGCGAACGAGAGTGCGCCGCAGCTGCAGCGTCGGCCGCTGCGCCGGGTAACGGCAGCTCGAAGAGCGCGCTCTTCCAGCTACTCGAGCCGCCGTTGAACGTAAGGACCGGACCGGAGGGCATCTACTGCGCCACTACGCCGGCCACGTCCAATCGCGAACTTCGGGCAAGTCCTCACCGCGCCCTCGGATGTACGCGCGATGCTCCGCGAGCTTGGCTTGACACAGGTCCGCGAGATGAGCGCCGGTCGCCCCGAGTTGCGGCACACGTTCGACCGCAGCGAGGACGAGATGATACCGGTCGAGCTTATTGCGGACGACCATGTCAAAGGGCGTCGTCGTCGTTCCATTTTCTTGGAACCCGTGCACGTGGATGTTGTCATGATTGGTGCGGTTGTACGTTAGCCGGTGCACGGTCGCGGGATAACCGTGATAGGCGAAAATGACCGGTCGATCGCGGGTGAACAACATGTCGAACTCGCGCTCTTCCAAACCGTGCGGATGCTGTGTATGCGGCAGCAGCTTCATCAGGTCGACTACGTTGACGACGCGCACGCGAAGATTCGGGAAGTGTTCGCGCAAGAGCGCGACCGCCGCCAGCGTTTCGAGGGTCGGTACGTCACCGGCACAGGCCATCACGAGGTCCGGCTCGGCGCCTGCATCGTTGCTCACCCACGACCAGATACCGATACCCTTCGCGCAGTGGACGTCGGCTTGCTCACGCGTGAGATATTGCAACGCGGGCTGTTTTCCGGCGACGATGACGTTGATGTAGTTCTTACTGCGCAGACAATGATCGCCGACCGACAGTAGCGTATTCGCATCGGGCGGCAGGTACACACGAATGATCGACGGCTTCTTATTGATAACCACGTCGATAAAACCCGGATCCTGATGCGAGAAACCGTTGTGATCCTGACGCCAAACGTGCGAACTCAGTAAGTAATTCAGCGAGGCGATCGGCGCCCGCCAAGCGACGCTCTGACACTGTTCGAGCCACTTCGCATGCTGGTTGAACATCGAATCGACGATGTGGATGAAGGCTTCGTAACACGAGAAGAATCCGTGCCGGCCGCTAAGCAAGTAGCCCTCGAGCCAACCCTGGCACGTGTGCTCGCTCAAGATTTCCATCACACGGCCGTCGGGTGCGAGCGCACAGTCGTCGTCCGGCCGCGCCTCGGCGTCCCACGCCCGACCGGTCGCTTCGAACACGGCGTTCAAGCGGTTCGAGGCCGTTTCATCGGGTCCGACGATCCGAAAGTTCCCGTGCTCGGCGTTGCGGCGTAGCACGTCGCGCAGGAACGTGCCGAGAACGCGCGTGGCTTCGCCCGTCGTGACACCCGGTTCGGGTACGTCGATCGCGTGCGCGCGCCAATCCGGCATTTCGAGTTCGTACAGGATAAGGCCGCCGTTCGTATGCGGATTCGCGCTCTGGCGTCTGGGACCGCGCGGGGGAAGCGCCCGTAACTCGGGAACCAGCGCACCGTTTTCGTCGAACAACTCGTCCGGCCGGTAACTGCGCAGCCACGCGTCGAGCTGCCGCAGATGCTCGGGATTTGTCGCAACACCGTCGAGCGGCACTTGATGCGCGCGCCATGAGCCCTCGGTCCGCTTACCGTCGACGAACTTGGGACCCGTCCACCCCTTGGGCGTTTCCAGTACGATCATCGGCCACTGCGGCCGCGTCGCGTCGCCCGTCGCCCTGGCGTGTCGCAGGATGCGCGCAATCTCATCCAAGACGGTGTCGAGCGTACGAGCCATCGACTCGTGCATCGTTGCCGGTTCGTCGCCTGCGACGAAATATGGCGCGTATCCGTAGCCGCGCATCAGCGCTTCGAGCTCGGCGCGTCCGATGCGCGCGAGCAGCGTAGGATTCGCGATCTTGAACCCGTTGAGGTGAAGGATCGGTAAGACCGCACCGTCGCGGATCGGATTGAGAAATTTATTCGAGTGCCAACTCGCGGCCAGGGGTCCGGTCTCAGCTTCGCCGTCGCCGATCGTGCAGGCGACGATCGTATCCGGGTTATCGAAGGCGACGCCGTACGCGTGCGAGAGCGAATAGCCGAGTTCGCCGCCTTCGTTGACGGAACCCGGCGTTTCGGGCGCAGCGTGACTCGGAATACCGCCCGGGAAGGAAAATTGCTTGAAAAGTTTCTGCATGCCGCGCGCGTCCGGCGTTATGTTGCGATAATATTCGCTGTACGTTCCCTCGAGGTAGGCGTTGGCTACGATACCGGGACCGCCGTGTCCCGGACCCGTGACATTAACGATATCGAGATCGCGCGCAACGATAGCGCGATTGAGATGCGCGTAGATGAAATTCAGACCGGGGGTCGTACCCCAATGACCGAGCAATCGTGGTTTGATATGCTCGACTTGCAACGGCTCGCGCAACAGGGGATTGTCGAGTAAGTAAATTTGCCCGACGGAGAGGTAATTGGCAGCGCGCCAATACGCATCGAGCTTGCGAAGTTCTTCCGCTCCGAGCACCGGAGACGGCCTATCGGTAACTGCTTGGGTCACGAGCACACTCCTCGCCTGCGATACGCGCCGCGCACATCGTCATTCGCGTCGCTGCAGACTTCTACCCAGTCGCTCGGGCGGCGTTCGTTTCATTAAGAGTTTAGCGCTAGTATTAAGCTTGACCGCCCTGCCATAATGTCCCCATGACTCGGCGCTCGCTCTCTCTCATCATCTTTGCTCTCTTAGCCGCCGCGGCGGCCGCCGTTTTCCTCGCGCTGTCCGTCGATCACGACGTGTACGCTCCGGGCGCGCGCGACGTCAGCAAAGCGATCGCGCACCATACGCACGTTCGGCGTGCGGAACGAGAACTTCCGCCCGTCGCACAACGCTGGCTCGCGCCGACGCGGATTTTACGCAAAGCCTACAGCATCGTCGCCTTCGCAATCGTCGGTTTCTTCGTCGCTCCGCTCGCGCGCAGGCGAAGCCGTCTACTCGTCGACGCGGCGATCGTGGCCGCTTTCAGCACGCTTATCGAAGTCGTCCAAAAACTGTCCGGCTCGCACGAAGGCTACGCTTCCAACGCCTTCGATATCTTCTGCGGAGCGGCCGGCGGCGCGCTCGGAGCGCTCGCGTGGGACGCGCTTATGCGCCGACGCGTTCGCGCTGATGCGGTGCGGTGAAGTCCTGCAACGGACCGATGGGCACGATGCGCGTCGGATTGAGGTCGTCGTGGGTGAAGTAGTAGTGTCGCTTGATGTGATCGAAATTCACGGTCTCGCCGATGCCGCGAAACGCAAAGAGGTCGCGGACATAACCGGACAAATGTGCATAATCTGCGATTCGTCGCAGATTGCATTTGAAATGGCCGTAGTAGACGGCGTCGAAGCGGATCAACGTGACGAATAGCCGGATGTCCGTCTCGACCGGCGCCGTCCCGAAGAGATAGCGGCTGCTCGCGAGCCGCGCTTCGAGTTCGTCCAGCATTGCAAAGACCCCGTACGCCGCGCGTTCGTAGGCTTGTTGGGAGGTGGCGAAACCGGCCCGATACACGCCGTCGTTGAGCGTCTCGTAGATGCGCTCGTTCAGAGCATCGATGGCGCGCCGCAGCGCGGCCGGGTACAGATCAATCCCGGTCGGGGCAAAGGCGTCGAATTCGCACTCGAGCATGCGCATGACGTCGTCGTCGGAGTTGCTGACGATCCGCGCCGTCCGCGTGTCCCAAAGTACGGGCACCGTCACGCGCCCGCGGTAGAGCGGATCGCGGGCTACATAGGCTTCGCTCAGATATGCAAAGCCGTTGAGCGGATCGCGCGAGTAATCCGGTCCTTCACGAAATGCCCAGCCGCGGTCATCGCGTATGGGATCGACGACGGTCATCCCGATAGCCGCTTCGAGCGCCTTGAGTCTACGGGCGATGACGGTGCGGTGCGCCCACGGACAGGCGAGCGAAACGTACAAGTGATAGCGCCCGGCCGCCGGCGGATACGCGCTGCCGGCGGCGGCCGAAACGTAATCGCGAAACGCATCCTGCTGACGTACGAACTCTCCACTTGCGGACTGCTCGTTCGGAAACTGCGCGCTTACCATGGGTTACCTCCTGCGCGGCGAGTCTGCGCGAAGCGCCGGCCCATGGAAGCCGGCGCTCGCGGGAGGCTCGATTTTCGGTCTACTGCCCCGCCTGGCGGAGCGGAACCTCGAGACTGCTCGCCGTTTGAATTTGAACGTGCGCGCCCGTCGCAACGTTGAAATTCGGTTTATTATTATTGCCGTAGGCGTACCCGGCTGCAGCGCCACCCGCGATTCCGACGACGCTGCCGAGGGTCCCCCCCAGAATGCGCCCGACGGTTTGACTGCCGACCGCCGCACCGGCAGCAGCCCCGAGCCCCTTGCGAGCCGCGGTGCTTTCGTTCTTGGCATCCATCTTAAGAACCGAGCCTGAGATCGGTTCGTTGTGGCCGTCCGCGAACGTGATCGAATCGAAGGCGAGCGATAGCAAGGCTTTGCGCCCTTGCGCTGCGCTACGCACGCTTGCGACGTGCGCGTGCACGGACGCGCCTTCGAGATTCGTGTTGCCGCCCGGATAGGGTCCGACCACTTGCAAGGTTACGGCTTGTCCGTCCTTGGCATTTTTCGTATTGATGTCGGCCGAAGTCAGCTGGGTGTTGATCGTCGATCCGGCAGGCAGCGTCGTCGATGATAGTGCGTCGGCCCTCGTCGCCGCGAAGAACACGCAAGCGCTCATGAGAACCGCAGCTACGGCCCGGTCGTAACGCAATCGAATCTGGTTCATCAGTACTCCTTATGAAGCTTCAACGAAGCTCGCTCCCTCTCTACAACGCGCGATAACCTCGCGAGCGTTCCACTCGCGAGAGTGCGGCGCATGCCAGAATCGCAACGTTGACGGCCAGCGCCGCGAAGCCGATATTGATGCCGTATACCGTTGCAATTCCGCGCCAGGCGAAGAAAGCGAGCGCCACGAGGCCTCCCGCAATGCCGGCTCCGACGGCGAAGGCGCTCGGTCTGCTGCGCGCGGAAAACGACAGGACGACGCCTGGGAAGAATTGCGTCACGCCGTTGTAGGACACGAGCAAGAGACCGACGAGGGTCGTCTTGGCAAACGCCCAGACGACGAACGCGAGCCCCGCGACCACGAGCACCAGCAGCCGTGTCGCGCGCGTTTGGCCGGCATCGGTCTTGACGATGCCGTAGTCGAGAAAAACGTTCTTCGCGACGACGCTGGCCGCGGCGAGCACTTGAGCGGAGGCGGGTACGAGCCCCGCGAGCACGCCCGCTCCGGCGACGAGGCCAAGCGCCCACGGCGGGTAGTAGCGCTGCACGACGAGCATGAACGAACGGTCGGCAGCCGGGCCCTGCAAACCCGGCAAGACGACGAGCGCGCTGAAGCCCGCGAAGTAAACGAGCAGCAGCATCAGTTGATAGAACGGTAAGGCGATGGCATTGCGGCGCAGCACCTCTTCGCTGCCCGCAGAATAGATTGCCGCCATCGACTGCGGAAACATATAGAAACCGCAGGCAGTCAGCAGGACGGTCGAGACAAACCAGGTCGTTCCGTTCGGTGCGCCCGGGCCGCCGAGCACGAGTGAGTCCGGTTTGAGAGCGAGCACCCGATCGAGCGCTCCCGCAGGCGAACCGAAGAAACGCATCGGTAACGCGATTCCGGCGAACAGGACCGCGGCTAACACCAACACGTCTTTGACGACGCTCGCGCGAGCGGTACCGCGCAAGCCGCTGGCATAGACGAACGCGGCGACGAGCGCAAAAGCGATGCCGACCGCTCCGACGGATCCGACCGAGCCATAACCTGCAATCTCGAGCAGCACCTGCACGCCCGTCAGTTGCAGTGTTGCGTAAGGGACGAGAAAAGCGAAGCCGACGACTGCGACGAAACTGCCCAGCCGGCGGCTGCCGTACTGGGCGGCAAAAAAATCGGCTCCCGTAAAGAGATTGCGTTCGCGCGCGACGCGCCAGATCAGCGGTAACAAAAAGTATGAGAAGACGTACGCGACCGTCCCGTAACAGAGGATGTAGAACGCGGGCGCGCCCTTGCCGTACGCCCAACCTGCCGCCCCGAGAAACGTAAAGCTCGTGTAGATTTCGCCCGCCAAGAGCAGCCACAGAAATAACGTTCCGAACGAGCGGCCGCCGAGAACGTACTGCGCGGCGTCGACGCGTTTTCCTCGGGCGCCGAGCGTCGCGATACCGAGCGTTCCTGCCACGATGACGGCGACGATGCCGAGCGCGATCGCAGCGTTCACCGGGAACGTCTCGCCCGCGCGCGGTCGAGCGCGTACGCGGCTGCCAGGAACGCCGGCGTTACGAGAATCCAAACGACGATGTAGGCGAGCAAAAAAGGTAAGCCGAGAATGCGCGGCTCGAGCCGGTTCGCAAGCGGAATCCCGAACGTGAGGGCCAGCACGGGGACGGCGGCGAGCGCGACCGAGAGGCGGGTCGGGCGTAGCGGCGGGGGCAAGTGCACATCGAACTCCGCGCTGAAGAGGGGCGTGACGTTGGAAAGCTGCGCCGTCACGCCCGCTGCTACCGCTAAGCCGATGGAAGGTAGTCCGCTTGCGACCTGGACGCGCTCCGCTAGCGGCGGCGTGGCGCGATGAAGAGCTGAGCGAGCAAGAGACCCGATACGATTTCGACCGCTGCGATCACGGCGTTGGTCGCAATCGTTGCCGCATCCGCCGCATCGCTCTGTAAGATATACAAAATGCTCTCGTAGCTCAGGGCTCCCGGTACGATGATGATGACGCCCGGAATCAGCAAGATCTCTTGCGGAATGCGAGCGAAGCGCGCACCGACGTTGGCGAGGATGCCGACGACGACCGCGGCGCCGAAGGTCGCGACTTGAAAGGCGGGCGAACGCTGCAAGAGCTGGAACGTAATTTCGGCAACTGCGGACGAGCCGAGAACCCAGGGAAAATCGATCGCGCGCGAGTCTTCGAGCACGCCGATCCCGATCGCGATAGCAAGCACGGCCCCGGCCAGCGCATACCAGGGGATGGGAACGTATGTAATTTTCGCGATATGTAGCGCACCCGGTCCGACGAGCGCGATGCCGAGCGCGAATCCGCAGCCGAGGGACAGCAGCGTCATGAGCACGCTTCCCAGCCGCGAGGTACCGGCCACGAGATTCCGGTATGCGAGCTCGTGCAAGGCCGTCGTTAGTTGGAAACCCGGTAGGACTTGAACGACCCCCGCGACGATCGGGACATAGACGGCGACCGGCGCGACTCGCGTCGCGTAGAACGTGACGATGAGGGTCGCGAGAAACGCCGCGAGCACTTCGAAGAGACGGTCGACCGTTTCCGAGTGTCGCCCCACGACCCAGACTGTTCCGACCGCAAGTCCGACGAGTGCGGAGACGATGCCCTCGTGCAACCGGCCGCCGAGCACGATCGAGACACCGCTCGAGAGCACGCAGAACGCGGGAATAGCGACGTAAGCCGCGGTCGTTTGTTTGAAGGCGGCGATGCGTTCGACTTCGCGCAGCGCAAGCAGCGGCGCGATCTGACCCGCGAGAATACGGTCGAACACGATGTTGAGCAGTGCGAGCCGCCGTAAATCGATGCTGCCGGGTTCCAAGCGTTGCAAGACGACCCGTTGCGATTCGGGCGGCCCGCACGCGGCGGTAATGCTCGTGGGCAGGGCGGTTACCTGGAGCTCCAGATCCAGCACGGCGGCGGCGCGATGCATGACTTCCTCGAGTTGATCCGTCGCCGCGCCGGCCTGGTGATAGGCGCGGCCGAGGGCCATCACGAGTGCCGCGCGCGTATCGTTTGCGACCGCGTCGCGCGCCGCGTGTTGCGCCGCGACGTAACGGACCGGCTTCATAGGCGCTCCTTAGCGAGACGGCAGTCGAACTACTGTCTTACGGTGAAGGCACGGGCGATGAACGCGCTCCTGGAACGCCGTAAACCTATTGCGACCATTCTCGCGGAGAGCGACGAGCATAACGCCGGAGAGCACGCTCTCAAACGTACGCTCGGCGTTTGGGGTATCACCGCGCTCGGCGTCGGGGCGATCATCGGCACCGGTATTTTCGTATTGACCGGCAAAGCCGCGGCGCTAAGCGCGGGGCCGGCCGTCGTGCTCTCTTTCGTTATCGCCGGTATCGTCAGCGCACTCGCGGCGCTCTGTTACGCGGAACTCGCCTCGACGGTCCCGGTCTCCGGCAGCGCGTACACGTACGTGTATGCGACGCTCGGTGAGTTTATCGCTTGGATCGTCGGGTGGGGACTTATCTTGGAATACGCGCTCGGCTCGGCAACGGTCGCAATCGGGTGGTCGGGCTATTTCTCCGATTTCTTGAGCGCGACGTTCGGCATCGCGATACCGCACGCGATTCGCAGCACGCCCTTCGACGGAGGCATCGTCAATCTACCCGCGACGCTGATCATTCTCATTATATCAGCGCTCCTCATTCGCGGTACGCAGGAGAGCAACACCGTCAATAAGATCATCGTCGCACTCAAACTCTCGATCGTCGTGTTCTTTATCGTCATCGGCGCGGGTCACGTCCATCCGGCGAACTGGCATCCGTTCGCGCCCTTCGGCGTCAACGGCATCATCAATGGCGCAGGACTCGTCTTCTTCGCCTACATTGGGTTCGACGCGGTTTCGACATCGGCCGAAGAAGTGAGCAATCCCGGCCGCGACCTGCCGCGCGGCATCATCGGCAGCCTCGCGATCTGCACGGTTCTCTACGTCATCGTCAGCGGCGTCTTAACCGGTATCTTGCCATACTCGAAGCTGAACGTGCCCTCGCCCGTGTCGTACTCGCTGATCCAAATCGGGCTCGGCTGGGCGGGCGCCATCGTCGCCGTCGGCGCGATCGCCGGGCTGACGACGGTGCTGCTCGTTTTGCTCTACGCCCAGAGCCGCGTGTTCTTTGCGATGTCGCGCGACGGACTGTTACCGCCGCTATTCTCGCGCGTGCATCCGACATTCCGCACGCCGTATCTGTCCTCGGCGCTCATCGGGGTCGTCGTAGCGATCGTGGCCGGAATCGGTCAACTCGACGTCGTTGCGAATCTCGTCAACATCGGGACGCTGTTCGCGTTCGCACTCGTCTCGATCGGCGTTATCGTGTTGCGCCGCCAAGCCCCGGATCTCAAACGCGGCTTTCGTGTGCCGTGGAGCCCCGTCGTGCCGATTCTTTCCGCACTCGGAGCCCTCGGACTTATCGTCAAAGGCCTACCGCTTCTGACGCTCGTTAGTTTCTTTAGCTGGATGATCGTCGGGCTCGGCGTGTATTTTCTTTATAGCCGTCATCATAGCAAGCTATAACGTTCATTGGGCGTTACGTCGGTTGGAGCGCCGGGCTAGCCGAGAACGAGGCGTCGCGCGACGCTTCCTCCAGATCGAGACCGTTCGGCTCCGGTAGTAGAGCCCAGGTTACCGCGAGCCCCCCAAGACAACAGATGCCGGCAACCCACATCGGGCCGGGCAGTCCGAACTTCGCCTGCAACAACGGGAAGCTGAACGTGCCGATGGCCGCGCCGATTTTTCCGACCGTAGCAGATATACCGTGGCTCGTCGTCCGGACGCTGAGCGGGAAAATTTCCGCGGGCAGTACGAACGTCGTCGTATTGGGTCCGAACTCGGTGAAAAAGTAATTGAGGCAATAGAGCGTGATAAACGGTACGAGAATCGTTTTTGCGTCGCCCAGAAACGCGATGCCGATGAAGCTGGCGGCCATCATGCCGAAGCCGAGCAGTTGGATCGCTTTGCGGCCCCAGCGGTCCATGCCGAAAATCGAGAGCAGATAGCCGGGAAACGCGGCGAACGTGAAGACCAATAGCGAAAGAAACAGATCGTGGATTTGGCTTCCATGCGGGCTGACCGCCGTTACGAATTCCTGATTGGAAATCGTATTGCCATAGTATGCGAGATCGAGCAGGAACCACGCGGCCGACGTACCGACGAGCCATCTAGCGAGTTGCCGATCACGCCCAAACGCCTCTTTGAGCGCTCGAACGAAGCCGATCCGCTTCGCTTTTTCTCCGACCGCATCGTTTTTGCCCTCGGTCATTTGTGCGAAGCGCGGCGTCTCTTTCAGGTGCCGGCGTGCCCAAAAGACCGCGAGGGGTGGAAGCGCGCCGGCAGCGAGGAGGATGCGCCACACGAGATCCTGCGGAACCTTCGCCGAGAGTAACGCTATGGCGAGCAGCGGACCGACGATAAGCCCGATGCCCTGCATTGCGAAAACGCTCGAGATCATCAGACCGCGCGTTTTCTTCCCGGCGAACTCGCTTGCGATGGTCGCGCTAACGGGGTAGTCGCCGCCGATCCCCAGTCCGAGGATGAAACGAAATGCGATGAGCCACCAAATATTCGGCGAAAAAGCGGACGCGATCGCTCCCGCCCCGAGGACCAGCACCTCGAAACCATAGATGTACTTGCGTCCGAAAACGTCGGCGATCCGGCCGAAGACGGCCGAGCCGATGGCCGCGGAAACCAAAGCCGTCGCGCCGACGACGGCGACCTCGAGGGCACCGATGTGCCACTCGGATTTGAGAAGTTTGAGCACGACGCCGATAATGAACAAATCGTATGCGTCGGTGAAGAAACCCATCCCGGAGATCAGGACGATTTTCCACTGATCTCTGCTTATTCGCTCGTCGTCGATCTCAGAAAAACGCGCCGCAGAAAACCGCGATGGTGACTGCAAAGTTCGCTCCTAATAGCAGTTCTTTGCCGGTTACCCTCGCCCAACCGCGAGAAAACATTAAGCCGCCTTAACGTCTGGGGCGCGCAGCAACCGGCAACGCGCTATCTCAGCGTGATCGTATCGGCATTCAACGATCCGTCCGACTGCGCGTTTCCGTTCACTTGCAGCATCATTCCGTCGCCGATCGTGGAGCCGCGCGGATTGATGACCGTCCCTTGATGCAAGTGAATCTGCCGATAGACGGTAGGCGCCGTCTGAAGTTGCAGCTCGAAATGTTTGAAGTACGTCACTTTCCCGAAGGCGCTGCTTCCATTCGTGGTTTGCGTGAGACCGCCGAGGGCATTGAGCGCACCCTGCAGGTAGGGATTGTTGAGAATGTTGCTCGGAATGGAGAGCGGCGCCGCTTGAGCTGCAGCGGTCGGTTGCGGCGACGGATCGGCAAGCGCCGCTCGCGGGCACGTAGCAAGGACGCAAGCTCCGAGAAGCGCGATGCGAATGAGCGCTGAGTACGGTATGGCCACTCGGGTGCGGGTGGGATCGAGCATAATCGACTTTCTCACTTCGGTTGGAGGGTGATTGCGCTGCGCGCAAGCGCGCAACTTCTCATGCACCGGCACGCTCATCAATGCTGTTCCGTAACGTTATCGGGCTGGCGTTCGTCGCCACGTCGGGCCTGCGATCCGTCGCGACGTCGCGGGCGCACACCTAGGCGCCCATCTTGACTTCCGCGCCACCTTCAGACCAGCGTATGTGGAACGTGCCCGGCTGATCGACGCGTTTGTAGGTGTGCGAACCGAAATAATCGCGCAATCCCTGTAAGAGATTTGCCGGTCCGTTCGCGCGGCGGTAGCCGTCGTAATACGCGAGCGCGGATGAAAACGCCGGAATCGGAACGCCGGTTTCGACGGCACGTGCGGCGACGCGACGCCAGGCACCCTCCGCGTTTTTAACACCTGCGCTGAAATAGGGAACCGTCAACAGGTTGGTATCGGACGACGCCTCGCCGTACGCGTCTTTAATGCGATCGAGAAACTTCGCGCGAATGATGCAGCCGCCGCGCCAGATCGTTGCGATCTTGCCGAGGTCGAGCTTCCACCCGAACTGCTTCGACGCAGCCGACATCTGCTCGAACCCCTGCGCATACGCGATGACTTTGGACGCGTAGAGCGCGTCGCGAATCGCATCGAGGGCGCCCGCATCGGGCGCGGCAGGCGCCGGCGCTGGTCCCGAGAGGACCTTCGACGCTGCCACACGATCGGTTTTCAGAGCTGAGATCGAACGCGCGAAAACCGCCTCGGTGATAGCTGTGATCGGAGTACCCATTTCGAGCGCCTGCTGAGCCGTCCAACGGCCGGTGCCCTTTTGTTCGGCCTCGTCGAGAATAACGTCGACCAGCGGTTTGCCCGTTTGCGGGTCGGCTTTATGCAGCACTTCGGCCGTAATCTCGATCAGATACGAATCGAGATCGCCGTCTTTCCACTGCTTGAAGATCTCTGCGATGCGTCCGGCGTCCAGGCCGTAAACGCTGCGCATGAGATCGTACGCCTCCGCGATCAACTGCATGTCCGCGTATTCGATGCCGTTATGAACCATCTTCACGTAGTGCCCCGCGCCGCCCGGTCCGATGTAGGTGCAACACGGCGTGCCGTCGACTTGCGCCGCCATCTTCTCCAGCATCGGCCGCACGCGTTCGTAAGCTGAGGGATCGCCGCCGGGCATCATGCTCGGTCCCTCGAGCGCCCCGACTTCACCGCCCGAAACTCCGACGCCCAGATACCGAATACCGCGGCTTTCGAGGTCCTTCGCCCGTCGTTCGGTATCCGTGAACAGCGAATTGCCACCGTCGATAAGAATGTCGTCGCGTTCGAGATGCGGGACGATTTCGGCGATCACGTCGTCGACCGGCTTGCCGGCCTTCACCATCATCAGGATCGCACGTGGCTTCTTCAGAGCGGCCACGAACTGCTCGATGCCGTGTCCGGCGACGAACGTTCCTTCTTTCCCGAACTCGGCTACGAGCTCGTCCGTCTTGGCGTCGGTGCGGTTGTGCACCGCTACCGAGAACCCCTTACGCGCCGCGTTGCGGGCGAGATTCGCCCCCATGACCGCAAGCCCGGTAATACCGATATCGCAATTTGCCATACTCGACACGTGCCCAAAGGGGCAACCTTATAGTCTCGCGCAAGCGGCAGGTACATGCGGTGCCCAAGCACGATGTCGGCAGCATGCCTCAAGAACGGCGCGCGTACTGGACGAGCGGGCGTTCCTGTTTTAATGCGAACGGCGCTCCCAAAGCCGCGTTTGCAAGTAAGCGGGCCGCGCAAAAAGCGATTCCGAAAACGGCCCGCGGCTTGCACCCCTACCGTGCCCCCAGCATGGCTGGCACCTCGGACACTCTTAGCTGGGAAGCGCTGCGACGGCGCGGGGCTTCGTTGCCGAGGACCTCATGTGCATGCGCACACTTCGGCCCTCGGCGCCTCGCCCCGCACCATCGCAGCGCTTCCATGAAGCTGGGGCGCGACGACGCTATGGCGGCCGCAGTATTCCGGCGCGAGTCGCGTCGCTTTTTAACGGCGGTGCTGCGAAACGACTCGTTGCGGTTGCGTTGCTGGCGCTAGGCGGGGATCAATTCTTTGCCGGCGCGGGACCAGGCGCGGTGTTTGGCGATGGCGGCGAAGAACGGCTTCGTTACGGCCTTGACGGAGCCGGCGGTAGCGACGCCTTCCGTGTCGGCGCTGATGCTGACGCCGGCGCGTTCCAGGAGCTGGGAACCCTCGGCGACGGCACCGATTGCCTTGGCGTGCTTGTATGCTTCAGCAATGAAGTGAACCGCTTCGCCCGAGGCCGCGAGCGTCGCGACGCTCGCACTTCCTGCGGGGACGAAGACCGCATCGAAAACGACCGACGGCATCGTGAGGAGCGTATGGTCGACTGCGACGCTAGCGCCGTCCGCACCGGCGAGCGTACCCAAACGCGAGGAGAGAACGAGCCCCGTCGCGCCTTCTTTCGTGAGCGCGGCTTTGAGCGTCTCGACCGACGCCGCATCGACGCCGTCGGCTGCGAGAATGGCGACCTTGCGCGATGCAATCGTTTCTCGCACGGTGTTGAGCATGCTCAGTGCCGGCGACACCTCGACGCTTCGCTTACCGTTCTTCGGTTTGCCCTGGCGCTTCTCGCTCGAAGCACGCGGCGCGGGCAGACCGAGATTCGCTGCGACCTCCGCTGCCAGGCCGGCGTCGATATTGGCAAGCATCTGCGTCAGCACGCGCTCCCGAATCTCCGGCCGCTTCAGCTTCGATAATTCGAACGAAAAGGCTGCGCTAATGTGTTCTTTTTCCGGCGGCGACATGCTGTTCCAAAACAGCTTCGCTTGTGAGAAGTGATCTTTGAACGACTCCGAGCGAACGCGACGCTTCGTCCCATCGATACGTTCCGGATAGGTTGCAAAGCCGCCGGCCTCGACCGGTTTCTCCTTCGGAAAGCCGTCATCGAGCGTGTTCTCTCCGTACGAGGCGTCGCCCACGTCGATCGTCATGCGATGCGCGCCGTCGCGTTGGCCGTTCGCGAACGGACACACCGGACGGTTGATCGGAATCTCATGGAAGTTCGGACCGCCCAGCCGCGTGATTTGCGTGTCGAGGTACGAGAAGATGCGCCCCTGCAGCAGCGGATCGTTCGTGAAATCGATGCCGGGTACCAAGTGCGAGAGGCAGAACGCAACTTGCTCCGTTTCCGCGAAGTAACTATCCGGATTGCGGTCGAGGGTCATCTTGCCGATGAGCTTGACCGGTATTAATTCTTCCGGAACGAGCTTCGTGGAATCGAGAATATCGAAATCGAACGAGTCGGCTTCGGCATCACCGAACATCTGCACGCCGAGTTCCCACTCCAGGGGCCGGCCCTGCTCGATCGATTCGTACATGTCGCGCCGGTTGAAGTCGGCATCTTTACCCATAATCTTTTGCGCTTCGTCCCAGACGAGCGAGTTCGCACCCAGCAACGGCTTCCAGTGAAACTTGACATAGCGCGATTCGCCGCGGGCGTTGATGAAACGAAAGGTGTGGACGCCGAAACCTTCCATCATGGAGAACGAGCGCGGCAGCGCGCGATCCGACATCAGCCACATCATCATGTGCGACGACTCGAGCGTCAGCGAGACGAAATCCCACAGCGTGTCGTGCGCTGAAGAGGCCTGCGGGATCTCGTTGTGCGGTTCCGGCTTGACCGCATGCACGAAATCGGGAAACTTAATCGCATCTTGAATGAAAAAAACCGGCATGTTGTTGCCGACCAGATCGTAGTTGCCTTCCGGCGTATAAAACTTAACGGCAAACCCGCGCACGTCACGGGGCGTGTCGGCCGAGCCGCGCGAGCCGCCGACGGTCGAGAATCGGACGAAGACGGGCGTCTTCACGGCCGGATCCTGTAAGAAACCGGCGCGCGTGTACGGTGCCATCGACTCGTACACTTGAAAGTAGCCGTGAGCTGCTGCGCCGCGTGCGTGCACGACGCGCTCGGGAATACGCTCGTGATCGAAGTGCGTGATCTTCTCACGCAAGATGAAATCCTCGAGCAGCGTCGGACCGCGTTCCTCCGCTTTAAGCGAGTTCTGGTCGTCGGCGATCGGCAGACCTTGATTCGTCGTCAAGTCCTTGCCCTTCGGATCGACCCGGAATCGCTCTAAGTCCGCCATCTTCGAATTCGGACGACCGTTACGGCCATGGGATTTTTGCGTCATACTTTTCCTCGAACTCCTGCGCAAGCGCGGCCAGAGCGGCGGCAACGAGCGTTGCGCTACGAGGAACGCTTACCCAAATGCTAGTCTGGCCTAAGGACTAAGCCGCCGGCTGCATCTTCCGCGTTGCAGCGCGCGTTTTATCGAGAGTCATGACGTTCCCGCTCGGCATTCTCGACCAGTCTCCGATCGTTTCGGGTGCCACGCCGAGCGACGCCGTCCGCGCGACCCTCGCGCTCGTCAAACGCGCGGAAGCGCTCGGCTACGAACGCTACTGGCTCGCCGAACATCACGCCATGCGCGGCCTCGCCGACGCCTCACCGGAGGTGCTCCTCGCGCGCTTGACCGCCGAGACGAGCCGTATCCGCCTGGGGAGCGGCGGCATCATGTTGCCGCACTACAGCGCGTTCAAGATCGCCGAAAATTTTCGCATGCTCGAGGCACTCGCTCCCGGACGGATCGATCTCGGGGTCGGGCGCGCTCCGGGCGGCACGCGCCTCGTCTCGGCCGCACTGGAAAGCCGGGATCCGGCCGATTTTCCCGCACAGATCGCCGCTGTGTTGGCGTATCTGGATGACCGGACGCCCGAAGCGAGCCGTTTCGCCGGGCTACCCGCGATGCCGAGCGGCACATCGTCACCGGAACTTTGGCTGCTTGGGTCGTCGGAACACGGCGCGCTCCTGGCCGCCGACATGGGCTTACCGTATACGTACGCGCACTTCATCAGCGGCGACGCGACCGACGTCACGCGCGCCTATCGCGAACGTTTTCGGCCCTCACGCTATCTCGCGAAGCCGCGCCTGACGGTGGCCGTCGCCGCTCTCGTCGCGGTGACGGATCAGGAAGCCGAGCGGCTCGCATTGCCGGTCGCGCTATGGCGAATGCGATTATTGCGCGGCTATAGCGGGCCCGTCCCGACGGTAGCTGAAGCGGAGCGCTATCCCTGGACGCCGCTCGAACGCTACGAGATTGCGCAGACGCGGCGCGTTATCGCCGGAAGTGCCCAAGCGGTGCGCAGCAAACTCGAAACGCTCGTCCACGCTCACGCTGCCGACGAAGCGATGATCGTTACCATCGCGCCCGACTACGCAAGCCGCGAACGATCCTACGAACTTCTTGCGGATGCGTTTGCGATGCGGGAGCGCGCAGCGTAAAGCTATCCGAGCCGTTCGGTCTCGAGGCCGGCTTCGGCTGCGAAGCGCGCCGTAAGCGCGGCGAAATCACCTTCGGTATCCACATCGAGAAAGGGGCCGTCATCTTCGATCTCGATTTCAACGCGCGTCCAGCGCGGGTCGTCGCGCAGCGCGCGGACCGTATCGCCGACGGGCAATTCGGCGATGGCCGCGCGCGCGCGGCTGCCGAAGACGACCGGATGGCCGGCGATCCCGCTGCGTACGGGATAGGCAACGTCGTTGCCGCCGCGCGCTGTGAAAACGCGCGCCACGAGTGCAGCATCGACGAGCGGCGTGTCGAGCAAAAGGACACCTAGGGGCACCGTGCGATCCAGCACCGCGGCATCTGCCAGTCCGAGCGAGCGACTCATGCCGCGCTCGGCACGCTCGTTCACGACGACGCTCACGTCACCATGACGGCGGGCGGCATCGAGGATTCGGGATACGTCTTGCGGGATCGCGGCGGCAACCACGACCACCGTCGGAAACGCCGCCGCCGCTTCGAGCGCACGCTCGAGCAAGGTGCGGCCGCCGAGGCTTAACGCTGCTTTCGGGCGGCCCATGCGCTCGGAAGCGCCTGCTGCGAGAATCGCGCAGGCGCCACGTCGCGGAACCATCATTTGCAAACACCGGTCGATCGAGTCAACGCGCCCTTTCCCCGAAGCCTCGCCAGTTCGGGCGCGCATCCCGCGCCATTTAATGATGCGTTCCGGATGCGCCTCGGGCCTGCGCGGAGTTAGCGCAACACGTTAACGTGCTTGGCGATGCCCGAGTTCGGCGGTCGACGTCGTTTGAATCGTCACTTTGGCACCAGTCGCGACGTTGAAGTTCGGCCTGTCGTTCTTGCCGTATAGGTAGCCGCCGGCCGCGCCGCCGACGATTCCGACCACGCCACCAAGCGTGCCCCCGAGTAGCCGGCCGATCGTCTGACTTCCGACGGCTGCACCTGCACCGGCTCCCAGCGCCTTACGCGCGACCGTATTTTCCGACTTCGATTCGAGCTTGGAGACGTTAGCACTGATCGGAGCCATCTGACCGCCGGCGAGCGTCATGCTGTCGAAGCCGAGCTGCAACTGCGCCGTACGTCCCTGACCACCGCTACGAACTTCGGTAATGTGGCCGTAAATCTTGGCGCCGGAAAACGCCGAGCGGCCTTGCGGATATGGCGCCACGACCTGCATCGAAAACTGATCGCCGACATGCGCGTTCTTCGTGTTGATATCGGCCGACGTTAACTGCGCGTGCACCGTCGTTCCGGCCGCGAGGCGAACTGCGGTGGACGCCGAGAGCGCCGGGAGCAGACCGAAGATGGCCGCCATAGCCAGCATGACCGCCGTTATGCCGTTGCGCCCGTACCGCCGCTCGTGTGTTAGCTTCATGATTGCGCTAGAACTCCTATCGTTCGCTGTGCACCGCAATAACGTTTAGCGTGCCCCCTTCGTTTCTCCGCAACGCGGAACCACCCCCTAAAAAGCGGGACAGTCCCAGGAACGTACCCGTCCAACCAAAGGGAAGCGGCGCCCAGCCGGTACGAACGCCCGCGCTACGGGTCCAGAGGACCCTGTTCGGCGTGCTTTCCGATCGCGCACCATGATGGCGTGAGTATCTGCGCCCGTTCTGCGGCCGGCAATCTCGGAATGGAATCTGCTCGGTTTACCGGCCTCGTCGTACGCGCCGCGCTGTTCGTCGCCGTCTTCGGCTTGTCACTGGGTATGGCGTGCGCGCGCATTGCGGAAGCACCGGCGAGTCCGCTCGCGTGGCTTCGGATCTGCGTGACGCTGGGCGCGGTCGGCATCGTCGCTTTCGCAAGACGGCAAAACATCGTGCAACGCGCGCTGCTCGCATTTACACTGGAAGCCGTCAGCGGCGTCGCGACGTTGCTGTACGTCGACGTGCCGTTTGTAAACCAGCACGCGGTACCGATTGCAAGCGGCGTCGCGGCGAGTTATCACCACCTCACGAAGCGAAATATCCTCGCCGATATTAAGGAGCTCGCAGGTGCGCGTTAGGCCGCGCCAAGCCCGCGCCGCGGGTACCAGAAACGGCACCGCGCGCGATATCGAGATACGTCTGCGGCGTACCCGAACCGCCGGCTTTGGTTACGACGAGGACGTCCGAGCCGATGGCGCGGGCGAGCGGAATGTTCGCGGTCGCTTCGCCGATGATGCGAACGCCCTCGATGCCCGCGCGCGCGAGAAATGTGCGGGCGACGTCCGCCCCGCTCAAGACGACGGTGCCCGCCTTCGCTAAGAGCGGAGCGACGAGTTCGACGAACCGTTCGCGCAGTGCGCGACTCGTCGTCGGAACGTCGAAACCGTGTAAGCGGCCCATCGATAGCGCCGCTTCGACATCGCTCCGATCCGAAGACAGTGCGACCAGCACGTCCTCATCCGCGCCGAGCGCGGCATCGATACGCGCCGCTATCGCCTGCGACCGCGCACGTCCCTCATCGATCAGAATCGTTCGCGGATCGATCATCTCCGTCGTGCCGCCGCAATCGGAAAACCGGGCGATCTGCGAATGCGTCATCGAGCTTAAGCTGCCGATGACGAAGAGCACCGGATGCCGGACCGAACCGCGCGCCGGCGCCGGGTTTCCGCGCGCAGCTTCCACTCCGCCCAAGACGCACGGTGCGAACGCTTCGAGAAGGCCTGCCGAGCCGACGCAGATGTAACGCCCATCTTCGGCGACGAGCGCGGTGATCGCGGTCAGATCGTCTTCGGTCTGCGCGTCGATCGTAACGGCTCGCGCCCCGCCGCCCACCGCCGCCGTCAGCTCGCGCGCCAAGGCCGCGCGTCCGCCGAGCATTCCGGGCGCGGAAATAAGCGCGGTCCGGCCTTCGGGCAGGTGTCGTCGCACGTCGCTCGAGCCAACCGGCGTGAAGAGATCGCGCCCGAAATCCGACTCGTGAACCGGCAATCCGTCGACGAGCAGGATGCCGTCGCGCTGGACACGCCCGTTGCGGGGATGCGCCGGCACGACGATAGCGACGGCGCCTTCGCGCCCCGCGAGCAGCGCATCCGTTTCCGCGGCGATGTTACCGCGCAACGTGGAATCGATCTTCTTCGCGAGTCGCACGCCGGGCGGCAAAGCGCTCAGGAGCGTCCGTACCCGGTCGGCAGCGGCTACGGGCGGCAACGCCCGCGTATCGAGATCGATTGCGGCAACGTCGACGTCGCTCAGGGCACGCGGCCGGTCGAGCCAGACGTCGGTACGGGCGCCGCGCTTTGCGAACGCAACGGCTGCGTCCGTCGCGCCCGTCAGGTCGTCGGCCAGAATGACGAGCACATCGGACATTGCGTGCCCTCTTCGCCGCGTCCTATTTTCGCGCCCGCGACGGCCCGCGCCCGAAACGGGTATCCGGGCAGCGCGACAAACGTGCGAAGGCATGAGGACTCTTCTCGAGTTGCCTGGGCGCCCGTTCGCCGGCGTTCTCGCATACTTGGCCCTCGCGATCGTTATCGGTGTCCTATGCGGGCGATCCGCCGCCGCGGCAACGCTCGCCCAACTGACGCTGCCCGCCGTCTCGGCGAGTTCATCGCCCGTGCGACAAGTGGGAATCTATCTTACCGCGCCCGTCGTACTCGACGGCGCAACGTTGTTTACGATTGCCGGCAGCACGGCGGCCTCCGCGCAGCTTCCGGTGCAGCAACGGCTGTCCGACATCCAGACGGCGCTCGGCGAAGTGGTGGCGACGACGGGTACGGGTCAGGCCCAGCCGACCGAATACGATCCGCGTTCGCTGCGGATTCACATCAAGCGCCAGGCCGACCTCGCCTCGCTGCAAGCGGTCGATGCCAAACATCCCGACCCGCTGCCGATCCTGACGGTAACGACGACCGATGCGCGCTACAACGACGTCCCAGTAGACGATCTCGCAACGCAATGGCAAGGCATCCTGCAAAGCGCCTTAACGCGCGCGCTCGAGTTGCGCCAACCTTCGGTTCAGCGGCGCAGCTTTCAAACGGTCGTACGCGTGACGGGTGGTCTCTTCGTCGTTACGCTTGCGGCCTGGCTACTCTTCGAATCGCTGCGACGGCGTAGCGCGAAGCTGGCTGAAGACGTCGCGGAACGGGAACGCAAAGCGGCCGCCGAGCGCCGGGCCTCCGCGACCGAAAAAGCGGAAGACGTTCCGCAACAGCGGCGCCGCTTTCTGGCGCTCGCACTGCGCTCGCTGCAACCGGCGCGGCGCTTGCGGCTCTATCGCGCGCTCGCCGAGACGCTCGTTTGGCTCGTGGCGTTCGCCTGGGTGGCGACCGCGATCTGGGCGTTCTCGCTCTTTCCGCAGACGACGCCGCTCAGTGCGGCCTTCCTACACGGAGCGGCCGTCGTCGTGAGTACGGTGATTCTGACCGGGTTGCTCAACCGGGTCTTCGACGTTCTGATCGCGCGTCTGGCCGGTGCTTGGCGCTTGCGTACGGTCGGTGCAGCCGAAGACCGCGCGCGTTACTTGTTGCGCATTCCCACGATCGCCTCGGCCATCGGCGGCTTCAAAGCCTTCTTGCTCGTGTTCATCGCGGTGCTTGCGATGCTCAACGCGATCGGCGTCCCGATCGGTTCCGTCGTTACGATCGGCGGGGTCGCCGCCATCGCCCTCTCGCTCGCAGCGCAAAGTTTCGTGCGCGACTTCGTAACGGGTTTTCTCGTGCTCTTCGAGGATCATTACGTGGTCGGCGATTACATTGCGATCAACGCATACAACGGGCTCGTGGAACGCCTTACCTTGCGCATGGTACAGATTCGCGATTCTTCCGGAGATCTCATTACCATCTCGCACAGCTCCGTGACGAGCGTCGTCAATATGTCGCGCGATTGGTCTCGTGTCGACTACCGGGTCCCGGTCGATCCGGCAGCCGACGTCCCGAAGGCGCTCGGGCTCGTACGCGACGCGATCGAGTCAACTGGCCGCAGACGATGCATGGCGCGAAGCGCTCCTCGAACCCATCGAATGGATCGGTATCGACGAGCTCAGCAAGGACGGGGCGGTCGTCCGCGCGTCCGTGAAAACGGCGCCGCTGCGCCAGTTCGAGCTGCGCCGTGAGATCAACGCGCGAGTAGAACAGGCCTTCGCCGCAGGCGGAATCGGCTACGGCGCACAAATTCCCGGCGATCGTTTAACGGCGCGCCCTACGGTGTGACCGTATCGCCGAGCGCGACCGCCATCGCGCGGTAAATGTTGAGCCGCCCGCAGCCCTCGCGGGCATCACTAATATCGTCCGTGGTAGCGCAGAGTAATTGCTTCATTCTCGTCGGCGATTGATACGTAGGGTTGACGGCGATGATCAGGGCGGCAGCCCCTGCGATGAGCGGAGCCGACATCGAGGTGCCGGCAATAAGAATTTGACATTCCGTCGGCGAGCCTGCGGTAAATGGATAATCAGGACTGCACGAAGTGACGCCGTCAAAGGGAGTCGACGTGTAAATGTTCTGGATCCAGTGCAGCTGATCCGGGTCGTTGGCAACGGGATCCCCGCCGGGCGCAACGATACCCCATGCCGCCGCATTACGGTAGGCGACGCCCGGCGTACCATAACTTGAATACGAAGCGACGTATTCGAGTGGATGCACCGCCGAACCATTGCTGTTTTTGGCGCCATTCGGCTGACCGTCCGCCAGGGCCGATGCTCCGGCCGCGATAACGCCCTGGTCGCAGGCTGGTGCCGTCAGCGCTGCCCCGCCGCCGTTTCCGGAGGCGGCGACGACAACGATGTTCTTTGCCAGCGCGTTCGCAATGGCCGTGCCTTCAGCCGAGCTGCCATCGACGCCGTTCGTTTGACACCCACTGCTGGTCCCGTCACTTCCGAACGAACCGAGGCTCAGGCTAATTACGTTGACGCCCTGCGCGACCGCATCGTTTATTGCGCTGATGACGTCGACAACGTTGCCGCCGCATTGGGGATCGTTTTGGCTCTTCGTCGGATCGGAGCAATTGCTGTCGGGGGTCGGATCGATACGGTATTCGTAGAGTGTCGAATTGCCGCCCGCGCCCGTAAAGCCTAAAGCGTTATTCGTTATTGCGGCCGCGATCCCCGACACGCTGGTTCCATGGCCATCGGTGTCGGTCACGAAGTTCGACGTCGATAGCGATTGCGAGCTGTCCGGAGCAGTGATGAAACAGCGCTGATAAGCGATTTTCGGGGCCGCGAGTTCCGGATGCGACGTATCGGCGCCCGAGTCGATGATCGCGATCTTGACGCTCGGCGATCCGAGGGCGTTCGCGCTCGAGACATTGCTGCCGTTGCCCGACTGACTGTATGCGAAGGCGGAGTCGAAGCGCGCCGCATGCATGCCCCATTGCCCCGGCACGTTCGCGCTTTCGTCGTACGGTGGTACGTGGTAGGTCGAGAGAGGCGTCACGCCGCCCGTCGTCGCCGGGTTTAAAAAGCCGGCAAAGTACGGGTCGTTCGTAAAGTACGGGTCGTTCGTGTAGTAAGGAGCGGTTACTGCGAGTGGATACCGGCGACCGCCGGTTACGCCGACGCTGCGGACACCGGGTTGCGCGCGGAGAGTCGCTTCGACATGCGCGACGCTCGCGCTCGGAACCTCGAGGATGCGAGTGGTCGAACCGATATTCGGAAAATCGAATTCGCGACGCATCGAAGCGCCGAGCCGCAGCTCGGATGCCGCAAGCGAAGATCTCGACGTTCTCGCAACTGCGCGGTCGTAGTTCACTGCAAGCAGAGTAGTCTTCGACGCTGCCGGTGCCATGGCGGGCGCCGCAAGCAGCGGGAGACGACGCTTCTGCGCCGACGTGAGGCCGCTGCGCGAGCTTGCCGAAGCCGTATCGCTCGTCGGGCACACGAATGCCGCTGCGTTTGTAGGCGCCGTAGTTCCCGTCGGACTTACCACCGGAATCGGTCCCCCGCCGCCACTCCCGCCCGAGCCGCCCGAACCGCCCGAGCCGGACGATGACGATGAACCGCCTCCGCCGCAACCGGTAACGGCAACGACTGCGGCGATAAAGGCGGCGCACACCCAGTTTGATCTCATTTATCCGTCCATCGGTTTGGCTGTCGAACGACTTGAGCCGATTAGCAGCGCTGCGTCTTCAAACCGGACGCATGCAACGTAGAACCATAATCCGCGCCGCCCCGTTCGGCACCTTCTCAGAAAGTCGTGAGCCTCGCCCGGATACGGTGAAGCCGCCCGTTCGGGTGCAGCAGTGCGAAACGCTATGCGTCATCTTATTGCGCGCGGGTCGGATGAAGCTCGAAGTTACGGCGCTCGCTGCGAGCGAGCTATCCTGCTCGCAACGCATCAAGCCGGGTTCGAGCTTAGATGGGAAAGAAATACGCCGGGCGCGTACGTCGGCACTGAAGCTTTAGTACTAAACATCGTGCCTGTAACGACGTCGCTACTCGACCGGGTGAAACGATCTACGCTCTGCCGGATTCGACGTCCGGTGCCCAGGACGCGCGGTCGCCACTCGCCGTACGGCAGCGCTGCCGGCAGTGGATACCCGAAGCATCGAGGTTCGCACGAGTCGAGCGACAAAGCGTAGCTCATGCGCGCCATGTTACTCGACACTCCCGCCGCGATCGAATCGCATCCACTGCGGGCCGCGGATATTCCGCAACCGAAACCCGGGCTCGGGCAGCTCGTCATGAAAGTGACGGCGTGCGGCGTTTGCCGCTCGAACCTGCACATGATCGAAGGCGATTGGATCGCAAACGGCGTTCCGGGAAAATCGCCGATCGTGCCGGGTCATGAAGTCGTCGGTGAGGTCGCCGAGATCGGAAGCGGCGTGCAAGGCTTCACAGTCGGCGCTCGCGTCGGCGTCCAGCCGCTCTGGTCGTCGTGCCTGCGCTGCGAGTACTGTTTGTCCGCTCGCGAGCAGCTGTGCCCGTTCAAGGAGATAACGGGCGAGTCCGTCGACGGCGGTTACGCCGAATACATGCTCGCTACCGCAGAGCACACGTACCCGCTTCCGGACGAGATCTCCGATGTCGAGGCGGCTCCGCTCTTCTGCCCCGGTATTACGGCGATCGGCGCCGTATCCAAGGCCCGGCTCGCGCCGGGTAAACGGTTAGCGCTCTTCGGGATCGGCGGCGTCGGCCACATAACGTTGCAACTCGCGCGACTGTATGGAGCAGAAACGACGGCCGTTGCGCGAAGTCGCGAACATCTCGAACTCGCCTCCGAACTCGGTGCCGCACACACGATCGACTCTTCTTCCGGCGACGCATCGGCAGCGCTCGCAAAGGCCGGCGGCTTTGATGCAGCGATTGTTTTCGCGCCATCGACGGCCGTGGTTCAGCAAGCAATCGAAGCCGTCAAGCCGGGCGGCGTCATCGTGCTCGGCGTTTTTGCCGACATCGGTAGAGTGCCGTTCCCGCTTGAAAAGACCGTCGTCGGGTCGACGCTCGGCTCGCGTTTGCAGATGCGGGAAGTGCTCGATCTTGCCGCGCAGGGAAAGATCAAAGCGCACTGTGCGACGTATCCGCTCGACCAAGCCGAGCACGCTCTTTCCGACCTAAAAGCGAACAAGGTGCGCGCACGCGCCGTATTAACGGTTTAGTGCGGCGGCCCGTAACCGCTGCCGACTGCCGAACGTGCGGCGCGTGCTGCGGGCCACCCTATGTCGCACCGACGTATATCGACCTCACGCCGCTCGACCTGACGCGGCTCACGCCATATTACCGGCGGCGCTACGTCGGCAGGGCCCGCGGTCCGGCGCTGGCCACAACCATGACACGAGACGGCAGCGTCTGCGTCGCACTGCGGGGTCGGCTCGGCGTGCGAGTTGCCTGCGCGATCTACGCCCGCCGCCCGGGCGCCTGCCGTCGTTTCAAGCCGGGCTCGCGCGCCTGCCTGCGCTTGCGCGCGGGCGTCGGCGTACCGCAGGCCTAGGCTGCTAAGGCGCTCGGTGTCGCTTTCGAGACGGAAGCGCTCAGACGCTCGAGCAAATCCGTCGCACTCGCATGCGCGATCTTCGTGCCGATGACGGCGTCGAAAACTTGACCCGGCATGTCGAGCGGTGGCTCGTAGCGTCCGTCGAGGGTCATGACGGAGCGACCGGGCCGCTCTTCATCTTCGTCCACGACGAGCGCGCCTTTGAAGATCGGAAACGGGCCTGCATCGGCCGGACGCCATGAGAAGCGATACGCGCGCCTCTTACCGCCGAGATGGTCGATACTGCCGATGACGTCACGCTCGAGCTTGAACCCGACATGCAGGAGCGGCAATTCCGCCGGCACTCGCATGGTGAAACGCATTTCGCCATTCGGTGCATACTGATCGAAGAAATTCTTCAACCGCGTAAGGACCTCGTGTTGCGGCCGGTCGATGTTGGTGGAGATGTTGAGATGATTCATAACCTAAGAACATTTTACCGCTATCGAAATCCGCCGCCTAAGCGTATTGTCGCAGCCGTCGAGCGTTAAGCGAAAAGGATATGACTTTCGTGCCCATTCCATCGGTCCGGTTGCAATTTATTTCATTATTTCGGCCGCAACCGATGTATCTGTGTCCTGGCCCGGGACACTGCTTATTGGCGCCGGAGCAAACCACCGACGGCTGGAGCGCAGTGCACATAAATCGTGTCGCAAGCGCCGCATGTCTAAGAGCCGCCAGTTCAACGCTGCGATACGATGTCTGCTAACCGCATTTCGCCTGCATCGGCTTGCGCTTTGAGTTCGTCGAAGGTGGCGTATTCGGCGGCGGTCGGCTTCTCATAGGCGATCTCCAATTCGTTGGCAAGAAAAGCCAAATGTTCGCGTAGCTTCGTCTCGTGCAGCGTGTCGGCTTCACTCGAATGTATGTCGAACTGCACGAGATTAGCTAGTGCCCCTTCGATCCGTGCGCGCTTCTCTTTCGGAACGGTGCTTTCGGCGGCGCGCGCGGCGTTGATCGTCGTATTCAGTTTACCGAGCACATCGTGAATGCGCATCTCGAGCGCCAAGCGCGCGTCGAGATCGCCTGCCGCCGGGTGCAATCGCGGATCGAGTTGCACCTGCAACGGCGCAGTGAGTCTTCTATCGCCGTATTGCAATACCGCGGTGTACGCGCCCGGCACGACCGTCGGTCCATCGACGCTCGCGCTAAAGTCGAGAGCGCTCGGTTCTCGATAGCCAATGACTTCGGTTGCGGGCGCGTAACGCAGGTCCCACTGAAAAGAATTCATGCCCGGCTTGACGCCCGTCAGGTCGGCTAGGTCGAGCGCACGCTTCGGAATCGCTTGCAACTCGGACTTGACCTCCAGCGGAATCTTCTTTTCGTGCTTCTTCTTGAGATGTAGCTCGAAGCTGCGGATCGTCGCACCGTGCGCGTCTTCGAACGATAGCGAGACGGGCGTCTTGCCGTTATAGCTCGGCGGAACGTCGAAGAAGACCGTCGCTCCGAACGGCGGATTTTTTCCCGCCGACGGTGGCAGATCGGCCGCCGCACCGTAGGCATGCGAGAGCCACGCCGTCTCGGGCGCGAAGAGATGCGCCTCGGCGGCGCTCGGCTGCGGCTCGCGCGCCAGTTGTTCGAGTAGTGCGAGATTGTCGAGGATCCAGAAGGCGCGCCCGTGCGTCGCGATTGCGACTTCGCCCTGTCGCGCATCGATCGCCATGTCGCGGACTTGCACGCCCGGCAGATTATGCGTCAGCGGCTGCCACTCGCCGCCGCCGTCGAAGCTGACGTACGCGCTACTGCGTGTGCCCGCGAAGAGCAGCCGCGGCTCGCGCGGATCCGCTCGCACGACGAAGGCGTACTGATCGTCCGGCAGCCCTTTCGTGAGCGGCGTCCAGTGCGCGCCGTAATCCGCTGTTTCATAGACGTAAGGATGGAAGTCGTCCCACATATAGCGCGAGGCCGTGAGGTAGGCCGTGCCGGCGGTCGTATGCGACGGCTCGATCGACGTGATCTGCGCCCACTGCGGAAGCTGCGGCGGGGTGACGAGCTTCCAGTTCGCACCGTGGTCGGTCGTCACGTGAACGAGACCGTCGGCAGAGCCGGCCCACAGTTCGTCGCCGTTCATTGGCGAAACGGCGAGCGACGAGAGGTCGGGAAACGTTTCCGCGCCCGTTTGATCGTGGTCGATCGGGCCGCCGGTCGGGCCTTCGGTGCTCTTATCGTCGCGCGTGAGATCGGGGCTGATCACCTTCCACGTCGCGCCGTGGTCGGTGCTGGAGAAGACGTTCTGCGCTGATTCGAGCAGTTCGCCGTCCTTCGCCGGTGAGAATAAGACCGGGTGCGTCCAACCAAAGCGGTAGCGTAATTCGCTCGCTGACGCACCACCCAGATACGTCGGCCACGGGCTGAGGTTGTGATCTTGGCCGACCTTGTTGTCTTGGCGAAATAGCACGCTGTAGTAAGCGCCGCCGTACGTCACGTCGGGATTCCCCGGGTCGGGCGCGACGAACGTGCTCTCGCCCGATGCGACGCCGTGCCAGTCGCCCCATGAGATGGAACCGGTCGCGGTCGCACTCGGCCCTTCGAACGCGCCTTCGTCTTGCGATGCGCCGTACACGTGGAACGGAAATTGGTGGTCGAGTGCGATGTGGTAGAACTGGCCCGTCAGCTGATTGAGTTCGCTACTCCAGCTTTTCCCGCCGTCGGTCGTAACGACGGCGCCCCCGTCGTCGCCCTCCAGCATGATCTTCGTATTATTCGGATTGATCCAAAGGATGTGGTGGTCGCCGTGATCGGTCGGCGGAAACCACGGCTTCCACCTAACGCCGCCATCGGTCGTCTTAAAGACGTCGTCGACTTCCGGCGCATAGGCGACGCGCGGGTTCTTCGGATCCACGAAGATGCTCATGTAATAGAAGGCGCGCTGGCGCAGCTTCATCTGCGCGTTGACGTGTTTCCAGGTGGCGCCGCCGTCGCTCGAGCGGAACACGCCGCCGTCGCGCGCCTGCACGATCGCATAGACGGTGCGCGGATCGCTCGCCGCAACGGCAACGCCGATGCGTCCGAGGATACCTTTCGCGAAGCCGGCATTCTTGGAGATGTTGCTCCAATGTGCGCCGCCGTCGAGCGTCTTGTAGAGGCCGCTGCCCGGGCCGCCGCTCGTAAGCTTCCAAGGCACGCGCTGCGCCTGCCACATCGCCGCGTACAAGATGCGCGGGTCGGTCGGATCCATGACGAGGTCGATCGCGCCCGTGCCGTCGTTCACGAACAGGATTTTCTTCCACGTCTTGCCGCCGTCGGTCGTCTTGAAGACCCCTCGCTCGGGATTGGATTTGAAGACGTGGCCCATGGAGCCGGCGTAGACGGTGTCGGGGTCGGTCGGATGGATGACGAGGCCGGTCGTCGTGTGCGTGTCGCGCAAGCCCGCGTAGGACCACGTTTTACCGGCGTTGGTCGTCTTGTAGATGCCGTCGCCCGTGTCGACGTCGCCGCGAATGTCACGCTCGCCGCTGCCGGCGTAGATAACGCGCGGATTGGACGGAGCGACCGCGAGCGCGCCGATCGTTTGCGCCGTGCGCGGAATTTTGCCGTCGCTGATATTGACCCACGCGTTGCCGTAATCGACGCTACGCCAGATACCGCCCTGAACGCCGCCGAAATAGAACCGGTTCGGGTCGCTCGGGACACCGGCGACGGCGACAACGCGGCCGCCGAGAGACGGGCCGATGCTCCGCCACTCGAGCTTGGTCAGAAACTTTCCCATCTCGCTCGTGGCGCCGCTCGCGGGTAACGCAAGCGGCGATAAGGCCAACAAGGCAATAAGGATCAACGCGGACGCTCTATGCACCGTATATCGCTCTTTCGACGGGGTGGGTTGTCCGTGGCATTCTACAGCCAGCAAGGCTGCGCTTCTGGCCTTCTGTAATTGCGGCCGAGGTCGCAATCCCGCGGAAGCTATTCGCGCAGATTCTGTAGCTGATCGCCGACCTGCGCTCGCCCCCAGCATGCGCGGCGACATGAGCCGGGCCGTACGAGCAATGGCCCAAACGGTGGCAGCAGTGCGTCCCGAAGAGCGCGGAAGCACCGTTCTCGCCGCCAGATCGCGCCGAACTCTGTTCCTAGGGTCGAAACGGGCTAAAGCTGAGGGGCCCAGCCGGGCGGCCAGGGCTGAAGAAGGCCCTTTTCGCCTCGTACCACCACGTCATACGGAGAATCCCGGTTTAGTGTCTCCGCGACCGCGCATCTTATTTCGGTCACACTCTATGGTTTAGAAGATGAAAAAACCCGACATTAATCAAAGCGGTTTGCCGTCGATAAATACAGGTTGCGCAGCACAGGCTCCGGTCTCTAGCGCAGCTGCCGCCGAACGGCGCCGTATTCTGCGCACGCTTTCGAGAAAACGCTTCAGGCCTAAGGTATCGTGGACGACGACCCGGAAACGGCAACCATGCTTGCGACCGAAAATAGACAGCTCCGCCTCGCGGCGCGGCCCGCCGGACTGCCGAAGCCGAGCGACTGGAAGCTCACGACGGAGGGCGTGCGTGACCCCGCTCCGGGCGAGGTCGTCGTGCAGGTGCTGTACCTCTCGCTCGACCCCGCTATGCGCGGTTGGATGAACGACGCGCGGTCGTATATTCCTCCGGTCGGGATCGGCCACGTGATGCGCGCCGCCGGCGTGGGCCGCGTCGTAGCGAGCGAAGATCCGGCGTTCGCGGTGGACGACTTAGTGAGCGGCGGCGTCAACGCTCAGGCGTATGCGACCGTGCCGGGCGGCTCGCTCACGCATATCGACGGCGAGCGATTTCCGCTGCCCGTCTATTTGAACGTGCTGGGCTTACCCGGCATGACTGCTTATTTCGGATTGCTCGATGTCGGTCGCCCGCAAGCGGGTGAAACGGTCGTCGTCTCGGGCGCCGGCGGAGCGGTCGGAATGGCGGTCGGACAGATCGCAAAGGTGAAGGGCTGCCGCGTCGTCGGTATCGCGGGTGGTCCCGAAAAATGCGCCTACGCCAAGAACGAGCTCGGCTTCGACGCTGCCATCGATTACAAATCGGAAGACGTCGCGCAAAGCCTGCGCCGCGAGTGCAAAGACGGCATCGACGTGTATTTCGACAACGTCGGAGGGAGCACCCTAGACGCGTGTCTCGCGCAGCTCCGCCTGCGAGCGCGCGTCGTGTTGTGTGGCGCGATCTCGCAATACAACTCGACCACCGGCATTACCGCTCCGAAGAATTATTTATCGCTGCTGGTCAATCGTGCGCTCATGCAAGGCTTCATCGTCTTCGATTTCGCTGCTCGCTATCCGGAAGCCGTACGAGAACTCTCCGGGTTAATGGAAAGCGGGAAGCTCAAGTCTCGCGAGGACGTCGTCTCGGGTAGCATCGACACGTTTCCGGATGCGCTGCTCAAGCTCTTCAGCGGCGAGAATTTCGGAAAACTCGTCCTCAAACTTGCCGAAGCTTAACAGCGGCTCACGCCGAGCTTAGTCGAATACCAGCGGCTCGAAGCGCGAGAGGACCTCGAAGGCAACGGGCGAGCGACGCTCGAGGTCTGCGACTGCGGCGCGCGACGCCGTAAAGCGTCTTACGTGCAAGGTGTCGAGGATGCGCACCAGCCGCGCTGCGCTCGGTTCCACTCCGGGCACCATCTTCAGCGCGGCGGCGACCGCGAACCGCCCAGTCGGCATGACCATCGGCAGACGCGCGTTCTCGGCCGCCGTCGTCGTCAGCGCGTTGAGATACGTGGCGCTCGGGTCGTATGCCGCCGCAAGATCGGCGGTCACGACATCGGCCAGTCCGACACCGTTGCCGTTGCCTTCGCCTTCGGGAGTCAGCGCAAGATAGGCGAGTCGCGCGACCGTCGGCCGGCCCGAGATATTGCGGCTCGGAAACCGTCCCGTCACGTTGGGATCGCCGCCGCCACCGCTGATGTTCTTGCCGACGCGGTCGACGACGAGTACGTCGAGTTCGTCGAAGGGTAAGCGCGGAAACGTCGCGCGCACTTCTTCGAGCAGCGCGGCTTCGTCCGAGAGGATGCGCGTCGCCGGCAGCGCGACGAGCCGGCACGGGCGCTCGTCGGCATTCTCGAGAATGGCAAGCGCGAAAGCGACCTTGCCCGTATCGAGAACGACGCGCGTCGCCGCCGGCACGTTCTCGTGCATCGCGCCCCATCCGGGAGCGTGCACCGAGCGGGCACCGTCGCGCTTTCCGAGCCCGATGGCGAGCATTTTCGCGGGCCCGCTTTCGATAGAACCGTGAAACGACGTGTGCAGCTTGACCCGGTTGATGACGACGATCGCGTCCGCGGCGAACGCGTGGGCGTCCATAAAAACCTCGACGCCGGTGGCCGTCGTTCCGAGCGATACCGTTTCCATCGTCGCTTCGATCGGACAGCCGAGCACCTCTTCCGTGATGCCGAGGTGCGCGAGCACGCGCCGTTGGCCCTCGGCATTGGAGGCGCCGTGCGAGCCCATCGCCGGCACGACGAACGGCCGCGCGCCGTGCGCTTGCAGCTCGCGGACGACGGCACTCGCAATCTCATCGATACGCGCGATACCGCGGCTTCCGACGCCCACGGCAACCGAACCCCCCGGTAACGGGACACCGGCCAGAGCTTCCCGCACGGCTTGCCGGATATCACCGATCGCGGTCGCACTCGGTAAGCGCTGTTCGACGAGCGCTACATCCGGAAGAACGACCTCGTCGAGTACGGCACGCAGTTCGGGTGAGAGCGAGGTAAAGTCGATGTGAGAACTCGTTTGCAACACGGGCGCAGCATTGCCGTCACGCCTCGCCATCGCTTGCGACGCTAGGTCGGGAAACCCTCGACGTACGCATCCACGAACGTGAAGCGTGGCTCTCGTGTCCCTGAAAAGAACTCCGTCATATCGTCGACCATCCGCGCGATCCCAGGACGGGTCAACGGGTAAGTCCGATTCGGCGCTGCGTACACGGCGCAGAGCGGCGCGCCCGACGCCGCATCAACCATGGCGTGACTGATGAACTTCGCCACGGCCGCGCCGCTGGAATGCAATTCCACGAAGGCGGAATCGTCGCCGTAACTCCAACGCACGGCGTTTTCCTCGCGAGTCAGCGCCAGATCGGTGCCGAATATCGTTTGGAGGGGAAGCGTCAGCTCCGAAAGCCACGAGCCCGATTCCGAGGCTTGCATCTGGCAACGGTAGCGAGTCGGCCGCTGTTATTCACCGGACATGGGGCCAAAGCGCTACGCTACGGCTTGACATTTGTCGGGCTCCGCCGCTTCACCCTGCCTGCACTCGTCCTGCGGCCGGCCCGCGCGTCGGCAGAGCCGACATGTTCCTAACGGCTGACGGTTAGACGCGCGACGATCAGGTCGGTGATGCGGTCGGGGTCGACCGCCGCTTCATGGATGTCGACGGCAACGTTATCGCCGCCATCGAATAAGACTCTCGCCTGGCCATCGTCTTCGCTCGACACCGAAGCGACCGCAGTTCCGGCTGCGCTCACCCACATCGCGGAATCCCACGAGAGTTCCTCGGTCCGAACGTCGGCCCCGAGGCGGGTACGCACGCCGGCGTTCACGGCGTCCACCCATTTGTCGAATGTCATGAAATGCTCCCGAACTTTAAGCACTTGGCCGTAGGCCTCGAACAGCATACGCCCCTTCTCCGGCCGTTGCAAGAGTACTAGCGTTCAGATCGCAGCGCTCGTAGGCTTCCTCTCCGGCGGCGACCGCCGGCGAACCGCGCTCACGAGCGCCTCGGCTTTAGCTCGGGAGAAGTCGGCTGCTATCGAGAAGGCGGCTCGATGAGCGAGCCCATCACGACCGGAAGCCGCAGCGATGAGCGCCTATTCGATGCGTGGCTCGAGTTGCGACGCACTGCGCCGCAGCTGCGTGCGCGCGACGCGGCGGCGGCGCTCGGGGTAAGCGAAGTCGAAATCGTTGCCGCAGGCGTGAGCCGCGGAGAAACCGTGTCGCTCACTTCGGATCCGACCCGGCTGCTGCGCGCGGTCGCCGAACTTGGCCCCGTCACGGCGCACTCCGGCAGTGGCCAGGCCGTCCTCGAGTGCAACGGTACCTACGGTGCGCCGGATATCGGCGAGCATACGGGCATCGTCATCGGAGACAACATCGATCTGCGCATCTTCCCGAGCGGCTGGAGGTTCGCTTACGCCGTATCGGACCGGACCGAGCGCGGCCTGCAGCGGAGCTTGCAAATCTTCGACGCCGAAGGGACCGCGGTGCACAAGATCTTCTTGCGTCCCGAGAGCGATGTGACCGCGTTCGATCGGCTCGTCGCGACGCTCGCGGCCCCGAGCGGTGGTGAGTCACTCCGGCTCGAACAAGAGCCGCTGCCCGCCGATGACACGAGCGCGGCGGTTGATGTCGCTGCGTACCGCGCGGCGTTCGCCGGCATGCAAGACACGCATGACTTCTTCATGCTGCTGCGGCGCTTCGGCGTAGCGCGCGAAAACGGATTGCGCCTCGCGGGGGAAAACTTTGCGCTGCCGCTCCTCCGCGACGCCCATCGGCGATTGTTCGCTCACGCCGCGGAGAAGCGTATTCCACTCATGCTCTTCGTCGCGAACGAGGGCATCGTACAGATTTCGAGCGGACCGATACCGCAGCCCGTTTTATCGGCTCCGTGGTGCAATCTGCTCGACCCGCGCTTTAATCTGCACGTCAATGAAGACGGCATTGCGCGCGCGTGGGCCGTGCGCAAGCCGACCGTCAAAGGCATCGTAACGTCGCTCGAGCTGTATGACGCGGGCGGCACGCTATGCTTGCAGGTCTTCGGCGAACGACACGAAGGCGTTGGAGAACGTTCGGATTGGGCAGCAGCGATCGCTCGGTTAGAACCGCTCGCATGAGCCCGGAACAACGCATAGAGACCGTCCTATTCGATATCGACGGAACGCTCGACGATAGTAACGATGATCCAGCCGCTCTCCACACGGCTTCACGCGGTGCGGGCTTCGACCGCATCCTCGACTCCGAAGCGTTATCGCCGAGTCCAAAGGACACGGGCCGCTAAAGCTCAATGCGCGCGACGATGATAGCTTCGTCGCGCGCGGCGCAGGCGCCGCACGAACCGTTCGCGCCGCTTCGCGAACGCGAGTCCTTCCTCGAACATCTCATTCGTGACGTTCTGCGCTCCCATGCCAGTCCGGGATTGTACGAACTCGTCGAGACGCTCCGGGTCTTAACGCGGCGCCGGCGGCGGGAGCCGCAGGGGACGGCACACACCGAACTGCTGCAACTCGTCGAGTCGATGTCCGTTCCGGTTGCGATCGAAGTGGTGCGGGCATGTTCGCTTTATTTTCAAATGGCCAATCTCGCGGAAAACTTGCATCGCGAACGGCGCCGCCGCGAGCGGGCGATCGCGCACGATCCGCCGCTGACCGGTTCCCTCGACGCGATGCCGCTTCCGGGCGACGCTGCGAGCGCCCGCGACTTGCTGTCGGCGATGGACATAACCCTCGTGTTCACCGCACATCCGACCGAAGTGCAGCGGCGAACGGTCATCGAAAAGCTCGAGGCGATCGCGCGCCTGTTGAGCACGCTCGACGATCGCGTCAATACACCCGCCGAAATCCGCTCGCTCGAGCGCGAATTGCGCGCACACGTCGCGCTGCTCTGGGAAAGCAACGAGCTCTACCTCACGCCGCCGACCGTCGCCGATGAAATTCGCAACGCACTCGCGTGGTTTCGGGAGACGCTCGTCGACGAAGCCGCGCTGCTGTTCGAACGGCTCGAAGAACGCTTGCACGAGCGATTCGACGTCACGTTCGTGGTTCCGACGTTCCTCGGGTTCGCGAGCTGGATCGGTGGCGACCGCGACGGTAACCCGAACGTTACCCCGGAGACCACGCGGCGGGCGCTCGAGATGGGGCGACGCTTTATTCTCGAGCGCTACGTTGCCGAGATCGAGCTCCTCCAAATTCGCTTCTCGCAAGATACGCTACGCGGCCAGGTTGCCGAAGACATTCTCACGTCGGTGACGCTCGATGAAGCGGAACTGGCGCACGTGCGCACCGCCATGGGTCCGCGTCAAACGGCCGAACCGTACCGGCGCAAACTCGCGTTCATGCATCGACGCCTGACCCTGACACTGCATGACGAGGACGGCGGCTATCGCACCTGGCAAGGCTTCGCAGCCGAACTTTCGATGTTGCACCGTTCGATCGTTGCCGGCAGCGGTCGCGACGTTGCCGCCCCGCTGACCCGCCTGATCCGTATGGTCGAGATCTTTCGTTTCCATACGTGCGCGCTCGAGTGGCGACAGCATAAGGCACGCTTAGAGCGGGCTACGGACGAGCTGCTGACGCTCGTCGAGCCCGGACTCACGTATTCCGGCATGACCGAATCCGAGCGCCTCATTTGGCTCGAGCGGGAGCTCGCCGGGAAGCGTCCGCTCTTCTCCGAACGCGCCCTACCGAAGACGATCGACGACGTTATCGCCTCGCTGCAAGCGGTGACCGTGGCTCGGGAGCGGCATGGTCCCGACGCACTGTGCACGCTAATTCTCTCCGGCACCGAAACGGCTTCGGACGTCCTGCACCTGCTGCTCCTGGCTCGGGAATGCGGTGCCCTGGATGCGGGGCCGCTTGGGATCGTACCGCTCTTCGAGAGCATCCCGACGTTACGGCGAGCTCCGGACGTGTGCCGAACGCTGTTCACGTCGCCCGCATTCAACGGGCACCTCGCGAAGCTCGGTAACGTTTGTGAAGTCATGCTCGGCTATTCCGACTCGAATAAAGAGGGCGGCATCGTTACGAGCACCTGGGAGATTTATCGCGCTCAGGCGGAAATCGCACGCGTCGCAACCGAACACGGCGTCGCGCTGCGCTTTTCACGGCCGCGGCGGGTCGATCGCGCGCGGCGTCGCCGACCCGCGCCAGAGTATCGCCGACACGCCGCCGAACGCGCGCTCCGGACGCTTCAAACAAACGGAGCAAGGCGAGGTCATCGCCTCGCGCTACGGTTTGCCTTCGCTCGCGCGCCGCAACTTGGAAATCATCGCAACGTCGCTGCTCACGCAGCCGCCGGCCGCGCAAGGGTCGGATATCGAGCGTTGGAACGCGACGATGGACCGCGTCGCGGGACGCGCTCACGAAGCCTATCGCGGACTCGTCGACGATCCGCAGTTTCTGCGCTTCTTCGAGCAGTGTACGCCGATCAACGAGATCGGCGACATGCAGATTAGTTCGCGCCCGGCGCGGCGCAGCGCAACGAGGTCGATCGACGACCTGCGAGCGGTACCGTGGAGCTTTGCTTGGACGCAGACGCGCGCTATTCTCGCGAGCTGGTACGGCTTCGGCTCGGCGATGGTGCAAGAGATCGAAGCCGGTCAGCTCGAGCGGCTACGCGACATGGCGGCGACGTTTCCGTCGTTTCGCTCGCTGCTCGGAAAGATCGAACGCGGCCTCGCAACCGCAGACTTTAGCATTTTCGAATTGTATGCGGAGAATCTGGTCGAGGATGCGGCGGTCCGCTCGTACTTCGTCAAGCGAATCGAAGAAGAATTCGCGGACTCGCTCGCCGCGCTACTGCAGATTTTGCAGCAGGACCGTCTGCTCGCGAACGACTCAACGCTCGAGCGGGCCATCGCACACCGTAATCCCTACGTCGATCCGATGTCGTACCTTCAGATTCGGCTTATCCGCGACTTCCGGCAGTCCGGTGATGCGACGGTCCGCGACGCAATCCGGCTGACGATCAACGGCATCGCTGCAGGTCTGCGCGTAACGGGTTAAGCACCCGGCTAGAGCGCTAAGCCGGCAAATCCTTGGGCCGGTCGGCGTAAATAAGTGCCGGCTGTTCCTTCTTCTCTATGACTTCCTTATTGATGACGCACTTCTTGACGCCTTGCAGGCTCGGAAGGTCGTACATCACGTCGAGCATGACCTCTTCGAGAATGCTGCGCAGACCCCGGGCGCCGGTCTTGCGGCCTTGCGCTTTGGTCGCGATCGCCACGAGCGCTTCCTTCGTAAAGGTTAGATCGACGCCGTCCATCCCCATGATTTTCTGAAACTGCCGGACGAGGGCGTTGCGCGGCTCGACCAGGATGCGGCGCAGCGCAAGTTCATCCAGCGCGTCGAGTGTCACGACGATCGGTAAACGACCGATGAACTCCGGTATGAGGCCGAACTTCAACAAGTCTTCGGGCATCAGTTGTTGCAACAACTTACCGACCCGCGCGTCGCGCTTCGACTCCGGTACGGATCGAAAGCCGAGCGCATTCGAGGCGACCCGGGATTCGATGATCTTCTCCAACCCGTCGAAGGCGCCGCCGCAGATGAACAACACGTTGGTCGTATCGATCTGAATGAATTCCTGGTGCGGATGCTTGCGACCGCCCTGCGGCGGCACGTTGGCCGTCGTCCCTTCGAGAATCTTGAGCAAGGCTTGCTGCACGCCCTCGCCACTGACGTCGCGCGTGATCGACGGGTTCTCGCTCTTGCGGGCGATCTTGTCGATCTCGTCGATGTAGACGATGCCCTTTTCCGCCCGCTTGACGTCGTAATCAGCAGCTTGAATCAGTTTGAGAAGAATGTTCTCGACGTCCTCACCGACGTAACCGGCTTCCGTAAGGGAGGTCGCGTCGGCCATGGCGAGCGGAACGTCGAGAATTTTCGCAAGCGTCTGCGCGAGATAGGTCTTGCCGCTTCCGGTCGGACCGACGAGCAGGATGTTCGACTTCTGAAGCTCGACGTCGTCGGACGAAGTGCCGGCGTTGACGCGCTTATAATGGTTATATACGGCAACAGCCAACGATTTTTTTGCCCGCTCTTGCCCGATCACGTACTGGTTGAGGATGTGGTTGATTTCTTTAGGCTTCGGGATGTTCCGCAGCCGGACGTTCTCGTCGACGTTCTTATAAAGTTCTTCTTCGATGATCTCGTTACAGAGCTCGATGCATTCATCGCAGATATAAACGCCCGGCCCCGCAATCAACTTGCGCACCTGCTCCTGCGATTTGCCGCAGAAGCTGCACTTCAATTGACCTTTTTCATCACCGAATCGGAACACGCGCGACCTATTTCTGCTTCTTACGCCGGAGTGGCTGCGCCGCTGCGCATGTCTTTGTTGAAAATCTGATCGATGAGACCGTAATCGCGAGCATCTTCGGCCGTCATGTAATAATCGCGGTCGATATCCTTGAGAATTTGCTCGATCGGCTTCTTCGTCGTGGTCTCGTAGATGCCCGCAAGCATCCGCCGGGTCGCGATCAGATCCCGGGCGGCGATCTCGACGTCGGTTGCCTGGCCGCCGATCTGCTGAACCCAGGGCTGGTGGATCAAAATTTTCGAATGCGGGAGCGCGTAGCGCTTCCCGGGGGCGCCCCCCGTCAGCAAGATCGAACCCATAGAAGCGGCCATGCCCGCGCAAATCGTCGCCACGTCACACTTGACCAGCTGCATCGTGTCGTAGATAGCCAGGCCCGCAGTGACGCTGCCACCCGGGCTATTGACGTACATGTCGATGTCTTTATCCGCGTCCTCACGCTCCAGGAAGAGAAGCTGCGCGATGACGAGGTTGGCCAGGCCGTCGTCCACGACGCCGCCGACGAAGATGATCCGCTCCTTGAGGAGCCGTGAATAAATATCGAAGGCTCGCTCGCCGCGCGCGCTTTGCTCAACGACCATGGGGACCAGGTGACCCAAATCCGTACTCCTCGACGACTTCAGTACCGCTGAAGCCTCGCACGTGCGGCTTCGCTAAGCGGGGGTTGAAAGACTAGCTTGCGATGTGACTACGCTCGGCGAGTAAAGGTTGCTTCAAACGGCTTCCGGGACCGCCTCTTTCTCGGTGATTCGGGCGTTGTCGAAGAGAAACTCGATCGTCTTGGTCCGAACGATGCCGTCGACGAGTGCCGCGATGTTCTCGCGAATCATCTCGAGGATCGCCTCCCGGGGTTGCTGATATTGCCGGCTGAGCTGTTGCACTTCGGCTTCGATATCCGCATTGGTCGCCGAGATATTCTCGGCCTTAGCAATCGCTTCCAGAAGCAGCGAAGATTTGACGCGCTTTTCGGCCTCTCCCCGAAACTCGAGGCGCAGCGCGTCCTCGGTTTTCTCCTGCTTTTCGAGATACTCGTCCCACGCCATCCCCGCGCGCCCGATATACGTCTTTGCTTCGTTTAGCAGATTGTCGGCTTCGCGATCGACGAGCACGGGCGGTAACTGAAACTCATGCGCCGCCATGATGCGTTCGAGCAGCGGCGGCGTCAACGCACGCCGTTGTTGCTGCCGGGCGCTAGCTTCGAGGCGGTTGCGCATTTGCTCTCGCAACGTGCCGAGCATAGCGTCCGGGCCGCCGAAGCGCTTGGCGAAATCGTCGTCGAGATCGGCAAGCTCCGGAACTTTGATGTCGTGCACCGTGATGGTAAAGATGGCGAGCTTACCGGCCAGTTCCGTATTGGCGTAGTCGGCCGGAAAGCGAGCCTCGATGTCTTTGGTCTCGCCGGCATTCATGCCGACGATTCCGCTCGCAAAACCAGGAATAAAACGCTCCTCGGCGATTTCCGTAGCCTGACCCTGGGCCTCACCGCCTTCAAACGGAACGCCGTCGATCTTCCCCGCGTAATCGATCGTCGGCACGTCGCCGAGCTGAACCGGCCGGTCGACCGGAGTGAGGGTACCCGCTTCTTTGCGCAGCCCCGCGAGCGCTTTGTCTACGTCTTCCTCGGAGATCGCGGTCGGGGGGCCATCGAACTCCAGACCGCGGTAGTTCTGCAACTCGAACTGAGGCCTGACGTAGACGGTGGCGCGCAGGCGAAGGGGCTCGCCCTCCTCGCCCGGCAGCAATTCCATCTGCGGCCGATCGACGGGCTCGATGGCGTTGTCTTGGAGTGCCTTCGAGTAGACCGTCGGCACGATCGCTTCCATGGCGCGCTCGTGGATGCCGGCCGTTCCGTACTGTGCTTCGAATATTTTGCGGGGCGCTTTGCCGGGCCGGAAACCTGCAATACGAACGTTCTTAATAAGCTCTCGGAAGGCGCGCTCGCGCGCGGCGCTCAGTTCTTCGTCAGAAATCGAGATCTCGAGCTCGACTTGTGTGGGATCGAGGTGTTTGACGGTCGCGGCGCTCACGAGAGCCTTTCTTAGAAAAGCCCGAGCACGAAGCGCCGAGCTTGGAGCGGAAGACGAGATTCGAACTCGCGACCCTCGCCTTGGCAAGGCGATGCTCTACCACTGAGCTACTTCCGCGGACGGCGACGAAACGAACCCGCCTAGGGTACCGCCGTCGTCCTTCTCCGTCAAGTCGCAGGGTCGCCTTCGGCCGCGAGGGCCTTTTGTGCGCCGCCGCCACCGAGCCGGCCCGGGCGTCCACGACCGCGGAAGGTGCCGTTTCGCGTAATAGCGTTGTAACGCCGCATATGAATACACGTCGGAACGATCTCCGGGCATGAGTAACGCGGACGACGTGGTGCTCGGAATCGACGCCGGAACGGGCGGTATCCGCGCGTGCCTGTTCGATCTGAGCGGACAAGCCCTCGGAGTCGCCGAGAGGGCGTATCAAACGACGTTCCCACGGCCGGGGCGCGCGGAGCAGCGGCCGGCGGATTGGTGGGAGGCGCTCGTTGCTGCGACGCGTTCGGCGCTGCGCGAGAACGGAATCGACGGCTCGCGCGTGATCGGACTCGCGGTCGATGCGCCGTGCGATATCTTACTTGCCGACGAGGCCGGGAACCCGCTTACCGACGCTCTCATGTGGATGGATTTGCGCGGCAGCGCGGAAGCGCAACGGCTCAGCGGTACGGGTGCAGCGGTACTAAAGTATTGCGGCGGCGACGTACCGGCGGAGTGGCCGCTGCCGAAAACGCTGTGGCTCAAGGAGCACGCCCGGGAGACGTGGTCCTCGGCGGCGCGGCTTGTCGAACAAATGACGTGGCTCACTTGGAAACTGACGCGCGAATGGGTCGCGCCGCTCAACAGCGCCGCAGCGAAGTGGCACTACCGATCGACGTCGGACGGGTCTAGCTCGGGGTGGCCCGTCGACCTGTTGGAACGCGTCGGTCTCGAGGATGCCGTTGGAAAACTTCCCACCCGCGTCGTGGCGATGGCGGAACAAGGCGGAGAACTCACTGCGGAGGCCGCGGCGTTACTTGGGCTGCGCGCCGGAGTCGCGGTCTCGATGAGCGGCATCGACGCGCACGCCGGGATGCTCGGCGTCGGAGTCGTGGCGCCGGGGACCGTCGCCCTCATTACCGGTACGTCGACCTGCCAACTCGCGCAATCGAGCGAGGCCGTGTTCGATCGTGGCTTATGGGGACCGTTCGAAAGCGCGGTCGTGCCGGGCGCGTGGACGATCGAAGCCGGGCAGGCGAGCACGGGCGGGACCGTGCGCTGGTTGATGGATATCGCCGGTGGGCGTTATCCGGCAGACACGCGCTATCAAAGCGCGGACGCCGAAGCGGCGGCCATAGCGCCCGGGGCCGACGGACTCGTCCTGCTCGATTTCTGGCAAGGTAGCCGCACGCCGGTGAAGGATGCGGCCGCGCGCGGTACGATCTGGGGTCTAACGAACGGGCACGGGGCGGCGCATCTTTTGCGCGCGGTGTATGAGGGTACGGCGTACGGTAACCGGCGGGTACTGGAAGCACTCGCGCGCAAAGGCGTGCCGACGCAGCGCATCGTCGCGTGCGGCGGGGGCGTACGCAGCGCTCTCTGGCTACAAATTCTAGCCGACGTGGCGGGCGTGCCGATCGAGTATACGCTCAGCAACGACGCGGTCGCGCTCGGCAGCGCGATGTGCGCGGCGGTCGGTGCCGGCGCGTTTCCGAATCTCGCAACGGCAGCCGGTGAGATGACCCGGCCCGAGCGCCGTGTCGAACCCGACGCGGCCCTGCGCGCCGTCTATGATGACGGCTACCGGTACTACGAAGAGACCTATGCAGCGCTCGCGCCGTTGTTCGCGCGGCGCGCGGCAGCGCTAAGCGCTCGCTGAACGCGTTCGAACTCGTCGTCGTCCGCCACGGACGCACGGCCTGGAACGCGAGCGGCCGCTTTCAAGGCCATGCGGACGTCCCGCTCGACGATGTCGGATGCGCGCAGGCCGCAGCCCTCGCGCAGAAACTCGCAAACGAGAACTTCGAGCGCGCGATTGCGAGCGATCTCGAACGCGCTCGAACGACCGCGGCGATCATTCTCGAGAATCGCGCGCCGCCGCTCGAGATCGACGCGCGCTGGCGCGAGTTCGATTTCGGCGCTTGGGAAGGACTTACGTGGCCCGAGATCGTTGCCCGCTTTCCGGAGGCGGCAAACCGCTCGAATGCGGGCGGCCGATTCGTTTCGGGGCAGGGCGGAAGCGAGCACTTCGACGTCTTGGTGGCCCGAGTCGGCGCGGCGTTGTCTGCCATCGCAGCACGCGACCCCGCGAAAGTGCTCGTCGTTACGCATGCAGGACCGCTCTACGCGCTGCTACGCTTAGCCTACGGCTCGGAAGAACGCGCTTTCGAAGCGCGGATTTTACCGGCCGCAATGAGCCGTTTTATCGTGCAGGGCGATGCTGTGCGGGTCCAGCGTCTCAACGAGGTAACCGTCGACGAACGTACCGTTTAGGACCCGGCGAGATGCGGCGCACTAACGTGCCGGGGAGCCGGTGGAATTCCTAATCACAAGCTGGCCGGGAAGGCGGATCTCGCGCGGCGGCCCCGTTGTGCGGCCCTCGATACGATCCAGCAGTAACTGTATTGCCGTGCGCCCGATCTCACCCAGCGGCTGGGCGACCGTCGTTAGGGCCGGATCGAGAAGGCGAGCCCAAGAAACGTCGTCGAACGCAATCGCACTGAAGTCCTGGGGAAGACGGAGAGCGTAATCGCGAATGGCTGCAAGTCCACCGATGGCCATCGGATTATTACCGAAGAGCACCGCCGTCGGGCGCTCCTGCGCGCCGAGTATCGCCTCCATCTGTGAATAGCCGCCGGACTCTTTAAGTTCCCCGACGTAGTCGATGGCCGGAGCGATCTCGCAGCCGAGCCGGGCGGCCGCGCGGTGCGCACCTTTTAAGCGCAGGTCGCCCGGGGGGTTGCCCGCGACGGTGACCATCGCTATACGCTGATGCCCAAGAGCGTACAAATGCGCGATTGCCATTTCAGCCGCAGCTTCATTGTCCAGCAAGACCGCGTCCGCGACCGGAACGGAAACGATCCGGTCGAGCAGCACCGTCGGGATGTTGCTCTTGAGCAGCGGCTCGAGGGCGCTCGGATCCGCCGTGACCGGCATGACGATGATGCCTTCAATATGCTGATCGATCATCGACTCGATATGCAGTCGCTGTCGCCGCTCGTCTTCATCGGCGTTGCAGAGAAAAAGGCTGAAGTCGTTCTCATCGGCGGCCCGTTCGATCGCGTGCAGCACGCCCGGAAAAAACGGATTACCGACGTCCGAAACGATCAGTCCGAGCGTTCCCGAGCGCTGCCGGCGCAATGACCGCGCGCGCTTATCGACCCGGTAATCGAGTTCGTGGACCGCGCGAAAGACGGATTCCCGCATTTGATCGGTAACCGGAAAGGAAGCATTTAAGACGCGCGAGACGCTGGCGATGGAGACGCCGGCACGGCGGGCAACGTCCTTAATACTGGCCATGATATCCGACGTGCCAGCTTTGGCAAGCCGCACCGGCCGTTCCTACGCCGCCTTTCATCCCCGCGCTGGCTTACCACAAGCTGTAACCCCCGTCGACCACGATAACCGCGCCGGTCATGAAGCTCGAGGCCTCCGACGCGAGATACACGACCGTCGGCCCGAGTTCGCCCGGCCGGCCCGGACGCAACATAGGCGTGTCTTCGATCCAATAGCGGTGAAATTTCGGGTCGTCGACGGGCGACATCGCGGTCGCAATATAGCCCGGTGCAATCGCGTTGACGCGCACGTTGTACGGCGCCCATTCCGCCGCGAGCGAACGCGTCAGGTGGTGCACGGCCGCCTTCGAGGCATTGTATGCGGGTTGAAACTGCGGCCGATTGACGATGTTTGCCGACATTGAGCCGATGTTGATGATAACGCCCGCTCGACGCTCGACCATCGTCCGTCCGATCGTCTGCGAGCAATACCACAATCCGTGCACGTTTACGTCGAAGACGTGGTGCCATTCGTCATCCGGGACGTCGATCGCGGCGCGATGGTAACACACGCCCGCGTTGTTCACCAAGATGTCGATCGGACCGAGCTGCGCGCCTACGTCGCGCATCAGCGCTTCGATTTGGCCACGGTCGGTAACGTCGAGCGGCACGGCGATCGCACGGCCGCCGCCGGCCGTAATCTCCGCGGCAGCTACGCGGCAGCCCTCGATATCGCGTGCGGCAATGACGACCTGTGCCTCCGCCTCGGCTAGCGCACGAGCCAAGCTAACGCCGATCCCGGCTCGCCCGCCGGTCACGAGCGCGACTTTGCCCGTGAGTTTGAAGCTATCGAAAAGCGCCATGGGTGTGCCTCATTTTGCGCGCCGTTTTGCAAGCGGCTTTTACGATAGAATGCGCGCAAACCCGCGTAGCCTTCGACGTTGGCCCGCCACGATCGCGGCAGCAACGCCCTCGTGAAACCCCGCCTATCAGTGTAGCTGCGGGTGGATGATCGCCTTCAACGAGTTGTCGACGCGTTCGCCGAGGGTTAGCGCCTCGGCCGTCTGTTCGAGCGTAAAACGATGGGTGACCAGGGGTGTAACGTCGACGCGCCCCGAGGCGACGAGCTCGATCGCAATCGGCCAGGTGTTGTTGTAGCGGTTGACCGTCCCGAGCGTCAACTCGTTCGGGTTCAGCTGCGCCAGCGGCAGGCCGATGAGGTCCTCTTTAGACATGCCGACCATGGCCGCTCGGCCGGCCGGACGCAAGCGCCGCATTCCCGCCGCAAGCACGCCCGGTGCGCCCGAGCACTCGATCAGCACGTCGAAATCCGCAGCGGAGGGCGCGTCGCTGCGCTCGGTCTTGAACCCCATCGACTCGGCCAGTTCGAGCCGAAAGTCGGAAATATCGGTGATCGTCACGGTCCGAGCGCCGAACGCGCGCGCCGCGGAAGCCGACACCAAGCCCACCGGTCCCGCTCCGGTTACCAGCACGTCGTCGCCGGGCATCAGATTAGCGCGCTTGCAGGCCCAGATGCCGACCGACAGCGGCTCGAGCAGCGCGGCCTGCTCGAACGTCATGGAATCGGGGATCGGGAACAGGTTGCGTGCGTCGATGAGCATGTGCTCGAGCAGCGCCCCGTCATAGGGCGGAGTCGCGAGGAAAACAAGCTGCGGGCACAGGTGGTAGCGGCCGACGCGGCACTCATGACAGTTCCGGCACGGCGTTCCCGGCTCGATGGCGACACGATCGCCGGGCACGACATTCGTGACCTCGGCGCCGACCTTCTCAACCACGCCGGAGGTCTCGTGACCGAGGACGATCGGTCCGTTCACGACGTATTCGCCGATTCGGCCGCGCACGAAGTACGAGTGGTCGGACCCGCAGACGCCGACAGCCTCGATCCGCACGACCGCTTCGCGCACGCCCGGCTCGGGGATGGGCCGGTCCTGGATCTTGATTTCGTTTAGGGCGGTCATCACTGCGGCGCGATTCGGCATGGCGCTCCTTCTTCTCGTTGATGCGTACGGCGGCCCGGTTTCCGGGTCGCGGGTTGACTTTCTAGGCGCGCCCGTGGGACACGCGGGACCTGCGGGCTAGGGAATCGACGATGACGGCGATCGCGAGCACGGCACCCGTGATCATGTAGCGCAGCGAGGACGACAGGTCGAGCAGGGTTAGCCCGCTTGCGATCGACTGGATGACGATGATGCCGAGCAGTGCCGAGTATGCGCTGCCACGACCACCAAACAGGCTCGTGCCTCCGATGACGGCCGCTGAGATGGCGTTGAGATTGACGTCGCCCGTGCCGGCCTGCTGACTGGCCGACGCGAGCCGGGCGGCGGCTAGCACGCCGCCGAGGGCGGCGAACACCGAGCAGAGGACGAACGCGCTCGTGTAGATACGTCCGACTTTGATACCGGCGCGGCGCGCCGCCTCGCGGTTGCCGCCGACGGCCGTCAGCGAGCGGCCCCACTGCGTTCGAGTGAGCGCGTAGTTCATGACGACGACCAGACCGCCGAAGAGGCCGAACATCCACGGCACGCCGCGATCCCTGTTGAGGTAGGCGACGATCAACTCGAGCGCGACCAAAATTGCGGCCGCGCGCACGAGTAGCTCGGTCAGCGAGCTGGAAGACAGGCCCGCAACACGACGGCGCGCAGCGGTGCTGTAACCCGATGCGAACATCACGACCGCGGCGAGCGCGGCGATGGCGTAGGCGACTACGTGCGGCATGCAGTACAGCTGGCCGAAGTTAACCAGCGGCGAGCCATAGGGCAGGTTGACCGAGCCGCCCTGACCGAGGATGTAGAGCTGCAGACCAAGGATGGCCAGTAGGCCGGCGAGCGTAGCGACGAAACTCGGCATGCCGAACCGGTTGAACAACAGCGCGTACACGCTGCCGATCAGCGCGCCGGCGAGCACGGCGGCGAGCACCGCGAGCACCACGGGCCACCCCTGGTTCACCCACAGCACGCCTAGTAATGCCGAGGAGAAACCACTAACCGAACCGACCGAGAGGTCGATCTCGCCGACCATCAGGACGCATACGATGCCGAGCGAAATCACGCCCACCGTGGAACAGTCGAAAAGCAGGTTGACGAGGTTATTACTTGAGAGAAAGACCGCGTTGAGGCTCTCGAAGACCGTCCAAATGATGACCAGGCCGACGACGACCGGCAGCGCTCCGAGATCGCCCGAACGCACGCGGCCGAGGAAGGCCGCGAGCGCCCCGCCGATGCCGGCTTCGTGTTTGACGCGCTCGTCGCCGCGGTCGAGCAGCGGCTGGGCCGGGGCCGGGGCGTCTCCCTCGATAACGTCGGGCACGACTATGCTCCTTGTGTTTGAGCGGGCCGCGTCTGCCGGTTGGAGCGGCGCGAGACCGAGTTGTCGGAGGCTCCGGTGATCGCGCCGACCAGCTCCGCGTTCGACGTATCGGGGTAGAAAACGCCGTTGTTGCGTCCGAGCCGGAGCACGACGATCCGGTCCGCGACGGCGCGAACGTCCTCCATGTTGTGACTGATCATGACCACACCGAGGCCGCGGTCGCGGACCCGCTCGATCAGGTTGAGCACCTCGGCGGTCTGCGCGACGCCGAGCGCTGCGGTCGGCTCGTCGAGAATGATCATCTTGGGGTCGAGCAGCAGCGCCCGCGCTATCGCGACGGTCTGGCGCTGACCGCCGGAGAGCGAGGCGACCGGGATCCGGACGCTCGGAATGCGAGCGGACAACTCACGCAGCAACGTCCAGGCCCGGTTTTCCATCGCCACTTCGTCCATGCGCAGCGCGTTAATCTCTTGGCCGAGGAAGATATTTGCCACCACGTCCAAGTTCTCGCACAGCGCCAGGTCCTGGAAGACTGTCGCGATACCGAGCGACAACGACGCGCTCGGGTCGACGGCGGTGACCGCCTGCCCTTGGAACGTCATCGTACCTGCAGTCGGCTGGTGCACGCCGGCGAGCACCTTCACGAGCGTCGACTTGCCGGCGCCGTTGTCGCCGACGAGCGCGACGACTTCGCCCGCGCGGACGTCGAGATCGATGTCGGTCAGGGCCGATACCGCGCCGAAATGCTTGGAGATACCGCGCAGGCTAAGCACCATCTCGCCCGCAGGCGCCGGTCGCTGCAACGTGTCAGTCATACGTGCGAGCCTTTTCCTAGAGTGTTTCGAAATGCGCGGGTCCGGTCACCGAAGTCGTTAGCGACGTGGCCGGACGCTCCGGATTAGGAGGTGATACCGAGCTTGGCGCAGCCGGCGGCGTAGCGGCCGGTGCAGAGTTGGGCAGGTGTCTGAATCGGCTTGCCGCTAACCTGCTTTTCGATGATCAGCGCCTTGAGATTACCGGCGGTGACGATGGCCGGCGTGAAGAGCTTGGTCGGTGTGCCGAAGAGGGTCGTATCGGCCTTCGGCGTTTGGCCTTTCAGCAGGCCGACCGCGATATCGGCCGCCGCGGCGGCCACGATCTCGCTAGGCTTGGAGATCGTGTTGTACTGATCGCCCGCGATAATGAGTTGCAGCCCGGCGATCGTCGCGTCGTTGCCGGTAACCGGCGGAACCGGGTCGACGCCCGCCGCTTTGAAGGCGGCGACCGCCGCGCCGCCCGTGCCGTCGTTCGCGGCGACGACGCCCACGATCTTCTTCGGGAAACGCGTTACCTGGCCGCTGACCCACTGCTGTGCCTTCGTCGGGTCCCAGTTCGGAGTGTCGTACTCGGCGAGGGTAGAGAAACCGCTCCCGGCGAGGCCCTCGTGTACGCCCTTCTTAATCAGGCCGGCCGCAGCGTCGGTCGGCGAGCCGTTGACTTCGAGCAGTCCGCCGGCGCTTGCCGACACGCCCTTCGCCTTCAATTCCTTGACTAGCGACTGTGCGATCGTCTTGCCGATCTGCTCGTTGTTGAAGGATACGTAGTAGTCGACCTTGGTCGACGGGATGGGCCGATCGTAAGCGATGACTTTCACGCCCTGGCTCTGCGCCTGCTTGACCAGCGACGCGGCTGCGGTCGAGTCGACGGGATCCATCACGATCGCTTTCGCGCCCTGCGAAATGACGGAGTTGAATTGTTGCTGCTGCTTCGACGCGTCCGCGTCGGCGTTCTGATAGAGCACCGTACAGCCCGGGCACTGCTTCTTCATCTCGGCAACAAAGCCCGGACGGTCGTGCTCTTCGTAGCGGGTGGAGCCCTCATCCGGCATGAGAAACGCGATCTTGGCGCTGGACACATCGCCCTTCGAGTCGGCGGATAGCGCAGTCGTTCCGGTGAGGACACCTGCCACGAGCGACACCGCGCCGATCGCCCGGCATATGGCTGCTGAAGTCATGGGGATTCTCCATTCCTGTCGGCTATGGGTGACGGCAGCGGCCACAATTTGCTTGGGCTGGCTTCGTCGAGCGAAGATGGTTTTACCCCGCAGGAAGATGTCCTCCGGTTTTTGGCCCTCATGTGAAAACGTTTCCAAATATCCCAGATTCCCGGCGAGCCGGCGAGCGCAACTTCCTACCGTGCCGGTCCGCAGCACGGCACGACAATCGAGCGGCAGCGATATCTCGTCTGCGCGGCGCGACTCGTCGCTTCAGCTCGGACAACGGCCGCCGCGCCGCTCGTATGCCTTCGGGCTGAGCGCCGGTAGGGACTGAATTCGGCAACTTCGTAAGTACTCGCTGACGCCCGTCTGCGACGGACGCGCTCGCTCGTTGCTTCGGAGATATATCGATGGCAAGTATCGCACTCGAGTCGGTCACGAAGAGTTATGGAACGGCGATGGTCGTCGATAACGTCGATTTGGAAATTATCGACGGCGAGTTTCTCGTGCTCGTGGGGCCTTCCGGGTGCGGAAAAACGACGACGCTGCGGATGATTGCCGGACTCGAGTCGATAACCAGCGGAACCGTGAAAATCGGCGATCGAGTCGTCAACGACGTCGAACCGAAAGACCGCGACATCGGCATGGTTTTTCAAAACTACGCGCTTTATCCACACATGAGCATCTACGAGAACATGAGCTTCGGACTGCGGCTGCATAACGTTGCCAAGGACGAGATCGAGCGACGCATCACCGAAACCGCCGAACTCCTCGGGTTGACTGCGGTTTTGAAGCGTAAGCCGCGGCAGTTATCCGGCGGCCAGCGGCAGCGCGTTGCGCTGGGCCGGGCGATCGTACGGGAGCCGGCCGTGTTTTTGATGGACGAACCGCTCTCCAATTTGGACGCGAAGCTGCGGGTTCAAACCCGGACCGAGATTCTACGGCTTCATAAACGACTCAACAATACCGTCGTCTATGTGACGCACGATCAAGTCGAAGCGATGACGATGGCCCATCGTATCGTCGTGATGAAGGACGGCATCGTGCAACAGGTGGCGACGCCGCGTGACCTCTACGAAAATCCCGTAAACTCGTTCGTCGCGGGTTTTATCGGATCGCCGCAAATGAACTTCGTCGACGTCGATATCGAGCGGCGCGACGGGCAGTTATTCGCGCGCAGCGCGGGCGGCAGCGTGGCGGTGCCGCCCGGAAAAGTCGAGGGCTCGGGCGGCCAAGCTATCTTGGGCATCCGCCCCGAAGACGTCCTTCTCGCGCATTCCGGCAACGGCGCCTCGCTGCCCGCGACGGTCGACGTTATCGAGACGCTCGGTTCCGAACAGTACGTGTTCTTAAAGCTCAAAGACGGGGCGCAACTCGTCTCGCGCGTGCCGGGCGACTTCGACATCAAGGCCGGACAACCGATTTCCGCGACCATCGTGCCCGCGAAATTGCACCTCTTCGATCGCGCGAGCGGCAACAGCATTAGGCAACACGCGCTTACAGAAGCGCTGTCGTAAGCTCCGCTAGGCGCCGTCGGACAAGCCTCCCGGCCGCAGGACGACTTTGAGCGAGTGGACTCCACTCTCCATCGTCGCAAAGGCTTCTTTAAAGTCTTTGAGTCCGAACTGATGGGTGACGATTCCGCGTACGTCGATCGTTCGGTCCGCGATATAGCGAATCGCACGCGGATAGCAATACGGGCCCAGATGGGCGCCGAGCACGTCGAGTTCTTTACGGTCGCCGATAATCGACCAATCGAGCGTCGTTTCGTCACGGAACACGCTGAATTCTACGAAACGGCCGAGCTTGCGTATCATCTTCATTCCGATGTTGACCATCGGCGCGAAGCCGGTCGCCTCGATAAAGACGTCGCAGCCATATCCATCCGTCAGCTTCATGATCTCGGCCTGAGCGTCGACTTCCTTCGGATTGAGCAAGACGTCGGCACCCATTCGTTTCGCAAGCTCGAGGCGCGTCGGGCTTAGGTCCATCACGACGAGCACCTTCGGGTTTTTCAGCCGCAAACCACCGATCATGCCGAGGCCGAGCGTTCCCGCGCCGGCCACGACCACGACATCGTCGAGCCCCACGTTCGCCCGGTCGACGGCATGCAGCGAACAGGCCAGCGGTTCGACCAAAATCGCTTCTTCGATCGGCACGTGCTCGGGTATCTTATGGACGATGGCTTCCTTTGTGTAAAGCATGTATTCCGCCATCGAGCCGTTGACGTTATTCTGAAAGCCGTACAGGTCGTGCTTCTGGCACATCCAGTAGCTTCCGGAATTGCAAAAACGGCAGTGCCAGCACGGCACGATCTGTTCCGAAATAACGCGCTCTCCGACCGCGATGCCGAACTTCTCAGCCGCACCTTCGCCGAGCGCGACGACGCGGCCGATAAATTCGTGTCCCGGCGTCATCGGAGGTTTGACGTAGCGCGGTTGGTCCGCGTCACCCCAAAACGACGGCGCGCCGTGATAGGTTTTGATATCGCCCGCGCAAATGCCGCACGCTTCGACCTGCGTGAGCACTTCCAGCGGACCGGGCGTCGGAACCGGAATGGTCTCCAAACGGTAATCGCCGGGCGCATACGCGACGATGGCTTGCATCATCTGCGTATCCCTCTCTCCGCTTGAGGGCCTCTCGGTCGCTGTCATGGCCATGGCGATCTGCTCTCCCAATCTTCGATTACGCACGCAATTCCGAACGCAACGTATGCCAACGGTAAACCTTTTCCGTTTTGTCTGTCAACGTCGCGACTCGGCGCGCTTACGATACGGCGATCGAATCCGTTTCAGTCGCCAGGTCCGGACGCCCGTGACGAACCCGGACCGCACCCCGGGCCAAGAGCACGCCGAACGGTATACGGTTTGCATGGAAACGGGAGACCGGACGCTCGGGCGGAATGTGACGGCATTCACCGCGCGGCATACGCATGCCGATGAACGGACAACACGTTATCGGAGTCGACCTCGGAACGACGGGCGCCCGCAGCGTGCGCATCGACGGCCGCGGGCGGCCCCTCGCGAGCTGCAGCGCGACCTACCCGCTGCTTACACCGAGACCCGGCTGGACGGAACAGGAACCGGCCGCCTGGTGGCAGGCGGTTGCCGAGACCCTGCGCGGTGTCGTCGCCGCAGCGGAGGAACCGATCGCAGCCGTCGGACTGACGGGCCAGATGCACGGCGCCGTATTTCTCGATAGTGCAGGGAACGTTATTCGTCCGGCGCTGCTGTGGAACGACCAGCGTACCGCGCAGGCGGCCGTGCAATTGCGCGACGCAGTCGGCGCCGCGCGCTTACAGCGCATCACCGGAAACGCGGCGCTAACCGGTTTTCAGGCGCCGAAGATTCTCTGGCTGCGTGAGGCCGAAGCGCACCATTACGCGCGCGTACGAGCGGTACTTCTGCCGAAGGACTACCTCCGCTTCCGGTTGACGGGCGCTTACGGCAGCGACCCTTCCGACGCCTCGGGAACGTTACTGTTCGATCTTGTGCGGCGCGAATGGTCGGACGAGATCTTGCGCGCCCTCGACGTACCCCGCGACTGGTTCGCGCCGATCAGCGAGAGCCCGACGGTCGTCGCGCGCGTCTCGGATGAGGCGGCCCGGATGACGGGACTCGCTGCCGGCACGCCCGTCGTCGCGGGCGCGGGCGATAACGCCGCGGCCGCCGTCGGTAGTGGCGTCGTGCGGAGCGGCGCGGGGCTCGTGTCGCTCGGGACCTCCGGCGTCGTGCTCGCGCACGACGATGCCGCGCGCGTCGATCCGAGCGGTGCGCTGCACGCGTTCTGCGCCGCCGTGCCCGGCGGTTACCATTTGATGGGCGTCATGCTTTCGGCCGGCGGAAGTCTACGCTGGTTTCGCGATACGCTCGGGCGCGAAGGAGAAGCGTACGACGCACTCGCACGCGAAGCCGGAGATGCGCCGCCCGGTTCGGACGGGGCGGTCTTTTTGCCGTATCTGGCGGGCGAACGAACGCCGCACATGGATCCGGATGCCCGAGGCGCATGGACGGGGCTCAGTCTCGCGCATACGCGGGCGCACCTCATCCGCTCGGTACTCGAAGGGGTTGCATACGGCTTGAACGAGGGCGTCGTGCGCATGCGCGCGCTCGGCGTCGACCCGCACGAGTTCGTGGCGACCGGAAACGGAATGACGAGCGACCTCTGGCGCGGCATCATCGGGGCTACCTTCGAGCGCCCGCTACGACGGCTACTCGTCGATGAAGGGCCGGCGTTTGGAGCCGCGCTGCTCGCATCGGTCGGCGCCGGTATCTTTTCTTCAGTAGAAGCGGCGGCCGCTACGGCGGTCGACCTTGCCGCCGAATCCGAACCTCCCGCAGCCGAACTCGTGGGTACGTATCGCGCCGGATACGAACGCTTTACGCGCTTGTATCCGGCGCTGGCACCCGTCGCATGAACGACTTCTCACTATCGGGAAAGCGAGCCGTCGTTACGGGCGCCGGTCGCGGACTCGGCTACGAGATCGCACTCGCGCTCGCGGACTACGGCGCCGACATCGTCGGGTTTGCGCGTACGGACTCGGAACTCGGCGCGCTCGGCCACGAAATCGCGGGCCGCGGACGCCGTTTCGTCGGCGTGACGGGAAGCGTCGCCGAACGCGGCGACGTCGAGTCACTCGCCGCTCGCACGCAAGAGGCGTTCGGAGGCGCAGACATCCTGATTAACAATGCCGGCATCTCTTACGTCGAGCCTGCGCTCGAGGTCGATGCCGCCCGCTGGTCGGCGCAGTTCGCCGTAAACGTGGAAGGAGCATTCGTCTGCGCGCAAGCGTTCGCGCCCGGAATGCTCGCGCGCGGTTACGGCCGGATCATCAGCATTTCGTCGATTTCGGGAATCGTCGGCATGCTCGATCACGCCGCTTACGTAGCGACGAAAGGCGCGCTCAACGCGCTGACAAAAAGCCTTGCCATGGAGTGGGGTTCGGCGGGCGTAACCGTCAACGCCATCGCGCCGACCGTCGTCCTGACGGCAATGGGCGAGCGTGTCTGGGGTGCGCCCGAGAAAGGCGACCCGATGAAAGCAAAAATTCCCATCGGGCGCTTCGGGAAGCCGCGCGAAATCGCAGCGGCTTGCGTTTACCTCGCTTCGGACGTGGCAGCATTATGCAACGGCCACATCCTCGTCCTCGACGGCGGCTTTACCGCAGCGTAACGACGTTGCTCGACGACATGGCAAGCATTACCGACGTTGCGAAACGCGCCGGCCTTTCGATCGCCAGCGTCTCGCGCGTGCTCAACGGAAGCGCGAACGTCACGCCCGCGACGCGCGAGCGCGTCCTGGAAGCGGCTTCGGAATTGCGCTACAGTATCGACTTGCGCGCGCGCGGCCTGCGGCGGCAGCAGTCCGGTACGCTCGGGCTTATCGTCGCAGATGCCGAGAACCCGTTTTTCACGCAGATCGTCCATGCCATCGAAGCCGTCACGTACGAATCGAAGCGAAATTTATTCCTCTGCAATTCGGACGAAGATCCGGAGCGCGAACAACTGCACCTGGCGGCAATGCAAGCCCAACGCATCGACGGCATTCTGCTTTTACCGGTCGGGTCGGATGCCGGCCTGCTCGACTTCGGCCGTCCGCTCGTCTGTCTCGATCGACGCTTACCGGGCGCGCCGTACGACCTCGCAATCGTCGATAATATGAAGGGCAGCGAACTCGCCGTGCGCGACTTCGTCGCACACGGCCACACGCGGCTCGCGATCGTCACCGCGCACGATCCGACGGTAAGTGTCGAGCGTATGGCGGGCTACCGGGCCACGCTCGCCGCGCTCGGCATTGCGGAGCGTCCGGAATATTCGCGGCGCGGTTCGAATGCGCGGCGCGAGAGCGGTTATCACGAGACGAGCGTGTTGCTGGAGCTACCGGAACCGCCGACGGCCCTGTTCGTCACCAATCAGCTGCTGCTGCTGGGAGCGCTTGCGGCGATTCGGGACGGCGGCCTTCGCGTTCCGGCCGACATCAGCGTGATTGGCTTCGATGACACGCCGTATGCCGAGCTCCTCGATCCGCCGCTGACGACCGTCGCGCAGCCGATCTACGCGATCGGCACCGCGGCCGCGCAGCTTCTGCTGGACCGCGTCGACCGCGGCTATACGGGTCCCGCGCGTACCATCGTCTTACCGCCGAAACTCATCGCGCGCGCGTCCGTCGCAGCCGCGCGGTGATTCGCATACATGTGATTCGCTTGCATTGACATCAATGAGGTAAAGCATTACTTTTGAACGCGAATTTAGTCGCCGTTTCTTCGTGCTATATCGCCTTTGCTGCGGCGCATTGCGCCTGTCGATAGTCGAGGCGGAGCGCGAATGATTCTGCGACTCTGCACGCCTGCGAGAGCCGAGCTCGCGTTCCGACCGCCAGCCGATATGCAACCCGGCGCAGCTCCGTGAACGTTCGTCGGATAAGGTACACATGAACGAACTGGAAGATTCCTCGCGGGTGCCCGCTGTAGCCCGCCGTTTGACGCGGCGCACCGCTCTCGCGGGCGCGACCGGTCTCGCCGCGGCGCTCGCAGCTTGTAACCGCTCGGGAGCGTCCGCTGACGCGAAAGCAAACTACAAGTTCACGTTCGTCAACCATGTTACGACGAATTCGTTCTTCACCGCCACGCAGTACGGCGCGAGCGACGCCTGCGATCTGCTCGGGTGCTCGTACCGCTGGACCGGTTCGCAGAACAGTAACGTGAGCGAGATGGTGCGCGCGGTGCAGACGGCAATCAATGACAAGGTCGACGGCATTGCGGTGTGCCTCGTCGATGCGACCGCCTTTAATGCTCCCGTTGCGCAGGCCGTTGCGGCGGGCATTCCGGTCGTTGCGTACAACGCCGATGCCGGGCCGGCGAGTAAGAATGCGCGCATGGCCTACATCGGGCAGGAGCTCTTCGCCTCCGGACAGTTGATGGGAAAGCGAATCGCGGGCGCCGTGCCGGCGGGTGGACACGTCGCCCTTTTCATTGCGACGCCGGGTTCGCTCAACTTGCAACCGCGCATCGACGGCGCAATCGACTCCCTTAAGAAGTCCGGCAAAGGCATCACGTACGACCAGGTCGCGAGCGGAGCGCTCGTGCCGCAGGAGCACTCGGCGGTCGAATCATACTATCTCGGGCACCGCAACGTGGCGGGCATGTTTGCCGTGGACGGCGGGACGACGGAAGGCGTCGGACTCACTTCGAAAAAGTACGGTCTGGCGGCGAAGAAAGTCGCGACCGGCGGTTACGATTTGTTGCCCGGATCGCTCCAGGCCATTCAAAGCGGCGATCTCGGCTTTGCGATCGATCAACAACCGTATTTGCAAGGCTACTATCCCGTCGTGCAGCTATATCTTTACAAAAAATCGGGCACGCTGATGTCGCCCGTCGAAACGGACACCGGCCTAAAATTCGTCACGCGAGAAACGGTCGAACCATACCTCACAGCCGGCAGCCGGTTCGAAGGTAAATCCTGAGTCGCATGGCCCTTGCCGCCCCGAGCGGACAAAGCGCGCCGCAGCGGTCGCACTCGGCGCTGGACGTTGTGCGCGGCGCGCTGCGTTATCCCGAAACCGGTATAACGGTCGTCGCGATCCTGATCGCGCTCGTTTTCGAGATCCTCAACGGCGCCTTTCTCACGACCGAAGTGCCGGTGCTTTTAGCAAGCACCGCGCAATACGGTTTGCTCGCCGTGGGTGAGGCGCTGCTGATGATTACGGGCGAGATCGATCTCTCGGCCGCAAAGATCTATTCGAGCGCACCATTCATCGCCTACTTTATCTCGTCCGCGGGCGTGCCGTTCGCGCTCGCGATCCCGCTCGCGCTCGCCTGCGCGGGTCTGATCGGATTTATCAACGGCTTCATTACCGTTCGGCTCGGCGTTCCGTCGTTGATATCGACGCTCGGCATGCTGTTTTTCTTGAACGGGGCGACGCTGACCGTCACCCACAGCCAACCCGTGCACACGCCGGACAGCTTTCTCAATATCGCCCTCGGTGCGGGCCAGCAGAACGTGGGCGGACTTGGGGCGTTCGCGCCGTTCGGATGGCTCGTTGCGATCGTCTTCGCTTTTACGATCGTCCTGCGGCGAACGCGTTTCGGCCTGCACACGATTTCGGTCGGTAGCAACCTGCTTGCCGCGCGCGAGATCGGTATTCGGACCGAAAAGACGAAGATTCTCAACTTCGTCATCATGGGCGTGCTGGCCGGCTTCGCAGGCGTCATCGAAGCGTGCGCGAGCGGCTCGATCGACCCCTCCGCGGGCGACAATACTTTGACGCTCTATGCGATTGCGGCCGCCGTCATCGGTGGAACGTCGCTTTTTGGCGGCTCGGGCACGATCGTCGGAGCGCTGATCGGAGCGTTCGTCGTTTCCTCGCTCAACAACGGCTTGCCGCTCGTCGGCGCGCAGGCCGGCTTCGCCGACGTCCCGCTCGGTCTCGCCATCGTCGTCGCGATGGTTTTGAATATCAAGTTGTTCGGCGTCGGCGTGCGGAGCCGGCGCGCATGAGCGTCGTCATCGACATTCCAGATCTCGAGGGGGACGTACCTGAGCTCTTACGAGCGGAAGCGGTGACGAAGAGCTTCGGTCCGACGAGCGTTCTCAAAGGACTCGGACTTTCGCTCAAGCGGGGTGAAGTGCTCGCACTCGTCGGCGATAACGGTGCCGGCAAATCGACCTTCATCAAGGTGTTGTCGGGCTTTCACAAGCCGACGAGCGGCCAACTCTTTTGGGAAGGCGCACCGATCGAACTACAATCGCCGACCGAAGCGCGGCAGCGCGGCATCGAGACGGTATACCAAGATCTCGCACTCATCAACGATCTTTCCGTCGCGCAAAACATGTATCTCGGTCGCGAACCGATCAAACGGGCCCTCGGTTTCATCCCACTCACCGATATCAAGCTGATGCGCGAAGAGACGAAACGTTCGCTCGATCAAGTCGGCATACGTATTCCATCGGTCGACAGTCTAGTGCGCGATCTCTCGGGTGGCCAGCGGCAATCCATCTCCGTCGCCCGCGCGATGCAATCGAAGCCCAAACTGTTGATCATGGACGAACCGCTCGCGGCGCTCGGGGTGCGCGAAGGTGGCCTCGTGCTCGATCTGGTGCAAGAACTGCGTCGCCGGCGCGACGTTTCCATCATTTTGATCGTACACAACTATTCGCAAATCTTTGAAGTCTGCGATCGAATCAACTTCCTCTTCGCGGGAGAGATCGTGCTCGACGTGGCGACGAGCGAAATTACGGAAGAGGAACTTATTCGCACGGTTAAATCGGGACTCGGTGCGAGGGCGAGCGAAGTTCGTGTGCCGCTTGAAAAGTGAGCGGCCTGTGCTCGCGGCCATGAGTGCCGGTCGCAGGCTCGAGAAGGCGGCGTACGACTCGCTTGAGGACGGCACCGGCGTCGAAGAGTATACGCTTCGCAGCGCCACCGGCATGAGCGTTCGGATTATCACCTACGGCGCGATCATCACCCGTATCGACGTGCCGGACCGGGCCGGCAATCTGGAAAACGTCGTTCTGGGTTATTCGGATCTGCACGGCTATCTCGCGCAGAAGAACACGTATTTCGGAGCCGTCATCGGCCGCTACGCGAATCGGATCGCCAAGGGACGCTTTACGCTCGCGGGTCGAGCGTATTCGCTCGCCGTCAATAACGGACCGCATGCCCTGCACGGCGGATCTGAAGGCTTCGATAGAGCCGTCTGGCAGGCGCGGGCCGCTCCGCCCGGAGACGGCCGGGCCGTGCTCGAACTGACGCACGTGAGCCGGGCCGGGGACGAAGGCTATCCCGGAACGCTCGCGGTGACGGTGACGTATTCACTCGGCGACGACGCCGCGCTCGGCATTGCATATCGCGCCACGACCGATCGAGATACGGTCCTCAATCTCACCAACCACACCTATTTCAACCTCGCGGGCGAGGCCGCCGGCAACGTAGAGCAGCAAGAGTTGAGGATCGACGCAGACGCATATACGCCCGTCGATGCTACGCTGATTCCGACTGGCGAACTTGCCGCGGTCGCCGGGACACCTTTCGATTTCCGAATGCCGCAAGCGATCGGATCACGTCTGCGCGAAGCGCACCCGCAACTCTTGTTCGCACGCGGCTACGATCACAACTGGGTCCTCAACGGACGCTCGGACGGGGCTTTGCATCGAGCGGTTCGCGGGTACGATCCTGCGAGCGGCCGAATCGTCGATGTGTCGACGAGCGAGCCCGGCGTGCAAGTCTATACCGGCAACTTTCTCGACGGGACGGAAGTTGGCTCGGGCGGCAAAATATATCGCCAAAGCGCAGGTTGGACCGCAGAGACCCAGCACTTTCCGGACTCACCCAATCAGCCGCATTTTCCGAGCACGCTACTGCGCGCCGGACAAACGTACCAATCGGAAACGGTTTTCCGTTTCGCTGCGGGAGTCGCTCGATAATGGAATATGTCGCGATCGGCGATTCCGGCTTACGCGCCTCACGCGTCGGCCTGGGTACCTGGTCGATCGGCGGCTGGATGTGGGGTGGGACCGAAGAGAAGGAAGCGATCGCGACGATCCATGCCGCTCTCGATCTCGGCATTAATCTCCTCGATACCGCGGCCGTGTACGGCTTCGGAAATTCCGAGGAGATCGTCGGTAGAGCGTTGCTGCGGGGACGGCGCGGCAATGCGATCGTCGCCACCAAGGTGACCCTCGACTGGACGGACGACGGCAAGGTCTTTCGTAACGGTACGAAGGCCCGCATTCAGAAAGAGGTCGAAGATTCGCTGCGCCGTTTGCAGACCGACGTTATCGACATCTATCAAGTGCATTGGCCCGATCCCCTAACGCCGATCGAAGAGACCGCCGAAGCGATGCAGGCGCTGCTCCACGCGGGCAAGATCCGCGCGATCGGCGTCAGCAATTACAACGTAGAGCAGATGGCGCGATTCGCTGCCGTGGCTCCCCTACACACGATCCAACCGCCGTACAATCTCTTCGAGCGGGGCGCAGAACGCGACGTGCTACCGTACGGCGCCGAACACAGCGTCGTCGGCTTGACCTATGGTGCGCTTTGTCGCGGGCTGCTGAGCGGGCGCATGTCGCACGAGCGGGCCTTCACGGGCGACGACTTGCGCCTAAACGATCCAAAATTTCAAGAGCCGCGCCTCTCGCAGTATCTCGAAGCCGTGACACGGCTCGATACGCTCGCGCGAGAACGTTTCGGCAAACGGGTCCTCGACCTCGCGGTCCGGTGGCTCTTGGAGAAACCCGGCGTCGGCGTCGCTCTCTGGGGAGCGCGCAAGCCGTCCCAATTAGAGGATGTTCCTGGAACGATGGGCTGGTCGCTCGATCCCGCAACGCTGACCGAAATCGAGCGGATCGTCGACGAATGCGTTACCGATCCGGTCGGGCCCGAATTCATGGCCCCGCCGAGTCGCAGTGCGCGGCGTAACGCTTAATGACAATAGTGTCGCCGCACAGTCTACGGGGAGGGACCCGTCGGCACATCGTACTAACAAATCACAAACCGGAAAACGGTTACAACGGCACGGCGAGGGCCGTGCGGAATAGGAGCTACACCTTGGATCAACAGGTGAGGCGTTTAATAAGGTCATTTTGCAGCTGCGCGGCTGCAGTCGTCGGCATTCTTTCCGCTTCGGCGGGTGCTTCGGCCGACATCAAAGCGCCAAATTACATTCCCACAATCGACATCTACCCGACGGCGACTTTCGCATCCGGCGAAGATGCATACGCGTCGAATCCTAACGGGGGCGCGCTGCCGTTCGTCAACGGCGACGTCAAGTTCAACGGCGTCTTCAGCGAACCCCTACTCAACCACCTCGCGTTTCAGTTCGAGTACGACCGGGCGTCGGGCATCGACAACACGATCGGCAACATCGGCACGAACACGCTTGGCCCAACGAACGTGGGCCTGCCCGGCAATTACGCCCATTCGATCATCGGAGGCACGTCGAACGACCTCGTTACGGAATACCGGCTCGCATATTCGCAACCGGAGGTCGGCGTCATTCTCGGCCACTACTACCGCTATCGCACGTGCTGCCCCAATACGGCCGACTCGCACAATCTCTCCCCCGCGGACTGGCACGCGACCTATCTACAACTCGGCTTGACGACTCCCGCGTTCAAAGCTCTCAACGGCATGACGCTCGGTGCTACGGTTCGCGGTACGTATAATCTGCACCATACAAGCCCCGCTTTCCGAGCGTTCGAGGCAGCAAATGGGCTCTCGGACAAAAATGGAAGGCCGCAGTTCGGTGTGAATTACGGCGTCAACACGAACGTTCCGATCAATAGCGGCCTGTCGCTGTTCGCGAGTTACAGCTTCGGCGCGTTCGACTTCTTCGACAACTCAGCGCACCCGTTCTACTACGATATTAGCGATTTCGGCCTTAGCAAGAAGATCAACAAGTACTTGAGCTTCAATGCCGATATCAATAATCTCTCTCAGCAGCACCTAGAGAATCTCGTTCCTTTCACGTATCCGAACTCGATCCATCGCATCTATCTTGCGACGTCGCTGGACATCCATCTAGCTCCGTAGCGGCACCGTGTGAGCGAAGCTCTGGTTGTGGGCGCGCATGCGAATGCGCGCCCTTTCTCTGTCGCTTACTTCAGCCGGCGGACCACGATGTCGGCGAAGCCCTGCACCTCGTCGTACGAAGCGCTATGGTCGTTCGGAACGACGCGCACGGCGACTTTACGATGATGCTTCGAGATGTAGACGGTACCGTTGTAAAGAATGACCTCCGCGCCCAAACCGTACACGCTGCGCGAGAGGGACTGCGCATCGGATTGGCTGTAGACGCTCGCCCCGGGGTACGTCGTGCCGAGGTCGGGCAGCGTGACGATCACTTCGCCTTGGGACGCAGCGAGAAAGCACATCGAACCCGTTGCCCCTTGCATGTCGTAAGGCTTCTTCTCTTTGCTATCGATCGACCAGCCAAGAACCCGAAAGACGTCGTTTTTGGTCAGCAGCGCACATGGGTCGGGTGAGCGGCCCTGCGTTTGGGCAGAGAGCGGTCCGACCGGCAACGCAACGCAGGCCAGCACAATAAATACCGCTCGTACGCACCGACGCACATTCATCACGCCTTTCGTTTCAAGCCCGCTCCGGCGCACCCTCGATTCTTGCAACATGCCACTCCAGGACGATCGGATTGCATGCAACCGTGCGTGCGTGCGGAACTCGGGCGAAGCCCGACACGTTCCTCATTCAGCTGCGCTGAAGTGTGCGAAGCCGGACGAGACCCGGGCACGCTTCGAGCGGAACTATAAGCGGGGTGGCATGTCGTTTCACTTGCAAATCTCCATGCAACGCAATTCGGCCGGTATTCCGGCTAGCGGACGCTCGAACGCCCGAAGTGCGCCGTCGCGCGTCGCAACCGTCGAAATCATCGGACAACTTTCAGAAGAGAATAGACGCGAACTTCGGCAACGCGTCGAAGCACTGGGCGCCGCGGACGCGGAAACAATCGTCATTCACCTCCAGGAAGTATCGCTCGACCGGCCCGCAGCGACGGCGTTCTGCGACTGGATCGGAGCGTTACGACGCGGGGCGAAGCCCATACACGTTGCCGCACTCCAAAGCGACGTTCATTGCCTGCTGGCGGAGCTCGCACATCAACCGGAATGGCTCATGCCCCTTGCCGGTTCCGAAACGGGTGTCAATCGCAAAGTCGTAACGACGGACGGCCCGTGTGCCGCTACTGAGTCCGGCAGCCCCTAGCAGGGTGCCGAGCAACCAAGCACTAGCGTAAGGTTCCGCTTCCCGACCGGGCTCGGCACGGGCCCAGATAACGTCTTGTAGCCGGCCCGTATCGTCTTTGGCAGCGAGCGTTATGTGGCCGTTGTAGTCCATCGCAATACCGAAGCGCGGGTCACCGTCGTGATCGGTAAAGTAAATATCTGGCGCCTCATCTTCGTGCGCTCTCAAAAACATGACCATACGCGGCTCGCCATCGCTACCGATTAGTTCCAGGCCCGGCTGATCGTCGCGCAAGATACAGCAGAACCGAACTGTGCCCTTCCGGTCCAATAGGCGCACCCGAGGTGTATCGTCTTGCACGGAGACGACGGCCCGTACGGTTCCCGTCGCGTCCCGCAATCGGAAAACCGCATCGCCGATATCGGAAGTGCCGATCTCGATCCGGCGCGAGCCGTCTTGTCCCAAGATCTCAATGCGCTGCGCGCGCACGACTCCAAATTCGGCGTTTGGCTTTGATTGGCCGTCGTTTGGCTTTGATTGGCCGTCCATTTCGCGTGCGTACCCAAAGTAGGTACGATTTAAATTCCGCGCCGTTTGCAAATACGCCGATAAGCATCTCGACCCGTGAAGCCGAGCGCCTGGCCGTCTATCACGCGGCTGCCTGATAGGCGCGCGACTCCGGAATGGGCGAGCAGAGACTCGAACTCTGACGGGTCACCCCACTGGAACCTAAATCCAGCGCGTCTACCAATTCCGCCATTCGCCCACGAAAACCCATTCGAAGTTGAGGCCCGGCCGGCCAAGCTCCTGCGCTGTTGTCAGGCAACTTGTAACAGGCACCTGCCAGGACGCTTGGAAACTTCATGATTGTGGGACGATGAGTTCATTAGCGGACAACTCCGTCCGATTCTTGGGAGGCATTTTCCAATGGCTGATAACTCAGTGGGCGAAGTGGCCAAGCAAACGGCAACGAGCGTGCGGACCTTCCTCGCGGGCCAGGTCGACGGTCAAATCAATAGTCTCGGTCAGCGCCTCCAGGAGACAGCCGAGAGCGTACGGTCCCTGGGTGACCAGGCGCGCCACGATCAGAACGTTGCCCTGGCCGCCGAACTCGCGGATAGAACCAGCGCCGTTCTGGAGCGCGCGGCAGGTTATTTACACGGGCGGAAAGCGGAGGAGCTCCTTAGCGATTTCGAAGCTTACAGTCAAAAGCAGCCGCTCATCGCCACCCTCGCGGCGACGGCGGTCGGCTTTACAATCTCGCGCGTCTTGAAGGCGTCGTCCACGAGACGCTTCCAAGACGGCTCGGGGCAGTAACACGTTGCGACACACAAACTATGAAAGCGAAGCACTAACGTAGATGGCAAAAGATAAATCGCTTCCGGACGCCGTCGCGCAGAACGCAGCCGCGGCGATGCAGAACGCTACCAATGCCGTACAAAACGCGACGGGTAGTGCAGCCGACATGGCCCGCACCGCGTCCGAGTCGGCCAGTAAGCTTGCCGGGCAGATCACGGACTCCACGGGCAAAGTCACGGGCAAACTCGCCGACAGTAAAGATAAGTTAACCGATACGACCGGGAAGCTCGCGGATAAAGTCAGCGAGACTCGGGATAAGCTGGCCGATACGACGAGCCGGCTGGCCGACCGCCTGAACGAAACCGGTACCACCGTTCAAGAGCAGACACAGACGGGCTTGCGAATCGTGCGGGAGAACCCACTCGGGCTGGTGCTTTCCGGACTTGCCGTCGGCTTTCTTGCGGGTGTTCTAGCTCCCGTGACGGATGGCGAACGGGAACGCATCGCGCCGCTGCGAGACGATCTGGTCGATCGTGCGCAACGGGCGGCCGGTGACGTCGTGCAACACGGACGCAGCGTCCTGGAAGAAACGGCGGCCGCGGCGACCGCGTCCGCGACCAAACACGGGCAGGCGTTGGAGGAAGATTTGCAGGGCTTCGCGGCCCCGAAAAAGGGCGAAGACGGCGATGCTGCTGCCGCTTCTGAAGCCGCGCCGCAGACGTAGCCGCTCACGCGGCGCAACTCCGAAGGCTACGTGGCTTTTCTGGGCCACGTGAGCCCGACGAGCATCCCAAAAAAATAGGCGATCGCCAGCGGCACGAGGCTCCGGATGCGAACCGCAGCCGCGTTCGGTAGCGCGCTGGTCGTCGCGCGCGACGCGTCGGAAATGCGAGTCGCGACCGAATCGACGACGTTTACCGCGCTGCTGAGAATCGCGTCTGACTGCTCCGCCAGGCGCGCCGGAACGTTCGCTCGGTAACCGATGGCGTCGAGCGTGGCCGCGATGTGCTCCCGGTTGGCGGTTATCTGCCGGTCGATCCGACTCGGGTCTTGACCCACTGTACATCCTCTTTCAACGAATCGATGGTGCGCTCGGGAACCGGTGGAAGAGCTTTCGACACTCGAGCCTTGCCGACGAGTGCGATGATGACGGCAAGTACCAGCAGCACGACGCTGACGATCAGCGCGGCCGCCCAAAACGGGAGCACGAGGGCGAGTGCCGCGATCGCAGTTACGATGAGTGCGAACACGGCAAAAACCGCTATCACCGCGGCCACGGCAAAAAAGGCACCTGCGAACGCAGCGTTTTTGAGCTTCGCTCCCATTTCGAGTTGGGCAAGCTTGATCTCGTTGCGGACAAGCTGACCGATCTGAGCTCCCAAGCGTCCGATGAGGGCCGGCAAAGACTGCGACCGCAGGTCCTGTTGCTCCAACATTACGTTCCCCGACAAGCGTCATCCAATGGCGAACCAAGCGGTTCGCTCTTAGCGGCTTATCCGAAAGAGTGCCGCCGAAACCTTCTCGCACGCGCGCACCGGCGACAGTTTCCGCCGGCTGCGAGGGAGCCGAGTTACACCTAAAGCGATGTTGACGTCGCAAGCGGGTAGATAATAGCTCGGGAGGACCGCGATGCACTGGTGCTTTGAGTCGGCGGAAGCAATCGATGCGCGTCAGCTGAAACGGGATCTTATGACGATCCTTCGTGAGCGAGGGGACGAAGAGGGCGATTTTTCGGCGGCGGAGTTAATTTGCGGCGAACTCGTCGGCAACGCCAAGCGCCACGCGCGGGGCCGGATTACGATCGAACTAATGTGGCAGTCGCCGCATCCGGTTTTTTCGGTGCACGACGAAAACGATTCGTTTCTGGCACAGGCGGAGTTACCGGCGGACCCGTGGGCGCAGTCGGGACGCGGCCTATATATCGTGAAACGGCTGGCGCGCGACTTTCAGGTGGTGGATATCGTAGAGAACGGCAGCAAAGTCGTGGCAACGCTTCCCGTCCGGAAAAAGGTGTCCTAAGCGGGTGAGGCCCGGACGAGTTCGATCTCGTTTTCCCAGGGCGGGTCGGCTCCGCGCCGGCCGCAGGTGAGGGCAGACGCGCGGATAGCGAACCCGACGAGCGCCTGGATCTCTTCCTGGCCGAGCCCGGACAGCCCGTGGCCCATCTCGAAGCGCAGCCTTGCAAGTCCGGCCAGCAGCGCGCTCGTGAAGCTATCGCCTGCGCCAACGGTATCGACGACCTTGACGCTCACGCCGGGGCACAGCACGGATCCCGTTTTGCCGAAAGCGCGGGCGCCCTCCGGCCCCAAGGTGACGATCACGAGCGAAGCCCCGGCCGCGAGCCACTCGGCTGCAAGCGCCGCGTGCGTGCTACTCGGCGCAAACCATGCGAGATCGACCGCGCTGATCTTGATAACGTCGGCGAGCGATAGAACGCTCCGTAAACGCCCGCGGTACGCGGCCTCATCGATAACGAGCGTCGGCCGAATATTGGGATCGAGACTGAGGATACGGCGTCCCTTATTCTCGCGCATGAGCGTTTCGAAGCGCTGCGCCGCAGGTTCTCCGAGCAACGAATTCGAGCCGAAATGCAGCACCGTGACGTCTTCTTGCAACGGCTCGGCCGGTGCCCAAAAACGATCGGCTGCTTCCGCGTCGTAAAAGACGTATTCCGGTTCGGCATTCGCAAGGCTTACGAAAGCGAGCGTCGACGGCCGCCGGAGTCGAAGGACATAGCGCGTATCGACGCGACTGGCGTGCAGCGCCCGGACGAGGTCGTCCCCGAAAAAATCGGTCGAGATGCCGCCGAGAAATCCGGCGGGAACACCGAGCCTGCCGATGCCGCGCGCGACGTTGAACGGCGAGCCGCCCACGCACGGTACATAGGCCGGTCTTCCGTCAACGGTCGTCGCGGGGACGAAGTCGATCAGCGCTTCGCCGCACGAAACGATCATGCCGCGTCTTCGAAGAACGGGAGCACGGGTGCAAATTCCAACCCGGGCACCCGAGCCCCTCCGGCGAAACGGTGCTCATGCATCCCGATGCCGTCCAAACGATCGCCGACCTCGAACTCGCACCGCATCCCGAAGGAGGTTACTACCGCGAAATCTTTCGCAGCTCGCATAGTGTGCGAGCGACGGACGGCCGCATTCGACCGGCGCTCACCGTTATCTATTTCTTACTCGAAAGGGAAAGGTGCTCGGCGTGGCACCGTCTGCGCTCGGACGAGACGTGGCACTTCGCGCGAGGCAAGGCGCTTCTTCTCGACCTCATCGATTCGAAAGGACGGCACGAGAGCTTGTTCTTGAAACCTGAAGGACCTTGGCAAGCGACGATTCCGGCCGGCACCTCGTTTGCTGCGCGCGCTCTCGAGAGCTTTACGCTCGTCACGTGTTGCGTAGCGCCCGGCTTCGATTTCGAGGATTTCGAGTTGCTCGACGCGCGCGAACTCGCGCTGCGCTTTCCGGATCATGCCGAGACGATCGGCTGCTACGCACCCGGCTTGGAGCGCAACGACGGCGCCACGGCGTGACGGCTCGTGAAGCAGCGCCTCGAGCGCGCCGTTACAGGCCACTAGCGGAAGCACTTGAATGCGATGATGCCGTTGCCGGCGTCGTCGTTATCCGCTTCGTCTTCGGCAGTTGCGTCCGAAGCGAGAAGGACGAGCGCGCAATGGTGGTTCCGCGGGTGATAGCGTTCGAAGATTTGGGCCCACCGCATACCGTAGCGATCGATCGCGACGCTTTGCTCGCCAGCGGATGCCTGACCGCGTAGCGCGAGGTGCAGAATGAATCCACTGCGGCCGCTGCACTGCACCACGCTCGAAACGGGGCTGCCCGGACCACAAACCGAAAACAGCATCTTGTTTTCGGCATTGGCCACGACATACGCCGGATCGCCCGTTGCGTACGCGTCATCCTCGCGCAACGCCTGGATCTGCGCCCCTCGATCGGCTGGGTCTTCAAAGAGGCGGGTGTGCGCGCTCGCGCTCGTGCCGTTCGTTAAGCGGCTGGCGTAGCTTATCCCGAGCGCGTCCGTCGCCTCACCCGGCGTGCCCGCGACTACGGCAACATGCGCAGTTAGCGACGCACGCAAGGCCAGAGCAAGGCAAATGAGGCTTAAGAATCCGGCGATGAACAACGCGAGCCGAAGGTTCCGGCGCGCACCGACGTCGTCCGACAACGATGCGCGGGACATATAGGTCGGGCGGACGCTATACACGAACCGTCTCGGGTTCCGCTGAAACCGGTAACGACTCGGCTACCGAAGCTTGGATGACGCCCTCATTTCAGGGACTCGAGTTCGGATGTCGTGGCTGCCCTTCGGTTTCTTGGAGGATAGCGTATAGCGAGCCTTCGAGCATGGGCCGAAAAGACGCTCTTGTAAGTAACGGGAGCGCATCACGTAGCGTGTCCCGTATCACTTGGCCGGATGAACCCGGGGCAGCGAAGGCTGTGGGACGAACGGATGCGCGGTGCTCAACGCGGTTTCTTTCTTGGCAATGCTGACGACGCTCGGTACGCCGGCATCGCCTGCCGGACCCACGCTGCCGGTCGCTCGTGTTTCGGCGTCCAGCGACGCATTTGACCGGTTGCTCGCGCGCTGGGCACTCGTCGTAGACTATGCCGTCACGATGTCGACCTTCGAAGCGAGCGGTACGAAGACGGCGCACAGCATTCTGCACTATTCGTTTAGGAAGCCGGATCGCGCAAAAATCGAGGTCGTGGGCGGTACGAATCGCGGCGCGGTGCTCGTTTGGGATGGAGGAAACGACGTGACGGCCTATAAGCGCGGGATGTTTTCGATCGTGAAGCTGCATCTCGGGCTCGAGGACGGGCGCGTAAAGTCTCTGCGCGGCAACGGCATCCTGACGCCGGAGCTGGGCGATACACTCGCCTGTTTTCGGCTGCACCGCCAAGCCGTGGAAACGGTTCCCGGCCCCGACGTAGCGGGCGAACCGACCGAGACAATCGAGCTGCACTATGGCGGCTTCACGTGCGCGAACGACTCTTCCGCCGACAGCGACGTTACGCGCGATCTGCTCGACGTGTCGCAAAAAACGGGTGAGGTCGTACGACGCGAGCGCTACGCCGGCACGACCCTCGTCGAGAGTTACGATTTGCACGATCTAACGCTGAACCCGGGCCTCGCCGACGGCGTCTTTCAGTAACCGGCAGTAAGCGGTCGCGCGAACCGCGCGCGTCTGGGCGCCCTAGTGCTAGCACTAGGATACGTTAAGCAGGTTGCGTGCTTTTGAGCGCTTCGAGCATGCGGTCGGCAAGCAGTCCGCTCGACGAAGGGTTCTGACCCGTTATAAGATTTCCGTCGCTGACGACGTGCGGAGCGAACGGGATCGGCGTGCCGTCGAACTTCGCGCCGCGCTCTTTGAGGACGTCCTCCAGCAGAAACGGCACGGCACGATCGAGATGGACGAGCTTCTCCTCATTATTTGTGAAGCCGCTGACGCGCCGGCCGGCTACAAACGCTTTTCCGTTGGCGGCGGTCGCATTGACGAGCGCGGCCGGACCATGGCAAACCGCGCCGATGGTTTTCCCCGCGCGATCGAACTCGCCGAGCAAACGATGTATATCGGCGTCGTTGGCGAGATCGACCATCGGACCGTGGCCGCCGGGAATATACAGCGCGTCGAAGTCGTCGGCGGAGACGTTTGCAAGGCGCTCGGTGTTCTGTAAAGCCGCCAGGGGCGAGGCCCATTGCCGGCGTTGCTCGTCGCTCGGATCCGTCTTCGGATCGAGCGGGGTCGTTCCACCTTTCGGCGAGGCAACGACGATCGATGCGCCGGCTGCCTCGAAGGCACAATACGGAATAGCATATTCTTCGAGCCAAGTCCCGGTCGGATGGCCTGGTCCGAGCGAATCGGCATTCGTGGTCGCGATGAGAATGTTCATACGCCGACTATTCCCCGGCGGCACTCGAGCGTCCCAGGACCCGTAGCGGACGTGTTAAAGGTTCAAGGCCGCTTACTATTGGACCGTAACCTCTCAAGTCGTCGGTTTTGCGCCCGCGAATCGCAAGCGAAGCCATTATGACGGTATCTTCGAACGTTTTGGCCTCCGGCGCCGCATTGCATCGGCACCGGCGCGTCGCTCGGTGCGAAGGCTGCGAACGAGCACAACGGGTACTTCTACGCTCCGTGCTTTGCGCGCTCGCGGCCGCGAACGTCGTAGCGCGCCGCTAACCACGCCAGCAGCCGATCGCGTTCTGCTTCTCGCAAACCCGCTATCAACGTTTTCACGACTCGCATCTCCGGCGTCTCGAGTGACTCATTCGGCATCGAACGCGTGTTCGATGTACGGCTGTTCGAGCCTTGTCGCCCAGCACGGCGGTCAGGAGTGCGCAGGTCCTCGACCTCGGTTACGTCGAGGAGGCCGTATGGAAATCAGCGCACGCAATCAGCTGCCCGGTAAAGTCGTCTCCACGCGGCTCGGCACGATCATGGCCGAAGTCGTGGTCGAAGTCGATCCGGCGACAATCGTTGCCGCGATTACTCGCTCGTCCGTCGAGCACCTCAACCTACAGCCGGGCGACACGGTCCGTGTCATCATCAAATCGACCGAGGTGATGATCGCGAAAGAGACCTGACGCCGTCGGCAGCGGCCACAAAAAGAAACGGCTCTGCCGTGAAGCAGAGCCCGTGTAAGACCGCCGCGCACACTGCGCGTACGCTGCGTTGCCAGTTATTTGTGCGTGGCCGGAACTTGCGCCACCGGAGCCCCGCTGTTTGCATGCCACGTCGAACCGTCGACGTAGTGCACCGCTGCGACGCGGCAGTGATCCGGAGCGGCCGCGCTGTATGCCGAGCCGGAGAACGAGTTGAACGACTGCGCTACGGTCGTGAGCGGTGCGAATCGACCCTTGTCTACGATCGTCGTTTCTTGCCCGTCGTAACCGACTTGAAAATCAACTTCGTCGGCTTCAACTTGGCGCCGGTTCTGAAAGCTCAGATCGACTGCCGTAACGGTCGGAATAGCGACGTAGTTGTACGTCGTCTGGGGGCTATTTTGGTGGTCGACCTGACACGCCGTAACCGCCACGGGCGGCTCGGCAAGCAGTGCGACCGAAGAATCGGCGCGCGCCGCGCTGGCGAACAGAAGCGAACTCCCTACGGTGAGCGCCGCTACGAGCGTCTTGAGAGCCTGGGACATGAGAAATAACCCTTTCGTTGCCGACTCGCGGCACCAGGACGGCGCCTACGCGAGCGACGTGCCGGGCGATGAACCACCGCGATCGCGTCTGCAAGCATCATACAACGCGGAGTCAGTTGCGTCAAGAAACTGACCCTGGAATTTTCGCCCGTCGCGAGTCGACGCTGGACGGAAGCGGACTACGCGATCTGCGCGCGCTCCGCGGCCCGACGCACCACACGCCGTGCTGCGAGCGGCACAACGGCGTCGCACTTGGGGCAGGCGAGTGTCGGTATCAGCGACTCGCCGCACGCCGCATGTTCGATGCGGACCGGGGGCTCCGTCCCCTCGCGTGCCCAGCGATCACCCCAGGAGAGCAGCGCGTATAGGACGTGCGCGAAATCCCGGCCCTTTGCCGTGAGATGATACTCCCAGCGCTGAGGGCGCTCCTGATACAGTCGCGTCTCGACGATTCCGCGCTCGACCAGTTTCTGCAAGCGCACCGTCAATATGTTGCGAGCAATGCCGAGATTTTCATGAAGCTGATCGAAGCGGTGCAGCCCATTGAGTCCGACATCGCGCAAAATCAGGAGTGTCCAACCGTCACCCGCGACGTCGAGCGCCCGCGCGATCGAACAATCTTCTTCTGCCATACTCTTGCGTCGCATACGGAAAAATGTACCACGGTAAGTTGCATCTTGCAACGCTGAATGCTGACCACGTTCGGCCCAGACTTCAAGCCGAGCAAGCTGTTGCCGACGGACGACGGTCCCGATGCCTGGGTGACGAATGAAGGCCGGTCGGGGGTTTGCGTATCTACAAAGCGAAGCCGCGCCAGCCTCAGCGCTTTTCACCGCTCGTGCGAGGCGCGTACAGAATAAGGATTACTTTCATGTCGGGCGACTCGACCGAAACGGCCACTGCAACCGAAAAATATCTCCGCAATAACGAGCGTTATGCCGCCGCTTTCGACGGCCCGCTGCCGTTGCCGCCGGCCAAACACACGGCGATCGTCGCATGCATGGACGCGCGCCTCGACGTCTATCGGATGCTCGGCTTGCACGAGGGCGATTCTCACGTCATTCGCAACGCGGGCGGCGTCGTCACCGATGACGCAATCCGGTCGCTCGTGATTTCGCAGCGGCTCCTGGGCACGAACGAAATCATCCTCATCCATCACACCGACTGCGGCATGCTGACCTTCACCGACGACGCGTTGCGCACGTCTATCGCCGCCGAGACCGGTTTCAAGCCACCCTACGCGCTACAAGCTTTCGATGACCTCGAAAGCGACGTTCGAGGCGGTATCGCGCGCATCAAGGCTGACCCGCATCTGCTGCATCGCAATCGCGTCCGCGGATTTATCTTCGATGTCGCCACCGGAAAACTGAACGAAGTTCTGTAGTGTCGGTGACCCGGCGTACATGCCGCGCGCGCCGCTTATGAGCGGTACCGCACTTCCATGGGCAGCCGCGCTCTGCGGGATATGTGTTTAACGAACGATGGCCAGAGATTTGTTTGCCCGCTACGACGAGACACCCGACCCGGACTTCTACAAACTGCCGCGACTCGTGGAACATATCGACGAGCGCGCTATCGCGGCCGTCGAGCGGCTGTATCGCGAACGGTTACCGGCGGGAGGCAGCGTGCTCGACCTCATGAGCAGCTGGGTCAGCCACCTTCCACCCGATGTCGCTTATCGACGCATCGTCGGGCTCGGCATGAATGCGGATGAACTTACGGCGAATTCGCGCCTCGAAGCATACGTCGTACAAGATCTCAACGTCCGGCCGAAGCTCCCGTTTACGACGAACGAGTTCGACGCCGTGGCGATCTGCGTGTCCATTCAATATCTCACGCAGCCGGTGACGGTTCTGCGCGAGGCAGCCCGCGTCGTTAAGACGGGATCGCCGATCGTCATTACGTTCTCGAATCGGTGTTTTCCGACGAAGGCCGTCGCAATCTGGCAGGCCCTCGAAGGGCGCGGCCACTGCGCACTCGTGGCGCGCTATCTCAGCGACGCCGGCGGTTGGAACGACATCGAACAGCTCGACCGCTCGCCCCGCAACGGCGATTCACTTTACGCCGTCGCCGCTCGCCGAAATGCAGACCGGATCGCTTAGGCACTGCTTAACGGGGCGACTGCGGTGCCGCAGGCCGGTCGCCATGAGTCCCGGTACTTAGCGAGATGCGGGCGACTCGAGCTCATTTGCGCCTAGCCGAAGCGCGACGCATCGCGCTTGTAGCGCAGGGGTTCGGGACATCGCCGCCCGCAAGCATAAGACCGACTACGGTCGCGGGCATCGTCCGCAAACTCGGCTTAATTCAGCTCGACTCCGTGAACGTGCTCGTGCGGTCTCATTACCTGCCGGTGTTCTCGCGCGCGGGTCCGTACGACCGTACTTTGCTCGACCGTCTCGCGTACGCGCGGCCACGCGCGCTGTTCGAATATTGGGGACACGAGGCATCCCTGCTGCCCGTCGTTACCTATCCGTTGCTGCGCTGGCGCATGGAGCGCGCGCGACGGCGCATCGGCATGTGGCCGAGCATGTCGCTCGTTGCGCGCGAACAGCCGGCGCTCGTAGAGCGATTGCGCGCGACGATCGCGGCGCAGGGTCCCATGAGCGCGTCCGATTTCGAAGGTTCGCGCGGAACCGGCAGCTGGTGGGGTTGGAGCGACGTCAAACGCGGGCTGGAATATCTTTTTTATGCCGGCATCGTCAGTACGACGACCCGCCGCAACAGCTTCGAGCGGGTCTACGACGTGACGGAGCGGGTCGTGCCGCAAACCGTCTATGCGGCGCCCGCGCGAACCGAAGACGACGCGCAGCGGGAGCTCATACGCATCGCCGCGCGAGCGCTCGGGGTTGCGACGGAAGCCGATCTGCGCGATTACTTCCGGCTCGACGTTGCCGATGCGAAGGCGCGAATCGCGGAACTCGTCGAAGCGCGCGACGTACTGCCGGTCAGCGTAGAAGGCTGGAAGCAGCCGGCCTATCTTGCCGCTGCCCAGGTCGTACCGCGGCGCGTCGACGTGAGCGCACTACTGTCGCCGTTCGATTCACTCGTCTGGCACCGTCCGCGAACGCTACGGCTCTTCGGCTTCGATTACCGTTTAGAGATCTACACGCCGTCGCATAAACGCGTCCACGGCTACTACGTGCTTCCATACTTGCTCGGTGACCGGCTCGTCGCGCGGGTCGACCTCAAAGCCGATCGCGCCGCGGGAATCCTGCTCGTGCGGGCAATCCACTACGAGCCGGACATCGGCGAAGGAGCTGTGCTCGAGCGGCTACGGAGTGACCTCGACGCGATGGCGGGGTGGCTTAACCTGGCGCGGGTCGGCGGCGGCTAACGTTCGCGCGACCGGTTACGGTTCGGCGCGGTGGCAAATAGGGTTTGCGACGCTGGGTGTAGATTACGGTTGTAGCACCGCGCGGCGGATTTTTAAGTGCTCTCGCAATGAGCCGAGGAGAACGTCGATGATCGACACAGCCCCGGAACGGCCGCCTACAGAATCAATACCGACGAAACGCATTTCCTTGTGGCTACGCGATTTCGAACGAGGCCTTTCGCGTCTCGACGTCGCCGCAGCCACCCGGCTGTTCGTAGACAAATGCTACTGGCGCGATCTCGTCGCGTTTACGTGGAACATTGCCACGCTCGAAGGCCGCGACGGTATCGAGAAGATGCTCGAAGCAAATCTCGCGAGCGTGAAGCCGAGCAACTTCGTTATCGAGGCGAAGCGCATGCCGCGGATGGCATAACGGAAGGCTGGTTCACATTCGAGACCGTCGTCGCGCGTGGGAAGGGACTCGTTCGCCTGAACGACGATGGCTGTTGGACATTGCTGACGGCACTTACCGAGCTCAAAGGCTTCGAAGAGAAGCAAGGCGCGACAAGGGAAAACGGCGCCGAGCACGGGGCACATCGGCACCGGAAGAGTTGGCTCGAGCGCAAGTCTCGTGAAGAAGCGGAACTCGGCTACGAGAAGCAGCCGTACTGCATCGTAATCGGTGGAGGGCAAGGTGGCATCGGCCTCGGCGCACGACTGAAACGGCTCGGTGTCCCTACGATCATCATCGACAAACACGAGCGCCCGGGAGATGCATGGCGCGAACGGTATAAGTCGCTTTGCTTGCACGATCCGGTATGGTACGACCACATGCCCTACCTGCCGTTTCCCGACCATTGGCCCGTCTTCGCCCCGAAGGATAAGATCGGCGACTGGCTAGAGATGTACGCCAAGGTCATGGAACTGAATTACTGGTCTTCGAGTGAATGCAAGCGGGCAGCATACGATCCGATAACCGAAGAATGGACGCTCCTGGTCGACCGTGACGGCCAAACCGTAACGCTGCGCCCGAAACAGCTCATTTTAGCAACGGGTATGTCGGGCATTCCGAGCATTCCCGAATATCCCGGAGCGAGTTCGTTCGCAGGCGTGCAGCATCATTCGAGCCGGCATCCCGGGGGCGAAGGTTTTGCCGGAAAACGATGCGTGGTAATCGGTTCCAATAATTCAGCTCACGACATCTGCGCCGACCTTTGGGAGCACGGCGCCAACGTGACGATGGTGCAACGTTCTTCGACGCACATCGTCAAATCGGAGACGCTGATGGAGCTGGCGCTCGGTGGACTCTACTCCGAAAAGGCCCTCAGCGCGGGCATGACGACTGAAAAAGCCGATCTGACATTCGCGTCGATTCCGTATCGGATCATGGCCGACTTTCAAATTCCGGTGTACGCGCAGGTCGCAGAACGCGACGCCGATTTCTACGAACGGCTCACGAAAGCCGGCTTCATGCTCGATTTCGGCGACGATAATTCCGGTTTGTTCATGAAGTACTTAAGACGCGGCTCCGGCTATTACATCGACGTTGGAGCAGCGGAACTCGTGGCGAGCGGGGAAGTAAAGCTCAAGAGCGCGGTCGATGTCGTCGAGATTAAAGAGCACGCGGTCCTGTTGAGCGACGGCAGCGAACTGCCGGCGGATCTCATCGTTTACGCGACCGGCTACGGCTCGATGAACGGCTGGGCCGCGAAAATTCTTTCGCAAGACGTTGCTGACAAAGTCGGTAAGTGTTGGGGCTTCGGCTCCGATACGAAAAAGGATCCGGGGCCGTGGGAAGGCGAGCTGCGCAACATGTGGAAGCCGACGCAGCAAGACGCGCTATGGTTTCATGGCGGAAATTTACATCAATCGCGACATTATTCGCTGTATCTTGCGCTCCAGCTCAAAGCGCGACTCGAAGGCATCCCCACGCCCGTTTACGGCATGGGCGAAGTTCATCACACGAGTTAGAGACCCGAGTGCCAACACCTCGCTCGTGCGAACGGGACGACTACGAGATTACAGTCCAGCAGCGCGACATGCGCTAAAAGCGTAGTGGCGTCGAGCTGAACGTTCGACCGTCCATGCGCTCGGCGCAGCGCAATTTGCCGGCACGTGCGGTTCAGCTCGCGCCGGTCGCATTATCGCACGCGCAGCGGTACGCTACAATAATCATCACCCAAGTCGGGTATATATTAACAGCGAGCGCGGCTGCGATCGCGGTTCTTCAAGTGCGTCATTATAGAGTAGAACGCTATTCCGGTTTACTCGCGGCGGCTTAAGTCGCTATATTAAATCTTAGCAATTATAGTGTTGAAATCGGCTTGCGAAGCATGCTAAATAGTAAGCTACCGAGTTTTCCATGCGTTGGGCGTCCGTTAGCTCGGCTGCCGAGATGAGAACGGTAGCAACGCTCAAGTAGCGGCCCACCGCTTCGGTCCTCGACGCCAAGAGATCTTATTGACTTACCAGCGTGCCCTCGCAACCTATAACCGCAAGGGAGTCTTTTATCATGCCCGAGCCATCCGCTGTCGTCTTCGATCAGAAGTACCCGTTCCGGGTCGCCGCATATCGAGGCGCTATCGAACTAAAGATCACCGCGCAACACGTGAATGGGCCCGGAATGCCCGCCCGCTTAGAGCTTTGGGCCGTGATCGATTTCATTACGAAGCTCAGTTGGCATTTTCCGATTTCCGAAGCTACGACGCAGATGCTGCCGCTCGGTGCGGGCTTCACGCTCGTGCTCGACCTGGCGAACTGGGCGCAGAGCGAACATCAACTGTCATTCGACTTCGTCGTTAAGGTGCAAACGCCGATCCCGCTCGTGCCCGCAATCCAGGTTTACCGTGGCGGCGTCCATATGGCGCTGCCGAGCCAACAAGAAACGATTGCGCTCGCTACGGCACAAGGACCCGGGTCGCTAGATCAACTCGGCCAGCTCATCGCGACTATGAAGTCTGCCTCGCCGAACGGGATCGTTACGCCGACTCCAGCTTGAGCGCAGCGCCGGCACGGCGCGTACCGTAAGGAGAATATCAGCATGATCGACACTCCGACAAACGGTCGGGCCACGGAGATCGGTCGACCGGCGGCGCCGCTCGACGATGTCCGCAAACCGCCGCGTGACCCGGACGACCCGTTCAAGCAGCAGCTCGAAACGATTATGTACGTACCGGGGCTTTTCTGCAGCGAGAACGAGTTCGAGACGATCGTTGCTAAACTTGCCGACGCGCTGACGACCTTCGGCGCCGACCTCTCAAGCCGTTACCGGTATGCGAAGGCCGCCGTCCAGCTAAAGCCCGGCGGCAGTGCGAGCGCCGCGGGATTCACGATTTCGAAGGATTCTCCCGCCGGACCCGTGCCGCTCTTCGACGTTTTCAAACTCGACTATGAAGCGTGCGTAGTCGGCGAGTACGTTCGGGCGCACGTCCTCATCAAGGCGCTGCAACTGATCCTCACGCTACGCTGGCTGGCTCCGGCGATTTGGCGCACCGCGCGGCTCGGCTATCGCAAGACGCAGTCGCAGCGTAATCAACTGATTTATGCGCTCGGCATCCTGCTCGGCGTGGCTTTCTACTTCGGGCTGACGTTCGTCGCAATTGCGGAGATCGTGTTCACGACACTGACACCGAACAAGGCCGGCGGCTTCGATTTCAGCGCCGCTACAACAGCCTTCGTGGGCTGGTTTTCAAAATCGTTTCCGTCCGTTACATTCTTGGTCGGCGGCCCTTGCGCGGTCGCGCCCCTTTGGACCGGCCATCACTACGCGTCGTTCGTTGCTACGGCGGCTTCTGTTACGGGTTTCGCAATGCTCTGGAGTCGCTCCGCACTCGAAACGGCATATCACTATGCGATCGCGCTGCCCGGCGGCTTGCTCATTGCGAAGGCTCCGGTTATCACACTGGTCCTGACGGCGCTCGGACTTGCTTCCCCTCGACTTCGTTCGAACTTCGAAAACATCATGAATCACATGCTCGTGGCAATCGAATACTTCCGCATCGGTTTCGCGAGAAACAAAACGACGGGACAATTTTACGATCTTTATGACGACCTTTGCAAAGCCCAGGACCGCTATGCCCGCGTCCACGTCATGGGCTACAGTTTCGGCTCGCTCGTCGCCCTAGACGCGCTGTTTTACACGCGTGGGGCAACCCAACAAAGAATCGATCGGCTCGGCGACCTCATCACGATCGGAGCCCCGATCACGATGGCACAGAAGTTCTGGCCCAAGCATTTCGACGTCATCCGCGGCCGCTTCTCGCCGGGCTCGTCTCACGAATGGATCAACGTGCAGTGCGCTCTCGACGTCGTCGCCTCGCCGATTCTCGACCGCGTCGCCGGCCAGGTCGTGGTTCGCAGACACGAGCGCGGGGCCGGAGACCGAGGGCAGGCCATCCGACTGGGAAACCCGCCGGCGCGGGGAAGTCAGCCGGCAGGCGACGGCCGTTGCCGCCGATATCGGCGACCCGAACAATATTAACTTCAGCCGCGCGATCAATCTCGACTACGCGGGCTGGTATCCGCTCGATCTCGATTGGCCCGAATTTTTTTCCCTGGCTGCGCTGCGAGCTCACGCGATGTATTGGACCTCGAAAGACGAGCCCGACTATAACGCCTTCGACCGCATCGCGCCCGAACTCATGCGCGCACTGAAGGTCCGGTCGGCCGACCGATCCGCACGGTGACGGAAGCTGCTATCCGCCGGGATAGAGGGTCATCAGTTTCCGTAAGACGCCGTTGGTCCAGCCGAAGCCTATCTGCGTCGTGTACTCGCCGCCGCCACCACCGCTGGCGGTCAGCAGATCGTACTTTTCAACCAGCTTGCCCGTCGCGTTAAAGACCGTCAAGTTCGCGTGCATCCAGCGTCGGGCGATCGTTTTGGCGAGCACGCGCTCACCATAGTCGTTTAGACCGGAAATGGCGATCCATTGCAAGGGTGCCCAGCCGTTGGGTTGATCCCACTGTTGGCCGGACGTGATCAGCGTCGTCGCAACGCCGTTGGGCATAAGGAGCCGCGTGGCGACCAGATGTGTGACGTCGCCCGCCTGTTCGGAGGTCGCGATGTGAAAGAATAAGGGGTAGAGCGAAGCGGCCGTGAGACGATGCGTCAGCCGGCCTTCGCGCCATAAGTAGTCGCTATAGAAATGCAGTTGCGAGTCCCAGAAGATCTTGCGGATCGCTGCCTGGCGGGTATCGGCCCGCGCTTCGAAAACGCGCGCGCGATACGCGTCGCCCTTTAAGGTATAGGCATGCGCGAGCGTCAGCTCCAGATGCTCGAGCAGACTGTTGAGATCGACGGGCAGAATATTCAGCGTTTGGACGGTCGCAAGATGCTGCCCGTCGCTTAGCCAGCGCGAACTGAAATCCCAACCGGATTCTGCCGTCGCACGAAGATTGCGGTAGACGTCGCGCGCGGGGCGGCTCGTCGACATCGCCGTCAGGACGTCTTGGCGGTACGATTCATCGCGCGGTACCTCGCGCGCGTCCCAATAGCGATTGAGAACGGTACCGTTCGCGAGCCGAACGACATTGTGATAGGCTCGGCCGCGGGGCAGATTGTCCGCGCCGTCCATCCAGTAGTCGTACTCGCGTTCCAGTTCCGGCAGATACGTAATGTAGGCTTGGCGTCCCTCACGCTCCGCGATCAAGTCGATCATTTTCGAGAAAAACGGCGGCTGTGAACGGCTGAGGTAGTACGTTCGATTGCCGTTCGGTATGTGACCGTAGTGATCGATCTCGTAGGCGAAGTCCTCGACCATATTTTCGGCGATGTCGTGCCGGCCGTCCGCTTCGAGCCCGAGCATCGTGAAATAGCTGTCCCAGTAGTACATTTCTCGAAAGCGGCCGCCCGGCACGACGAACGGACGCGGCAGTTCCAGGAGCGATGAATACGGTGCCGTTTTGTCGACATCGCCCGTGTGCTCTTCCAGCACGTTCCACAACGCGGCAATGTACGTCTGTACGGGCTCACCCGGCGGCGCAGTCGGGACGACCGGACCGCCGGAAGGCGCGCGAAAGTGCGCCGCGACGAAGGCGGCTAGCGCCGGCTTGGAGTGGTCTTTCTCCTTAGCGTACGCGGCGAGGATCTGCGCGGGCGTTTCTATAGGAATCATGTCGCAGAACGTTTTTTGGTCCGGAAACACCTGCGCTAGTTGAACGTCGCGAAAGAGCTGCCTGAATAGAATGGACGGCGGAGGCGTCGTTTCGCGCTCGCCGGCAAACGCCAGCGAGCCGCAAGTAAGCGACGCGCACAACACTACGAGAAAGAGTCTCTTCGACCAGACGGCCATGGGGAGATACGTCCTTTCGCTTAAATTCCATATAAAGGCTTTGCTCACCGAGCATCGGCCACCGTGCTCGCTCTCCGTGACCTTGCAGCAGGCGCTGCTCCATTCCTAGAAGTGCGTCCGCCTTGTGACTGCTTTCCGACCGGAGCTGCAGCCATGAGGTCCAATTACTTTGGTACTGAATAGATTGGCGGGACGTTGCAGGTCGCGACGAGCGACTCGCGACGAAAGCGCCGCCCTGAACGCGACGAAGATACGATGCCAAGGACCCAGGCGATCGGTTGGCGCAGGAACTTCTCCAGATGGCGTTCTCCTGGGAAGGAGGATCAGATGTCGACGAGTCTCGGTGAGAGCGCAGAACGTGACATCGCCTCGCCCGACGACGCTTTACTGCCGCGTCTGCGCGCCGGCGATGAGGCCGCGTTCCTCGAACTCATCGATCGCTGCGGCACGGCGATGCACCGCATCGCGCGCGCATACGTCCGCGACGACGCGACCGCAGACGAAGTCGTGCAAGATGCATGGATCGGCGTGCTGCGCGGGCTCGAGAGATTCGAAGGCCGGAGCAGCATGCGGGGCTGGATCTTCGCAATCGTCGCAAACACGGCCAAGACGCGCGGCGCGCGCGAAGCGCGCTGCGTCCCCTTTTCTGCGCTCGCCGCCGACGAGGTGACGCGCGACGACCCGTCGGTCGAGGCTGAGCGCTTCGCCGGCCCGGGCTCGAGGTGGCCGGGTCACTGGAGCGAAGGGCTCGCCTCCTGGGGTGAACGTCCCGAGCAGCGTCTGCTCGGCTCCGAGATGCGCGCCCACATCGACGCTGCCATCGACACGCTGCCACCGGCGCAGCGCACGGTCGTCCTCATGCGCGACGTTGCGCGCAGAAGCTCGGCGGATGTCGGTAACGTTTTACAACTGAGCGAGACCAACGTGCGGGTGCTCTTACATCGCGCGCGGGCGAAGATCCGCCGCGCGCTCGAACCCTACCTCACGGACGGAGTCCTCCTCCAATGACGCCGGAAAGCACCGCCATCGACTGCATCGATCTCGTCGAGATCGCGACCGATTATTTCGAGGGGACGCTGCCGCCGGGCGAGGTCGTGCGTCTCGAAGCGCATCTCGCGGCGTGCGACGGCTGTACGGAATATTTGCGTCAGATGCGCGCCGTCCAGACGACGCTCGGCGAGCTCCAGCCGGAGCGCCTTCCCGCCTCGAGTCGCAAGCGGCTTCTAGACACGTTCCGAAAGTGGAAAGCGGAAGCTAACCCGTAATCTGCTCCGCGCCGCTTGCGAGTGCGGGCGGCTGTATCTCCGCCCTTTCTTCCATCGTGCAAGGGCTGAAACCGGCGTGCGGCGCACATATTGCAGCGTTGCTCCGGTTGCCGCACTGTTCGAGGATCGGCTTACCTATGTGAGCGGAGCAAGAGCCATAGGACAGGTGTCGACGTGACGATGACGACCGTTCCGACCACCAGCACATCGGCCAGCCGCGACGAGTGGGCCCGCATCGAACATAGCTCGCAATTCGTCGAGCTCATCCGGGCGAAGGCCCGCTTCATCGTGCCCGCGATGATCTTCTTCCTCACATATTATTTCGCATTGCCGATCCTCGTCGGCTATGCGCCGCGCTTGATGGAGCACGAGGTCGTCGGTCATGTCAACGTAGCATATCTGTTCGCGCTCTCGCAGTTCGCGATGACCTGGATCGTGATGGCCTTGTATCTGCGGCGAGCTCGCGATTTCGACGCGCAAGCCGATAAAATCGTGGCCGAAGTCACGCGAGGTGACCTCGCATGACGACCTCGCTTCTGCTCTTCCTCGTCTTTATCGCGCTGACGCTCGTCATAACGTATTTTGCTGCGAAGCGCACGCGGACGACTTCCGAATTCTACAGCGCCGGGCGTTCGATCACAGGCTTCCAGAATGGCTGGGCGGTCGCGGGAGACTACATGTCGGCGGCGTCCTTCCTCGGCATTACGGGGCTGATCGCTTTTTTCGGCTACGACGGATTTTTGTACTCGGTCGGATTTCTAGTAGCGTATCTCACGGTGCTCCTGCTCATCGCCGAGCCGCTGCGAAACACCGGCAAATTCACGATGGCGGACGTGCTCGCTTTCCGCTTGCGCAGCAAGTCGGTCCGCGCCGTCGCCGCAGTATCGACGCTGGCAGTCAGTCTGTTTTACATGATCGCGCAAATGGTCGGCGCGGGATCGCTCGTAAGCCTGTTGATTCCGCAGCTGAGTTTTACGTCGGCGATCGTGATGGTCGGCGTTTTGATGCTCGTGTACGTCATCTTCGGCGGCATGCTTGCCACAACGTGGGTGCAGATCGTCAAAGCGGTGTTGCTGATGGCCGGCACGATCTTGCTTTCGCTCCTCGTGCTCGCTCACTACCACTTTTCGCTGGGCGAGTTTTTCAACGCCATCGCAAACGTCCATGGCACCGTAAAGAATGCGGCCGGTGAAGTCGTCGCAACGAAAGACTTCACGCAGCCGGGTCTGCGCTACAATGGCCGCTGGGGCGCACTCGACCTCATCTCGCTCAGTATCGCGCTCATCTTCGGCACCGCCGGTCTGCCGCACATCCTGATCCGCTTCTACACGGTTCCGTCCGCCAAAGCGGCTCGCTCGTCGGTCGCCTGGGCCATGGTCATCATCGGCATCTTCTACATTTTGACGACCTTCCTCGGCTTCGGCGCGGCCACACTCGTCGGTAAAAGTAATATCGGCGTGCACATCGCCGGCGCCAAAGCCCAAGCCTATATCGCCAAGCACACCGAGGAGGCACCGAAGCTAACCGAACAATTGCAAAAGGAAGGCTACATCGTTCCGACTCCCAACAACAATCTCGCGGCACCGTTGCTGGCCGGAAAGCTCGGCGGCGACGTATTCCTTTCGTTCATCGCCGCGGTCGCGTTTGCGACGATCTTAGCGGTCGTCGCGGGATTGACGATTGCATCCTCGTCCGCCTTCGCGCACGACGTCTGGTTCAACATCGTTAAGAACGGCCGCGAGAGCGAGCGTGAGGAAGTGATGGTGGCCCGGATCGCGGCGGCTTGCATCGGCGTACTGTCGATCCTGCTGGCGCTCGCGCTTAAGACCCTTAACGTCGCGTTCCTCGTCGGCTTGGCATTTGCCGTGGCGGCCAGCGCAAACGTGCCCGCCATCGTGCTCACCCTGTTTTGGCGGCGGTTCAATACCGCGGGTACGATCGTCGGCATGTTGACCGGTCTCGTCTCGTCGCTCGTGCTCATCGCGATCAGTCCGGCGGTCATGGGTGTCGATGCGCCGACGGTCGCGGTACGGCATCTCATTCAAATGCCGGCCCTCTTCCCGCTCGAAAATCCGGGCATCGTCTCCGTTCCGCTCGGCTTTGTGGCCGCTATCGTCGCGGCCATGCTGACGCGCGATCCGGCGGCGGAGTCGTCGTTCCACGAGTTGACGGTTCGCGCGAATACGGGGCTCGGAGCCGAAGTGTAGTGCTTGGCGTAGCGGACGGCTACGCCGAATCCGAGAGCGTCATCGCCGCCTCGGCGATGGGAACCACGTGTCCGCCGACCTCGATCGCGTCCGAACCCGCTTCGCCGCGAACGAGCACGTGAAGAAAGCTGCGACGGCCCATCTTCGTGCCCTGCTCGCTGACGAAGCGCGTGCCGCCGGCTTTCGAAACGAAACCGCAGTCCATCATGAACGCCGCGAGCGGTCCCGTCCCGCTGCCGGTAGCGGGGTCTTCCGCGATGCCGAAATCTTCTGCGAACATGCGCGTGTATGCGCCGGACGGCACGGGTGCAAACGCAAAAATGCAAGTCGGCTCGGGTTCGCTCGCGAGCAGTTCGCGTAGCGCGTGCGTGTCGATGCGGCTGCGGTCGACCGCAGCCGCGTCGCGCAACGGAATGAAAACGGCCGGATTACCGGCGCTGAGCAGCCGGCATGGGGCGTCTGCGATCAGATCCTCCGGCGAAAGCCCGAGCGCACGCGCGCAGAGCACCCGGTCGAACGTGCGGCCCTTCGCGATCGGCGGCGTTTCGAGCCAGATCATCGGCGGATGGCCGTCGTCGATCCGTACGGGAACGAGTCCGACGTTCTCTTGTAACGCAAAACGCCACGTTCCGGCCGCGACGATGCCCTCGTCGAGAAGCACGTACGCCGTGCCGATCGTCGGGTGGCCCGCAAACTTCATCTCGTAAGCCGGCGTGAAGATGCGCACGTGTGCGGCCGCGCCGGGCGTGGCGGCCGGAAAAACGAACGTCGTTTCGGAGAGATTAAGTTCGCGCGCGATGCGCTGCATCGTCTCGTTGCTCAAACCGCGCGGATCCGGAAAAACCGCGAGCGCATTCCCTTCGAGCGGCGTTTGCGTGAAGACATCGACGACGCGGTAGCGGACTTGCATGACGGCGTTCCCTTCAGATGGTGCGTTGAATCGTCGCCTTGATTTCGGCGATGCGTGCCTCGTCGCGTTTGTAAAAGGTCCACTGCTTGATGCGCTTGCCGCGCAGCAAGCCGGCGCGCGCGAGAACTTTTAGATGTTCGCTGACGGTCGGTTGAGTGACGCCGAGTTTCTCCGCGATCAGCACGCCGCACACGCCGTCCTCGACGAGATCGCCGTCGACTTGTTCGCGGAAATGTGCGCGCGGCTTCTTGAGCCACTCGAGAATCGTCAAGCGCCTTTCGCTCGCGAGAGCACGAAACGCCGCTTCGACATCGACGGCAGCATTTTGCGACTTAGCCATGTTGCTAAGTTGCAATAAAACTGCCACCGTGTCAATGACTCTTCGACGTTATGGCTGGGAAGCCACCGGCTCGCGACTACGCCGCATCTAACGCAGCTGGCACGTCTCCGCGGCAAACGTCGCCCGCGCTCCATCCTGCACGCGCACCGAAATCGCGGCGGAATGCGCGGTCGCCCAGCCGTGAATAGATCATCTGTACCGGCACGCGGTGGCCCGCAACCGGCATATCGCCGTTAAAGACCCAGGTGTCCGCGAGCCATCTGCCCGCGACGCCCGCATACGCGTCGCCCGACGTCTTGGTCGTCCACGCTTCTTTGGCACGGTCGAACCGGTAAAACTCGTCGATGGCGTAATCGTGGTTGGCGATACTGAGCACGTTGTGCAGCTTGATGGCGCCGTCGGCTTCGCGCGTATAGGTATGCGTGGCGTCCGCGCCGCCGAAGGTTTTGCATTCCCAGACGCCGTGAGTTAAATTGTACGCGTGATCTGGGCCTTGCCCCTGAGCTTTGGCAGCCTCCGGCTTCATCGCGAGTGCGACGCGGGCCGGCGACTGCGGCGCGGCGGTATGTGAGACCTTCGGCGTGGGCGACGCAGCCAGCCGGGCGACATCGGGTTTGCGTTTTTCCTCGGCGGGTCTTGACGTCGCTGCGGCGGTTGACGCTGCGCCGGTCGATTTCGGTGTCGCTTCGGATGCCTTGGACGTCGTCGCGCTCGCTCGCGATCCGCCGCGGACGCTTCGAGAGTGCGCTGTGGCTAGCGCGTCGTCTCCGCCGGGCACTGCCCCGCCGTCGTAGCGCGTATCGAGCGGCGCTCGGCGGCACACGAACGTTCCGTCTGCGCTCCAGTGGCCGCCGGAACCGACTTGATGCTTCCGCACGAACGAATCGGGTGGAAAATACGAGTAGACGATTCGCACGGGGCGAGAGATGCCGCGCGAGGTCTCCGTGCCGCTAAACGTCCAGTCTGCCGCCGCCCAAGCCGGAGCGGCAAGGTGTTCCGCATCGTAAAAGCGATTTTTTCCGGCGTCGATCGACCATACGCCGCTCGCCCGGTCGTATCTCAACGTCTCGGTCACGGCGCCCCTGGTACCGGACGCCGTATGCACGGCGAGAGCTAGCGCGAGGGTCGTACCGTTCACGCGGCGGTAGTCTTGCTCGCTCGAACTCCCGGCAACGGATCCCGTACAATCCCACATCCCGAGAAGACGCTCGGTCTCGCTCGTCGCGTCGGCGTTTTCACCGAGCGACGGTTGCGCGAGGCCGATGACGAGCAGCGTTACGGCGACCGCAACGGAGCTGTAGAGATATTTCTGCATGGGGAGGAGATACTTCCGATGAGGCGACACGATTCTCTCTTCGTCGTGCAAGCGGGAGCCCCGTGCCATACGCTCCGAGAGCGCCGTGACGCGTGTGCTACACCGGCCGTGCTACTTCCTCCGCGACCTTTATTTGGAGGGTGAACGAAATCGGTGCCGTCACGCGCGACGCGCTAGCCGAACGCGATGAAGCCGGCACGGCGAAGCGGGAATAGAGGCGACGTGTCATCTCGAACGCGCGCACTCACACCCGTCCTCGCAGCTACGGCCGTTGCTGCCCTCATGTACGCCGTACGCCGCACAAGCGTTCCGGGGAGACGCCATGCGAGTCAGAGCGCCGAAACGTGGGAGCGGTCCCGCAATAAGATTCTCATCCTCGGCGGCGGGTTCGGGGGCATCGCTACGGCGCTCGCGCTCGACCGTCAGCTGCGCGGCGATCCGGACGCCTCGGTGTTACTCGTCGACCGTGGCAACGCGCAACTCTTCGTGCCGCTGCTCTGGACCGTGGCGGATGGACGGGCGAGCGCCGCGCACGTCATGGTGCCGATCCGCTCGTACCAGCGCGGGCGCGCGTTTCACGTGCTCCACGCCGAGGTGCAAGACATCGATCTTGAGCGCCGCGTCGTCGTGACCTCGGCCGGAAAACGCGCGTACGACCGGCTCGTGATCGCGCTCGGCAGCGTCACGACCGTGCCGGAGAAAATTCCCGGCGCGAGCGAGCACGCACACGTCTTCCGCACTCCTGCGGACGCGATGGAACTACGCAATCGCATCATCGACGCGCTCGAAGGCGCGCATCAGACGGACAGCGCCGAGGACCGCTCGGCGTGGCTGACGTTCGTCGTTATAGGCGGCGGCGATACCGGGACGGAGCTAGCCGCGACGATTTACGACTTCGTCCGCCAAGCGATCCAGAAAGAATACCCGTGGCTCGTCGATGCAGCGGTGTGCGTTACCGTTATCGAGGCACTCGATCGTCTCGTTCCGCTGTCTTCGGAGATGGTGTCGCGACGCGTTCGCAAATCGCTCGAGCGTCGCGGAATCGTGGTCCGGACGGGTGCCGGTGTCGACCGGATCGATGACGGCGCCGTATACGCCGGCGGTTCGACGATCCCGACGCACACCGTCTTCTGGTCGGCCGGGATCGCACCGCCACAGCTGGTGCGCGATATCGAAGCGGATCATGCGAAGAACGGTGCCCTGCTCGTCGACGAGCGGCTTCGTGTCCGCGGCCGACACGAGGTCTACGCGATCGGCGACAACGCGTGGGCCGTCGATTCCGTAACCGGAAACCCTGTTCCGGCGCTCGCGCAAGCCGCAGAACGCGAAGCGCACCACGTCGCGCGCGCGATCGTCGCCGATCTGCACGGAACCTCGAGCAAGCCGTTTCGCTTCAACAAGCTCGGCCAGATGACGCTCCTTGGGAACTACGACGCCGTCGTCGAGATCGGGCGCCTAACGATTAGCGGGCCGGTCGCATGGTTCGCATGGCACGCGTATTACGCACTCCACGTCGGGTCGTGGCGCACTCGAATTTTACTGGTTATGGGATGGCTTATGGCAGCGTTCTTAGGCCGCGAAACGAGCGAAATTCCGCTTAACGTGACGAAGTAAATCCGGCGCCGATGCGTAAAGGAACATCACCCTTAATCGGCCGCCAGGTATACGGGGAGGCGTAACGATGTGCCGCAATATTCGCCCGCTCTTTAACTTCGAACCTCCCGCGACGGACGTCGAAATTCGCAACGCTTCGTTGCAGTTCGTCCGTAAAATTTGCGGTTTAGCAAGCCGTCTCTAGCGAACGCAGAGGCGTTCGACCGCGCCGTCGAGGAGATCGCTGCGAGCTCGCGAGATTTCATCGCAGCGTTGGAAACATCTGCCGCACCGCGTAACCGGGAGGCGGTTGCCGCCCGCGCCAAGGCCCGCGCTCGCAAAAGTGCTTCACACGTTACCGGCGCACCGGTCTCGGCAGCGACCTAAGCCGGCTCGGGCGCAACTCCGATCGCCCTCAGGCGGCCGCAGTCTCTAGAAGGTGGGCCGTCACGGAACCACGCAAGCGCAAAGCGATGCGACCGGACCACTACACTCAAACCATCCCGAGTTCGCGAAATACGAACGGCCCACGTATTGCGATCGGATAGCTGTGTATCTCGATCGATTCCGTCTTGACGGTAAGCGCGCGTTCGTTACCGGCGGCGGCCGCGGCATCGGCCTCTCGGCCGCCGAAGCGTTCGCCGAGGCCGGCGCCACGGTGATCATCTCCGATCGCGATCCGGCGCTTCTGGACGCCGCATGCACAGCGCTCGCGCAAAAGGGCTACGCCGTCGACACGATCGCGCTCGACGTCACGAAATCCCAAGATGTGCAAGACGTCGCGGAACGGCTCAACGCAACCGGCCCCGTCGATGTCCTGTTCGCGAACGCGGGAATCGCTTGGCCCGACACCGGTGCCGAAGGCATGCCCGACGACGTTTGGCTCAAGATAATCGACGTCAATCTCAACGGCACGTTTTGGTGCTGCCGCTCTTTCGGTTCCCACATGCTTGCTCGCGGCCATGGGAGCATCGTTACGACCGGCTCGATGTCCGGCATCATATCGAATAGACCGCAACGCCAGGCGCACTACAATGCCGCTAAGGCGGCCGTTCATCATCTGACGCGTTCGCTCGCGGGCGAATGGGCGGCTCGCGGCGTGCGCGTCAACAGCATCGCACCCGGCTACATCGATACGCCGATGTCGGGCGCCGGCCTACGGACGCCCGGCTTAGGCGACGTCTGGATCGAAAACACGCCGATGCACCGCACCGGCTCTGCCGACGAGGTGGCCGCCGTCGCACTCTTTCTCGCATCGGAAGCCGCGAGTCTCATCACCGGATCCGTGATCGTAGCGGATGCCGGATACTGCATCTGGTAGCGGCTTAGGCGCGCGCCTCGAGCCCGAGCTCGGTGACGATTACAAACTCGTCACCGCCCGGTCGCGCGACCGTATCGGAGGCGCGCAGCACGCTTTGAATACGCCGTCCGACCGATATAAGAAGCTGGTCGCCGACGCGATGTCCGAGCGTATCATTGACGTTCTTGAACCGGTCCAGATCGAGCAGTATGACCGCAGCGCAGTTACCATCGCGCGTCGTAGCGTTTATGGCATGCGAAAGCCGCTGGTCGAGCAGCACCCGGTTCGCCAGTCCCGTAAGCGGGTCGTGAAGCGCCGAATACCGGAGCTGGTTTTCGGCGCGCTTACGATCGGAAATATCGATGCCCATGCCCGCAATGCACGTTCGCCCCTTGAATTGGACGGCGCTAGCTGTAAAGAAGTACGGAATCGCCGTTCCGTCCTTCGTAACCACGTCCGCATCGAGGCGCGCTTGCCCTTGCACGAAAGCGCGCATGATCTGTTCGGAAACGCGAGGGACGTCGCGACCGTCGAACATTTCGATCGCGAGCAAGTGGGGCAGCTCCTCGCTATCGTATCCGGAGACTTCTTCGAGTCGTCGATTCCATAGCAAAAAACGGCCGCCCGGATCCAACACGAAGAACGCGCCCGGTAGCGCATCGATGACCGCGGTCGGAATCTCGTGTTGCGTATCGAGCGCGACGGCCAGGCGCTCGAGCGACGTTCCGGGTGCTTTGATGGGACTCGGCGCTGACGACGAGAAACTTTTAGAATCGCGCGCCAGATCGGCTGCTCCGCGCAGCTCCGATGAGGCGCGCCGAGCGCGCAGAGTGGCTAACACGGCCTCTGCCGCCGCTTGTAGGAGCGCGATCTGCCGGTCGCCTAGGAAGCGCGGCCGCGTATCGATCACGCAAATCGTTCCCAGCGCGAAGCCAGCCTCGGAAACGATCGGAACGCCGGCATAGAAACGGATCTTCGGTTCGCCGATAACGAGCGGGTGGTCTTTGAAGCGCGAATCCAAATGCGTATCGGCTACGACGAAGACGTCACTCGGCTCCGCTATTGCGTGCGCGCAGAACGAGGCGTCTCGAGACGTCTCGCACACGTTTAAGCCGACGCGCGACTTGAACCATTGACGGTCCGCGTCGACAAAACTGAGCAGCGCGATCGGCACGTCGCAGGCCGTAGCCACGAGCCGCGTTATCGAGTCGAACGCTTCTTCCGGGTCCGTGTCGAGAACGTCGAAGCTGAGAAGCTCGGCAATGCGCCGCGGTTCGTCGCTCGACAAAGACATCATCGCTTCTCTTCAATCGGCATTCACCGCGCGAGCAAGGAGCGGCTCCGGGGCCGCTTTACATGTGTGCCATGCGTCACTCGCGACGCTACCCCGAAGACATCACGACGTTCACGACGATGCAAATCGGCCCTTAGCACGAAGAGCAGCGCATGGCGTTTGAGGATTGTTAGGGGCCCGCCGAGGTGTTCGACGCGAGCCGCGCCTGCCTTGGTTATTGCCGCTGCAGCGCTCGCCGTCGGCAGGAGCGGCACTGGCGCTGGCGCTATGCGTCCTCGCCGGTTGCTCGCAGAGCGAGCCACGCACGAATACGTTTCGCTTCTCGGAACAGGTAGAGCCGCCGGGGCTTAACCCGCTCGTCACCGATAACGCCGATCTGCAGGACCTCGTGCCGATCGTGCACGGCTTTTTGCTCGGCGCGGACGCACGAGGCCGCTTCACGCCCGATCTGGTAACGGTCGTTCCGACCGTCGCGAACGGAGGCATCTCTCGCGACGGCCGGATCGTCCGCTATCGCTTGCGCCGCGGCATACGCTGGCACGACGGCGTAGCGTTCGACGCGCGCGACGTGGTGTTCTCGTTCCAGGCCGCCATGAATCCGCGCAACAACGTGCCGGATCGCTCCGGCTTCGACGATGTCTCAGCGATCGTCGCGCACGGAAGATACGATGTCGAGGTGCGCCTCAAACGCCCGTACTCGCCCGCGATCGCGACCTTCTTCTCGGGGGGCGCCAACGATCCGTACGCGATCTTGCCGGCGCATCTCTTGGCGAAGTTGCCCGATCTCAACAGCGCACCGTATAACGCGGCGCCGGTCGGCCTGGGACCATACAAGCTCACATCATGGGAGCATGGATCGCGCCTGGTCTTCCAAGCCGATCCGTACTTTCGGCGCGGCGCACCGAAGATCGCGAAGATCGTCGTTACCGTCGTTCCCGATACGAATACGGCGGTGACGCTCTGGCAAACGGGCGGCATCGACTTCTTGCCCGTACGTGGCTTCGCCGGCAGCCGGGCGATGCTGCAGGGCGCGCGCAGCGTGGCCGGGGCGCGCCAATACCTCAGCGATCATTACCAGTTCGATTACGCGCTCTTCAACGTCGCGCGGGGTCCGCTGCGCGAACGTATCGTGCGCGAGGCGATCGTGCGCGGCGTCGATCGCGACGCGCTCGAATACAAGGTGCGTGGCGAACTGCACCGCCCCGGCGACGGTGACCGCCTGCCGGGTCAATTCGCCTACGATCCGTCGATTCGCGAAGCGCCGTACGATCCGGCGGGCGCGCTGCGTCTGCTGCAAACGGGCGGGTGGCGAGCGGGCCCGGACGGCTTCCGCCGGCGCCACGGCGTGCCGTTGGAGCTCTCGATCGTCATTTCCACGGGATCGGGCGGCAGCCAGCGGCTCAGCCTGCAACTGCAGGCGCAGCTCGCGAGGCTCGGCATCCGGGCGCAGATCAAAACCTATCAGTACGATCTGCTCTTCGCGCCGGCGCAGCAAGGCGGCATCTTCGCAAGCGGTAAGTTCGACCTAGCCTTGTATGCCTGGCAGCCCGGCGAAGACGCCGATCACTCGTATCTATTTCGCTGCGACACGCGGCCGCCCAACGGCGAGAATTACGGCCGCATCTGCGACCCACTGGTCGACGCCGCAGCCGCGCGCGAGATCGCAGCTTCCGATCCGGCGGTCCAGGCGCGCGCCGACCGCGACATGTTACGCGAACTCGACGCGCAGAGCGACCTGCTGTTTCTTGGCTTCGACCGTGAAGCGCTATTCGTGCGACAAGGCTTGCGCGGCCTCGAACCGTCCGTTCTCGGGCATCACTTCTGGAACATCGAACGTTGGAAGTGGGAACATTCGTAACGTAGTGGCAAATATGGAGACGGCCGATCCCTTCGACCTGCAGCGTTTCGTAAGCGCACAAACGCCCATCTTTGCCACCGTCCTGAAGGAACTGCGTGAGGGCCGTAAGCGAAGTCATTGGATGTGGTTCGTCTTCCCGCAGCTGCGCGGCTTGGGCCGCTCCTCCATAGCGCAATTCTACGGCATCCGTTCCGTGGAAGAGGCCCGCGCATTTCTCGCTCACGTTGTACTCGGACCGAGGCTCGTGCTCTGTACCGAACACGTACTGGCAATCAAGGGACGCACGCTGAGCGACATCTTCGGTTCTCCGGACGACATGAAATTCCGGTCGTCTATCACGCTATTCGCTCTTGCCGTCGCTGAGGCAGAGAGCGTCTTTCGCCAGGCGCTGCAACGCTTTTGCGACGGAAGTCTCGACCCGGAGACCCTCGCGCTTCTCCAGCCGAGATCGCAATAGTCGTTATGACAAGCGAAGCCGACAGCGGCGCGGCGATTCAAGTGAACGCTGCGGAACCGCTGGCGGAGCGGAAAGCGGAGCGCGCGCGACACAAGAAAGCTGCGACACGCTTAGGCTGGAAGCTAGTCGGTCGCGAGACGGTCGAGATCCGTATCGAACGTCAATTCCGGTTCGGCGCTCGCACGGCAATCGTACGGGGACGCGTGCCCGTGCCGCTGCCGACGGAGATGACCGCGGCCGAAGGCGAGCGTTTGCTCGCGCCGATCGTCGATCCGCTCGTCGCCAACTTCGCGCGCGCGCTGGAACGCGCGGCAACGAAAATTCTAAGTGCGCCGGACGATGGCGAGCACCGCCACGTATTCGAACATTCATCATTCTTTAGCGCACTCGAAGAAGCGCGCCGGGGCCTCGTCCGCACATACCAAGAGCTTGAAAACCGGCGGCTCGACGATCGTGTCGAAGCCGATCTCGGACTGCGCTTCTATCTCGCGAGCTTCACCCGGGAGAAGCCGGCGCTCGAATATTTCGCCGGCCCGACGAATTCCGGTAAGACGCACGCGGCGATCGAACTACTGCGAGAGGCCGAGAGCGGCGTTTACCTCGCGCCGCTGCGTTTACTTGCGCTCGAAATACACGAACGGATGATCGATCTGGGCATACCGACGTCGCTCGTTACGGGCGAAGAACGCATCGTAAATCCGGTCGCGCGGCATGTAAGCTCGACGATCGAGATGGCAGATCTCAAGCGTTCGGTGGAACTTGCGGTCGTCGACGAGGCGCAGATGCTGCAGGACGAGCAGCGCGGTTGGGCGTGGACGCTTGCCGTCGCGGGCGTCCGTGCGCAACGCATCGTCCTATGCGGGTCCGAAGACGGCCTGGCCGCCGCGCGCCAACTCGCGCTGCGCCTAGGTATCGAACTCCAGGTGCGGCGTTTCGAACGCAAGAATCCGCTCGAGGTCGTCGACTCGGTCGCGCTCGTGGCGCTGCGACCGGGAGACGCGGTCATTGCGTTCTCGCGCAATGCGGTCGTGGAACTGCAAGGCCAAATCCGGCGCGACGGCCGCTCGACGGCTGCCATTTACGGTTCCCTTTCTCCGGCGGTGCGGCGCCGCGAAGCCGAGCGGTTTCGAACGGGCTCGGCAGACGTGCTCGTCGCCACGGACGCGATTGGTCTCGGCCTCAATCTTCCCATCCGGCGCTTAATCTTCTCGGCGATCGAAAAGTTCGATGGCGACACGATGCGCTTCTTAACGCCGCCGGAGATCCGTCAAATTGCCGGTCGGGCCGGGCGCTACGGCATCCATGAAGAGGGTCAGGTAACGACGCTCGATCCCCGCTCCGTACGCTTTCTGCGTGAGGGCATCGGCCGCTTCGACGCGGCGCCGGCCGGCCTGCCCATCTGGATCGCTCCGACTGACGAGCACTTGCGCCGGCTCTCCGCGATCATCGGAACGACGCTCGTCAGCCGGCTCTTGCAATTTTTTGCGACGCGGATGCGCGCTGCCGAAGATACGGCGCTGCGTATCGCTGACCTCTCGGATACGATCGAAGTCTCGCTCGCCCTAGAACAGTCGGAGCGCTTTCTCGAACTTCCCCTCGCCGCGCGCTGCACGTATAGCCGCGCACCGGTCACGACGCGCGGCAGTAGTCTCGCAACGCTCGCGCGCTGGGGCGAACGGCACGCGACGGATGGTCGCGTGGACGGCTCCGACGTGATGGCAGGGGCCGGCGCTCGCGATCGTCTCTTGCTCTTCGAAGATCGCTCGCGGCTGGCGACACTCTATCTGTGGCTCGCGCAGCGCTTTCCGAACGTCTACGTCGGCGGCCGAGCAGTTACATTGCTACGCGAACGTATCGACGAAGACATCCACACCGCGCTCTTAGAACACGGAACGCGAACCAAGAATCGACCGCCCCCGTTCGTGCGTCGCACCGGTCCGCCGAAATTCAATCCACGCCGCCTAAAGAAGTGAGCTCGGAAACGTCGCGCGACTGGGGTAGAGACGCATTTAGTTGTTGTGCGCGACCCGCCGTAAGAAGCCCGTTACGGCGTCCCAATTTTCCGACGCGCCGCTCGGGTCGCGGTCATCACGCAACGTCGACGAACCATGCACGCCGTGGTTGGGAACGTAATCCACTTTGAGGTGCGAAGCCACGGCGTCGTAGATGTCGCGCGCCCCCCGCTCTTCATCCGCGTCGGCGGCGGAATCGATGAAGACCGGCACCGTCACGCGTCGCGCGGCATCGCGAACGAAGTGTTTGTCATCAAAATACTCATTCGGTGAGAACGCCAAGATCGCCGCAACGTCGTGCGGGTGTTTTGCGGCGAGCTCGAAGACGAGGGCGGCGGAATAGCTGCTTCCCCAAGCGTAAAGCGGAGCCTTGGGGTACTGCTGTTTCGCAAAGACGACGGCCGCTTCTAAATCCGCAAGCACGCTCGTATACGAAGCGGACTTCCCGAGATGCAGGACCGTCTCGTTCGGTGGAGAGTAGAGGGCGCCACCGGAGCGCTGGTCGATCGCCAACACATTGTATCCGAGTGCGGTGAGCCGCGGCGCTATCGGTACATACTCGCTCTTGCTCGAATCCGCTTGATGAAATAAGAGGATCGTCGGCGAGCTCGGCGAGCTTCCGGCGTACGCCGTCCCGTACACAAAGACGTCGTCGCTCGTTGTGAAATGAACGTGCAACGGAGCCGCAGCCTCTTTCGTCGCGCCGAGACCGAGGGCCGCCGCCAGCACGATGGTTCCTAGCACGGAGCGCTCTTCGCCATGCCGCGCCTCATCTCCAGCGCGAGTCCAGCGCGAGCTTTACCGAGTGTTCGAATCGAGCGCAGCTATGTCTCGACATCCGCGCGCTCGAGAATCGTCAACCTCCGAACGATCAGTTCGTCAATCTCGAGGCGTTCGATTCGCGTTCGACGGATGGTAAGCCGTCCGATCGCAACCGCGCCCACGGCAAGAGCGCCGACCGCCATAGCGCCGACGGCCCCGGCTCCAACCGCCGTCGCCACAGCGGAGAAGGAACCAACTGCGAAACGCCATCTCTTTTTCATCCCACACCTCTTTCAGAATCAGCTTTCCCTATCAGGATGGAGCGGACAACATTCGGCGGACTCCACATACATGCTGCTCGCGAGCCGCCAAAATTCGACAAGGAGCGCGACATCCCGACGGACGCCGGCACCAGCACGCCGAAGACCCAAGTATGCAACTCGAACCATACCTGCACTTCGGCGGTTCGTGCGAAGAGGCGCTGACGTTCTACAAAGAAATCTTTGCTGGTGAGGTCGTCGAGCTCATGCGCTTCGGCGACATGGAGAACGAGTTTCCGGCCGGCTACAAAGACAAAGTGATGCACGCTAGCTTCAAGTCGCCGGATCTGAAATTTATGGCCTCGGACCAGCAGCCCGGCGCACCGGCAACTTCCGGCGCGCAGGTCTCGCTTTCGCTCAGTACGCGCGACGTGCCCGAAGGCGAGCGCGTCTTCGCTATGCTTGGCGCAGACGGCAACGTGACCATGCCGATGGAAGACACGTTTTGGGGCGCACGCTTCGGCATGCTGACCGATAAGTACGGAATCCACTGGATGGTCAACGCGGAAAAGTCTTAGCGGCGTCGGCAGACTAAAGCTTCCGATACTGTCCGGTCGCGGTCACGCCGTTGCCAAAGCCGCAGCTGCCCGTTTGCACGACCGCCAGCTGCGAATCGTAGAACGAGATGGCAAGCTCGCAATCGCTCGCCGCTTCCTCGAATTTCGCATGGCTGCCACTAACGACGAGCGGACCCGAGATCGAACCCGTGCTCGGCGCCGAACCGCCGACCCCTTCGAAGGAGAAGCGGAGCGCCCCGCCCTTCCGGCTTCGCACCACGAGCCGCCGTGCCGGCTGGTCACGCGGATACACGTACGTCGACTCCGCCGGACCCTCACCGACGAACGTGCCGGGAGCGGCTTTTGAAGGAGTTCCGAGCGGCGGCAGTACCGTCGTGAAGCGATCCTCGCCGAAGGTGACGGGAACGCCGGCCAGGCCCCACACCGTCGCCGCCAACGGAACGGTCACCGAATCGCCGCCGACCGCGAGCGCGAGCGACGCCGAGGTGACGCTCCGCGCTCTGGCCTGACCGAACACGTTGCCGACGATCCAATTGAGCTTTGAAGCGGCGATCTCGCCCGGATCCAGCACGAGCGGAAACACGACGGGGCCCGGGTGCATGAAGCGCGCCCCAGACGGAGTGCCGTTCGCGACGACCGTTCCGCCCGCGTCGAGCAGCGCTAGGCTCGGTAACGCCGGCAGCGCGCAGGCGGTCGCCCCGGCGTTGCGCGCGACGACGATCGCGCCGTCATGTGACATGCCGGTGAACCGACCGTCGCCCCTCTCCAAGCGTAACGTCAGCGCGCTCGCCGCGCATGGCGGCACGCTCGCGCCGGCCGGAGCCGCGATGAACGCGAGCCATGCGCCGACCGAGACGATCGGCAACGCAGCGGCGAGTGGTTCACGCATAGCGCCGTATCTTTGGTGTAGCGATCAAGGAGTTACGCGTCTTCATTTCTCGGTCCCCGGTCGGTGACGATTTCCACGGAACTCGGCACGACCTCCGTTGTTCTTCAGCAAGAAGGTACTGAGTGCTTCAGCCACGGGCCGCCACTCGGATCGTGTGTAGTTGGCTCGAGGCGCCGTCACCTCGTATTTGCTCGAAGACAACATCCTCCACATTGACAGTCGAAAACCCGGCAGCACGGCAGAGCCTATCCCAGGCAGCTGCCTCGCGGAGATAAAAACCATACTCGGCTCGGGCAAACACCGGAGCGCCCTGCGGTGCCAGGCAGCCCATGAGCATGAACCCTTCTGGGCTTAAAACGCGGCGTACTTCCGCGAGTGCGACGTCTGGATCCACCCAGAAATGGATTACTCCAATCGAAAAGGCACGATCAAACGTATTGTCGTCAAAAGGCATCATCTGCGCCGAACCGAGGGCGAAGCTCGCCCGGTCCGCGGTGACGAGCTCTGCGTTGAACCTGCTTGCTTCTTCAACCATCGTCGGCGAAATATCGATCCCGGTGTATCGGACATCAGCCGCTTGCGCGATTACCCTCGGCACTGTCCGGCCGTCGCCAAACCCAATTTCGAGCACCTGGTTGCCAGCTTGAATCTTAAGCTCTGCCACAGTCTTTTCATTCCCCGCCCTGTTGTTCTCGCTGGTCCAATGAGCGACAGTTAACCCAACGGGGCCTTCGGGCTCGCGAAGCTGCCGGGCGCGCTCTGCGGGTGTAAGAGAATCTATAACGCCCATATTTACTGCCCCTTTGCTGTTCGGCGGTTCTGCGCCGTGGCTGCGAACGCTCTACTACGTGAAAACATAACGCTCTCGGTGACGCTGGTGTGTCCGACACATATACGTTTGCAGAGCGCGATTTCGGAGATCATCACGGCTTGCTTGGGCCACCAGCGCAGGAGTTCCCAATTATTAAGGGAGCGGTATCGCCGATGAAAAGACGCCGTCCGGATCGAAGCGCTGCTTCATTTCTCGGAGCCGATCGGCATTGGCACCATAGGCTTGTGCGATTTGTTCCTGTTGGTCGGGTGCTAACAGATTCGCGTAGCCGCCGGGCAATGCGAACGGCGCGAGGGCCTGCCACACGCCTTCCAACCACTGCCGTTCCGTCGCACCGATATCTTCGGCATTAGGCTCCCAGGCAGCGATTAGCTCCACTAAGAAATGCGGTTGTCGCTGTCCAAAAGCGGTTGCGTCCGGACGCACTCGAGTCGCGGCGCCACGGAAATGGTGCAAGGCGATAGCGGAGTATGGTGAAGTCTTACTGTTGCCGGCTGCAACAAGTACCGAAATCGCCTCGGGCGTCAGAGCGGAGAGCCAGCGCGTACGCAGATTGTAATGACGACCGCTTCCGAGCTGGGCATCGAAGTGCTCGAGCATAGCAGCGTAGCTTGTAGGCTCGATTTCGGCTATTAGGGGTGTCCCGAGATGTTGTAGATCGTCCAAAACTGGCGTCGTTGCCGATTCACCGGTCCAGAGAGGTGCGAAGAAAACGACCGGGGAGCCGCCTGGTCCCGGCACAATGCCGGCTAAAACGCCGAGCTCGTCCGGCGCCGTGGCAGCCAATTGAGCGTAACGGCCTAATACCGTCGCGGCTTCGGAAATTGGATACAGGATCGAGCCCGTGTGTAACTCTCGCACTTCATGCAGGCGGATGCTTAGCGAGACAACGACGCCGAAATTGCCGCCTCCGCCTCGGAGTGCCCAGAACAATTCAGCGTTATTACTCTGGTCCGCGGTAATCCGTCGGCCATCAGCGAGGACGACATCGGCGCTAAGAAGGTTATCTGTCGCAAGACCGTATCGTGGGCTTAGGAGACTGTAACCACCGCCAAGAGTGAAGCCGGCGATGCCAACCGCGCCGCTATTTGCGGTCACGGCGACCAAACCGTATGGAGCCGCGGCTTCAATGACATCGATGCTTCTCGCGCCGCCCGAGACGGCCGCAATGCGTGACTGTGGATCTACCTCGACCGCGCGCATCCTCGTGAGGTCTATAACGAGACCGTCATTGCGTAGAGCACGGCCGAACCAGTCGTGTCCACCACCACGCACAGAAAGGGGAAGCTCGTGCTTGCGCGCGACGCGTACCGCTGCTTGGACATCTTCGGGACTTTCGCACAGCGCGATAAGCGCCGGCTGACTCGCTACCGCGCCGTTCCAAATTGCCCGTGCGTGATCGAAGGAACTGTCACCGGCTAACGCCGCGCTACCGTTAGGCTGCTTACTTCTATTGGATTCGGGCAACACAACGCTACCCTGCATCACCACTCGAAGATCATCTGCCGCCGCGAAGCCGGATTGCGAAACTGGACTCATCATTCGATCATTTTTCCTTTAGAGCGTAACTGCCGGAGAAATCTAGCGTTTCAAAGGCGTTGCGTCGCGGAGTCACTCTTGATCGGTTTGCGCGGCCGACGCGGTCATAAGCCGAACTGCAGGCAATACGATTTGATGCTCCCGACTTTGCGCTAGCCGATGCGCTTGTAATTGAGAAAGCCCGCATCCGATGCGTGGTGCGTGCAACGCCAGAATAGATGTGCCTCGGCTTCGAACGCATCGAAAGAACCAGTCGCGTTCTCGTGTCAATAGCGCGCTTCGGCCCTGAGGCGGCTTTGATAATGTGCTGACGCCGTTGAATGACACGGGTGAACCCTTCTGAAGGCGTTGCTCGGATGCAAACGCCTGCGGAAGCGTACGCCTCGGAGGTGAGCGCGTGGTGACGAACGGGTGACGCGACGCGACACAGCGGGTGAGTCCGGATGGCGCACCGGCATTTCTTACCGGCAAGCCGACCGCGCGTCAGCGCCGAGGCGTACGTCCAAGTGTACCGATCGGCGGTGGCGAACGATCGGGCTTTCTCCTACTTTTGCAAAATGGCCGTCATCAAAGCATGAGCGCAATCGCTGCTTCAACCGGCCGAACCCGGCCGCTGCGCCACGCCGTCGTTGCCGGCGGAAGCGTCGCCGGCTTGCTCGCGACCCGAGTGCTCCTGGATCTTGAGGCGAATCTCGTGGTCGATGCGATGGCGCGTAGCAGCCAGACTCCGCGCTGGCAGCCGGACCTGGGTTTTGCGCCGCCGGCGATCGAACGCATCGTCGCACCCGTGACATACGCCAGCGCGACTTTCAGACGCGGCGCAGAGTCGCGTGAGTGGAAACAGATCCTTGTCACGGGCGCGCCGGCTAGACGCTGCGGCTTCATGTTACCGATCGAAGCCGATCGCTGGTTGGTTTCGCTCGGCGCGCTGTTCGATGCGGCTCCACCCACACTTCAGCGCTCAAGTTTATGGAGCAGGCATGTTTAAAGAAGCTTTTATTCCGGCGAACGGCATCACCTTGCACGTCATCGAGCACGGCGAAGGTCCCGCGGTGCTTCTCTGTCACGGCTTTCCCGAGACATGGCGCAGCTGGCGACGTCAGATCGAAGCGCTCGCTGAAGCCGGCTTTCGAGTCATCGCTCCGGATATGCGCGGCTACGGCGGTTCCTCAACTCCCGAATCAGCCGCCGAGTACACACAGCTTCATATTGTCGGCGACCTGATCGGCCTCTTGGACGCCCTCAATATTGCGCAAGCGACGGTAATGGGACACGATTGGGGTGCCATTGCGGCCTGGAACGCGGCCCTGCTCCGGCCCGACCGGTTTACGCGCGTCGCGGGTCTAAGCGTGCCGTATGTGGCACGCGGTGAGGTGAACTTGCTCGAACAATTTCGCGCCGGGCGCGACGGATTTTACATGCTGCAGTTTCAGAAACCGGCAACTGACGCCGCGCTGGCCTTGGACGTGGCTGGATTTCTTACCGGTTCCTATCATTCGGCATCGGCGGACGCGAAAGGGGATGAGCGCTGGAAGCCTTTCATCGCGGCAGGCGCAACGCGCGAGAGCGGTCCAACCACTGCCCTGCTGCTCCCGAATTGGCTGGATCCGGGCGATTTCACACATGCAGTTGAGAGCTTCGAGCGCACCGGGTTTCACGGTGGATTGAACTGGTACCGCGCGATGCAGCTGACCTTCGAGCTGATGGCGCCATTCAAAGATGCGCGCATCATGCAGCCCGCGCTTTTCATCGTCGGCCGAGAAGATCCGGTCCTCGAGTTTGCCTTACCCTTCGTCGAGATGCTGCCGAGCGTCGTGCCGGGTCTCACGGGCTCCCTTGTGATCGACGGCGCCGGCCACTGGGTCGGCCAAGAGGTGCCCGCAGCCGTCAACGCCGCACTCATTAAATTTCTGGCGCAGCATTCGTGACGAGGCCGATATTTTCGCTTTAAATCAACCGATTCCGCGCTAAAGATCGGCGCGCCGAATTTGGTTGAGTCCGCCGCGTGCATGAATTCGCGAAGCTCCGACACGAATCACGTGGCTGCGTGACAAGCGAGAGATCCTCTCGAAAGCCGCGGCTGAATTCGCTCGGGAGGTGACACGATTCGGCGATCATTTCGGCGGTAGGCGTAAGCTCATACGTGATTTTGACCTCAAGCTTCAGGTCGGCGCAGAGCGCTCCGGATCCACGGATTCTTCGAATCCGTATTCGACTGCAATCGACCCGGCGGCGTTCGCTGCAGCTGCCACGGCGGTGTCCTCCGACCACTGTAAAGCCGGCAACAGCCAGTAACGAGACATGGCATCGAGCTTGTCCCGGTAAGAGTCACGAAGCCCGTTGTAGCGTCTTTGCGAAATGGTTTCAGCACGCACGCCATATCCTGCATCATGCAGTGCCGACCAAATGACGCCGATCGATAACGACGGACGAGCGCCTTCGCTAACAACGTTCATCTCGAAGTAGCCCGTAAACGTGTCGATGAGCCGCTGTCCTGCCGTCAGCGTCCGCAGCGCCTCGGTTTCCGCTTCGCTTTCAACGCAGCTCACGATTAAAGCTGCCGCGTCGACGACGGCGGCAAGTGTGCTTATCCAGGAGTCGCCTTCCCGCGTCGACCGGAAGTACGTTAGAACCGGGTATGCGAGATGGCTCTCGGCAACGGCAGCGATCCAACGTCGCGCGTCACGAAAGAGAGTCGTCAGATCATCGTAGCGGTGTGCACGGTCGATGGTGAGCAGCAGCGAGAGCCCTGTCGGCGTTGCGTCAACCCGCTGAGCCACCGTCGCGATGAAGTATTCCCGCTGCTGAAAGCCTGCGAGAATCGAAAATAAGAACGTCGCAACGACTGCAATGACGGCGAATCCGGTCGCACCCGCAACGACCGCAAGAATCTGCGCGGGGGCCGCGACTGGATGATAATCGCCGAACCCTATCGTTAGAAACGTCGTCCCGGCAAAGTAGAGCGCGTCACCGAACGTAGCGAGCCGAGGCGCGATCTCCGAACGCAACCCGAAGAACATGAGCCCGTAGCCCAAGATCAATGCCACGACCCAACTAACGAGAAACATGACGAGCATGAGCGACGCGTAACCGGCAAGAAACGACGTCGCAAAGTCGGCTGAGAAGTTCGTTTTCAAGCGCGTCACGACATACCAGACCATTCTCGATAAGAGCGGACTGAGGCGTAGCAACCGGGTCGCGGGCCGTGGCAGAACGACGGAACGGAATATATCGGCGAGCACGAGCGCGACTAGCACGAGGCCGCCTGCAAACAGAAGTAGACCAGTCACAACCCGTCGCTATGGCAGAATGCCCGCTACGTCCTTGGATGCAGCCGCTGTTGCGCGACGCCGTCCGCGAAGCTCGCAACTCTCTGTCACCATTTGCCGGTCTGGTGCCGACATGCACGCCGTCATCACTACGCCCGATCAGCCCGGACGCCTCGTTAGCCGTGAAGCGGACGCCCCGGACGCTCGCCCCGGTCACGCTTTGGTTCGCGTGCGCGCGACGTCGATCAATCGTGGCGAAACGCATCTGATTCCGGCCCGGCCTAACGGCTGGGCGCCGGGACAAGACGTCGCCGGCATCGTCGAAAGGGCCGCGCCGGACGGCGGTCCGCCGGCGGGAACGCGCGTCGTCGGACTGGCGGACGGCGGAGCCTGGAGCGAACTCGTCGCGGTCCCGTTGGAGCGCGTCGCCATCTTGCCGGAGAACGTCGATTTCCAGCAAGCCGCCTGTTTACCGGTGGCCGGCCTAACGGCGTTGCGCGCGCTGCGCGCTCTGGGAGAGGTCGCCGGACGCGAACTGCTCGTCACGGGAGCGGCCGGCGGCGTCGGGAACATCGCCGTCCAGATTGCGCGTGGCGGCGGCGCGTTCGTTACCGCGCTCGCGCGACAACCCCTTTCGATCGAAGGCGTGCGCAGCGTAACGGCGCTCGATGACGCGGTACGCTTCGACCGTGTGATCGACGGCGTCGGCGGCGAGGTCCTCAGCGAAGCACTCGGGCATCTTACACCGCATGCGAAAGTCGTGTTCTACAGCGGCGGCGATCCCGTTCCACTCGGGCTCGGCACCGTAAACGGCACGCCAATAACGCTCGAGGCACTGTTCGTCTACCAAGCACCGGGCCGGTTTGACGACGATCTCGCAACGCTCGCGCGCTTGGTCTCGCTACGTCGGGTCACACCGCGCATCGATCGCACGTTCCCGGTCGATCAAATCAACGCCGCGGTATCGGCCCTGCAAGCGGGCGGCATCGTCGGAAAGATCGTTGTAACGCGCTGAGGCGCAGAGCGCTCTCTCGACGCTGGCCTCTTCGTGTTCACAACTCGCTGGGCGCGGGAACCGGCGCGCGCGGCGGCGTGTTTCGGTGGCATGGCCGTATCGCAGTGCATTGAGGCGTTTCGAAGCGAGATATCGGAGGAGCAGCTCACGGACGTGCGCGAGCGTCTCCGGCGGACGCGCTGGCCGGATTCCACGGGGTCCGGCTGGGAGGACGGCACCGACCTCGCGTATCTGCGCGAGCTCGTCGATTATTGGATCGAACGCTTCGACTGGCGGGCTCAAGAAGCGCGGCTCAACGCGTTTCCGCAATTTCGCGTGCAGCTCGACGGCTTCGGGATTCACGTCATCCACGTGCGCGGCAAGGGACCCGCGCCGCTGCCGCTGATTCTCACGCACGGTTGGCCCGGCTCCGTTTTCGAAATGCTGAACATCGTTCCGCGTCTCACCGATCCCGAGCGTTACGGCGGCCGGCCGGAAGACGCGTTCGATCTCGTCGTCCCGTCGCTGCCGGGATACGGCTTCTCCGATCGGCCCCGTAGCCCGGGCATGAATCCGCATACGATCGCGGACCTTTGGGCCGACTTGATGAGCGCGCTCGGCTACGAACGCTTCGGCGCGCAAGGCGGCGACTGGGGGGCGGGCGTCTCGACGCAACTCGCCATCGCGCATCCACAGCGGCTGATCGGCGTGCACCTCAACTACATGATGCGTTCGTTCCTGACTGGACCGTCGTTCGAGCCGGACGGGCTAGATCCGGCCGAACGCGCCTATTTCGCGCACGTCGAACGCTGGACGGCGAGCGAAGGCGGCTACGCGCACATCCAAGGGACGAAGCCGCAAACCGTCGCCTACGCGTTGAATGATTCGCCGGCGGGGCTCGCGGGCTGGATCGTTGAGAAATTTCGCACCTGGAGCGATTGCGAAGGCGACCTCGAGAGCGTCTTCAGCAAGGACGAACTGCTCGCGAACGTTGCGCTCTACTGGTTCACGCAGACGATCGGCTCGTCTATGCGCTTATATCGCGAAAGACAGCTCAAGCCGCCGCAGCCGGCCGAAGGCGGCCGTCCGCTCACGCCCTTCGGATTCGCCGCCTTTCCGAAAGAGCTCGCGACTCCGCCGCGGACGCTCATCGAGCGGGCGTTCGCGCTGCAGCGCTACACGACGATGCCGCGCGGCGGCCACTTCGCCGCACTCGAAGAACCGGAACTCCTCGCCGGCGAAATCGCTGCATTCTTTCGGCCTCTCCGCTAGCTTGAAAACGGCCGTGACCGATGTGCGCCAAACGCTATCGTTGGCGATGGCGCAGCCATCGGTGAAGGTGGCATAATTCGGCGATCGGCCGAGCGGATCGCGTCGCATCTCTTCAACGAGTATGTTAAAACGTTGACGTGAGGAGAGTCGGGATATCCGAGGCAAAGGCGCATTTTGCGGCGCTCAGCGAAACCGTCATGGCCGGTGAGACGATAATCGTGACGAAAAAGGGTTTACCGGTTGCACGAATCGTCCCGATGGAAGGCGAGCGCGAGCGCGAATTTGGGGCAGCGCGGAAGCTGTTCGAAACGGGAGCGATCGTCGTAGGCGATGATTTTGATGCTCCCCTTCCGATAGTCGTGCCTCTATTGAGCTTCGTCAAAATCTGAGCTTCACGTGGGCATGTGCGGGGAGCAACGCGGAGGAGTTCGTAATCATTGATCGACGCGAGCTCCCTAAAGCCGGTTCACAAATGCAATCGCAAATGGCGCTAGCGCGCGTACTTAACGCTGACTCGCATTTTTTCTATAATCCGCAAACAAATGAATTTGTGGTCGCGCCTTCCCCATAGAGACTTCCTGTGAGAGACGTCGCAAAAAGCGCATCCACGTAGTCGCCGGGCACTACCGGTCACGTCCCTCGTGCGCCAAGCCACGCAACGTCTCACCAGGACGGCGAAGAGACTGCACTGCCTTCTGCTCTTGCCGAAAGGCTTTAAATTTCGCAACGATTGTTGCAGGCGCCAGCCATTCTTTTGGGACGACTCGTAACTCCGCGACGGCGGTCCCGTTACGAGTTATGACGATCCGTTCTCCGGCTGCAGCACGATCGATCAACCGCGAGGAGTTGAGTTTTTGCCTCGGCGACGCCGATGGTCGTATCCATAAGTCCAGTCTACTATAAAGGCAGCCGCTTCGGGATGCATTACGAATTTCGAAGACGCCGTGGAATCTCGCCGTCGCCGGTGAGGCCGTCAGGCGCCGGAACCCCGGCTTGCCGGGACGTGTTTGAGGATGAACCGTGACGGGACATTTCCATCCTCTCGTAGCCGAGTGGTTCGCCGAGCGTTACGGCGCGCCGACCGAACCGCAAGTCCAAGGCTGGCCGCTCATCGCAGCCGGACGCGACGTGCTGATCTGCGCACCGACCGGTTCCGGCAAGACCCTGGCCGCCTTCACGACGGCCGTCGACGCGCTGATCCGCCGCGCTGCGGACGGCCCACTACCGGATGAAACGCTCGTCGTCTACGTCTCGCCCCTCAAAGCGCTCACGAACGACGTGCGCAAGAATCTTGAAACGCCGCTCGGCGAGCTGCTCGCCCTCAGCGAGCAGCGCGGCCTGCAGCTCGCGCCCGTGCGAACCGCAACCCGCACCGGCGACACGACGGCTGCCGAACGCGCGCGGATGCTGCGCAAGCCGCCGCACATCCTCGTTACGACGCCCGAGTCACTCTTCATCATGCTGACGGCGGAGAAGTCGCGCGCGCTGTTCGCGCACGTCGAAACCATCATCGTCGACGAGATTCACGCGCTCGCGGCCGACAAGCGCGGCTCGCATTTGGCGCTGACGCTCGCCCGGCTCGACGATCTCGTACGGCGTGGCGGCGGCCGCAAACCGCAGCGCATCGGGCTCTCGGCGACCGTGCGGCCGCTCGAAGACGTCGCGCGCTTTCTCAGTCCGGACGCAGCGATCGTCGATGTCGGGCATCGCCGCGAGATGACGCTCGCCGTGGAGGTACCGGACGACGAGCTGGGCGCGGTCGCGAGCGGCGAACTTTGGGCGCAAACCTACGACCGGCTCGTCGAGCTGATCCGCGCACATACGACGACGCTCGTCTTCGTCGGCACGCGCCGCATGAGCGAACGCGTCGCCTTCGCACTGGCCACCCGCCTCGGCGACGGCAGCGTGCTGCCGCATCACGGCAGCCTTTCGCGCGATATCCGTTTCGAGACCGAACATCGCCTCAAGAGCGGCACGCTGCGCGCCGTCGTCGCGACGGCGTCGCTCGAGCTCGGCATCGATATCGGCGCCGTCGACCTCGTCGTGCAGCTCGGCACGCCGCGTTCGATAGCGATCGCGTTACAACGCGTCGGCCGCTCCGGCCACTGGGTCGGCGCGAAGCCCGAAGGCCGGCTCTTTCCGACGACGCGCGACGAACTGCTCGAATGCGCCGCGCTCGTGCGCGCCATCCGCAGCGGCGCGATGGACGCGCTCAAAATCCCGACCGCGCCGCTTGACATTCTCGCGCAGCAAATCGCCGCCGCGTGCGCCGCCGAAGACTACGAGGCGGACGCACTCTACGCGCTCGTGCGCTCGGCATATCCATATCGCGCTTTGGTGCGCGCGGACTTCGACGCGGTGCTCGCGCTGCTCTCCGAGGGCGTCGCAACATCGCGCGGGCGCAGCGGCACGTTCCTGCATCACGACCGCGTCAACGGACGCTTGCGCGCGCGACGCGGCGCACGCATGGCCGCGATTACATCCGGCGGCGCTATTCCGGAAAGCGCCAATTACAACGTTGTCGCCGAGCCCGAGGGCACGGTGATCGGAACGGTCGACGAGGATTTCGCCGTCGAGAGCATGGCGGGCGATATCTTTCTGCTCGGCACGACCTCGTGGCATATCCGGCGCGTCGAAGCAGGTATCGTCCGCGTCGAGAACGCGCACGGCGCGCCGCCGTCGATCCCGTTCTGGAACGGCGAGGGACCGGGCCGCACGCTCGAACTTTCCTACGAAGTGTCGGCGTTGCGCGCGGCGATCGACGAGCGCGACGACGACTCCGCGCGTGCTCTGCTCGAAGGCGAATGCGGCCTCGACGCTGCAGGCGCGGAACAAGCCGTTGCGTACGTACGGGCCGGGAAAGCGATCCTCGGGACGGTGCCGACCGCAACGAACCTCGTCGCGGAACGCTTCTTCGACGAAGCGGGTGGCATGCAACTCGTCCTGCATACGCCGTTCGGCGCGCGCATCAATCGCGCGTGGGGACTTGCGCTGCGTAAGAAATTCTGCCGGTCGTTCAACCTCGAGCTCCAGGCCGCCGCGACGGATAACGGCATCGTGCTTTCGCTGACGGAGCAGCATGCGTTTCCGCTCGAGGTGGTCTTCGAATTCGTGAAGTCCGCGAGCGCCCGGCAGACGTTGACGCAGGCATTGCTGACCGCGCCGATGTTCGGTGCGCGCTGGCGTTGGAACGCGACGCGGGCGCTCGCGATCCTGCGCATGCGCGGCGGCAATAAGGTCGCGCCGCAGCTGCAGCGCATGCGCGCGGACGATTTGCTCGCGGCGTGTTTTCCCGACGCCGCCGCGTGTGGCGAGAATTTGAGCGGACCGATCCGCATTCCCGATCACGTGCTCGTGCGCGAGACGATCGATAACTGCTTGCACGAAGCGATGGATCTCGACGGACTGCTCGCAGTGCTCGAGCGGATCGAAAGCGGGACGATTCGGACGGTTGCGGTCGATACACCCCAGCCGTCGCCGTTCTCTCACGAAATCTTAAACGCGAATCCGTACGCGTTTCTCGACGACGCGCCGCTCGAAGAGCGTCGGGCCCGCGCGGTGACGCTGCGTCGCACGGTTGGCGGCAGCGGCGGCGAGGTCGGCATCTTGGATCCCGCCGCGATCGCCGAGGTCGCGCAAACGTCGTGGCCACTCGTGCGCGACGCGGACGAACTGCACGACGCGTTGCTGACGCTCGTCGTCGTGCCTCCGGTCGAAGCATGGCGCGCGTGGTTCGAGCAGCTCATTGGCGAGCGGCGCGCGACGACGCTCGCCGTGGGCGGTGGTGCGGAATTCTGGACCTGCGCGGAACGGCTCATGCTCGCGCGTGTCGTGTATCCCGCTTCAACCGAGGCGCCCGAGATCGGGGCGCTTCCGCCGACCGGGCCGCTGCCGAAAGGGCGGGAAGACGCGTTTGCGGAGATCGTGCGCGGGTGGCTCGAGTCGGGCGGTCCGGTGACGATCGCCGAGCTTGCGGGCCGCTTTGCAACCGACGCGGCCACGACCCGGCATGCGTTGCTACGGCTCGAAACGGAAGGCCAAGTTATTCGCGGTTGCTTCCACGGCGGCGACGTCGAAGAGTGGTGCAATCGTCGCGTCCTCGCGCGCATCCATCGGCTCACGCTCGGTGCGTTGCGGCGCGAGATCGAGCCCGTGAGCACGGCGGATTACGTGCGCTTCCTCTTCCGCTGGCAGCACGTTGCACGGGCAGCGCGTTTGCACGGTATCGATGGAACGTTGCACGTCATTCGGCAGCTCGAGGGTTATGAGATTCCGGCGGCGGCGTGGGAGGCTACGGTGCTACCTTCGCGCGTCGCCGGGTATCGGCGCGAATATCTCGATCAGCTCTGCTATTCGGGCGACGTGATGTGGGGACGTCTTTCGGCGCACCCCGCGCTCCGAGAACCGGAGGGCGCCGGGCGGCGCCGCGTGCGCCCGACGAAACTTGCGCCGCTCGCGTTATTCGCGCGGGCCGAAGCCGGATCGCTGATCGTGCGACGCGATTTCACTCGCGCTGCGTTATCGCACGCGGCGTGCGACGTGTACGACGAGGTTAGCTTGCGAGGCGCCCCGTTCTTCGCGGACATCGTGCGCGCGACGAAACGGCTGCCCGCGGAAGTGGAAGAGGCGTTGTGGCAGCTGGTCGCCGCGGGACTCGTGACCGCCGACGGCTTCGACGCGTTGCGGTCGCTCGCCGATCGAAGGCGCCGGCTCGGCGAAAAAGGGCATCGCGCCAGTCCGCGCGGCTCGAGCGGTCGCTGGACGTTGTTGCAGTCGGAGACGGAAAACCTCGACGTCGATGCATTCGCGCGCCGCTTACTCGCGCGCTGGGGCGTCGTGTTTCGCGATGTCATAGCGCGAGAAACACTCGCACCGAAGTGGCGCGAATTACTCGCCGCGCTACGCCGGATGGAAGCGCGCGGCGAGATCCGGGGTGGCCGCTTCATCGACGGATATGCCGGCGAGCAATTCGCACTTCCGGAGGCAATCGATGCGCTTCGGGCCGCGCGACGTAACGGCGACACGGGCGAAGTCACGGACGTAGCATCGTACGACCCGTTATATCTTACGGCAACGCTTCTCCCCGGCGCACCACCACGAGGAATCTCCGCCGTTTCATAGGCGCTTCGGGGTAGACCTTGACTCCGCGCTCGACGGTGGATCGCCTTGCGCGTCCCGCCGCACACGCTACTCTATTGGCGCGAGATCTGCCTCGTCATACGCCGTAACGTTCGGTTCGGATGATCGACACCGGGATACCCGCAGCAACGGCGCCATCAGCTGCGGCATTCACGAATTGATTCGAACCGCAGACGAAAACGTATCCGGCGCGCTTGGTAAGCGCTCCAAAACTTCGGCAATCAGCGTGCCGTCGACTCGCCGGCCGTAATCAGCGGGTCGCCTGGGTTCGTCGCGCGTCAACGCGAGGATAAGCGTGAAGCCGTCACCGTGCGCGTCAAGCTCGAGCAGTTCGTCGCGATAGAGAACGTCATCCCAACTTCGCGCAGAGTAGAGGAGGATTGCCGGTACGCTCACGCCCGCGGCCCGGCGATGGCGGAGCATGGACATCAACGGAACGATGCCGGAGCCACCGGCCGCCAAGAGCAGCGGGCCGGTAAGCGTTTCCGGCCACACGAAATAACCGCCTAACGGCCCGCGAAGTTCGATCTGGTCACCGACTCTCACAACGTCGTGGAGAAACAGTGAGACTTCACCGTCATCTAAACGCTCGATCGACAGTTCGATCGTCGCCGGATCGATTGGAGCAGATGCGATCGAATAACTGCGGATCGCGCGGTATCCGTCCGGGGCGGTCAGCCGAACATCGACATGTTGACCAGCTCGGAAGTCGAACGGACTCGACAAGGCCAACACAAAGCTCTTGATCCGCGGCGTCCCGGGCTCTATCTTCGTCACCAAAGCCGTCTGCCATCGAACGGCCGCCGGTACGTTCGGCGGTGCTTCAGTCACCGGTGAAGCGCTGCTCGCGCCACGGATCACCGTACATGTTATAGCCACGAAGCTCCCAGAAGCCGGCTTCGTCACGCGACGTAAATTGTAAGGCGTTTAGCCATTTGGCGGACTTCCAAAAGTACAGGTGCGGCACAAGCAATCGTGCCGGTCCACCGTGATCGGCTACGAGCGGCCGCCCGTCGTACTTCAGGGCCACCATCGCCTTTCCGGCGACGAGATCCGCCAGCGGCAGATTGGTCGAATACCCGCCGGCCGAGTGCGCCAAAACGAAACCTGTCGGGGGTTCGATATTTGCGTCGGTCAGGATGTCGTCGATGAGAACGCCTTCCCATTGTGTGTCGAGCTTGGTCCAGGTCGTTACGCAATGAATGTCGCGCGTTACTTTCGTTTGCGGCAGCGAGTTGAACGCGGCCCAAGTCCAAGTCTTTACCGGTTTCGGGCCGACCTTGAGCGTGAAGGTCCATTCGTCTTCAGCGATCCTCTGCGTAGGACCGGCCGAAAGTACCGGAAAGTCAGCGACGAGATGTTGCCCGGGTGGAATGCGTTTTGCGATCTCCGGCGGCTGCCGGCGACTTGTGAAACCGCGTGTCGCCATGGTTACGGCCGCGCGATCGCAGCGAAATCTGATAAGCTGCGCAGCAAGCTCCGCACGAGGCAAAGCCGCGGACTAAGTCTCCAAGAAAAGATCATGATTGCCGTCCTTCGCTCGCGTTCTCTGATAGGCGCTAATGCGTTAAGCAATTCGCCCACTTTGAGTCTCAAGCATGCACCTACGACGTCCTGAAAGCGACACGCGACGATCTCGCCGCGTCAGCGAAGCGGAGCGAAGTCGCCGGACGCTTCGTAAGCGGATGCTCGATCGGAATATCGATCCCTTGAATGAATCGCATGGTTCGAGTTTCGTGGTTCGCGTTGCGAGAATGACCGCGTCCGATCGGATGCCTTCACGATCCTACGGTTTCACCAGAGGATTTTTGTTGGCGAATGCTCCGCTTGGATTCGGTTTCACCCACACGATCAGATCCCAAATGGTGGGGAAATCGAAAATCTTTACAACGTCGGCTGCCGCGGCCACACGGTGCATCTTTACGAGGATAGCGGCGTCGGGATGTTTCGGGTCACCGCCGGCTTCAACGTACTTGGTTACGGGATCGACGTACTTGTCGTAGCCGAAGGCTCCCGTTTTGGCATCCTTCGTAACGTAGTGGATGTGCTCGTCGAATTCGGTCCAGCGCCCCGGCTGTATTCCCCACAGGTCCGGCCGCTTGGCGCCGGTTTTAAGCACCGAATAGTCGGCGCCTAAAAGCTTGCCGCCCTTATCGTACCAGAGCTGGCTCGGGTGATGCGCGCCGCTCGAAGCCCAGTGCAGGTTCGTATAACTGATCGCGCCCGTCTCGTCCGGATTCGTATACCGGAAATACCCGGCGGCTTCCGCTGCGGCGGACGTCTTGAATCGCTGGTAGAGATCGGCTCGCATGGCGGCGACGAAGGCTGCTTCCGACGCGGTCGGCGGAACGGTCCCTTTAATCGTCGGGTTCTCATCGGCCACGGCCGGTGAAAAGCCGACCGCCACGGCCAGCGCAAATAAGACAAAGCATCGGATCATCATGAACGTTCCCACCGAAAACGAGCGCAGTTGTGAGGCGTCGGAGGCCCTACTTCGAACGCCGTACCGCCGCTTCGACACTCGGTGTTCGAAATCGTTGCTGACGGCGCTCGCTTTTGGAACGCCTGCGGATAACGCTGTCGGAAACGCTCCATCTCCGCAGCGCTACCTGGACGATGTCGCAGCTACGGTTACATCGGCCAGACTGAAGATACGGGCGCGTTTCAAATTCTTACACGCAGCGCGCAAGACGAAGTTCGGGGACAGCGGCACACTTAACGCCTAGTGCTTCAACAGAAAATCGCACGAGCTAACCCGCTGCGCTATCGCAGAATAAACGTGCATGGCAACGACTCGATCTCGTTGAGGGCGCGGGAAATAGTCTTTTGTATCAATCCTTAGAGCTGGCCGGCGATGGTTCACCGCGCTTCTCTCGCGCCTCCCCCAAGCTCCTCAATCTCCTCCCGCTGCTTCTCGGACATCTCCATCTCGAGCGTGCCTAATGCGTCCGAAAGAATCTGCTCGATCTCGCCGATCGCGACCGATCCGCCGCCTAGCGGCGGAAGAGCAGCATCACCACTACACTAGTTACGCGACGATGCCGAGAGATTCGGCGACCGCGGCGCGAATCGCCTCAAGGATTTCGGGCGTCACCACGCCGCGCAGCTTCCCGAGGCGTCGCTTCGAGACGACGGTGACCTGATGCGCGACGGCGTAAGAAACCGCATCCAAACCGTTTGCCGTGTCGGGATCTATGCGTACCGAGAGGGACGGGATCGCGAAGTCGAGGTGTCTCGTACACGCGACGACGACCACATTCGGAAAGTCGGGCGGAAATAGGCCACTGTCTTCAACAACGATGGCCGGCCGGGCTGCCTTATTCGGTTCCTTCGGCAAGACGTCGGCACGCCAGTCGCAATCGAAAACCTTCCCGGCGGCGGTCACGTTCGTGGAACGTACTCGTCCGGAAGGTCGCTGTCGATGGCTTCGGCACCGACAGCCGCAATATCGTCGTAGAAATCGCGCACGTTCGGGTCGCTGCGATAGCGAGCCGCGACCACCGCGCTCTCGGCTCGAATTTGAGCCCGACGTAGCTCGGCGGCGCCCTGCTCAGCAAGTTCCCGTATCATTTGCCCAATGCTCCGGCGCTGCGCCAGAGCTTCAGTCGAGAGAATTTCGTAGGTGCGGTCACTAAGCCGGACCGAGATGGGCGGATGTGGCATACTACAGACTTTACTACAAGCTCGACTACAGTGCAACGACGCGCCGGCGCGGCGTACGCTCGGCAAGCCACTTGCTTCCGCGGCTCGGGCCTCTCTGCCGACCGGCCATTTCTGCCGCTCCTCAGCGCGCCAACCAGACGCTAGCATACGCTCATCAACGCGCTAAGCGGTCGATGACGTTGCGAGTAATGCGCTCGACCGTGTCATGGCCGGCGCCGAGCAGTCGCGGCCAGTCGACCGTTCCCGCGTTGAAGATGAGGCCGCGGCCGAGCGGTAGCAGTGTCATCGCCGCAGCTCGACCGAACACCTCGCCATTATCGTCCGTCGTCCATCCGGTGAGTGGCGCTTCCGCGAGCAACGCTGCGGCGCCGCCGGGCGCCCGGCCATCGCATTCGTAGCCGGCGAGTCGCTCCGCGGCGCCGAAGCGATCTCCGCGCCCTAAGCCCGTCCCGGCGAAGGCCCAGTGAGCGCCGGAAACGACCGTGTATCCGGTGGCCGGCCGCTCGCCGCGCCAGCGGCCGGCCCCGAAGCGGTAACTCGTTCCGGTGAACTGCTCTTCGGGCGCGTCGTCGCTCCATTTACCGTCGCGCACGATCGCGCGCCGCCCTGCGTCGTAGCAGACGCGAAAATACGCGGTGTTGCCGGAAAAGAAGGCCACGTTACCGCCCCCAGCCGCATGCCGCTCGAGCGCCGCGCGCATTTCTCGCGTCCAATACTCCTGGTGACCGAACGCGAGCAGCAGACGCCGGCCATGAAGCGCATCGCCCCGGTGAAGGTCGAGATCCGTCACGACGTCGACGGCGTAGCCGGCGCGCTCCAGCCACGCGAGCGCCCTCGCATCCCAGTGCGCGAATGTTTGACGCGGCGTCGACGGATCGTATGCGTCGCGGTGAACTTCATCCCAGAGGTGACCGCCCGTACCACCGCCGGGCCGGTGCAACGTAACGGCCCGCGGCCCCGTGTACAGGCACTCGCCTTGCGGGCTGCCGGCGCTCCCGTCGACGTTCGCCGTATTGTACGCGTGATAGGTGAACAGAGGCAGATTCATTGCGATCGGCGCGATGCGAGTCGTTCGAATTACGAATAGCGCCGCTCCCGAGCGCGCGTCGAGCGTCGCGCCGTCGTGCGGTTCGGATGCTGTCTCGAACACCGCCACGTATGCGCCGCCGCGCCACTGCGCCGGGATCGGAAACTCGTATGCCGGCCAAGCCCACGGCGTATCGCAGACGGCGCCCGGGCAATCGATTCCGGAATGCCACTCCCGTCTCGCAACGTCGACGGCCTCGTCGCGAGCGCCGGCTCGGAAGAAGCGAACGCGAAAGTGCGGAGCGTCGGTTGCAACGTGGAGGACGAGCGTGCCGCCGGCGCTCACCGTAACATCGCGGGGATAGGCCCGGATCACGCCAGCGGATCGATGAGGCGCAGCGTCTGTTGTTGAACGCCGAACGCTGCCGGACGCCGCTCGCGCAAGATCCACGGCAGACCGCGCACGGCGTCGTTTAGCGCCGCGCGCGCGAGCGGGTCGCCGCAAGCAGCGAGTGCGCCGCTCGCCGTCGTCTTGAGCGCTTGCCACGCGGATTGGCGGAGCCATGCGGTCCATAAGCGATTGCGGAAGACCAGGCGACGCCGTTCGCGATCGTCCCGCTCTTCGGCTGCGGGATGATGGTGCAAGACGAGCGCATCGCAATAGATGAGCTCCCAGCCCGCGTCGAGGAGATCGACGGCGAGCAACGACTCTTCGGCACCGATGTGGTAGCGCTTGTGATAGCCGCCGGCAGCAAGGAACGCACGCCGCCGCGCGACCACGGCGCCTGCCATAAAGCCCGCGATCGACGTTCCAGCGCACGCGCTACGCTTATGAAGCTCGCTCTGCTGCATGCGCCGGCAAGCGTCGTCTAAGCGGTTGGAAGAGCCGACGAGAACGCGCGCGTTGAGCACCGCCACGTCCGCGTGCGCGTCGAGTAGGCGGGTCGCGTGCTGCAACGCGCCGGCTTCCCACCAGCAGTCGTCGTCAGAGAATGCGACGTACGGGGTGGTGGCGACATGTGCCCCGATCGTACGCGCGGCTGCGCCACGATTGCGCTTCAGACGAACGACTCGAACCGACGGAAATGCACGCTTAACGAGCCTTCCGGTATCATCGCGGGAACCGTTGTCGACGACGATGACCCGTGGCTGCTCGGGAAGAGCGACGAGCCGTTCGAGGGTGCGGAGCAGCAAGCGCGCGCGATTGTGCGTGGCGATTACGACGCTGACCTTCTTGTTCATGCGCGAACGAGAACGTCGGCGCGATACGTTGCGGCGCGTTCGCTGCGACGTGGCAGCAGTGCTTCGTTCGCGATAAACGTATCGTGAACGGTTTCGGCAGTCGTCGCGTGGCCGTCGACGAGCGGTGTCCAATGCACGAGCAGCACTTCTCCGCCCGGCACGAGGGACGATGCGACATCGGCCGCGATACGCTGCAAAACGAGCCGATCGAAATAGAAGCGGAAATTCCACGGATCGATCACGCGGCGATATTGCTCTCGAAAATACTCCGGGCGGATCGTTCGCCCCGTCGTTTTTCCCACCCGGTCACTTTCCGCGCCGCCAATGCCTCCCTTCCCATCCGAGCTGCCGAGCGAACGGCCTCGCTCTTCCCACGACGCAGCATCGTTCTCTTCGGACTCAGGTGAGCGTTGGAAAGCCTCTTACGCGCTCGGTGCCTTGCCTCGAGGCGGCTGCGCTATTGGAGCGAACAAACGCCGGCTACCTCGGCGGCGCGGCGCAACTCCGGCAGGCGAGCTCGCTGCGTCCGGCGACGAGGGTCGAGCGGTCGCGACAGCGCGGACAGCGTAGCGGTGCAAAGCAAGCCGCCGGCAGGAGCCAGGTAAGCGCAAGCGGATAGCGCCGCTCTCCCCGGCGCACGCTCACGCCGAATGAAAGCGCCGGCACGAAGACCGCCTGCAACCGGTGTGGCACGATCTCGCGCGACGCGCGGAACTTCGCCTTAATCTCGCTCGTACGGCGTTGCCGTTCGCGTTCCGTTGCCTCCGCCTGCGCGGCAAGTATAGCCGCTCGTTCGGCCGGCGCGCGCGAGCGTCGCTGCGCGATCGATGCGAGCATGCCGTCGTAGTAGGCCGCCGCCCGCGCGAGCTCGGCCGCGAGTCCGCCCTGTGCTTGACGCTCGAAGACGCTCGCGCGCGCGATCGAACGCTCTTCGAGCGCGTGGTGCGCAGACAGCGTCGCAGCGCCGACTTCGGGCCGCACCGCTCTGGCTGCGAGGTCGGCGTCTGCGAGCAAGGGCTGCGCGGCGACCGCGCGCACGATATCGTCTGCGACCGGGAGCGCCGCGCAACCGTCGACCCAGACCTCTTCGCATTCGCCGAACGACTCGTCCAGCGTGTACGTGACGAGTGCGCCCACCCGCAGCAGCGGGTGGTAGATCGGAAACGGATCGTCCGGCGCGTCGATTCTGCCGTGGTCGATACCGATGCAAGCGCGCGCATGCGCCAGCAACGCGTTACGCGCAGGCGCGTTCGAGCGCGGCCAGGGCAAGTATCCGCGTCCGACGTCGCCGCGTTCGATGACGAGCGCGGTAGCGCTCTCCAGGGCCGGATGGCCGGTAGAAAGGAGCACGGCTTCAGCGTCGCGCGCGACGTCGGGGTCGCTCGTGACGGCTAGCGCCTCGGGCAAGCGCAGGACTCGCTGCAGAGCCGGGGGCAGCACGACGTCGGCCGTCTCCGCGTCGTGCTCGCAGAGCCCGCCCTCCGACTCGACGAACTCGAGCCAGAAGCGCAGCGCCGGGTCGCGAATCAACCGTCGCAATCCGCGGCGACGAGACGGTCGGTCGTCGCGCGACTTTCGGCGTAGGCACCGCGTGCTCGGGCGAGCTCGTCTCCCAGCGATTCGACGCGGCGCGCGAAATCGGTATCGTCGCTGCTCTCGAGGTGACTCTCGAAAATAAAGCGTTCGAAATCGAAGTCGTCGTCGATCCGCCCGAGAATCATGTCGAGCTCGCCGACGACAAGTTCGAACAAATTGATCTTGCTCTCGAGCACTGCGAGGATGCGTTCTTCGATCGTGCCGGCGCCGACGAGGTTGGTGAGGACGACATCGTGTTGCTGGCCGATGCGATGAATGCGTCCCAGGCGCTGCTCCAACTGCATCGGATTCCAGGGAAGATCGTAATTAATCATCACGTGGCAAAATTGCAGATTACGGCCTTCGCCCGCGGCCTCCGTGGTGAGCAGCAGCGGCACGTCTTCCTCGAACGCGCGGATGGCCGCGAGCTTTTCCGTACGGCTCAAACCGCCATGGTACACGGCCGCCGGGACGCGGCCGGCGGCGAGCCGCGCGAGCAACTCCAGCGTAGCTCGAAAACCGGTGAATACGATGACTTTTTCGTGTTGCCGCCGATGCCGCTCGACGAGTTCGAACATGACCTCCGCTTTGCGGCTCGTACCTAGCGCCGCGCTGCGTCGCGCGAGATCGGACCAGCCGCGCCGCTCGACGCTCGCGCCGAGCGAGGCCGGACTCGATCCCGCGCTGCGCAAAACCGTCCGTAGCGCAAAGAGCTCCGTCCCCGAGGCGCTCCGCGCCGCCTCGCGCACGCGCTCACTCGCGACTTCGTAGAGCGCCGCTTCCTCCGGCGCCGGCTTGACCGAGAGCGTCTGCGCCAAGCGCTTGGGCAACATAAGGGCGACCTCGCTGCGCCGATGCCGAACCATAGTCTCGCGCATGCGCCTTTGCAGCCCGGCTACATCGCTCGCGAGTTCACCCGGCGCGGGTGCGGCGTAGCGACGGCGAAACTCTTTGTGGCCGCCCAGTAATCCGGGACGCACGAGATTGACAAGGTGGTACAGATCGTCGAGCCGGTTCTCTACCGGCGTTGCCGTGAGCAGCAGTAAACGACGCGTCATCAGCGCCGTAACGAGCTTTGACGAAGCGCTCTGCGGTTTGCGCAGCCGATGCGCCTCGTCTGCGATGACGAGATCCCATTCGATTTTGGCGATTGCCTCGCTCCAGCTTGCGCGGCGTGCGGTCGCAAGCGAGGCGATGACGACCGGCGCGTCCCAAGGGCGTAGCGCACGCTCCCAGGCGTCGCCGCCCATGACGATCGAGGGCAGCGCAAACTTACGGTCGAGCTCTTCGGCCCATTGCTCGACGAGCCCGGCTGGGACAAGCACGAGCGTACGCCGCACGAGCCGGCGATAGAAGAGTTCGCTCAAAACAATGCAAGCCTCGATCGTCTTTCCCAGGCCGACCTCGTCGGCGAGAATCGCTCGTCCTCGCAAAGGGCCCAGAGCTCGCCGTGCCGCCGCGAGCTGGTGCGGAAAAGGCTCGAACCGCAACCGCGAAAGGGAAACGAACTCTTCGAACCCCGGCTTCATCCATACCGAGACTGCCGCTTCGACGAGACGGTTCGCCTGCTCGGAGACGATCTCGCCTGCCTCCAGCCGCGCAATGAACGGCGCGTAGCGTCCAAGCGGCGCCGCGCCAAGTGCGGGCGGCGCGTTGCTCGGTACGCTAGTTGACGACATAGTGCCCGCCGATTACGACGGTTCTGGGCGTCGCCCTTGTGCAGAATCTGTGAAGTGGGAGAATCGAAGGGAGCGTAGCTGAATCGGGAGTTCTACGTGGAGCGCGGCGTCGATCGCCAGCGCATACTCCAACGACTAGCCTTGGTTGCTCGACTTTACCAGTTTCGGGAATTCTGCCCGTAACGCGCGTACCTTCGGGGCGTCAATCGCGATGATGTACGGGTAGTACGGATTGCGCTCCGCAAAGCGCTGATGGTAGTCCTCGGCGCGATAAAAAGACTTTAAGGGGACGACTTCCGTAACGATCGAGGCCGGAAATGCTTTCGCTTGCGAGAGCGACGAGATAGCAGCGAGAGCGGCCCGATGCTGCGCTTCGTTTTCGTAAAAGATCGTCGACCGGTATTGCGAGCCTTCATCGGGCCCCTGCCGGTCGCGCTCGGTCGGATCGTGCGCAACCCGAAAATACACGTTAAGCAATGTGGCGTAAGAGATGCGCGCAGGATCGAATGTGATGCTGACGGCTTCCGCGTGGCCCGTCGTTCCGGTACTCACGCTTTCATAATTCGCGGTCGAGGCACTTCCGCCGGAGTACCCGGCGACGACCGCCGAAACGCCCTGGAGGTTCTCAAAGACATCCTCCATGCCCCAAAAGCAGCCGCCCGCGAGCACCGCGACTTGCGAGCGCGGCGCTTGTGGCCGATCGGCCGCGCGTGCCGAGGCGCCGATCATGACTAGAGCCGCTGCCAATGTTGCGGCGCTTAACAACCTGGTTGCGCGAACGAAATTAGAGATCATATCCGCAGTGCCCATTCCTTAGGTGATTCTTGCCGGGTCGCATCACGTCGTCGGGGTTAATTGCCGCCGCCTGGTTTTGGCTACTTGCGCAGCCCTGGGCGACGACGGCCAAACGCTTTGGTTAGAACGTTTTGCAGCGCTCGGTGGATGTCTCGCCGTAAACTTATAGTACGCGGAATCCGGCGCGATCGCGGTAAGGTTCCTTACCATGAGGTGCGCCGCCTTGGCGCTTAACATGACGAATCGATTAGAAACGGTCATCAAACGACCAGTCGTTCATTCCTTAGTCTGCCGTACCATGTCAAACGGGCTGCCACCGCGAAAGCAAGCGCATGGCAATCGAACTGCGACTGCCGGGGCGCACACTTTCCGAGGACATGCTGCTTGCGCTCTCGCGGGAAAATCCCGGCTATCGCTTCGAACGGTCCGCCGTAGGGAAACTTGTCGTGAGCCCTACGGGCCTCTTCACTTCAGGCGGTGAGGGCGAACTCTTCACTCAGGTATCACTTTGGGTTATCTCCTCGGGAATCGGGCGTGCCTTCCCTCCCAGTGCCGGATTCACTCTTCCAGACTCCTCGATCGTGTCGCCGGACACGACGTATGTCACGAACGAGCGTCTCGAGTCGATGACGGACGAGGATTGCGAGCCCGCCTATGCTCGGCTCGTTCCGAACGTCGTCTTCGAATTAGTCTCGCCTTCCGACGACGTGCGAGAAGTCGAGAAAAAGATGTACGCCTACATTGCGAACGGCGTAAATGTTGCGGTGATGATCGATCCCGATACGGCAACCGTGACCATCTGGCGCCCGCGCTGCGAGCGCGCGGTTCTCACAACCCCGTCCGTTGAAGTCGGGCCGGAAATGCCGGGGTTCAAGCTCGATGTTGCGGCGGTGATGCGGGCGGCGAAGCGCCGCCCCAAGGATCCGGCTTAAGCTTCCGCGTCGCCGGCTCGAGGCGTTCAATCTGCTGCAGATAATTCGACTCCGTTAAGACTCGTTCGAGACGTTGTCCTTGGAACGGTAACACCGACTTTCTCAGCTCCAAATAGCCCGACGGCGATCGAGTGCGCTTTTCCCTTTTTGTCGGTTGACACTTTCGAAAGCGTATGCTTACATATGCGAGTCGCAAGACACGGTAGGAGCACATGCAAAGCGTTCTCAAGGCCCTCGCCGAGCCGCGGCGGGTCGCTATTCTCACCTTACTGCAAGGTGGCGAGATGCGCGCCGGCGACATCGCGAAGCAATTCGACACAACCCGCCCGGCAATCTCGGAGCATCTGCGCGTCCTCACCGACGCCGGTTTGCTGGTGTTGCGTCGCGAAGGCACGCGCCGGATCTACGCCGTGCGAACCGAAGGGTTCGCGGAACTCCGGCATTTTCTTAACGGGTTTTGGGACGATCGTCTCGCGCGTCTTAAGGCCGCGGCGGAACGCGAGGCGCGCAAGACGGCGCGGCGTTCACGATGATCGTCAAGGACATCTACATCGATGCTCCGGCGCCTCTGGTGTACGCGTTCCTGACCGAGCCTGCGAAGATTGCGCAGTGGATCGGAACGGAGGCCGACGTGAATCCGCGCCCGGGCGGTCTCTTTCGCATCGTCGCGGCACCCACCGACATCATCCGCGGGACGTATCTCGAAGCGGTCCCCAATTCCAAGGTGACGTTCACGTGGGGGTTCGAAGGCGAAGGGCACACGCTCCCGGCCGGTTCGACGGTCGTAGAAATCACGCTTCATCCGGAAGGCGCGGGAACTCGCCTCAACCTCGTTCATCGCGAGCTACCTGCCGGCTGGCGCGCCGATCACGTCGCGGGCTGGGAGTACTGTCTGGCGCGCATCAAGCTCGTCGCGGAAGGCGGCCGGACATCTCCGTTCGTCCCATCGTGCAGCGTGGGTGCGGAGACTGGTTCATGATCCACTTATTTAGCCGACTGGAGTTGACATAGCCATGCTTACATCACCTGAGAACGACCTCAGCGCTCACCGCGTCGTGAGCGGCGACGAATGGCTCGCCGCGCGCAAAGTGCTGCTCGCGAAGGAAAAAGAATCGACGCGCCTGCGCGACGAGCTCGCCCAGGCGCGCCGCGACCTGCCGTGGGAGCGCGTAGAAAAAGAATATCTGTTCCACGGCGCGCACGGCCCGCAAACCTTGGCGCAGATATTCGGCGACGCAAGACAGCTCATCGTGTATCACTTCATGTTCGATCCGCAGTGGAACGAGGGGTGCAAGAGCTGCTCGTTTTGGGCCGACACCTTCGACGGCATCCCCGTGCATCTCAAAGCGCGCGACATTGCGTTCGCCGCGATCTCGCGGGCGCCGTACGACCGGCTGGAGCCCTATCGCAGGCGCATGGGCTGGAGCTTCACCTGGCTGTCGTCGTTTGAGAACGACTTCAACCGCGACTTCGGCGTGACGTTCTCGCAGCCGAGGTCGACGCCGAAAGGACGAATTATAACTATACCGTTCAGGGCCACCTGCAGTGCGAGGCTCCCGGCGTTAGCGTCTTCTACAAGCCGCGCGACGGTGCCGTGTTCCACACATACTCCACGTATGGGCGCGGCATCGACATCTTCAACGCCGCGTATAATTACATCGACCTCGCCCCGAAGGGGCGTGACGAAGGCGACGCGTCGCAGTCGTGGGTGCGCCGTCACGACGAATACGGCGCCTGAACTCCGATGGCCGAGATGCCCGGTATGGCCGGCCCTGCGACGCTATTCGCGATGTGGACGGCCATGATGACCGCGATGATGCTGCCCGGCGCTCTGCCGCAGATTGCGCGCCGAGGTGTCCTTTTCGGCATCGGCTATTTGCTTGTGTAGACGCGGCGATCTCGCATCGCCGGCGGAAGATCGGCGTGGGTTTCGATCGTTGCGTCCGATCCGAGAATGCTGTTGGAATCGATCGCGACACAACTCGAAGTCGCGTATAGCGTCCCCTTAGGTTCCAGGCTATGTTCGCCTATTGCCACCCTCGCGAGTAAGCTCGGCGGCCTCGTCGCGGTCGGCTATGCGAAACGCGCGGCCTGCGTTCTCAGCGGTAAACGGTTAGCCCGCACCTTCCGGCTCAGCATGGGTAGCGCGGCCCCGTACGCACGCCGACTGCTTTCGTCGCGTTCAACAGCGCGACGAGGGCGGGTCCACGACGGCGCCGTACGAGTTTCCGGTGCTGCTCTTACACGCGAGTCAGCTTGCCGAAAACTTCTATCTTTGGGGCGAAGCTTCGAATGCAGGTGACGCGCAGGGCGCGCCGCGTTCTGCCTTCGCCACGTTAAGCGAACTCGAATCGGCCGTTGCGCGCGCGACGCGCGAGACGGGCGGGGCGCTAGCCGCCGAGACGGAAACGGTGGTCTGGCTTCCGACATCGCACGACCGCCCCATCGCTTCTTCTGCCTTGCTCGGAGGCGCGGAAGAACGCCCGGGTACGGCGCTCTTAGCGCCGCATGTTGTCGACGCGCTGCGTCTGACTCCCACTACAGCGGTTGCTTTCTTACGAAGCGCTCGCGGACAAGCGATGCTCGCGCCCGGCGTTTTGCTCGGCCACGACGTAACCTTCTGGTCGCAACTCATGCGCTTCGCGGCCCGGCTCGTCGCCGCGCAGCGCTACGTTCCGGCGCTGGTCAGCGCGCGGACCGGCCGCAAAACGCGTTACGTTGCCCGCTGGCAAGCGCGACTCGGCCCGCTCGAGCGAACGCGTCTCGAAGCACTTGCGGCCGCGATGCCGGGCGTTTGCCGCGCGCTCGCGCATCGCGGCGAGAGCGCTCCCACGACATCGCCGCATCACGTCGCGCAACGATTCGTCGAGCGCGTCGTCGACGATCTCGTACGAACAGCGGCCCGCACGCGGATGACTTCCGGTAACGGCACGGTAGACGACGGCTGGATGCTAGCCCTCGCGAGCAGCGAGCCGGAGCTTTCGGCGAAGAGCGCGGACGCCGGCGTCTTCGCCGGTCAAGCAGCCGAATGGCTCGGCGCCGCGACGTACGGCGACGATGCGGAACATCGGCTGTGTTTGCGCTTGGAAGAACCCGACGTCGACGATGCTTGGTTCGTGCGCTACCTCTTGCAATCCAATACGGATCCGAGTCTGCTTGTCAGTATCGAGAGCGCCTGGAAAAACGCGCCGTTGCGCCGCGTCTTTCTCGACACCCTCGGAAAAGCGGCGCGCCTGAGCGAACGCATCGATGCCTCCTTGCGCGATGAGAAGCCCGCCGGTTTCGCGCTCGACGATGCGGGCGCGCATGCCTTTCTCACAAGCGACGCACCGACGCTGGAAGCGGAGGGCCACGGCGTACTGCTGCCTGCCTGGTGGACGGCGAGCGGCACGAAGACGCGTCTCGCCGCGCGCGCGACCGTGAAACGTACGGCGGCCCCAAGCGCGGGCTTACGTTTGGACACGGTCGTCGCCGTCAACTGGACGATCGCCCTCGGAGGCGAAGCGCTTAGCGCGAAGGAGCTCGCCGAACTCGCGCGCTTGAAAGCGCCGCTCGTTCGCGTGCGGGGACGCTGGGTGCTCGTCGATGCGAACGACATCGCGGCAGCGCTCGCGCTGCGGGCGCGACGCGCGACGCCGATGCACCTCGGCGACGTCGCGCGCATGGCGCTGACGGGCCGAAACCCGCACGGGGCGCTCGCGGTCGAAACCGTGAGTGCGAGCGGCGCCGCCGGGACCTTCTTCGACCGGCTCGCGGGCCGCGAGACGTTCGAAGAGCGACCGGTTCCGGCGCTTTTGAAGGGAACTTTACGTCCGTATCAATTGCGCGGCTACAGTTGGTTGCATTTCTTAACGCGGCTCGGTTTCGGCGCGTGTCTTGCCGACGATATGGGCCTCGGCAAATCGATCACGACGCTGGCCCTCATCGCGCGCGACTGGGAGGAAGCGCCGGAAACGCCCGTGCTGCTGGTGTGCCCGACATCGGTCATCGGTAACTGGCAACGCGAAATTGCCCGCTTCGCGCCCGGCCTTCCCGTCATCGTGCACCATGGGGGCGAGCGCACGCGCGAAGGACGCGTCCTCCCGCGCAAAGCAAACGTCGCGCTCGTGCTCACGAGTTACGGCATCATGCTGCGAGACGTGGATCTGCTACGGAAAACCCCTTGGCGCGGCATCGTGCTCGACGAAGCCCAGAACGTTAAGAACGCCGAGACGAAAGGCGCGCGCGCGGCACGAACGCTTGAGGCGACCTACCGCGTCGCCCTGACGGGGACGCCGATCGAAAATCACGTCGGCGACTTGTGGGGCTTGATGGAGTTTCTCAACGCCGGCCTGCTCGGTAACGCCGCGTCGTTTCGCCGGGATTTTTTAATTCCCATCGAGGCTCTCGGTGATCGCGATGCCGAGGCGCGTTTGAAACGCTTGACGGCGCCGTTTGTACTGCGGCGACTGAAGAGCGATCCGGTCGTCATTTCCGACCTGCCGAAAAAGCTCGAGACGCGCGTCTTCTGCCAGCTGACGAAAGAACAGGCGTCGCTCTACGCGGCTGTGTTGCGAAACGTCGAACTCGCACTGGAAGGAACGGAAGGCATCGAGCGGCGCGGACTCATTCTGGCGACGATTACCAAACTCAAGCAAATTTGTAACCACCCTGCGAACCTGTTGCACGATAACTCTCGTTTGAGCGGCCGGTCCGCGAAACTCGCTCGTTTGGCCGAGATGCTCGAAGAGGTGCAGGCCGCGGGTGACCGGGCGCTCGTGTTTACGCAATTCACCGAGATGGCGGCGCTCTTGCAACGCTATCTTCAAGAGACGACCGGCCGCGAGGCGTCGTATCTGCACGGCGGCCTGAGTAAAAGCGAACGCGATCGCATCGTCGAGCGTTTCCAAACGGCGAACGACGCCCCGAGCGTCTTTATTCTTTCGCTGCGCGCAGGCGGAACGGGGCTCAATCTCACGCGAGCCAATCACGTGTTTCACTTCGATCGCTGGTGGAATCCGGCAGTCGAGAATCAGGCTTCCGACCGGGCGTATCGTATCGGCCAAACGAAGAACGTGCACGTGCATCGCCTCATCTGCGCCGGAACGATCGAAGAGAAGATCGACGACCTTCTGCAACGCAAGAGCGCGGTTGCCAGCCGCCTCGTGCGAGCGGGCGAAGCGGGCCTGACGAACCTCTCCAACGCGGAGTTGCGCGACCTGTTCGCACTCGACGCAGGCGCGGTCGTCAGCGTATGAGGTTCGACGATCGGTTCCCGCCGGCGAGCAAGCCGCGGGCAGCGAAAGGCGGCATCAAGGCCCGGACGCAGCGTGGCAGTTTCGGAACGCAGTGGTGGGCGAAGCGTTGGATAGCCGTTCTCGAAGGACTGGCGATCGGCGGCCGTTTGCAACGCGGGCGCAGCTATGCGCGTTCGGGGCAGGTGCTCAAGATCGCGGTCGCGCCCGGACTCGTGACGGCGAGCGTGCAGGGTTCGCGCGCGCAGCCGTACCGCGTGACGATTCGCGTCGCGATCCTCGGTAAGCCCGCCTGGCAGAAGATTATCGCCCGCATCTCCAGTGAAGCGCGTTTCGCGGCGAAGCTGCTGGCGGGCGAAATGCCCGCCGATATCGAGAGTGCGTTTACCGAAACCGGAACCTCGCTCTTTCCGACGGTAATTAGCGAATTACACACCGACTGCTCGTGTCCGGACTGGATGAATCCGTGCAAGCATGTCGCGGCGACGTACTATCTTCTTGGGGAAGAGTTCGATCGAGATCCGTTTCTGCTCTTCGCTTTGCGCGGCTCAACGAAAGCCGAGCTGCTTGCCGAATTGCACCAGGTCACGCCTGCCGTCCGTGCACCGCACGAACATGCCGTCGTCGCGCTGCCAGCTGGCGGCGACGCGTTCTGGCACGGCGCGCCGCCGGCGGTCGCGGCCGTTGTAGCCCAGCCGACGGCACTCAAAGCGCGTAAACGAGCCTCGCCGGCATTCCCGTTTTGGCGCGGCTCCGAGCCATTGGAAACGACGCTCGCCCACATCGACGAAGCCGCCGTTGAAAGCGCACTCGAGATTCTCGCGGAGTCGCACGGCACCGAGGGAGATAGTTAGGCGGCAGCGGCGATGAGGCGCGATCCGAATCGGCTATTTCAAGCTTGCGTTTCCGACCGTGTCGGCAGATCGTTGCGCCGATCCGTCCGCTACACGTTAGCTTCAGGGCACGACGCGTTCGACGGCCCACGGTACAAGAATGGTGAGCCCATTCTGAAAGGCTCCGCTCGTTCTGCGAGAATCGGCTGCCATGCAGCTGTACGCCGGATCCACCGCGGAATTTCTAACCGATGCTATCCAGCACCGAGTAGCCGAAAAACTCGGAGAGAGCTACTACGAGTATTACCGCTTCCGGGCGAGCGCCTCCGAGTTCGCATCTTGGCAAAATTCGCTCAGCGCCCTCAACGGCCAGCTTCAATATAGCGGTCTTCTCGACCACGGAATCGCGCTCGAGCTTCAGCTTCCGTTAACGTCGGCGCGCCTCGACGCCATGATTACCGGGCACGATAGAACGGGAGCAGAACGCGCCGTGATCGTCGAGCTCAAGCAGTGGACGACGGTCGAGCCGACGGATATCGACGATAGCGTGCTGACGTTCCTCGGCGGCATGCTCCGGGAAGTACCGCATCCGAGCATTCAGGTGGCTCATTACAGCCGCTACCTCGCAGATATGAATTCCGCGTTCTACTCGGCTCCCAATATTGACCTGGAGGCGTGTGCTTGGCTACATAATCTCGCACCTAGCTCGCGCGATTACCTCGTGAGTGGCTCGTTCTCTCGAGCGCTTGCGGCGGCGCCAATCTTCACGGGAAGAGATGCCGACGTCTTTCGGGACTACCTCAACGAGAGGCTCGGCGGCGGTAACGGGATGCCGGTGCTAAAGCGAATCATAAGCGGCAAGTACGCGCCGAGCAAGAAGTTGCTCGAACATACGGCGAAGGTAATCGCCGGTGAGCCGACCTACACGCTCCTCGACGAGCAGATCGTTGCGTATAACGGTGTCATGACGCTCGCGAGTAAGGCGATACGCGCGAAGAGCGAGCGCGCGGTCGTCGTAGTCAAGGGTGGTCCTGGGACGGGGAAATCCGTTCTCGCGCTTAACGTGATGGCGCAACTTCTCAAAGAAGGCAAAAGCGTCCAACATGCTGTACGCTCAAATCGGCTGCGTCTATACCGCGCAGGGCTTTGAATTCGATTACATCGGGGTCATCTTCGGCCGCGATCTGCGCTATGACGGCGCGAGCCAAACGTGGGCTGGCGTACCCGCCTTCTCTCGCGATCACGTGGTGAAGACGCGGTCCGGCGCGAGATTTACCGACAACGTCAAGAACACATACCGCGTCCTTCTGACGCGCGGCATGCAAGGCTGCTACGTCTACTTCATGGATCCGGAAACGCGGGCGTTCGTCGAATCGCGCCTATGAAGCGTCGGCCCTTCGTTCGGTGCGATCGGCAGAAGAGCTAAGCCGCGCGCGACGAAGGCTGATGCACCGATGCCTCCCCGGAATGCGAAGCTTCGTGACGCTCCGCCTCACGTCTGGCAATTCAAGAGACGATTTCGCCGCAACGCGTTCGGGTGGCGGTCGCAACCGGCGATCGTCCGCATTCGCGAGGCCGTGCGCGAAATACGCGGCGTTGCTCGACGCGATCGATCCCTCGCGGCCGAAGGCGCAGTCGCTTTTCTCGAGCGCGTGTCCCGCGCGCTCGAAGCGGTCGACAGTTCTTCGGGAGCGATCGGGACGTGCGTGAACTCGGCAGTAGAACAGCTAGCCGGCATTGTTGCGAGCGCAGAAGTTGATCCGGTCGTGAGAAGCGGGTGGCTCGAGCGTCTTTGGAACGCATATCTTGACGATCAGATGCCCTATATCGAAAGCTTGGCGGACCACTGGGGCGCTCTTTGCGTATCGCGCGAACTCGCGGGCGAGTGGACGGATCGCTTAATCGATGACTTACGAGCGTCGATGCGCGCGCCAAGCCGCAGCGGCGGGTACTATCGCGGCACCACCGTGGTACTTAGTTCGCTCCTTCAGGCGCAGCGGTATGACGAATTGTTAGGCTTGCTGCAGCTCCGTCCGGCGACGCTCTGGTTCGAGCGCAAGTTTGGTTTCGCGGCTCTCGTCGCGCAAGGACGACGAGCCGAAGCTTTGCGCTATGCGGAGGCATCGCACGATCCGCATTCGCGCGACGCATCGATCGACCGCGCATGCGAAGATCTGCTGCTTGCCTCGGGCCTTGCTGAAGATGCGTATCGCCGGTATGGGCTCGCGGCAGGCCGCGGTTATGGAACGTATCTCGCGCGCTTTCGAGATCTTGCGAAGCGCTATCCGCACAAAGCGGCAGCCGATCTGCTCGCCGATCTCGTGGAAGCATCGCCAGGCGACGAGGGCAGCTGGTTCGCGACGGCTAAAGCCGCCGGCCTCTACGACGAAGCAATCTCGCTAGCGCGCCGCTCACCGTCCGATCCGCGGACCCTCGCGCGCGCCGCGCGGCAATTCGCCGACGAGAATCCACGCTTTGCCTTCGAGGCAAGCCTTACAGCCCTGCATTGGATCTCGCTCGGTCATGGCTACGAAATAACGATCGCAGACATCCGCGAAGCATTTGATGGCGGACTGCACGCTGCTCGACTTCTGGATGCGATATCAGAGTTTCGCGATCGCGTTCGGGCGATGGCCTTGCCGGCGCGAGCTGGAATCGGCAAACTGCTCGAGACGGAATTGGCTCGAATAGAGCGGAACGGATTCATCGGTCCGGCTTATTAAGCAGCTCGAGCTCGTGTAGAAGAGCCGCTATATCCTACGCGTCGATTTGGCGGCGGCAAGCCGGGCGCGGGGTTTTAGCCCGGTAGATCGAGTGCGATTGCGAAGAGCGGGCCGAGTGCCAGCTCGAAATCGGGCAGCGCGCGATGGTGGAGCGTATCGGCCACCGTTAGCACGACGATGTTTTCCGCGTCGTGCACGGTCATGGTGCGGCGAGGAGGGTCGACAACGAGCACGAGTTCGGCGCCGGCCCGCAAGTAGACGTCGATCTTGGCGGCGACGTCACGAAGATCGTCACCGGGAGACAGAATTTCGACCGCCACGTCAGGCGCAAACTCCGGCGCTTGCAGCTCCGCATGTGAGAGGCCGCGAATGCGCTCGAGCTTTACGAACGCGATATCCGGAACGAGCGGGCGTCGTCGTTCGCCCGGCGGCTCGATGCGGAAGCGCCACTCGGGGCCGACTTCGCCCCGGCCTCGCGACCACGTCGTGAGCGCTAAGGTGAGTTCGCCCTGCAATCGACTGTGGTCGCGGGTCGGGCTCACTTTGCGTAGCGCGCGCCCACGCACCCATTCGGTTTCGGGCTTCGTAATCGGCAGGACGATTTCGGCGGTCGACATCGGTTCACCTAACACTATCACGTCACAGCCTCGGACGCCAAGTCGAGCGATGCGCCGGCTGTGACGAACGACTCGCACGGGCAATTCGATCGAGGCGACCGGCGGACGGCGGCCTTGCCTAAATCCGTACCCGACGCAGCATCGCGGCGCCCCGACCGAAGGCGTTTATTCGTCCGTTGCGGGTAGTGATATTCCGTCATACAGTCGTTGGAGGGCGATGTCACAGCGAATCGACGTCAGCCGAAAAACGGGTCCGGCCATGACGTTATCACGTGCCAGTCGATGCGGCGATGCAAGGTTACGCTTCGTGATAACGAGTCGACGAGCAGATATTCCTCAACGGTCGGAATCGAGAAATAGTTGCGCATCTTCTTTCCGCGGTCCGCGTCCGCCGTGCTTGGGGAGAGGACTTCGACGATCAGCTTAGGCCAACTGATCGTTAGATCGCGTTCGTCATGCGGGCGCCGGTCGCGTTCGTCACTCGTCACGACGATGTCGGGACCCGGCGCACTGCCGGGTTGGAGCCACGGTATCGAGACGGTCATACCCCCGACGTATACGTCGCATCTGTCGCCGACCGCAGCATCGATAGCACGGTTGAGGCGCCGCACGAGCCGACCATGAGCTCTCGTCGGTGTCGACATCGCAACGATGACGCCGTCGATGAACTCGTGCTTCTCTTTCTGCCGCGCTTCCCACGCCAGAAAGCCAGCAATTGTAATCGGCGTCGGGCCTTCCATCTGCGCTCCCTCGGATGGGTATTTCGCTCAGATGACGACCGCAACTTCTTATCGCTCCAGCGATACGCCGGACGATCGTGATGCCTGCGCCGCGCAGCGGGAGCGTAATCCGAGCCGACATCGGCATGTCGCTAAAAGCGGCTGTCGCAGCCTGGTCCTGCCGGCAAATTGCTGAGACCGTTTTTCATCGAAGCGGGTTCACAGAGCTGCCGGTTCATTGAAAGTCGGGCAGAGCCCGACACGTTCTTCGCGGACGTGCGCTCGAAACTTTCACCGTTCGCACGCGTATCGCTATTATGCGCAACGTTGCTGCCATCGTTTTCGGGATTTTTCTAGCCGCCTCGCCTGCCCACGCACAGAGTCCGCCACCGACGACTCTGCAAAACGTCCTCGATGCCGCCGGGACCGCGCTCGGAGCGCATCACGTCGAGAGCGTACGCGCCTGGCACTATCACGCGACGCTCGAAACCGCCGGCTTGCGCGGGACGGCCGATAGTTGGATCGCGCGGACGGCCGGCGCCGAAGCGACGTACGCGAAGCTGCCGCCGCTCTCACAAGACAACGGTTATGATGGTAGCGACTCGTGGACGCGGGATGCCAAAGGCGTCGTTGTGGTCGATGGCAGCGTCGCAGGGCGCGCGGCCGCGGTCAACGGCGTCTACCGCGATACGTTTGCGCTGTGGACGCACGATCGCGGCGGAGCTCGCGTGGAACTCGGGGGGCGGCGCACGGAAGGCGGCGCAGCGTACGACGTCGTGCGCGTCACGCCGGTGGGAAGCGCGGTTCCCTTCGAATACTGGTTCGATTCCGCGACGCACGTGCCGGCGCGGGTCGTGGAGACGATCGGACCCGTGACCACGACGACGACGTTCGCTAACTACACGCGTACGTCGCGAGGCCTGCGGATTGCGTTTTCGCAGAAGTCGCTCGATTCGCAGGGGAACGCGACGACGCTCGTGCTCGACCGCGCCGATGTCGATCCCGCAGATACAGCGGCACGCGTGCGCAAACCAATCTCGCATGCAAACGATTTTTCGATCGCGGGTGGTGGCGAAACGAGCGTCCCCTTTCGACTGATCGACAATCACGTGTATCTCGACGTCATGCTCGACGGGAAGGGACCGTACCGCTTTATTTTCGATACGGGCGGACAGAACGTCATCGATCCGGCCGTCGCGCGCGAGCTTGGTGCCGGCGCGGTCGGCGGAATTCAGGGTGGCGGCGTCGGCGCTTCGACAGAGCAGGTGCGTTTCGCGCGCGTCGCTTCGCTGCGTGTCGGCAAGGCCGAGCTGCGCGACCAAGTCTTCGCCGTCTTACCCGTCCGAGCCGGATTCGGCATTTCGGGCAGCGCCGCCGTCGACGGTTTAATCGGCTGGGAAGTGCTCGCGCGTTTCGAAACGACGTTCGATTACGGAAGCGATCGCGTGACGCTGCGGACGCCCGGTAACGCGCCCCTTCCCGGCAAGCCGATCCACCTCGTTTTCGGCGGAACGCAGCCCCAAGTCCCATGTACGATCGACAGCGTCGCGACCGTGTGCGCGATCGATACCGGAAGTCGCTCTTCGATCGACCTGTTTTCGCCGTTTCTTGCCGCGCATCCGGATGTGATTCCAGCCAATGCCACGGCGCCGGGCATCAACGGCTTCGGTGTCGGCGGCGGCGACGTCGGACGTCTGGGGCGGCTGTCGTCACTCGAGATCGGGGGCTACGACCTCAAAGGCACGATCGCCGGATTCAGCACCGCGACGCAAGGCGCGTTCGCCGCGATCGGCGTGGGCGGTAACGTCGGTGGCGGCGTATGGAAACGCTTTACCGTGACCTTCGACTATCCACGGCAAGCGATGTCGCTCGTGCCGAACGCCGCGTTCGAAGCAGCCGACACGTACGACCGTTCCGGAGTTTTCGCGATCGAGCGCGACGGCCGTCTCGTTGCGGCCGACGTCCGTCCGGCCACGCCGGCCGCGGATGCCGGCATCAAGAAAGGCGACGCGATCGTGAGCATCAATGGCGCGTCCGGCACAGCTCTGACCCTCGCGGCGCTACGTGCCGCGTTTCGCAGCCCGGCGGGAAGCGTGGTGCGTCTCGGCGTCCTTTCGCCCCCCGCGACAGCGCCGCATGACGTTACCCTGACCTTACGCGACTACGTGTAGGTTGTTCTCCTGCGGCTAATATAGGGTTTTTACGTCGAGTACGACGGTACTGTGCAGGTTAGGCATAGTAATCGTCGGACGCCCCGCCGCCGCTTCGAGCTCCTCGAGAGACGGCTAAGATAAGCTCGCGCCACGAGGATCGCTGCGAAGTTCTCGCTACCTCGCGAACGAGCCATCTTCACCAAAAAAATTCGTGTAAGGCGAGAACCATGTTATTGAGATCGGTATATATTAGGGCGACGTTATCAATGGCAACCGCGAGTTTGGTAACTGGCTGCGAACCGCTCGTCGGGTAGATCAAGATTAAGCCCGGATGTGACGTCAGCTTCATGTACAGGGAAATAAAGTCGGCCGTATCTTGCGTGACGACGACGCGGTTCACACGAACGGCATAGGCGACGATCGCTTCGTCGCGCGCCGCTGGAGCGAGTGCTTTCGTCACAATTTCGACGTCGTACCCTTTTTCTTGCAGAAGACGAACAAATGTGCGCCGTGCCGTGTTCTCATCGAGCAGCAGGCGCATGATGAGTCACATGCGGTTCTGTGCGTCGCCGTTCTTCGGCCAGTTCGGCGTCGATTAGCGGGCGGTTTCGTGACACGTAGTCGACCGCTTCCGCAACTGCCTCCGGCTCCAAATCAAACTCTCGCGCCGCAGCTTCGATGGAATCACCGTTGGCTTCCATCGACAGAACGAGCTGCCCGGCCGTGATGCGGCGACCTTTGAGCGAGAGCTGCTTACGCCACCGGTGCGGCGCCGCGACAAGCCACCGGTAGCGCGCCTCCGGCCGCAGCGAACGAGTGAGTTCGGGCAAGGCGTCCACGGCGCGCGGATCGTCGCCCGGCAGGAATGAGACAACCGAACCTGCTTCGACCGCGGCCGCAAGCTTTCCGAACAATCCCAGAAGCGCTCGGCCCGCCTCAGAATCGCCTTCCGCGCCGAGAGCCCGACGGGCCTGAAGCAGCGTCATCTCATCCTCGCTCCGCAAGTCAACCTGCCATCGTCGCCGTCCCACGCCTCCAATCATACTCCATTTCGGAATGTAAGAGAAGGCCGCTGTGGACGGGCTCGTCCGGCCGCCGTTGCCGCTCTGCGTAGCGTATTTCAATGACGGTCCGTAGCGTGGCGGGATCTAACTCACGGGCTGGGAGGACGTCAGCGCACGGCAGCGCAGCTCCGCGATATTGCGGGGCCTTCATAACGCGGACCGCTCAGACGACGGAGCTCGTCAAGCTTATTTCAGAGCGTAAATTACATCCGGTAGCGTGGCGGATCTTCCTACTGTTGGCTCTGATGCTCCGTCCGGGCTGGCGGCTACGTGGCTGGAAAGCTTGCATCGATAACGCTGCACGCTCGATTGTCGTCTAGCCACCCCAAACGTAACGCTTCGGGAGTAGCTCGTTAAATACGATGATGCGCTCGAAATAGAACGTCTAGACGCTGCTCAGCTTGCCAAGCCGGTGGCGCCGCTATCGCGGCAAATCCAGCGCAGTCGCGAAGAGCGGGCCGAGCGGCAATTCGAAGTCCGGTAGCGCCTGATGGCGTAATGTGTCGTCCGTCCCGAGCACGGTGACGGTCGCCGCATCGTATGCGGTTATCATCCGCTTCTTCGGGTCGACGACGAGCACCAATTCGGTGCCGGCGCGCAGGTAGACATCGATTTTTGCCGCGACGTCGCGAGGATCTTCTCCGGGTGAGAGAATCTCGACCACGACGTTGGGCGCGAACGCCGGTGACTGTATGTCCGCGTGGGATAAACCGCGGAGCCGTTCAAAGCTGACGAACGCAAGGTCGGGCACGAGCGGGCGTCGCGGTTCTCCGGGTGGCTCGATGCGGAAGCGCCACTCCGGACCGACTTCTCCCCGGCCGCGCGACCACGCGTCGAGGGCCACGCCGAGTCCGAGCTGTAATCGGCTCTGATCGCGCGTCGCACTCGCTTTGCGCACCGCGCGCCCGCGCACCCATTCGGTTTCAGGTTCGGTAATCGGAAGGACGATTTCGGCCGTCGACATAGCGTCACCAGAGACTATCACGCCGAAGTCTGCGGTGCCAAGCCGATCCCTACGCCAAACGCCTACGACGTTGCAGAACGGAGACGAGCCGATGAAGCCAACCTGGAAACCGCACGACGAGCACGGTACGCTATCGGCGGCCGAGCGTCGCGAGCTACCGGAAACGGCGTACGCGTTTCCGCATCAACGCAAAGAACCGCTGACCGATGCGGGACACGTCCGTAACGCACTCGCGCGCTTCGATCAGGTTCAAGGCGTCACCGATAGCGATCGCGACCTCGCGTTCGCGAATATCGAGACCGCCGCGAAACACTACGGCGTCGAGATGACCGAAACGACTTGGCGGGAGCTCGGCAAGCCGAAGTAGCCCATCGCCTTGCGCGGCGGGTTGAACGCTAGACCGTGACGGACCATTTTTATCCGCTCGTCGCCGGCTGGTTCGCCGACGCGTACGGCGCGCCGCCCGAACCGCAAGTCATGGGCCGGCTACTCATCGCGCCGGCCGCGATGTGCTGCCGGCTCGACGAGCTCGTCCTGCGCTGTGGCGGTCGGAAACCGCAGCGCATCGGGCTTTCCGGCGACGGTGCGGCCGCTCGAGGACATCGCGCGCTTCCTAAGCCCGGACTTGGAGAGCGTCGACGTCAGTCACCGCCGCGAGATGACGGTCGCGGTCGAAGTCTCGACGACGAGCGCGGGCCGATCCCGTGCTCGTGGAGAAAGACTGCGAGCTCTTCGCTCCAACCGAGCGTCGGTGAACGCGGTCGACACCGCGATTCAGCGGCCAGGAGCGCAATCGTTCGAAGCCCTTCTGCGAATTGGGAAAACTATTCGGCCCCGATCGACCGACGCTCAAGAGCGCACGCTGGAAGTCAACTACTGCGCAGAAGCACTCGAACCCGCCCCGGCGCTCGGTGCGATTAACGTCGTCTTTGGGTGCTCGGAGAGTACGAGCGGCGCCTTCGGCGACTGCGAGAAGTCAAAGTCGGAGTCCAGGTTGCCGAGATGCGAATCATTTTCACGGACGTCCGGACGCGGATCGGGACGACCGTCCGACTTGGGGTCGACCCGCGCGCCGTTCATGAAGTCGTCTTCAATGAACTTGAGATAGGCGTCGAAACTCAGCGTCTGCTGATCGACGAAGCCGCGACGCGCATAAGGACTGATCACCAGCGCCGGAACCCGGATGCCGTATCCGAGCTGGTCGACATGCGGGGGCGCCACATGATCGTAGAAACCGCCCCAGTCGTCCCATGTGAGGAAGATCGCGGTGCTACCCCAATCGGGACCGCGCATCGCTTCATTGACGATTCGCGTGACGTAGGATTGCCCGACGCTGACGAGTGCGGGCGGGTGCTCGCTGTCACGAAAGTCGGGCGCGATCCATGAGACCGACGGCAGACTGCCGGACCGCGCTGCTTCCGTGAAAGCTTCGAGCGGTTGAACGTTCCCGAGCTGGCCATCTTGATGCACGTCGCTGAACTTTGGTAAGACGTTCCAGATCGGCGGCACGCTGCGTCCATGTGTGTCGTCCAGATAATAAGCCCACGAAACGTGATTGCGATTGAGCAGCCAGGTGAGGTCGGTCCACCCATAAGGCGCATCGACGTCGGGCTTCGGTCGCTTTCGCACGAGATCGCTTCGGCAGCTCTGCGGATCGCTCGGAACACTGCAATTGGCCGACCAAGCCGACACCATGTATAGATGCGACGGCAAACTGTAGGACGCGACGGGCTCAAACATGTGATCCTGGAGTGTGAAGTTTTTCGCATACTCCCAGTAGTTCGGAATATCGGACTCGGTGTGGTAGGCCATGACCCTGCTCGCGCTGCCACCGGCATCTTCGCCGCAGTTCGGGTCCGTCGGATTCTTGCAGCCAGCCTTCGCGGCCGCCGCGACGGCCACGAAACCATCCATGCGATCGTGATCGATCGCCTGCGCCGCAGCGGCCGCACTGTGGGCTGCTCCACCGTTCCGATCTTCATGCGTCGCGAACGGCCGATCACACCCTTTGTTAGCTGGGTTAGGGATGCAAGCGGTGATAGAACCGGCGCGAGCAGCGAGGCCATCGGCGCCTGGGTAGGTGCCGAAATAATGATCGAAGGATCGATTCTCTTGCATGATGATGATGACGTGCCGGATCTTGTGGATGCCGGTGGCGGCGTCGCTTGCATGGATTCGCGCCGGCGCTAAAAAGATTGCTACGGAAACGAGCGCCATCGCGGCCGCGGTAACGACGATTAGGTTTTTTACAAGCATTCTGAGAGCCTGACTTGAAAAGATAGCACGGTGAGCAAATATTCTTTGGACGATCTGCCGAACTGGTTGCAAAACGCATGATCCGTTTGTGGATCTTTGTCGATTCGCACAAGGTAGACGTCGAACACGTTTTTCGGAGTTCCGTTTAAGTCGAAGTATTCATCTTCGCAAGCGACGTCCTTACGTGCAAGTCTTCGCGCGACAAAGGCTCCGCACCCATGGGGCATGCGTTCTCACTCAACGGCGAGATGCTGGCACGCCCCAGACCTCGCTCGATTTCGAGATTGACGTGCAGATGCTGCTCGCCGAGGCCGACCGTTTCGTCGAGAATCTTTCGTTTTCGACGAGCCCCGCAGACATCTCTCGATATCGAAACGCGGGCCGGCGGTGATCGTCGTCGATACGAACGTCATCGCGTATCTTTGGGTGCCGAACGATCGGCGAGCGGACGTACACGCGCTCCTTGAGCGCCACGGTCGCTGGTTCGCCCCGATATTGTGGCGCTCGGAATTTCGCAATATTCTCGCAGGCTATCTCCGTCGTTGCTTGCTAGGGATCGAGCAACGCGTGCGACGGCGCCGCCAAACTCTTGCGTGGGAGCAAGCGAATACACAAGGCGGAACCCATACTCGGCCTCGTTGCAACGAGCGATCTGTCAGCATACGATTGCGAATTCGTCGCCATAGCAAATGCCTTGCAAATTCCGCTCGCGACGGCCGACCGCAAGATCGTCAGAGCATTCCCGCAGACGGCCCGCACTCTCGAACAGCTACTCCGCTGAGTCGCCGCAGCCGCGCGATCAGTTCGCGAAAGCGGCTGTCGTTATTCCGGCTGCCCAGCGGCGCCCTGTTGTTCGCCGATACGACGCTCATTTCGGCACTCGAAACTTCCGCGATAGCTCGGCGCTTCGATACTGGTTCCAGGGCGGCGTTCGGGTATCGTCGGCTACTGCAATGAGCGGCCAACATCAGCGACGACTAAGTCTTTGCCGGCTCAAACGATCGGCGCCGCCCTTGCGGTCTCGCCTTCTAACCCAGTACGGTAGCGGCGAACACGAGATTAGCGGCGAAGTCGACACCGGCGACGACGTTTCAAGACGAACGATTGCGGCCTCTAAGCGGACTTCGACGATGAGCTTGGGCCAGCTGATCGTTAGATCGCGTTCGTCATGCGTCAGCCGGTAAGGTTCGTCACACGTCACGACGTTGTCGGGACGCGGCGCGTTATCGCGCCCGACCCGAGGTGTCGCGACGGTTATATCCCCGTCGTATACGTCGCATGTGTCGCCGACCGCAGCGTCGATTGCACGCACCGTTTCGCGCGGCGCTTGAAACGGGTGTCGCGGAACGACTCGCTTCGCTTGCGTACAAACAGAAAAACAGAGCGACCCCGATACACCGAAGTGGCGCGCCGCCGAGAACGTGTCCATGCATAACGCCTTGCGCGTCCAACGCGCCGGCGTTACCGTGCACTCGGCACGGCTTCGAGAGCGACGTTCGAACGGATTCGCGGCTTCGACACGCATCGCGAACTCGAACTGCTCGTAGCGCGCGGCCTGAAATCTATTTTCGCGGCGACTTCGCGAGCTGGGCAAGCCGAAGTAATCATCGCCTTTAACGGGGCGTTAAACGCTAGACAGTGGCGGCCGTTTCTGCTGCCGCATCAATTCCGCTTGTCGCGTGAGATCCGCTTCGCACAGCGAACACCGCCACGAGCGTCACGCTGCTCACCGTCGTTGCGCACGGCTGACTCGAATTGGGCATCGATATCGGCGCCGCCGGCGGGGCACACGCGGAAACGTCTTGCGAACCGTCGGCGTAACCGGCAGAACTGCCAAGCAATAGGCTCATCGAGCTTACCTAATTGCCAGTTGCAATAAGATATCGACCGATAAACTAAGGCCTTCGACGGCCGCGGATTCGAGCATCTGCCCGCGTAAAAGCGTCTGCGTCGTCTCGTAAACGCCGTCCTTTGGCAAGGAGTACTTTACGACTTCAGCGGTACGAAGATCCACCACCCAATATTCCGGGATACTTAACCTTCCGTAAAGCATAGCGCGCTTCTCATCCTTTGGCCGCGAAGTCGACGAGACTTCGATGACTAGCGCGATATCTTCAGAACCGGGGCGTTCGGCGATCTGACCGTTGGCCAACCACGGTCCACGCGCTACGAGGTTGTCCGGCTTAGGGCCGTCAACCCAATCCGGTGCACGGAACGAAATCTCAGTGTAAGGGGTGAACCGGTTAAGGTCTAGGACCTGCGATAAGTACATCTGAATTGCCGAGCGCGTGCGGGCATGCGGATCGCCTTCAGGGGCCAATCTATAGATCGCTCCGTCTATCAACTCAAACGCGTCGTCAGGATGCGTTTCTGTGTAGAGAATGTAGTCGTCGAAGTCGAGACGGACGGGCCCTGCGGCGGTCATAGTTTATTTACTTTACCACACCGGCCAATCGAACGCTGAAAGGGGGGTGCTAGAAATCGCGCAAATCGCCCCTAACTTCGGCCAGGAATTGAGGAACGCTTCGAGGCGGTTCGCCGGACGTAGATCTTGATATTCCGCGCCAACCGCCTCGAGCGGAATTTCGAGTTCGGGCTCGCGTTGCGCGATGCAAAGGAGCGCTTTCAACAAGGCCGGCTTTTACGACGGCGACATGGATGCATGGCGAGCGAGCGCGATGGTGCGATTTACCGACAGTGGTAGAGAATCGGACGCTACGTCGGCTCCGGCCGCGCCATTGCAGGGCCAGATTTACTACGAGTCTTCGATTTCGTCCGCGTCGAGATCCATGTGCCCATGGAGGACGCGAAGAATAATGACGGTCATGCTGGAACTATCGATCTCATAGAAGATGACGTACGGGTGGGCGATGAACGATCGGAGCTCTGGGCGCAGTTCCGAACGTTTTCTTCCGCTGGACGGGAAGTGCTCGAGCACTTCGAGCGCGGTGCGGAACGTCGCCTGAAAAGGCGAATCGCCCTCCGCATGTCGTTCGGCGTACCACGTCGCCGCGCGAGTAAGGTCGTCTTCCGCAAGCTGCCCGATCCGTACCGCGAACGGCGCTTTCCTAGGCGCGATCGTTACGTTCGCGTGCTTTTGAAACGGCTCGCCCCCGACCGCGATCCGCAATTTCCGAGAGCAACTGATCCGTCAGCAGCTTCGTGTTTCCATTCTCGACGTCGCCAGCGCCGGCTTGGATATCGGAACGTAAACGAAGCAGCTTTTCCTGACGGCTACGCAGCAGGCGCAGGCCTTCCCGAACGACCTCGCTCTGATTATTGTAACCACCGTGCTTAAGCTGATCGACGACAAAATCGTTCAGATCGCTAGGGAGACTGATATTCATCGTAGGCATATCTTACTTTAACAGACTTGGCAACGGTTGCCAAGTTCGCGACGCGGCGTCGCACTTTCGAATCGGAAACAGTCGCTATACGAATTTTTCATATTGTGATATGTTACCCTGAGTCACAATAGGATGAACGATTTCGCCATGGCAAACTTGTACGCCGTCGCTGGGCCTCCGGGCGGTGGGATCGGAATTCTCCGTCAATGATCGCATGGGCGGAGCATATGGGGCATCCGTGCCCGACCGGCTGGCCGATCTCCGCCTCACAGTAGAGGGCGACGTCTCAGCGGACGTGTCGACGCGGAGCGAGCCATCACCCGACTGGATTTCGGCGCCGGAACTTCTCACAAACACGAAAGGGCTTGCACGATTGCTGCAGCGGGCCGAATCTGTTGCCTCGTTCGCGAATTGAGAGGCTCCGCGTGTCACCGCAGCGCCTCCTCCGGCAGGCGGCGGCGAGCGCCGACGGTGCGGATGCGTCGCGCGATCCGATCGCAAACGAGGTGCTCGCTAACGTCGACCCGCTGGCACCCGTTACCGCCCGGCCCATCCTCGAGGTGCATCGTCGTCTTTTGAGCGCGTCGGCTCAGCGGCAACACGCTGGCCTATTTCGAACCGAGCAGAACTGGATTGGCGGCAACGACTTCAATCCGATCGGCGCGGCGTTCGTCCCCCCGCCGCACGAACACGTGTGGATTTAATCGACGGCCTTTGTGCGTTTTGCAACGACGATGCGTTGCCGGCGGCCGCGCAGGCGGCGATCACGCATGAGCAATTCGAGACCGTCCATCCCTTCGTCGACGGCAACGGACGTACGGGGCGTGCGTTAATCTACATGGTCTTGCGCCGGCGCGGTCTCGTGCAACCCACGCCGCCACCCATCTCGCTCTCGCTCGCGACGCAGGCGAAGACATACGTCGATTCGCTTGCTGGCACGCGCGTCGTTGGACCGCCGGCAGCCGCGCTCCCCGGCTCAACCGATGGATCGCCATCTTTGCCGCCGCATGTCAACGGGCAGTTGCCAATGCGGAATCGTTCGAGCAGAAAATTGAGGCGCTGCAAGCCGATTGGTCTGCGCGTCTCGGCTCGCTTCCGTCCCGATGCGTCGGCCCGTCGTTTACTTCGCTTTCTGCCGGCGATGCCGATCCTCACCGTAGAAGAGGCGGCGAGCGCACTACAACGTCGATTTTGCGCCGCGAATCAGCCAACACAACGTCTTGTGGAAGCGGAGATCCTCATACCGACCAGCAACTTCCGCCGCAACCGACGCTTTGAGGTGCGGGAAGTCTCCGATGCGTTTACCGCATTCGAACGCCAGCTCGCGAGTCCCGATGGCGATACGCGCATATCGAAACCCGTGCGCGCCGTCCCGGCGCGGCCGCGCCCTCCAGTTTCCAACCGTAAGCGCAGTCCCTGACGATGCGTGCACCGCCCTGTGTCGAATCATCGGTCATCTGACCGTAACGAAGGATCGAAGTCGACGACCGCGCGATTTTGTGCATCGACGATCGTCGCGCTCGGAGCGGACCGCGTAAGCGAACGAAGTCGCACGAGCCCGACCGCCCGCGGCGTTGAGGTCGGCCTTCACGACGGATGACCGAGCGCGATGCACCGTTACCGAAAAAGAAACGTTTCGCGAGCCGCCGCATTGAGGGGCAGCACTTCACCGTTGGACAGTCCGGCGAAGCCGATCCTATTTTGCTGCAAGATCTCTGAAATCCATCCTGCGTCATTTGAAGGTATCCGGCCGAAGGCAAGCAGAGGTTTCGCTCCCGCGATTTCGGCACGATAGCGTACGCCGTAGTCGAGAAGTTGTCCCATGCCGTAGCGCATACGATCCATCGAGTCGCGGTCATCGTTCAAGCTTTTCGCTTCAACGAGGACGTTGTCGTCCGGCCTCGTCAGTAGCAGATCAATGTTATTATTGTACAGCGTACCTGCGCCACGTTCGACACCCATGCGATGTATAGCGCGAAGTAGTCTTTGATGATCGGCTCTCGCGCGTTCTTGAAGCCCGGCCGATTCGAGTAAATCGACGTGCCGCCCCGTCGCAATATAACCGGCCCCGTCCGGGATCTCAGCGATCATAACCAGCGGTTGCCGCGGCGCAGATCGAGGGAATCGATCAAGCATAAGCGGGTCGAAAGGCGACACGGCGTCATCGACGTTTCCGAGAGACGCGAGCGGATCGCCTCTGAGCCCGGCGGCTACTAAAATGCGGGTAAAGTCGACGCTGCTGATCTTGCGGACGGCTCGCCCCTGAAACGCATTTCGCGTGCTAAAAGATGACTCATAGAATTGTCCTCCCGGCTCGGCGAACGATACAGGGCGAATGAAAGGGCGATAGTCAGCGATACGAACGTACCGATGATCGGCAAGCGCGGGATCGGGAAACCAATCCAGTAATCTTCCATAGCCGACATAGCTGCTGCGCTCGCCGCGTGGCGCGTTACGTTGCGGACGATAGTAGACGAATGCTTCGAAACCTTCGATGAGACTGAAGTATTGTCGCGGATAGTGGTAGAGCGAACCCTCAACGTCACGATAGCGCTCCTGGCCGCCCGGGCGCTGCGCGATCTGCGACAAGACGAGATACGCCATTGCAATTCTTTATATGTCTCCAAGAGCGGTCATTCATCTTAGTTCGACGGGTAAATGTGCAACGCAATTGCCGTTTCCGTGTGGCAATAAGACCACCGGCGTCCCGGATCGGCCGATAGCGTCAGCCGGAACTCAACGCTAAAGCAGTCACCATGATGCCAACTCAGGATCAAACGCCGGTCCGACGACGGCATGGCGCGTGAGACCACTAAGATCTATTGTCGCGCCGATCCAACCGGCGCGCCGCGCGCCCGCACGAAGTGGCGCGCGCGCCTGTAGCCGCTCTGTTACCAGTGTAGCTCCGTCGATAAACTCGGCAAGCAAAACGACACTTCGTGGCCGGTCATACGAGACGATCAGATAGTCGGGTAACGGTCGCTCGGCGAGCCGGCGCGCCATCGGGCCGAATGCCGCGGCCGTAAGCCGGTCGCCGGCGACGCCGGAGATCGCCTTGACTTGCACTTCGTGACCCGCCAGTCGACAGATGGCATCCATCAGTTTTGTGTTCGGCGGAACGAGCAGATACGGCGAACCGCAGCGCCAGCAATCGACATTGGCGCCGACCCAAGCCTCAATCGCAACTCGCGCGATTTGTGACGCACTGGCGTAAAGAGCAGCTTCCCGAAAGTCAACGCGTACGCTCCGCGGTTGGACGGCGTAAGTCTTCCTATACCGTCCGCTACCCTCGAATACGATTTCGCCACGATCGCGCAAGATCTGCAGGCTCTGCCGAATCTTTGCCTCGACATGACGGTTACTCGGGAACGCCTCACGCAGCGGGGCCGCGATCGCATAAACCTCGGGCAGTGAGAAGACGTCCGGTAATGGGCGAATAAGAAACGATACCGCTACCGGCCACGGAACGTTGTGAATCCTTGGTCCCGAGGCCATCTCGACTTTTATTCGTTGTTGTAAGAACAAACACTTGCCGTTCAATCGCTACTCGAGCTTACGGATCTTAATCACAGACTAGATATCTAGCCCCGCCGTAAAGAAGAGACCGCCGGAAACGATACCCTGGCTCATACGAGGTCCGGAGCTGAAATAACGCAGTTGCATGAATGAGCTCCGTTCGTCGTTCGGCGGCCCTTGACACGATACGTCATTGTGTAGCTAAGAGCAATATGGCGAAACGTCGAAGCGATTCGGCTGCCGTCGAAGCTCGCCTTGAAGGCGTTAGCCAACGATCGGCGCCTGCTCATTCTTCGCTGGCTCAAAGACCCAAAGAAGCATTTTCGGCCGCAAGTCGACGGCGATTTAATCGACGACGGCGTTTGCGGGTTGTTCATCGCAGACAAACTCGGCGTAAGCCAGCCCACGGTGAGCGAACATCTTCGCGTTCTGACCCAAGCGGGCATGCTGCGCGGTAAACGCATAAAACAGTGGACGTTCTACAAACGAGACGAGGAGCGTATCGCAGCCTTACAAGACATGATCGTGGAGTCCATGTAAATTGGCTCACTCAAGGAGACTCGATGACTAACACCTACGGCTATGATCTCGTCGACGTATTTACGAAGGTTCCGCTCGAAGGAAATCCACTTGCGGTTTTCTCCGATGGGCGCGGCTTCGACGGTTCGACGATGCAGCGCATCGCGCGATCTCAATCTCTCGGAGACAACGTTTCTGCTGCCGCCGACGGTCCCGGGCGCTACGATTCGGTTGCGCATTTTTACTCCGACGCGAGAGCTGCAGTTCCGGGCATCCGACCGTCTCGAATCGGCATTCGTCGCTCGAGAACACGGCGTCATTTCAACCGGCTTGCGAGAGTTCAATCTTGAAGAACCCATCGGAGCCGTTCGGGTTCGAGTAGACAATGGAACACCGCCCATGATTTGGCTGATGACGCCCCCGATCGCGTTTCACGACACGTTGCCGCACGACGCGGCTGCCGTCGCTGCTTGCTTGCGACGCGAAGATCTGCTTCTCGAGATTCCGTGCCGGGTCGTCAGCGCGGGCAATCGGTTCGTGTTCCTCGCGCTTGCAAGCCGAGAAGCCGTCGACCAAGCCGAAATCGACATGCGAGCGTTCGACGCGCTCGTCCCCGGGAAGCCGCATCCGATCAATCTTTTCGTATTCATACCAACGAAAGATGGAGCGTATTCGCGCATCTTCGTCCCACAACTCGGCATAATCGAAGATCCCGCGACCGGAAGCGCGACCGGTCCCCTAGCGGCGTTCATGCGCGAGTACGATCTCTTGCCGGGTGCGGGCGTCCACATCTTCAGCGAGCAAGGAACAAAGATGAGGCGCCGCAGCTTTCTGCACGTACCGTTCGCGGGGATGCACTAGCCCGCGTGTTCATACCTGCTCGCGCCGCGAACTTGCGAGGCTAGGAATTCAAAGACGGCCTCAGCCACATACGTAAGGATCGCGAAGAATCGTTCGACACGTTCTCGCTGCAGCGCCTCGAAACGGTGCGAGCGGCACGCATCTCGTCGCGGCGAGCGGTGCGTATCGAATGGTCGGTCGAGCGGCCGATTCGCGCAAAACGCGGCGCAGCTAAGCGAGAGTTTTGGCTACGCTTCCCGCAGCGAGTAGGTCGTGTTTTTGCTGCCGCCGCGATTTCTGCCGAGCACGCCCATTTCGACCAATTGCGAGATGTCGCGCTGCGCGGAGTCGAGCGACGTCCTACCGAGCGCGGCCCATTTCTTTGCCGTGACGTTTTCCTCGAAGTGACCGAGCAGTCGCTCGAGAACTTTTTTTTGTCGCGCCGTAAATGCGACATTCTGATACGCCTTCCAGAACCGGGAGGCTCGCAGGACGTCTTCGAGGATCGCCACGGCGTGCTCTGCTCCGTGCGCGTAACACGTGAGGAACCACTCGAGCCAGAGCGTGATGTCCGAGTCGCCTTTTTGCGTGCGTTCCAGTATATCGTAATAGCGTCCCTTCTCGCGTCTGATCTGTCGCGACATGCTGATAAAGCGATTCGGCGAGGCCTCGTCTCGCGCGAGCGCCATATCGGTTATGGCGCGGGCGATGCGCCCGTTACCATCGTCGTACGGGTGTACGGTTACGAACCAAAGATGCGCCTGAGCGGCGCGTATGAGGCCGTCCATCGCGTGCTCTGCGTTGAACCAGGTTGCGAAGCGATCGACTTCGGCCGCTACCCGTTCGGCCGGTGGCGCTTCGAAATGAACCTTCGGGCGATGGATCGGTCCCGACACGACCTGCATCGGGCCGCCGCCATCATCGCGCCATCGCGCGATCGCGCTGCGTCCGCCCTTCTCGCGCTCGAGAGGGAACATTTCGGCATGCCACCCATGCAGACGCGAGGCGGTCAACGGCTCTGCATAGTGCTGCGTTGCGTCGAGCGTAATCGCCACGACGCCATCCGCTCGCGCATCTTCCGGGCCGAGGCCACCTTCGGGAAGCCCGAGCCGGCGTGCGACGGAAGAGCGTACCGCATCGTCATCGAGGCGCTCGCCCTCGATTCCCGACGTGTCGATGACCTCTTCCGTAATGGTTCGCGCATGAGCCGTGAGCTGCTCGGCAGGCGCGGCGCCCAGAAGCGCACCACGGAAGACCCCTTGTCGCAAGCGCGCTTCCCCGAGAGCCGGAAGAACGCGACCGGCATTCCAAGAAAAGTTGGCCCAATTCGGGCGCTGCCAGATGTAGGTGAACTCGCCGAGAGCGTTTTGCCGCATATTATGCGGCTAATCTAGCATTATTCGTCGCACTTGTCGATTCGCCGCATCTTCTACGGCGAAAGAGCCCTTCATTCGCCGCATGTCCGTCAGTATTCGCGCAGCTCCGAAATTGTCGCGGACGGGTCACTTCTGCCGCGCAAACGGCTGCTCGCCCAGACGCCGGCGATCGTCGCGAGATACGGCAAGCTCAGCAGCACCTCGGGGGGCGCCGCCTTGCCGATCGTGAGCTGCGCCTTGATGCCCAGATACTCCGCAAGCGCGAAGAACGTCGCAGCCGCCGATGCTCCGAGCGGATTCGCGGCGCCGAACGTGACGGCGGCGAATGCCATGAATCCGCGCCCGGCCGTCATCCCGACGCTGAAGATTTGAAGGCTGCCGAGCGCGAGTTCGGCACCGCCGAGCGCGCAGAACACGCCGCCGAGCGAAAGCGCGATCAAGCGCATGCGGTTCGGCTTCGCGCCGACGCTGCGCGCCGCGAACGGATGCTCGCCGCTCGCGGCGAGGCGTAAACCGAAGCGCGTGCGCCGCAGCAACACCCAAAGCGCCGCGACGGCGAACGGCATCGCGATCGCGAGCGCCGAGAGTCCCGCAAAGTCGCCGGCCCACGCCCCGAGATGCGGCAACGCCGCGGGCGCACGAATCGCGCCCTCGCTGCCATAGAGCGACTGGATCGCGAGATCGGTGCCGCCGACGCCGAGTCCCGTGAGCCCGAGGCCCGCGATCACCGGATTCGCGCGCAACTTTTCGATGACGAACCACAGCAGCACGGAACCGAGCACGCACACGACGATCGCGATGCCGAGTCCGAGCGGAAGCGACGAGGACTGCTTCGTGCCGACCACGGCCGCACACGCGCCCGCGATCATGAGACCTTCGAGCCCGAGGTGCGGCACGCCCGAACGCTGCGCGAGCATGCCCGCGAGCGTGACGTAAATAAGCGGCGTAGCCGCTTGCAAGATTCCGACGAGCGCTTCGATCAAACCGCAGCGCGCCGCCGGGCGAACGGCATGCGCGGCCACGCGCGCGCCGTAATAAAAAGCGTAATCGCCGCGTTGATGATGTCGATCGCCGCGGACGGTAATCCGGCGATAACCGGAAGGTAGAGACTCGCCTCGGCCAGGCCGCCGAAGAAAAGCGACACGATCGCGGTCGCCGGAACCGATAACCCCGCCACGAGCGCGATTAAAACCGCACCGAAGCCGAGCGTCGGCGCGGAGCCGCTTACGAGCCGCCCGCTCGGGCCGAGCAGTTCGAGCGCCCCTGCGAGTCCTGCGAGTCCGCCGCCGATCAGAAACGCGGACAGTGCGATACTCGACGAGCGCGCGCCTTGCCAGCGCACCATAACGGGATTGCGCCCCGCCAAACTGCCGAGTACGCCGAACGCGGTTCGGTCGACGAGCAGCCACATCAGGAGACCGGCGGCGATCGCGATCGTGATCAGCGCCGGCGAACACCGTTGGACGATGAGATGCGCAATACCGCGGCGACCGGCCGGCCGGCCGCGACCTGACCCGTCCCCGAGGGGTCTTTGAGCGGACCCGACGCCACGTACACGAGCACGAGCGCGGCGATGAAGTTGCCCATGAGCGTGGTGATAACTTCGTCCGTGCCCGAGCGTACGCGCAGCAGGCCCGGCAATAGCGCCCAGGCCGCTCCACCGGCGATGCCGGCCAGAACCGTAAGCGGTATGACGACGAACGCGGCGTCTGCGCGCAGCGCATCGGCAACGAATGCCGCCGCAATCGAACCGAGATAGAATTGCCCTTGCGCGCCGATGTTAAAGTATCCGAAGCGAAACGTGATCAGCACGCCGAGCGCGGTGATGAAGAGCGGAATCGTCCAGCGCAGCGTGTGCACGATCGAATGCGGCGCGAGCAGCGCACCGTCGGCGATACTCACGAACATGTCGCCCGCGGAATACCCCGCAAACGAAAAGATCGCGCCGCACATGCCGAGCGCGACGAGAACGAACGCGAGCGCGCGCGAGACGCGCAAGACTTTCGCCTTCACGACGCGGCTCCGGTCATCGCCGCGCCGACGGCGCGTAAATCGTACGGCGGCGAAAACGTACCGGCGACGCGACCGGAAAGCAGCACGACGACGCGGTCGCAGATACCGAAGAGTTCATCGAGATCGGACGACAGTAGCAGTACGCCGCAGCCGCGGTCGCGCGCGTCGCGCAACGCACGCCACACGAACGCCGTCGCCTCGATATCGAGCCCGCGCGTCGGTTGCGCCGCTAAGATAATCGATGCGTCTTCGTCGATCTCGCGCGCCAAGATAACTTTTTGCGCATTGCCGCCCGAGAGCGCCGCCGCCGGTTGATCGACGGATGCGAACCGCACGGCCCAGCGTTGGAACGTCGTGCCGCTGGCCTTGCGCAGACGCTCGGGCGCGATCAAGCGCAGCATCCGACCGGCGACGAGCAGCCGTGCCGACCAGTTCTGCCAGAGCGCGCTCGAGAGACTCAAGCCCTCGACATTCCGTTCGAAGGGAATGATGCGCAAGCCGTGCGCGCGACGCTCGTCGAGCGGCACGGCCGTAAGGTCGCGTCCCGCGCAGATGAGCGTTCCCGCGGTCATCGCGCTCAGTCCCGCGATCGCGTTGACGAGCGTCCGCTGGCCGTTGCCCTCGACACCCGCGATGCCCACGATCTCGCCCGGCCGCACGACCAGATCGACGGTATCGAGCGGCGGCACGTCGCTGCCCGGCCGCGTCACGGCGCCCGTCAGCCGCAGGGCCGGCTCGCGCGCGGCGAAATGCGCCTGCGGCAACGTCGGCACGAGCGCTTCGACGGCGCGCCCCGTGCCGACGATCGCCTGCGCGAGTTCCGCCGGACTGAGCGCGGTTGCCGGAATCAGGCGCTCGACGAGCAGGCCCGCGCGCAACACCGTAACGGTCTCCGCGACGCCGAGCACTTCGTGAATCTTATGTAAGATCACGAGCACCGTGACGCCGCTCTCACGGAGCCGACGCAAGCGCGCGAAGAGTTTTTCGATCGCGGGCGGCGCGAGCACGGCCGTCGGTTCGTCCAAGATCAGCACGCGCGCGTCGCTGACGAGTGCGCGCGCGATCTCGACGCCCTGTTGCGTCTCGACCGGCAGATCGCGGATGCGATCTCCGAGGCGCGCGGGGACGTCGAGACCGGCAAGATGACCCGACCAACGGCGTTCCAACCCGCGGCACGAATAGACGGGCGCGGTCCGCCGCGTGCTGCCGAATTCCATCGCTTCGGCGACCGTGAACGACGGCGGCAACGCGAAACTCTGATGCACGATTTCGACGCCGAGCGCGCGCGACGCGCTCACGTCGCCGACCGGCAACGGGCGCCCCTCGATCGCGAGCGTTCCCGCCGAAGGACGCACGATGCCCGCGCAAACGCGCGCGAACGTCGTTTTTCCGGCGCCGTTCTGCCCCACGACCGCGTGAATGCGCGCCCGGTCGAATGCGACGCTCACGTCGCGTAGTGCGACGACTTCGCCGTAGCGCACGGTAACGTCGCGACACTCGACAGCGCTCACCGCAGCGTCGTTTCGAACGGCACGCGCAGCGAACCCGCGACGATACTCGCTTTCGCACGCGCGACATGGGGCCAAGCCGCGCGAAAGCGCGTGACTTCGGCGGCCGGAGCGCGCTTTAAGAAAATCTGCGACGGTACGAAATCGACGACGCCATCCTGCAATCCGCTACGATAGTGCCCGCCGCTCCAATGCGAACGCAGAGCTTCCGTCGCTTGTTGATAGAGCGAAACGCCGAAATCGCACAAGGTAATCGCAGCGACGGTCGTGGGACCGAGCGCGAACTGCTGGCGCGCGCCGCCGCTGATGACGCGCCCCACGTGCGCGTTCGCCGCTTGAATGACGCCCAGATCCGACCCGGCCCCATCGGAAGCGACGTAATCGATACCGCTGCCGAACATTTGGTTTGCGATCTCGAGCGCTTTCGCCGGATCTTGGAACGAACCGACGAAGGTGGTCGCGACGCTCATCGCCGGGTTCACGCTGCGCGCGCCCGCGATCAGCGCATTGACGCCCGCGTCGAGCGACGGAATGCTCGCGCCGCCGATGTATCCGATACGGTCGGCGCGGCTCACGCGCGCACCGCACACGCCGTCCAAGTACGACGAAAGGTGCGTTTCATAAGATACCGTTCGCACGTTCACCATCGGCGGAACCAGCGGATCGCCATAGAGCTGTACGAACCGCGTATGCGGAAATGCGGGCGCGACCGCTTCGAGCGGGCCCGTCATTTCTTCGAACGTGACCAAGACGAGCGCGGCACCGGCCTCGCCGAGAAGTTCGAGGATCGGTTGATAGTTCGCCGGATCGGCCGCGTAGATCGCGCGCGCGGTGAGTTGCCGTTCCCGCGCGATGCGATGCAGGCTCGCGATCATCTCGTCGACGACGCCGTTGTCGCCCGCGGCCTGCGTATGCACGAGCCCGACCAGCGGCTTTTGCGCGGCGCCCGCGCACGCGAGGCCGCCTAGCGCGAGCCAAGACGCGGCGCCGGCGATTGCGCGTGCGTGCGGCGCTCCGGCGCGAGACGGCGGCGCTCACTTAGGCGCGCACCTTCTCTTGCTCGCGCATCTCGGAGAGCACGGCGTCTTCTATCATCGCTCCCGGCGCGCGCAGAAATGCACGCATCTCGTCGGTCTTCGCTTTCCAATAATAGGGATCCGCACCGCGTACGAGCACGAAGTCGCGCATGTCGTGATAATTACTCACGGGCACGTTGCGCGGACTGTAGGCGATCGGCGTTTCGGCACGCGCATACTGATAGAGGAGCGCGCGCCGGAAGCCGTCGCTCTTATTCGTGGTCGAACTATGCAAGATGTAACCGTTGAAGAACACGCATGAACCCGGCCGCAGCTCGATCGCGACGGCCGGTTCCACGCCCGGAAAATCGTAACACTCCTCGGCGCGATCGAGCTCGCTCGAATTGTGCGGGCGCATCGGATAGAGCACGCCCGGCGCTTGCGAGCCGGGAATCATAGAGAGGCAGCCGTTCTCGCGCGAGCGTATCGTTGCACTCGATCTCGCGGGCGACGAAGAACGCTTCCCCGCCGAACTTTTCGTGGGACACTTCGCACGCGCGCGCGAAGCGGGCTGGGGCGTTACGGTGCATGCCGGAGAAGCGGCTCCGGCGCAGAGCGTTTGGAGCGCGCTGAACGTACTCGGCGCGACGCGCATCGGGCACGGCACGCACGCCTGTGAAGATCCCGCGCTGATGGATTATCTTGCGGAACACCGGATCGGTATCGAGGTAAACCTGACGAGCAACGTTCAAACGGGCGCGGCAGCGACTTACGCGACACATCCGCTCAAGGCGTTTCTCGAACGCGGCATCCTCGCATCGATAAACACGGATAATCCGATCGTGAGCGGCATCGACTGGCCGCACGAGCTCGAGGTCGCGGCGCCGGCGGCCGGGCTCACGGATACCCAGATCGAGCAGGCGTTGCGCAATGGCCTCGAGATTGCGTTTCTCTCGCGCGCCGAGAAGGATGCGCTGCTCGTGCGGCGTTCTGCGGGCTTAACGTGAACGACGCCACGGCATTTTACGAACGTACGGGAGAGCAAACGTTCGTTGCAACGACGGCGACCAGATTATCGTACGCGCCCGCGCACTCGGCGATGAAGCGCCAGCGCACCTGGCTGCGCTTGACCTACGCACTCGACATTACCGCCTACTAGCTCGGGGCCTCGCAGCGAATCGCCGAGGCCGACGCACTGCTCGAAGAATTCGCCAAGTATTCCTCTCCGATTCGCAAGTTAACGTGGGCTTTTTGGACACTCGAAGGTGTACGTGGCCGTTCGCGCCGGACGCTATGCCGCCGCACTCGAATGCGTGGTCCTCCAAATCCGTCGGTTCGCGGGATTCTTGAGCTACATCGCGTTTTGCGCCGCGCCGTGACGTCGGTGGCTTCGTTGCCGTCAATCGTCTCGACTTTGCGACGTTCAGCGCTATTGCGACCGCCGCCAACGGCCTTATCGCAACGCTCGTTACCCGCTAACGCACTGCTCGCGAGGCGAAGGATGCGACACCCCTTCGTGTCTCATATCTTTTCCGCTTCGATTCCCAATTCTCGCCACAGCCACGAAAAATCGTAGGCCGGACGTCCGCTTAATCGTTCACGTTCGGCGTGCCGTTCGAAGTCCTTCAACAGCTCGACGACTCCCGGTCGCAAAGTCTTCAACGAAACCGCGTGACGCGGCGTTCTGCCCCGTAACGCAGGCAACGGTTCGTCGAGCCATTCGCGATAGTGGCGCTCTTGAAACTCAGCTAAGAGCTCCGACTCGAGTTCCGGCGGGATCTCGCGCGTTCGTTCTTGCTGCGGGCGGCCTTCGGCCGCCTGCGCGAGCGCTTGTTCGACCGACGTATGCTCGGTCAACCGATAACGCGTCGCCCCGGGGCACACTGTTGCCAAGAGTTCGCGGATGCCTTCGGCTCGCTTGCGACTCATCGTTTCGAATGTCAGGCGCTTTGCCGTAAGCGTACCGGTTCCCAAAACGGTTCGACTTTTTGGATCCAGCCACACGTACGAGTCGCCGTCGTCGATGGAAAACCGCGCATCTTTGCCGAGCGCGTCATCGACCGCAGATGTGTCCACAACATCGAAGATGACGCGGCAAAACTCGATCGGTTCGCCGTCTGTCGTTGCCATTGAGGGAAGTGGTCGTAGCAGAATCGCGCGTATCCAGTACCGATTTATGATCGGCGCAAAATATCGCTTGAGAAATCTATCCTCGCGCGCAGCCGGCTCGGCCCTTGCAAAGCGCTTCCATTCCGCGCGCATGTCTTTGAGCAAACCGGTCGCCTCTGCCGGGCCGAACGGGTACACCGCGCCGTCGATCTCGATCGCTCCCGTGGGGCCTTCCATCAGCCGGGTCGCGATGCAATCGTACCGCACGAGGCTTCGCGTGGCAGCCCGTTCCGAAACCTCGATGCGCTCGCGGCTCCAGCGATCCACAAGCGTGAGCCCCTCCTCCGGGCGAACCTCGAGCACTTCGTAGAGGCCCATGCGCGAGCGCGACATTCGCTCGAGATAGACGCGTTCGCCGCGAGAGAGCTTCGCATTCGGCGACTCCAAGAGAAGCGAGCTGACCGTCAGCTCTTCGATAACGGGGCGATCGAACGCAAGCCACGTCGCAAAACCGATCGAACATGCTTGGGCCTCCACGGCCCGCTCTTGATCGGCTTCGTCGTAACGTCCAAAATCTTCGCCGAAGAATTCGATTTGCGCGAATCGGGCGTCCATCAAAAAGGGACTGGAGTCGCTTAGTACGGCCTCATGTATCATTGCGGAGGCATCGTCACGCTCGCGCTGTGAGAACGCCGCGATTCGTAGCGGTCGCTCCTTCGCTTCGCAACACCGCTTATATTTAACGCCGCTACCGCAGGGACATAACTCGTTCCGCCCGACCTTCGACATCCACCGTTTCTTCATCATTCGGTATGAGCTCCCCGGGCGACCCGTTAATAATTCTTCCGCCTCATCTGACGAGGCCCAGCCGGTTGCTTTATGGTTCCTTGGTGGAACCATACTCGATCACGTTGAAGAATCTGCCGCCGGACCTCCATAAGACGCTCTCCGAGCGCGCCAAGCGAAATCACCGTTCGCTCAACGGCGAAATTCTCGCCACGCTCCAGGCGTCGCTCGATTTCGAGGTGGATGTCGAGATGCTGCTCGCCGAAGCGGATCGCTTCGTTGACAATCTTTCGTTTTCGACGACACCCGCGGAGATCGCGCGCTATCGAATTGCGGGCCGGCGGTGATCGTCGTCGATACGAACATCATCGCGTATTTTTGGCTTCCGAACGACCGGCGAGCGCAGGTCCGCCGCTCTTGGAGCGCCACGGCCGCTGGTTCGCCCCGATCTTGTGGCGCTCGGAATTTCGCAACATACTCGCCGGCTATCTACGTCGTGGCCTGTTAGGGATCGAGGACGCGCAGTGCGCGTACGACGGTGCCGCCAAACTCTTGCGTGGGAACGAGCGGATGCCAAGGGGAGTTCATACTTGCCTCGTCGGGACGAGCGATCTATCGACGTACGATTGCGATTTCGTCGCCATCGCCAGCAGCCTGCGAATTCCGCTCGCGACGGCCGATCGCAAGATTTTCGGGCATTCCCGAAGTCGGCGCGCAATCTCGAACAACTACTCCGCTGAATCGCCACGGCGGACTAAGCACCACCCGCAACGTCTTTCGGCCGCCGTGCCGCCCTCCGCTTCTTCGGAACGTCTTCCGGCGCCACCATAGCCGACACCATCGGCGCGCCGACTAATCGCTCGGTCGCGGCAGCGGCGAAGAACGCGAACGTCCAGCGCTCGCCGAGTGCCCGAGTCTCGACGAAGACGATCGGCACGCCGGGGTAACGCACTTGCAACCGGACCATCAACTCGCCGAGCCATGCGCCGTCGACGAAGCCGCGGCGTAGCAACTGCGTGTACGTCCCCTCGACGACGACGGCCGTCGTTCCCAGCCGCGCGAGTTCGCCCATCGCAAAGCCGAGCGTGCCGTCCACGAGCGACCGGCAGAAATCGTCCATCGCCTTGCGTTCGACGATCGCGATTGCTTCCTCACCGATAAACGCAGCGTAGTCGCCGGCGCGTAAAGCGACGCGTTCGAGGGGCACGTCGTGTCCCTTGAAGCCGTAGCCGTACCGCTCGCGAGTGTCGATCGCGATCCGCTCGACGACCCGCGCGGGACGCTGCGGAACGCGTAAGCCCGGACGAGCGTTCGCTGCCGATTTGGCGGTCTGCCAGAAGATCATCGGCCGGCCGCGCGCCTGCGTAAAGACGAATTGCGCGCGGCGATTCTGCATGCGGTCGAGGATTAGGTCGAGCACGGGCCCGCGGCGCTCGCAGCTTACGACACGTATCTGCTCGATGATTTCGAGCGCCGCGAGATCCACGCCTTCGACCGCATGACAATATACACGGCTCGAACGCGGCCAAGTCTCGCGCGCTTTAAGCCACGTACCGCCTTCGAACGGCAGGTACACGAGAAACGGCAACGAGCTGTCGGCTTCCGGATTGCGAGCCACAATAAAGGCGTCGGGCACCTGGCTCACTTCGACGGCCGCTCGGCGCAAGGCCTCGGAGGCTCGCAGCTGCTACGATCTCCGAGCAGCCGTGTCCGAATCCGAGCGTCGACGTCGGCTCGCCCAGCCCAGGAACGTCACAGGAACCAACACTCATGTGTGGCTAGCCGTTCGCTACGGCGACCAGCCGTGCGGCCATTCGGCGGCCAAGGCCGCGTCGTAAAACCGCTCGACGTCGTTCGGCAGAATGAGCGGCGATGCGCTTCGCGCAGAAAGCAAGCCGACCGCGCGACGACGGTGTGTCGCGAGCCCGGCTGCGCGAGGACTGCGTTATGAGGAATGGCAGCGCGGACCGACGGGTCTGTGAAGCACGGAGATCTACCGAGCCTCGAAGTTAGTTATGGACGTGATGAACGACCATTCCGGTCAGTTTTCGACCAACGCCGGCGGCCTGCAAAATCCGACGCTCGAAATGGCGAGCAACGATCATGCGCTCGCGTAGATCGCCGATGCGGTTTCACACTCTCGTTATTGGAAAGACACGGCGATCTTCGTGCTTGAGGACGATTCGCAGGACGGCCCCGATCACGTCGACGCGCATCGATCGCTCGCGTACGTTATTTCCGCCTATTCGCGGCCCGGCGTCGTGCATACGATGTACAACACGACGAGTATGCTCCATACGATGGGCGACATTCTCGGGATGGATTACCTCGGCATGAACGAACTACGCGTACATGCCTAATCCGCATGCGCCCTCCGATGCCCGACTGCGCCAAGCCGCAATCACGTGCCTTCGCGAACTTCGGCCCGGACTCGAAGCTAAGGGAGTACGCCATGCCTATTTATTTGGTTCCGTGGCTCGAGGCGACGACGTCCCGGAATCCGACATAGACATCATCTTAGATCTTGATCCCGAGCGCCACATCGGGCTCTTTGCTTTCGAGGGTATTCAACAGTTTCTCGAAATCCAACTTGGGCGGAACGTGGATTTAGGAAGCATGCGAAGCCTGCAACCTGGTCGTGACGATGAAATTCTTGGGGAACTCATCGAGGCGTTTTGAGCGGAGTGACACTTTCTTCTAAAATCGATGACTGACGAACGGCGAAGGCGTGAACTCATGAGACACTTGAGTGACATCGTCTCGTATGGTGAATCAGTCACCAGTAAAGTCGCCGACGTGCCACTCGAACGTTTTAGCACTGATGTGGATCGACGCCGACTGGCCCGAAAGAAAGCGGCGATATATAAAACGTTAGAAGCAAGCGGACGACTCGATCTTGCTCCTTAGCCGTCGATAAGCGTCCACTCCAGGTTACGGCAGATTCATCACTACAACCGCTGTAAGCGCCGCGCGATGACGTAACGGTCGCGTTCTCCGGCGTACTCGAGCGCACGGTAATATGATTGGCGCGCACCTTCGAGGTCGCCGGAAAGCGCGGCGATCTCCGCGCACGCCACGTGGTAATAGCGGTTATGTTTCATCGCCGGCTCGCGCGCGAGCTCCACGACGGCCGCGTTTGCGGCGCCGACCTCGCCGCCCATCGCGAGCGCGACCGCGCGATTGCAGCGTGCTACCGGCGTATCGTGAAGAGCGATGAGCGCGTCGTACGCGCGCACGATCGCCTGCCAGTCGGTCTGCGCAAACGACGGTGCGTGAGCGTGTGCCGCAGCGATAAATGCTTCGTACGTGAAGCTACAAGGCGACAGCGCGAGGGCGCGCTTCAACGCGGAACTGGCTCGCTCGATCTCCGCCGCGTCCCAGAGCGCCCGATTTTGATCGGCGAGCAAGACGATATGACCGTCGTCGTCCGCACGCGTGGAGCGCCGTGCATGATGGAAGCGCATCAGCGCTTCGAGCGCGTGCGTCTGCGCGTGGCTAGGCATAAGCCGGGCCAGCAGTTCTCCGAGTGCGATCGCCGATTCGCAAAGATCGGGGCGTAGCGCATTGCCGCCTACCGGCGGCGCGTATCCCGTCGTGAAAATAAGATAGACGACCGTCGCGACGGCATCGAGCCGTTCCGGTAGCGCGTGCGCCGGCGGCACGCTAAACGGGATTCCGGCTTGACGGATCTTGTTCTTCGCCCGCACGATCCGCTGCTGTATCGTCGTGCGTTCAACAACAAAAGCCGCGGCGATGTCATCCGAGGTCAGGCCGCCGAGCGCCCGTAATGTCAACGCTACTTGCGCGTTTCGATCGAGCGCCGGGTGAATGCAGGCAAAGAGCAGCTCGAGCCGGTCGTCTCCGAAAGAATCGTCGACCGATTCCGAAACGGCCCGGCTCGCGTCGACCGCGTCGAGCCGGGCCAGGAGTTCGTGCTTGTAGTCGGCGTTGCGCTCGCGCCGGATCCGATCGATCGCACGATTGCGCGCGGTAATGGCGATCCACGCCGCCGGGTGGCCCGGCACACCGTCGCGCGGCCACCGTTCGAGCGCGAGGACGAACGCATCGGCAACGGCGTCTTCCGCGCGGTCCAAATCGCCGAAACGACGGGCGAGGGCCGCCGTCGCCCGGCCGGAGCTTGCGCGAAAGAGCGCCGCGAGGTCGATGAGCGTCTAGCGCCTGACGACGGGCCGCACTTCCATCTTGCCGCCCATCGCTGCGGCGGGGCATTTCGCCGCCCAGTCGAGCGCTTCGTCGAGGTTCGCGCACTCGAACAGGTAGTAGCCGCCGAGAACTTCTTTTGTTTCGGCGAACGGCCCATCGCTAACGACGCGCTGTCCGTCGCGTATCGTTACCGTCGTTGCGGTTGCGGGATCGGCCAGCTGATTGCCGTCGAGATAGACACCCGCGTCTTTCGAAGCTTGCGTGTAATCCATCCAGAGTTTTATCGCCTCGGGCGGCAGGGTCATGTCGGGCGGCATGGGCGGTCCATAAATGAGAGCCATATACGTCATCGAAATTCTTCCCTCCGAGCGTTAGCGGCGCGTTCTACGCGCGTCCGTCATAGCATCTACGAACGAGCCGGAGCGAAATCGACAGCTCATCTTGATCTCGACGGGGCTCAATCATCGGGCAGTCGGCCGCCGGAACGGTCACTTCGTCAGGGCGACGCCCAACGTTCGCGTCGCAACGCAGATGCGCTCACGGAACGTCGCGAGAGCTGCGAGGGGGTCACACGTTCGGCTCCGGCACCGGCCATCTTCTCGACTACGAGGGTGCCCGCGACGTCACGCCTGCCCATATTGAAATCCGATCGATCGACGGCAACGTCGCCATCTCGAAAACCGTCATGACGTTGTTCTCGAGCAGCTCCGCAGCCGCGTCGCGGCAACTGAGCCGGCAACTCCCTGAGAACGCGAGCAGCGGTGGTGCGCAGGAGCATCCAAGCGATCGGATGATGCCGGCCGATCGGGATGCGAAAGCGCTAGCCTATTCCTCGTACGCGATCCCGAATGATGTTGCAGCGGCGAAGAGCGCTTTGTCTACGGTAGCGAGGAAGCGCCCGAGGTTATCGCCAGCTGCAAGTAAGATGCGTCATAGACGGTCAATGAGAATCGCTGCGCGAGTGCAATCGTCGCGTCGCGCCATAGAGCGCCGTCCGGCGGGACGCTCGTAATATTCAGCGCGTCGAATGCTGCGCCGATACTAATGGATCGCTCGTGTTCTATACGTTTTCGGCGTACCAAAAGCGCGAGTACGTTGGAGATCTCGTAAAGCCACAACGTCGGCACGAGTGCTCCGTGTCGTTCGACGTGCGCGAGGGTTTCGGCGCCAACGCTAGTTGGCTCGTCATCTAAGCTCCACGCCAGAGCGATAGACGCATCGATAACGAGATGGCGGTTCAGCGCCGACCTTCGTCTAGAAGCGCGCGCACCGTACCGCGCGGCAGTTTAATGCGATTTTCTCTCAGCCAAGATGCCGCCTCCGCAGGCGATGCGAAGCGCGGATTCTCCTGTGGCACCGGAATGAGATGAGCCGCCGGCTTGCCGCGTCGAACGATTTCGATCGTTTCGCCTGTAGCGACGGCGTCGAGAAGCTCCGACAGCCGGTTTTTCGCATCGTACGTGCTGAAGCTGCGCATACGTAATGCTAGCCAACTGGCTAGCCAATGTCAAGTTCGTGCTTTCCTTGCGTTGGTGCGGTGCGCGCCTAATGATCGTATGATACCGGCACCGCTCGTTCGTGCGCCTCGACGTGGATGTTATCTGCAACGAAAGCGCTCATCACGTTCGTTTGGTCGATCGTCTTCTGCTTTCCGTGGGCTAAGTTGTGCCCGAAGAGGCCGCCGAGTCCGAAGGTTGCGAAGCCGATTATCGTGGCGGTCGAAGAGGCGCCCTTACGATCCTCTTCAGACTGCTTTTGTGGCGCTTCGGAAAGGGCGATTCGACCGCCATCCGCTGCGTAGACGTAGTCGAACGCTAAAGCAATGGCGCCGGAGTGACCGTTGCCACCTGCCGAGTCCGAATCGACGATATGGCCTTGGCCGCCGGCACCTTTGCGAACGACGACCATACCGCTCAAGACGACGTCTTCAGCGGCTTGAATTTGAAAGGTGTCGCCAACCTTTGCCGAGCCCGATGATACCGTTCCGACTACGTGCACGGGCAGAGCCGTCCCGGCCGGCACAAGGATCGTCATGACCGCTTCGCTCAGCGGCGACGATAGTGGTGCGGGAGAACCGTCGGCAAGGCATACCGACGGGAGCGTAAATGCGAGCAGCATCGCCATTCCAGCTATAGACCTCATTGCCGTACGTCCTTAAAGCGATTTAATTGCATCGCTCATTTTAATATCGTTCGAACCGTAGCGGTTTTGGAGCTCCGCGCCCGTGATCGCACGCACTCCTGGCCATGCCGAATAAGGTCGAGGTCCTTCAGCGGCGCGAGCGCGAGATTCCGGGGCTTGCGGTGTCGCTCTGAGAAGAGCACGGTCTGCCGCCCTCCGGCATGGTAGCGGTTCGAACGTATCCGCAAGTCGCATTCGCAGCGCTCCGACCACCCAACGCGAGCGGCACACGATCACGGCACCGTGACGCATCTTCGTCGCCGGCCGCGCAAACGGAATACGACGGTAAGGTTCTGCGTCGTCTAGAATCGAGCACCGGGGAAATTTAAGCCTGGAACTTCACTGTGCCGAGGCGCGGAGAGGCGTCGAACCACGCTGTCCCCCAAACCCTGTACCGCTTCAACGTACGAGCAGAGCAGACTCAGCAGACGCATGTGATCGATCGTCGCGGCGCGCGAAGTGAGGAGTTGCGGACTGCAGGTAAGCGCGGTAAGCACCTGCGCGCGCGACACGGCGACGTTGAGGCGATTAGGACTGAGCAGAAACTCGAGGCCGCGCGGGGCGAGTTCCGCCGCGGACGTTGCCATGGAGTAGAAAACGACCGGCGCCTGCTGTCCCTGAAACTTGTCGACCGTGCCCACGCGCACGGCGCCGAGGCCCGCGCACAGCAGTCGCTCGGTGATCGCAAGCCGTTGCAAGTTGTATGGCGCGACGACCAACACGTCGTCCGCCGTTAGCAAGCGTGAAGTCTTATCCCGAACCGTCACGGTGCCGCGGTCGAGAAGTACGGCGATTTCAGCCACGATTCGATCGGCTTCCTCGAACGAACGGCGCTCGTTGCCGTCGTGATCGACCGCCAGATACCGCAGTCCGCCTCCGCGCAGCCCCCCGGTGCCGGGCACGACGCGGTTGTTCGCGTTCAACGGATCGGCATGTAGCCGGCCTTCGTAGAACGCATCCGAAACGAATGCGTCGATTTGCGGGTGCATTCGGTACGATGTGTCGAGAAACACGCCGCGCTCGGCCGGGATCGTCTGCTCGTCGCCAAGCAGATGCTCCAGAATCGAGCGATCGGTTCCGATAGGATGCGAACCCTGCAACACCTGCGGCAACTGTTGCGGGTCGCCGAGAAGCACGACGTTTCGTGCGACGAGCGACGTTACGAGAGCGTCGGCGAGCGAGATTTGGCCGGCCTCGTCGATCACGACGACGTCGAAGGCGCCGCGTTGACGCTCGTCGGCCCACGCGAACGTCGTCGCGGAGACGAGCGTGCACCCCGCGCATCCGTCCGCGGAGGTCGCATCGGCCACCATCGGAGCAACAGCGAATGCTTCATACGGCGAGCCAGCAGACGTATCGCTACTCTTATGACAGCCCGCAAATACGAACTTCCGCTCGCACGCGGTTTCCTCGATCATCCGCAAGAGATTATGCAGCGCCTTGTGGCTCTGCGCGGCGAGCGCGACCCGCTTACCCGCAGCAAGCAGATCGACGATCACGTGCGCGCCTGTTGTGCTCTTGCCCGACCCCGGCGGTCCTTGAACGACCAGATAACTCTGGTCGAGGGCTTGCACGCCGGTCGAGACGGCTTCCTTGGTCACGTGCTGAGGCTGTAGCGTCGCCCCAACGGCACGATCGCTGAGGCGCGGTGTCTCTGCGAGCAATAAGGCGTGCGTCGCCGGGTAATCGCGAGCGAGACTCTCGTCATCGTACGCCTTGGCAATCGCCTCGATCGCCTTACGCTTATTGCGATCGTTGAGCGGTCCGCTCGGAATGAGGGCGTGCAGCGCCGCCGCATCGACGGCTTTTGAAAGCTTAATCCGTAGCCTGTCCGCAGTCTCGTCCATCGAGACGATTTCGCCCGCCTGCTTTCCGGTGGCGGGATCAAACGGAACGCTGCCCACGTGGAACTCGTGTTCCTGCCGCGGAAACGTGTACGTGTAGGTTAGATTACGATCGCCGCTCGCGAACTTGTATGGCGGTACATCCTCGCATAGTCGGAGTCCTCCGATCGACTTTCGGTCTTCATCAATAAGGCCTTCAGTATGTGCGATGCGATAGAAGAACTCCCACCACTCCGGCTTTTGCTCGCGACGGTGATACTGCAGCAGATTGCCAAGCAGCCACCGCGCGCGCACCGTGTCGGGCGATGCGCGAAGCCCAGCGAGCGATTCGGGCTCCGGGATGCCTTCGAGCAGACGGACCTCGAGGGCGCTGCGTTCAACGTCCGCCTCCGGCTCGACATATTCGGCCAATTGGCGCCACGGGACCGCAGTCTCGAGCGTCGCATTCCGTTCGGCTCGCAAGCGAACGAGCCACTCGCGCAGCGCGTACGTCGAGCGGCAGTCGTCTTCGTTATATGCACGGATATCTTCGAGCACGGCCGGATCTTGCGATTCGAGCCAGCTCTCGAACATCACGATCGAGTCGTCGCCACCAAGGGTCAACGTGTGGCGTTCGAAGCCGTACAGCGCTTCGACTTTCTTTATCGAGTACGACGGTTGTGATATCCACACGCTTTGGCGAACGATCCCATAGAGATCGACGAACGTGCCGGCCCGAAGCCATCCGTCGACCACCGACTCGCGCGATCCGAAGCGCCCCATCAACCGTTTTAGCGCCGTTGTCTCGTAAGGCGCATAGTGATAGACGTGCAGATTCGGGTAGCGCTCCTGTCGCGCGACGACAAAATCGACGAACGCCTCAAATGCCGCGCGTTCATCTGCCGGCGACGTCCCCCAGAACGGCTCGTACGCGTCCTCCGCCGGCAAATACACCCCGAAGAGATACTCGAGCGCACGGTCGGGACGATAGAGCGGATCGCCCTCCATGTCGAAAAAAATGTCGCCTGCGGCAGGTTCGGGGAGGCGCGCGAAGCCGGTCTTGAAAGCCGACTCCGGCCGGAACGAATACGAGTGCGTGCCGCTGCCTTCAGCGTCGAGACGGGCGCGATACCGGTGCTGCTCGGCAGCTTGCGCGCGAAGGTTGTCGAACGTTTCGACGACCATACGAGGTGGCCGTAATCGATCGGCCGCTTCAGCGAGAGCGCGCATCGATGTGGTACCGGCGTCTTCGAGTTTCCTTAGTTGGTCGCGGCGCATGCCGGCTACCAGACTCAAGTGGTCGTCGGCGTTGCGCTTCGCGGCGCAGCGATCCCGCCAAACGCAAAGCTCGCAGTGCGGGCATTCGAACGGATACGCATCCTCGGCCCGGGCGAAGCTCGCGAGGTAGCTCACCTTCAATCGCCGGTAGTACGCGGCAAAGTCGGCCAGGCGAAAGCGCCGTTCCTCACCGGTTCCAAGCACGATTGCCGCGTTCTCGGCAGCCGCGCCCGCAATCCGCTCGAGGTGTTCGCTGTAGTTGCAGAGCTGCACGATAAAATAAGGCTTCGGCGAGAGCGCAAGTTTGGTGTCTATGACCTCGTAACTCCACGCCCAACGCTCGGACGGCCGGTCGACCCGCCGTAGAAAGTCTGCGCGCCCCAGGAACGTGCCGTCGAAAAACGTCGCCTGATAGATGACCGGCGCCCCGCGCTCCATCGCCGCGATGCTCTCCCGCTCGGCGGCCTCGTAGCCTGCGAGCGTCGCTACAGGCCGATCTTCAAAGGCGACGAGCGCGTTTCCGTAGCGCTCGCGCAGGCGTTCCAGATAGCGGCGCTCGTGCTCCTCGCCCTTACGCGCTAGCAGCTTCGCCGTCGGAGCGTCACGTATCGGGCGCTCAAGGCCATGAGCCACCACTTCGCGCTCCAACGCGACGAGATGCAGACACTCCGTATAGGCGTTCAAATCCGTGGCAGAATGGACGATACGTCCCTCGAGCGTTTGCATTAGGATCTGCGACGGCTTAACAGCGAGCTGCTATGCATCACAGTCCAATTTGAGCGCCCAGCGCAACTTCAATAATAGAGATAAGAGCCTCTCAAGATAGGCGAATCGGCTCACCGATTTCAGCAGACACATCGTCGGCCCTTGCAACGGAGATTTGCGCAGTTGGTACGATCTGAGCCAGCAGCGGCCCGAAACGGGCTCCAGCTCCGCAGCGCTGCTCCGATCTACGCTTTTCCCTGCGACTGTTGAGAGGTTGGCGCCGGCCTGCAAAGCACGCGCTCCCGGATCTTACGGTAACCGCCATTGTCGCCAGTGCCTGCTTCGCTAACTTTCGCGAGCCAAGCTTACGGACGTAACTCCATCTCAAGCCGACGGCGCCGGTATGTGCGCGTCTTCTCTCGATTGCCGCATCGATCCGACGAACACCATCGGCGATTGCTCGGCTTGGAGAGATCGTAAAATATCCAGTGGCACTCGTCGGACGCACACATTTTTAACCGGTGAAGACTGTCCGACGCCGCTAAGCGGTAAAATTCCGCGAGAATAGCGGAAAGGACGCCGCTACCTGGGGCGGCCCGGAGGGTACAGTCCCCGGCTCTCGTGACGTTCACGACCAGCGGGAAGCCGAGGCTGGCCTCGTTCAGATGCGTCGTGGCTACTGCGTCGCTGAGTCTGTCACCGGGCGCGACGTGTAAAAACGATCGTAGCGCCTCGCGTAGCTGCAACGCTTGACGGTGTTCCTTCGCTCCAATGCGCGAGTGCGGTTTCACGAGGTTCCGCGCGCTCATCCAACGCGTAAGTTGCGCGGCGGTTGTCAATTCGTCGGCGTTCGCGTGCGGCACTCCATGGTAGACATAACTTCGCAGATCGAGCGAGTTCACAAAGTCATACAGCAACGCGAAGTGCGCAGGTACCGCGTATTTCTCCGAAGGTGGCATCCGACACCAGTATACGCTTTTTGCCGGTTGACACAAGCGACACGATCTAATACCATTTGCCAGTGTTTACAGCGACTGCGGCAGCGCGACCCAAAAACCGGCGAAAAGAAATCGCGACGACATGATCGCGTATTCGAAAGTCAACGTCGACGGCGCCGAACTGCACGTCGCGCGTGCCGGACGGGGCCGCCCGTTGCTGTTACTGCACGGCTGGCCCGAGTATTGGAAGACGTGGGAGCCCGTCATGGAGCGGCTCGCCGGCCGCTTCGAACTGATCGCGCCCGATCTGCGAGGCTTCGGTCGCAGCGATAAGCCCGCCGGTGTCTTCGGACCGCAGGACCAGGCGAAGGACATGCTCGCGTTGATCGACACCCTCGCTGTCGGTCCGGTCGGCGTCGTCGCGCACGATATCGGCGGCGCCGTCGCTCAGGCTTTGGCACGGCATGCTCCGGATCGGCTCGCCGGGCTCTTCTTCTTCGATTTCATCTATCCGGGGGTCGGGAAACGATTTACGACGCCCGAGCGGATGGATCGCGTCTGGTATATGTTCTTCCATCAAACCGAACTCGCGCCGGCCCTCATCGGCGCGACGCCGGAGAGCATCCGTACGTACATCACGCATTTTCTCCGGCACTGGGCGTACCGCGAAAACGCCTTCGACGATGTGCTCGACGATTTCGTCGCAACGTATCAGGCGCCGGGAAATCTGAGCGGCAGCCTCGCGCATTACTGCGCCGTCGCTACGGAACGCAAGGCGTCGCTGGCAGCCGACGCGCCGCTGCCGGCGCCGATCCTGCTACCGACATGCGTCCGCTGGGCCGAACGGGATCCGCTTTTCGACTACGCTTGGACGGATCGTCTGCCGGAGTTTTTCCCCGACCTCGATCTCGCGCTGTTTCCGGATGTCGGACACTTTCCTCACCGTGAGGACCCGGGTCGCGCCGCATGCGAGATCGCCACGTTTTACAGCCGGCTTGCGGACGAACGTTGGAGCGTGTAGCGGTCGGTTCGACGGAGGAAGAACGTCCTCTGAGCGGACGCGCGATCGGAGGCCTGGCGGTCGTCGTGGCAATCTCGGTCGCGAACGGCTATTACGTTCAGCCGTTGCTGATCGTGATCGCAGGCGCCATAGAACTACCGCACGGTTCCGTGGGCTTGCTACCCGCCCTCTCGCAGATCGGCCTCGCGCTCGGCCTCGTGACGCTGCTTCCGCTCGCCGACGTGTATCCCACGCGACGCGTCCTGCTCATCGTTCTTCCGCTACAGATCGCCGCCGTCGCGATCGTCGCTAACGGCCGCGACGCATTTACGATTATGGCCGGCTTTCTCGCTATCGGGATCTTCGGAATCGCACCTTATGCACTGCCACCGTACGCGTCCCTGAACGTCTCCTCGCAACGGCTCGGGCCCGTGACCGGCATTCTCGCGGCGGCCGTGATCTGCGGCATCCTGCTTGCGCGCTCGCTGGCCGGCGTCGTAGCCGTAAATTTCGGTTGGCGCTGGGTGTACGCATTCGCAGCGATCGCGACGGCATTCGCAATTATCATCGTCGTTCGTGTCGTTCGCCCACAGCGACCGGCGGCGAAGATCGGCTACCGGCAACTCGCTCAGTCGCTCGCCGGAATGCTTCGTTCGGAGCCCGCGTTGCGCACCGCAGCGATCTGTCAAGCGCTCAGCTTCGGTTCGTTCAACGTCTTCTGGCTTGGGTCGACGCTCTATCTGCACGGACACTTCGGGTGGAAGCCCGATGCGATCGGCTATGCCGGCCTACTCGGCGCGCTGGCTGCATTTTGCTCGCCCCTATTCGGGCGAGCGACGACGCGTTTCGGCTCGCGCCCGACGCGGCTCGTGGCGCTTGCGACGGTGGTCGTAGCCTGGGCAGTCCTCGCGGTACTTCGCGGCAGTTTGGCCGGCATGGCAATCGGACTCGTCGCGCTCAACTTGGGCGCGGTGGCGTCGGACATTGCGAACCGCACCATTCTTTACGAGTTGACCCCGAACATCCGCACGCGGCTGAACGCCGTGTATACGATCGTCATGTTCGCCGGCGGCGCGGTGATGTCGACGTTGGTCGGCGTCTTCTGGGCGTGGGAGGCGTGGCTTGGCGTCTGTGCGCTCGGCGCGGCATCGGCCTCTGCTAATGTTTTCGTCGCGTTCGGAGCGCAACGGCGTACGGCCCGGAAACGCAACTGATTCGAGCGCCCGCAGCGGTCGTCTAAGACGCGAAGCGCTCGGTCCGCGTCAGGTGCGCGGTCCGCGCGCCCAAGCGACGATTCTCTCGAGTTCCGCCAGCGTGAATGCGCCGTTAAGATACAAACGTTCGTCTTCGCGAACGACGCGTGGAGCCGGACGCGAAAACCGCGCGCCCTCCATCGCCTCGAAGGTGATCGTACGCGAGATCGGCTCGTCGTCGAGAATGCGCCGGGTCGAATGTACGGAAAAGCTCGGACGTCCCACCGAGCGCTCTTCGCGATTCGCCGGCCGTGTCCGCGGACGAAGTACGCCCGCGCGTCTCGCGTGCCCTATCGAGCGCTGCCTGCCGTTAAGGACCGCCGGCTTAAGCCTGGTTACGTGAAAAGGGGGGCTCGCATCCGCAAAAGCTCCGCTCGAAGGTACCGCCCTGTAAGGGCGCCCACCGCACGATAGTGGTCTGACGGCATACATTGATCGAATGCTTAACGAAGACGTAGAGTCGACCGTCAGTGAAACCTAGCTCCCTCTTGCTGGGCGCGCTAACGGCACTCCTAACCTGGGACGCTCCCGCTCTCGCGGCGTCGCCAACTGGTCTCGTTCCGGTGCTGGCCGGGCACACGTGGCTCAACGGTCGTGTAACGGACGGCGATGTTCGAGGACGCGTGGTCTTGGTCGACGTTTTCACCTTCGAATGCATCAACTGCGTGCGCGTCACGCCGAACCTCCAACGGCTCTATCGCACCTATAGCCGGCGCGACCTCGAGATCGTCGGCGTTCACACGCCCGAAGTGCCGAGCTACCAGCAACGGCTAAGCTACCTGCACGGCCAGACTGTCAAGGCGTCGATCCCGTGGCCAATCGTCGTTGACAACGACTACCGCATCTGGCAAGCCTACGGCGTTTCGTCCTGGCCGACGCAGTTGCTATTCGATTCCGCCGGCCGTTTGCGCGCTACGATCATCGGAGATTCGCAGGACGCGGTTGTCGATCGTACGATCGCGCGTCTCGTTCGGCTAGAACGCGTCCGACGATAGTGAATCAGACGGTTAAATCCCTGCTCCACGAGCCCGCGTAAAACGACGGACGATGTCTCTCCTTCGTCGCGCTGTTTTCATCATCGTCGGCGCGGTCTTCGCGCTCTCGGTGCCCATCGTCGCCGCCGCCGGCATACCCGCGCACTTTATGGGCGATCATCTCGTCCGAGTACGCCTCGTACCGCAAGCCCATACGATCGCCCGCGGCGGTTCGACATGGCTGGCGGTAGAACTCACCCCGGCGCCCGGTTGGCACATCTATTGGCGCAACCCGGGTGATAGCGGGCAACCGCCGACAATCGCGTGGTCTCTTCCCCGCGCTGTAACGCTCGGCACCACGGCTTGGCCCGCGCCTGAACGCCTCATCTCGGGCGGCATAACGACGTACGTCTACAACAGCCGCGCGACCCTACTCTTGCCGCTTAAAATTGGGCCAGGCGCGCGTATCGGGCAAGACACCCCGCTTGCCGCGGACCTGTCCTGGCTCGTGTGTTCGAACGTTTGTGTCCCCGGGCATGCGCACGTGAGCACGCGTGTCGAGATCGCGCGGAGCGAGCCGCACGGCGCGAATCCCGGCGAGAGCGCGTTATTTGCCGCCGCGCTCGCGTTTGCCGCAACCGGCGAACTTCACGGCAACGTTCGACTCTGATCGCGCGGCCTATCGCATATCCGTACCCGCTATGGCGTTCGACGGCGAGCGGGTGACGGACGCGACCTTCTTTCCATTTGACGGAACGTTGATCGCGCAGTCGGCGCCGGAGCGCGTAACGATCGGCAATCGCATTACACTGACGCTGCAGCGTAACGGCTCGGAGCGCGGCGTGCCTGCGCGGATTGAGGGCGTGCTCGCGGTTAATGCAACCGGCCGCGACGGGCAGCGCGAGCGTGTCACGTACGCGATCGGCGCAAAGCCTGCGGTTATCTTGATGACGGAACGGCCGCTGTCGTTCATCGCAGCCATCCTCCTCGCTTTCCTCGGTGGAATCGTGCTCAACGTGATGCCGTGTGTCTTCCCGGTGCTCTCATTCAAAGCACTCGGTGCGATCGAGGGGAACGGTCCCGGAAGGCGCTGGGCGCGAGCTCTCGCATACGCTGCCGGCGTCATTACAAGTTGCTCGTTGCTCGGCGTCGTGTTGCTCGCGCTGCGCCGGGGAGGGACGGCGATCGGCTGGGGCTTCCAGTGGCAATCGCCTCTCTTCGTCGCTCTGCTCGCGTTGCTGCTCTTCACACTCGCTCTTTCGATGTCCGGCGTTGCCGAAATCATCATCCCGCTACCCGGACCACTTGCGCGGCGCGGCGGTAACGGGGGCGCCGTCAGTGCATTCACCGACGGCGCGCTCGTAGCGCTCATCGCATCGTCCTGTACGGCGCCTTTCATGGGAGCCGCGCTCGGCTTCGCGCTTACGGCCGGCACTTTTCTCGCGCTCGCCGTGTTTGTGGCTCTCGGCGCCGGCTTAGCGCTGCCGTACGTCGTCGTTACCGGCGTTCCGGCGGTGGCCGCGCGCTTACCAAAGCCCGGCCCTTGGATGGTTGTCGCCCGACGCCTGTTCGCGTTTCCGCTGTATGCTTCCGTTGCCTGGCTCGTATGGGTCTTTTCAGCGCAGGTCGACGGAAATGCGCTTTTGTCATTGTTGAGCGCACTCGTTTTCGTCGGATTTGGAATTTCCGCTTTTGGTTCCGCGCAAGCGAGCGATACCTGGCGCCGCGGTTGGGTATCCTTAGGCGCCGCCGGATGCATCGTGGCAGTGCTGCTCGTGGCTCCGGTGCGGGCCGTACAACAAAACTCCGGAACGAACCTTAGCTCGCGAGACGCGCTGGATTTCAAACCGTTCACTCTCGCGCGATTGGCCGAGCTACGCCGCGGCGACCGTCCCGTCTTCGTCGACGTTACGGCGGCGTGGTGCATCACCTGTCAAGTGAACGACCGGCTTGCACTGGAGCGACCGGACGTCGAAAAACGTTTCCATGCACTGCACGTAACGCTCCTTCGCGCAGACTGGACCAATCAAGATTCGCAGATTGGCGGCTATTTAACGCGCTTCGGTCGAAGCGGCGTCCCGCTGTACGTTTATTACGCTGCAAACGGCAATGTCGAAGTCTGGCCCCAATTACTTACTTCCGGACTCGTGCTCGAGCGTCTAAACCGCGTATAAGGAGGTGTTCCAGTCCCGCGTGCGACCGGTAACGCGGCTATGCGGAACCGTCGCGATGCACGGCGGTTCCGCGCGTGGGACGCGGCCGTTTTAACGATGCGCGTTTAACCAATCCAGTAAGATCCGGTTGAATACTTCGGCTTGCTCGACGTTACTGAAATGTCGAGCGTCCGGAATTTCCACGTAGCGGGCACCCGGAATTAAGTGCGCGAGCCGCTCGCTCTCGGCGGGCGGCGTCATCGGATCGGCGGCGCCGCAAAGGACGAGCGCGGGCAATCGCACGGACGGCAGGTCGGCCGTGAAATCGAAGTCCGACATGGCGGCGACGGAGCCTTCGAAGCCCGCGGGCGAGGTCGCGAGCAACGTGTCCGCAATCGCCTTCCAGCGGCCCGGGTGCGCGGCTTTAAACGCGTCGCCGAGCCACGCCTTGAGCATCCCGCCTCGTACGGGTGAAAGCGAGTTTGCGCGGCGCACCATCGCGAGCGGTCCCGACCATGCCGCGCGCGCGCCTGCCGGGGCCGACGCCTGCGTGTCGCACAACAGTAACGACTCGAACGCGCCAGGATTGCGCACCGCGAGCGACTGGCCGATCATCGCGCCGATCGAAAGACCAACGAAGTGCGCTCGCTCGATCTCCAGAGTTGCGAGCAGTGCCGTCACGTCGTCGGCCAGCGCCGCCATCGTGTATGGACCGTCGCCGGCTTCACTTCCGCCATGTCCGCGCATATCGACGCGCAAGATGCGAAAGCCGGCGGACAGCAAAGCCGGAACTTGCTCTGCCCACATGCCCCCGTCGGCCGCGAGCGAATGCAGGAAAGCAACGACGGGCGCAGCCGGGTCTCCCAAGAGGTCGTAGTAAACGCGCCGGGTTCCGACCGTAACGAGCATGAGACGTATGTTTTGCTACGTGCGACGGAGCCCTCGCTCATCGCAGCGTCGTCAGCCCGCGGCATTTGGCCGCCTAGCGGGGGGCCCCGGTGCCCTCAACGGCTGGCGAAATTCTACGATACCTCGGAAAGAGGCGGCGTGCGGAGCTCGTGCTTGATGCCGTAGCGGAGGCCGATGTCTTCCAAATCGGCTTCGATTCGCTCGACGATCACGTTCGAACGGCTCTTCAGCAGGGCGAGCCAGGCGCCACCGACCGCCATATAGAGCGCGAAGACGTAGGGGAAGAAGCGTACCGGCGGATCCGGGACGGGATAGAAGCTGCCCACAATCGGGACGACCAAGAATAATAGCGTGAGTACCGAAATGACGATTGCGATCGGCGTTAACAGTCGCTGCTTTTTTAGAAATACGGGCGCGGCTACGGCGATCAAGACGAAGCCAACGATGAATCCATAGGCCGAAAAGCTGCCACCGTCGTTAAGCAGATCGGTCGGTCCCAGGCCGAACAGTTTCATCGACAGCACGCCGAGGCCGAGTGCGACGGCCGCGCAGACCGTTACGGCAACGTGAGGCGTTTCGTGTTTTTGGTGCGCCGTTCCGATCGACGAGTGGAAGATGCCGCGCCGGCCCATCGAGAATAAGACGCGGCAGCCGGCATTGAAGCTGGCGAGCGTACACGCGAGCGCGCTGACCAACACCATGATGATAAGGAGCGGCCCTGCCCAGCCGGCGCCGACGTACGTCGTGAGCGTTCTGAGGGCATCGGCGTTCGCGTCGAGCGTCGTGTGGGAAGCGGCGAATCCGCCGACCATTGCCAGGCTGCTGAGAATGTAGAACACGGCCGCAATCGCCACGGCGCCGACCACCGCGCGCGGAATCGTCTTGAGCGGATTCTTGGCCTCTTCTCCGAGCGTCGTACTGCTTTCGAAACCAATGTTGGCGAAGATTGCGAGCACGAGCCCTAAAAACAGTCCATGGAAACTGAAACCTTGCAGCGACAACTGCGGCGCATAGACGTGAAAGCCGGTCTTGGAAAAGACCGCCAACACGAGAATTGAAATCAACGCCATGCCGCTAAATTCGAGAATGAGCATCAGCCTCGCTGACAGCCGGATATCGCGGTAGGCGACGTACCACGGCAGAACGATCGCAAACGTGTATGCGACGTACGGCCAAATGCCTCCGGGCGAACCGAATAACAGCAGCATGAAGTTCGCTGCGGCTCCGGCAAGCGCGATGCCGCACCCGACGTACGCGACGAGCCAGCCCCACCCGACCATCACGCCCCACGTCGGCCCGAGGGCGCTCGTCGTGTACGAGTACAGCGACCCGGGCGAAGCCGAGCGCCGCGCGAACTGATTGACGTTGAGTCCCACGAGTCCGAGCCCAATTCCGGTCAAGAAATAGGCGAGCCACGTTGCATTACCCGTCGACACGAAAACGAGCGGGATGATCGCCGCCATGGAAGCCGATGGAGCGATGACTGCAACGGATTGCGACAAGACTTCGAACGATGAAAGGCACCGCGTACGTAAACCGTAGGCGCCCGTTGCGTGGGACACCTCGGTAGTAGCGCTCGTGTGCGCGCGCTCGCGTTTTACGGATTGAGCACTTTCGATGGACATGCGGCGAGAGCTCCTCATCTGGATTAACTGTGCGCTAAGCGTACGCGCTGAGTATAAAATTACGAACCGACACATAGATGACGCAACCGCGTTTCGCTGCGACCTTTGGCCGCTATTCTTATAGCGAACGAACGACGCACCTCTGCGGTCGCTAATTGTTATAAGCGGTCGGCATTCGCAAGACGGATCATGCCATGTCAGCAGTCCATCGTCGTTTCTAACTCCCACGCACTAAGGTGACCGGCGTACGCGTTCCATTCCGCGTGCCGAAGCTTAAGATAGGCATCGACGAAGCCGTTGCCGAGGCCGGCGCGCAACACGCTCGAGCCGTCCAGTTCGCGCAGCGCGTCGAGCAAATTGAACGGCAGCTTCGGCGCGCCGTCGACCGTGTGGCCGTCCGTATACATGTTGATGTCGAGCCGTTTGCCGGGATCGCGCCGATTGCAGATGCCGTCGAGCCCGGCGGCCAGAATGGCGGCCGGCAGGAGATAGGCGTTGGCCGCTCCGTCCGGCAAGCGCAATTCAAAGCGCCCGCTCTCCGGGATACGGATCATGTGCGTACGATTGTTGCCCGAATATGTTACGGTGTTGGGCGACCACGTCGCTCCGGAACGGGTGACCGGCGCGTTGATGCGCTTGTACGAGTTCACCGTCGGGTTGAGCAGCGCGCAGAGTCCGCGCGCATTGGCGATGATACCGCCGAGAAAGTAATAGCCGAGTTCCGAAACACCGAGCGCCCCGTCTTGATCCTCGAACAGATTCGTCTCTTCGTGCCAGAGCGAGACGTGCGCGTGACAGCCGTTGCCCGTGTATTCGGCGAATGGTTTCGGCATGAATGTAGCACGCAGGCCGTGCTTTTCGGCAATTACTTTAACCATGTATTTAAAGAACGCGTGCCGGTCAGCAGTCACCAAAGCGTCGTCGAACTCCCAGTTCATCTCGAATTGCCCGTTCGCGTCCTCGTGATCGCTCTGATACGGCTTCCAGCCTAAGAGCGCCATCGCATCGCACAGCTCGACGATTACGTCGTAGCGCCGCATCAACGCCGACTGATCGTAGCACGGCTTCGCTTGGCGATCGGCGGGATCCGAGATCCTTTGACCGTCGGGCGTGGTCAGAAAAAATTCGCATTCGACGCCGGTTTTGAGAGCGAAACCGAGCTTCGCGGCCGCCTCGATCGTCCGCTTCAGCACGTTACGCGGCGCCTGCTCGACGAGTTTGCCGTTCATCCACGCGTCGGCGGCGAGCCAGCCGACTTCCGGCTTCCACGGCAGCTGCATGAGGCTCGCCGCATCCGGTACCGCAAGCAAGTCGGGATCCGCGGGCGTCAAATCCAACCACGTGGCGAATCCCGCGAACGCAGCGCCCGACTTCGCCATATTTGAAATCGCCATGGCCGGCACGAGCTTCGCGCGCGCGGTACCGAAGAGATCGGTAAACGAGATTAGGAAGTATTTGATGCCCCGCTCGGCGGCAACCGCCTGTAAACCGTCGAGGCGTTTGCCCGGCGCGATCATCCGTTCTCTCCAGGGATCCAGCTGGTACCCGCGAGCGGCACTCCCGCCATGGCGGCGGCCTCGAGCGAGAGTGCGACCAGATCTTCCGGCTCCAAGTTGTGCACGTGGCTCTTGCCGCATGCCCGCGCGATCGTTTGCACTTCGAGCGACATAACCGTTAAAAAATTCGCGAGTCGCCGGCCCGCGAGCACCGGATCGAGCCGGGCGCTGCGCTCCGGATCTTGCGTCGTGATCCCAGCGGGGTCGTTGCCCGCGTGCCAGTCGTCATACGCGCCCGCGGTCGTCCCGAGCGCGTTGTACTCGTCTTCGAAGACGGGATCGTTGTCGCCGAGCGCAACGAGCGCCGCGGTTCCAATCGACACCGCGTCGGCACCGAGCGCGAGCGCCTTCGCGGCATCGGCCCCGCCGCGGATACCGCCCGAAACGATCAGCTGCACTGTGCGATGCACCCCGAGATCTTGCAGCGCCTTGACCGCCGGCCGGATCGCGGCGAGCGTCGGGATCCCGACGTGCTCGATGAAGACCTCTTGCGTGGCGGCCGTACCGCCCTGCATGCCGTCGATGACGACCACGTCTGCGCCCGCTTTGACCGCGAGCGACGTATCGTAATACGGGCGCGAGGCCGCCATCTTTACGAAGATCGGCTTCTCCCAATCGGTGAGTTCGCGCAGCTCCGCAATCTTGATTTCCAAATCGTCGGGACCGGTCCAATCCGGATGGCGCGAGGCCGATCTCTGATCGATACCTTCGGGCAACGTCCGCATGGCGGCGACCCGCGAACTGACCTTCTGGCCGAGCAGCATCCCGCCGCCGCCTGGTTTCGCGCCCTGTCCGACGACGACTTCGATCGCGTCCGCGCGCCGCAGATCGTCCGGATTCATTCCGTAACGCGATGGCAGAATTTGATACACGAGCAGGGACGAATGACCGCGCTCCTCATTCGTCATGCCGCCGTCGCCCGTGGTCGTCGACGTTCCCATGAGCGACGCACCGCGCCCGAGCGCTTCCTTAGCCTGACCGCTGAGCGCCCCGAAACTCATCCCCGCGATCGTGATCGGAATTTTTAGGCGCAGCGGCTTCGAGGCGTGACGGCCCCCGAGGACGACTTCGGTGCTGCAGCGTTCGCGATACCCTTCGAGCGGATAGCGGCTCATCGACGCGCCGAGAAATACGAGATCGTCGAAGTGCGGCAGATGCCGTTTCGTTCCGCCGCCGCGTATATCGTAAATACCGGTCGCAGCAGCGCGGCGAATCTCCGAAAGCGCGTAAGGACTGAAATTCTCCGACATGCGCGCCGCCGTTCGTGAAGCGTTCTGCGGGCGAAGCGTCGGTGCGCGCATCAATAAACCCCCAGATTGTCGACATGAAAGTGATAGAGGCCGCGAGCCGAGCCATAACGCCGAAAGTTTCCGACATCGACCTGCCGCGCAAAACCGGCGCTTTCGAGTCGCGCGCAAAGTTCGCGCCGATGATGCTCGTGCATCGGCTTCTCGATGCAGTCGGAGCCGAGACTCGCGACGCTGCCGCGCACGAATAAACGCGCTTCGTACAACGAATCGCCGAGATTGCTCCCAGCATCGCCGAAGACCGTTAACGTGCCGGCCTGCGCCATGAACGCGGACATGTGTCCGACCGAACCTTTCACGATGATATCGGCGCCTTTCATCGAGATGCCGCAGCGTCCCGAAGCGTTACCCTCGATCACGAGCGTGCCGCCGTGCGCCGTCGCGCCGGCATTTTGACTCGCGTCACCCGTGACGCGCACGAAGCCCGACATCATGTTTTCGGCAACGCCGATTCCGGCGTTACCGTTGACGATTATCGTCGCTAGCTTGTTCATGCCCGCGCAATAGTAGCCGACGGGGCCGTCGATCTCGACCGTCAACGGAGCGTCGAGACCGACGGCGACGGCATGCGCGCCGCGCGGATTGAGAACGCGCCAGCGCGAGGTCTCGCTCGAACCGGCGAGCGCATGGAGCGTGCCGTTGAGCTGGCGCAGCGGTGCACGTGCGAGGTCGAACACGCGCTCGGGCGCGACCGCGGGCAGCTCCGCTGCGGCACCGGTCACGACCACGAGTACACCGTCGCGGGTTCGGGTTCCCAAATGCGCGCGGCGTCGATACCGGGCAAATCCGCGAGCGCGCGGTATTCCGTTCCGAACGCGACGTAACGGTCCGTCTCCGCGAGCACCGCGGGCTTACACGCAATCCGGTCGCGCAACACCGCAAACCCGGTTTCCGTAGCGACGAGAAACGTGTAAAAGCCGTCGAGATCGTCGAGCGCGTGCGTGAGCGCCCCACGCAGCGAATCCCCCTGGGCTATGCGCATCGTCAGATAGCCGGCAGCGACCTCGGAATCGTTGTCGGTTGCAAAGGTCATGCCTGTGCGCTCGAGTTCGCGGCGCACGGCGTGATGGTTAGAGAGCGACCCGTTATGCACCAGGCACTGATCGCGACCCGTCGAGAACGGGTGCGCGCCTTCCCTTGTGACCGCGCTCTCGGTCGCCATCCGCGTATGCCCGACCGCGTGCGTGCCGGCCATGCTTGCGAGGCCGAGCCGGCTCGCGACGGTACTCGGCACGCCGACTTCTTTAAAGATTTCCATGCGGCTGCCGACGCCGACGATGGCGATATCCGGGGCCATGCGCTCCAAAATCTGCCGCAGTTCCGCTTCGCAGCTCGCCGGGCCGGTAAGCACTCCGTGCGTCGCGTGCTCTGCGATCGAGACCGGGCTGTCGAGCTGCGCGCAAAGCGTAGCGGCGAGGGCGGAGAAATCGTAATCGTCGGGCGCGCACAGCGTTATTTTAATGCGCTCGGACTGCGGCTCGCCGAACACCGCAAACCCAGCACTATCGGGACCCCGGTCGTCCATGACATGGAGCATTTCCGAAAGCAGCGCGCCGAGCTCCGGCTTCAAACTCGGGTCTTTAACGAACAGACCGACGATTCCACACATATAGTCCGTTTCCAATCCTATGCGAGGCAGGAGGTCGAGGATATGTTCTTATGCTGCATCGGGCGCTAGCGCATCTGGCCCGCGCGCCGATACGGGTTGCGGCTTGAGAGCGGCTTGCGTTCTGCAAAACGTGAGAGCCGGAAGTCGTCGCTTGGAATATCGGGATCATTGCTGCGCGCATCGCACACCAAATCCGCAACCAGCTTGCCGACCGCCGGCGAGATTTTATAGCCATGCCCGCTGAAGCCCGCGCATAAGTACAGCCCGTCGATCGGCGCCGGGCCGATAATTGGGTTGAAATCCGGCGTCACGTCGTAGCAGCCGGCGTAGGACGAGGCGAGCGCCGGGTTCGGGAGCCGCGGTAGTAGCCGATCGAACTTCGTTACCGCCGTCTCCACGTAGGCGTCATCGGCGCGATCGCAATAGTTGTCCGGATCGGCGTATTCCGGCGCGCTATGGTCGCTGTTTCCAACGAGCAGCTGTCCCGAACGTTCGCTGCGGATGTACTGTAAATGCACGAGATCGGAAAAAACGGGTGCGTCGACGATCGGCTCTCCCGCATCGATCAGCAGAATCTGTTCGCGCTGCGCTTTAATCGGCAAGTCGATGCCGATCTCGGCTGCCAACGGAACGGACCAGGGCCCGGCGGCGAGCACCACCGCTCCTGCCGCGATTACGTCGCCGGTCTCGTCCACGACGCCGATGACTTTCTGCGACGACGCATCGAGGGCGAGCCGGACGACGGGCGCGTTCTGACGGATCGTCGCACCGGCGCGAGTCGCCGCTTCGGCAAACGCGCGCCCCGCGAGATAGGCGTCGCCGTAGCCGCCGCGCGGTTCGTAGGCAAAGATTGCGAAATTGGAAAGCTCCGCGCACGGCCAGAGCTCCTGCACCTGGCTCGGGCCAAGCAAACGAACGTCGATTCCGAGCGCTCGATGCATCGCTACGTTCGCGCGCAGCGCCGCGTCGTCGGACGCGGCGACCCCGACGACGTAACCTGTCTGAACGAAGCCCAAGTCGCTTCCGAATAGCTCCTGGGCTCGCTCGAAGACCTCGATGCCGGCCCATGCCATCTTCGCGAGCGACGGTACGCCATAATGGCAGCGCACGATGCCGCTCGATTTTACGGTCCCGCCGGAGCACAGATACCCGCGCTCCAGCACCAGCACGTGGCCCGCGCCGCGTTCCGCGAGCGCCCATGCCGTACTGAGTCCTTCGATGCCGCCGCCGACGACGATAACGTCCGCCGTCTCAGTCACGCCGCTCGCAGCAATCGACTCCGCGGTCGCGGGGAAGCCGACACCGATCGCTGCGCAAAATGTACAAAGGACAAGAAATCTCCCGCGCTTGAACGGATGCTGGGCGCTACTGTAAGCGCCTGACGAACGCAGAAAAAGGTCCGGCATGGTGCAAATTAATCGGGAGCTCCGAATCCCAGCCGCACTAGGAGCGCGCGAGTCCGCCGTCACGCGCTTGCTACAACGGGGAAAGTCTCTCGCTCGCGCCGGGCGGATTGCCGGCGCCGTCGATGATTTCGAAGCCGCGCTCGCCTCGGCTAACCCTAAGCGAGATGCGCGCCTCTGCGCGGATGCCTTGGATTGGCTCGCATGGCTCGCGTGGATCGATCTCGATGGGGAGCGTACGAGCGCTTACGCTCGCCGCATGCTCACCCTCGAGCTTCCGACGACCTCGCTCGCGGCCTTTCGACGCTGTATTCGGCAAGCGACTCAGACACTGCAGCTCGGCGACGCGCTCGGCGCGCTCGCGCTGCTCGAAGAAGCGGAGCAGGCCGGCCGCGACGCCGATCTCGATGCCTTCACCGCGTATCTCTGCGTCAAGGCCGACGTCTACGCGGCGCTCGGTGAAACGGACACGGCGCTCGGTCATGCCCAGCTCGCCGTGGACCTCGCGGAGAAGCGCAGCGATCGCTATCAGCGCTGGCGGCGCCTCGAGTATTTCGGTTACATCAAATACAAGAACGGTGCCCTGCAGGACGCGCTGTCGACGTATCTGCGCGCCGAGCAGGTCGCGCGCGGCGCGGGGCTCACGTGGGAAGTACCGTTCACCCGCGTTCGAGCGGCATGGATCGCGATGTTGCTCGGCCGCCTACCGCAAGCGCATCTGTTGATTGCGTCGTGTTTCGAATTCGACGAGACCGTACGCTGGATGGTCGTCACGCGAGCTTGGGTCGGATTGACGATCGGGCTTGCCGTGGGCGACGATCGCCTCGTCGAACGGTGCAGCGACGTGTCGTATCTCGCGACGGCGTTAGCATCCGGCGATTCTTATACCCTCGGCCGCACGGCCGCCGCCTTTCACGAATACTACATCGACCGCGGCGATGGCGAGGCGGCGACGCGGCTGCTGGCGCTCGCCGTTGACAAGCTGAGGTCACCCGACTGCGCCTGGCCGCTATTCGAGGCGATCGCAACCTACGGCGACGCGAAGCTTTGCGAACGCGCCACAACGTTACTGGCCGCGTTTCCGGACGGCTATCGCATGGCGCGCGCCCATCGGCTGCTTTTCGCGGCGGTTACCGCTGCGCGTGAGGGCGACAACGACGCGGCGGAACGGCTCGCGAGCCAAGCGCAACTCGCCTTTGAGGAAAGCGAGCACCATTACCACGCGGCCCGCTGCATCGAGCTCGCCGGACGGCGTTCCGAGGCGCACCAGCGGTACACGCAGCTCGGTGCCGTCCGCGACGCACACCGCACCGCGGTAACGCGTTCGCGACGCGGCCGGCCGCGCGGCAGCTACGAAGTGGGCAGGCAGCGACGCGAAATCCTCGCTCTCGTGCTCGCGGGCGCAACGACGAAAACGATTGCCGAACGCTTGGGTATCTCCATTCGCACCGTGAAGAGCCGTGTCGCGGAAATCTTCGAGCTCCAGGACGTCTCGAACCGCGCGGAACTGCGCGCACTCACGCGTAAATGCGGAACCCGATGAGGCGCTCCTCGACAGCGGCTCCGATCATTTCTTCAAACTCCTGGCCTAACCCCAGCACAAAGCCGGCGTATCGACCGGCGCATCCCAAAGCACTTCGAGTTCGTTGTCCAGCCGCGTCAGCGAAACCGAGCAGCCTGCCATGTCGAGCGATGTGACGTACGGGCCGACGAGGCTTCGAATTACGGTAACGCCGCGATCCGCGAGCGCGCGCCGGGCTGCGTCGTACATGAGGTAAAGCTCCGAAAGCGGCGTAGCGCCGAAACCGTTTACCAGTAGCAGCAGTTCGCTGCCGGTGCCGAGAGCAAGATCGTCTCCCGTCGCGTTGACGAGTTCGCTTGCGATAGCGTCGGCGGACAGCAATGAAACGCGCCGCCGTCCCGCTTCACCGTGAATACCGACGCCCATCTCGATCTCGTCCGGGCCGAGCTCGAACGTCGGGCGGCCGGCCGCGGGAACGGTGCAACTCGTCAGCGCGACGCCCATCGTTCGCGTCGCCGCGTTAATGCGCTCCCCGAGCTTTGCAAGAGCTGCGAGGGCGTCGCCGCGTTCTGCTGCGGCGCCGAGCATCTTCTCGACCACGAGCGTGCCCGCCACGCCTCGCCTGCCGATACTGAAGTCCGATCGGTCGACAGCAACGTCGTCATCGGTGAGAACCGTCATGACGCTGCTCTCGAGCAACTCCGCGGCCATCGCAAAGTTCATCCTATCGCCTTCGTAATTTTTAACGATGAAGAGGCAGCCTGCGCCCGTATCGACCGCTTCTACGGCGGCAACCATTTGGTCGGGCGTCGGCGAAGTGAAGATCTGCCCCGGACAAGCGGCGTCGAGCATGCCGTGGCCGACGAAGCCGAGATGAAGCGGTTCGTGGCCGCTGCCGCCACCTGAAATGAGTGCGACCTTGCCCGGCGTGAGGTGAAGCCGGCGCACGAAGCGGTCTTCGGCGTCGAGCGCGATCGCGTCTCGATAGCAATGCGCGAATCCGGCCAAACTTTGATGCAGCATGGCGTCCACGCTATTCATGAGCTTTTTCATTGGGGGCTCCTTTCGCTCCGTGTCTCGAATCGTTTAGCGGTCATCTTTGAGTAAGCGGACTACGCCGCGCGCGAACTCCGCGAGCAGATCGTCCAGTGCCTTATTCTTCTCCGGACTGTGCAGATCGGGAACGCGAATCGTCGCCTCGCGCCAACGCGCCGTACGCTTCGTCGCGGGCTTGCTATGGGGATGCGCGCGCGCGTAAGCGTCGAGGAAGCGCACGCGTTCGGCCGGCGAAAAGTGGCAGACGTCGAAGATCGCTTCCACGTGGCGGGCCGGTATCGGTACGCTGTACGCGGGATTCGCGATTTGCGAAATAAAGCTCGCCTGATTTCCGAGAGCTTCCGCGAGGCGTTGGCGCGTGCCCGACGGGCGCTTATAAAGAACGTCTTGGAGAATGCCTTTGTAGAGAGCCACGGCCGCCGGATCGGCGACCGACGCCCGGCGCCCGTCAGTCACCGGCGCTTGCACCGTAAGCATGAATCGTTCGCTTCACGGCTCCGAGCATCGCCGGAGCGATCGAAATGCTGCGCAGTCCGGCCGCAAGTAAGGCCGGAAGGTAACGCGGGTCGCCCGCCATATCACCGCACACGCTCACGGAGCACCGTGCGCTTCGCGCCGCGTCGATCACGTGGCGTATCAACCGCATCACCCCGGAACCGAGCGGATCGCGCAGTGCTTCGAGATCCGCGGAGTCGCGGCTCGACGCGGTCGTGTAGGCGATGAGATCGTTCGAGCCGATCGAGAAAAAGTCGGCGCCAAAGCTGTCGATCGTGAGGGCCGCCACCGGGACTTCTACCATCATACCGAGCGGCGGCAGAACGCAAGCGGTGCCTGCCGCGCGCAAGTCCGCAACGGCTGCCGCAAGCATCGTTCGCACGCTATCGAACTCGCTCGCAACCGTCACCATCGGGACCATGATCTTCACGTTTCCGCCGGCCGCAACGCGCGCGAGCGCCCGCAGCTGAACGCTGAGCACGTTCGGATGGCGCAGCGACAAACGCACGCCGCGCATGCCGAGAAACGGGTTCGGCTCGTTTGCGAGCGTATAGCCGTCGATCGGTTTATCGCCGCCGGCATCGAGCGTACGGAACGTGACGGGCCGCCCGCGGGCCCACGCTACGATCGCGCGATAGCGCTCGAACTGCAATTCCTCATCGTACAACTCCGCCGGTTCCCGTACGACGAGTTCCGTACGTACGAGGCCGATGCCGTCACACGTTTCGGGCGCGATTCGGCGCAGGTCGCTCGCGTCGGCGACGTTGATCAACACTTCGACCCGCTCCCCGTTCGCCGTCGTAGCGGCAAGAGCGAGAAAGTGCGCGTCGCCGTTGCGCGCAATGGCTGCGGCTTCGCGACGCGCGTCGAACGCGCGCAGGGAAGCGTTATCGGGGGCTGCGACGAGCATTCCGCCGTCGGCATCGAGCAGAACGTCGCCCGGCGGTAGCGTGGGCGCCGGACCCAGGCCCACGATCATCGGCACCCCGCGCGCCCGCGCGAGCGTCGCCAGGTGCGATTGCGGACTGCCTGCAAAAAGCGCGATCCCGCCGCCGTTCCAATCGATTTCCAGAAAACGCGACGGCGCTAAGTCGGCGCCGACCACGATAGCCCCGAGCGGTATCGCGACGCGCCCGCTCCCGCGAAGGCAGCGCAAAACGCGGTCGCGCATGTCTTCCAGGTCCGCCGCGCGAGCGGCGAAGTACGGGTCCTCCGCAGCGCGATATTCCGCAATGTGTGCGCCGAGCGCCGCGCGCCAAGCCATATCGGCCGGGACGCTCGCTGCGATATCGTCGAACGCCGCTTGCACGAGCGCGTCGTCTTCGAGCATGGCGATTTGAAACTCGAGCAACGTGCGCGCGGCGCCGTCGTCCGACCGAGTCATGAGCGCGCCGAGCTCGCGGGTCGCCTCGGCCAGAGCCACATGCAGGGCCGCGCTTTCACGCTCCGCCCCGCCGAACGAACGCACGCGTGCAGCATCGTGTTCTTCGAGCACGTGCAGCGGTCCGCGCGCGAATCCGGGCGAGGCGGTGATCCCCGCAATCTGTACCGGCGTCGCCGTCAACCGCCGCTCGGTTCGTCATCGGTAAAGTCGGCCGCGACCAGCGCGACGAGCGAATCGACCGCAGCAACCGCATCCGTGCCTTCTGCGCGAAAGAACAGCGTAACGTTGCTCGGCGTTTTCATCGCCATCACTTTCGCCACGCTTTTTGCATCGACCCAAGGTCCCGTCTCGGAGCGCCCTATAGTAACGCCGCAGACGAAGCGTTTCGCGAGCTTCGTCAGCTTAATTGCCGGGCGTGCGTGCATTCCGTTGGGGTGGAATAATAAGGCCGAACCGAGCGCGTGCACTAGTGCTTGCTTTCGTAAAAGCGCCGAGCGACTTTACGGTTATTTACGAAAGCAAGCACTAGCGCGGATACAATTCTTCGGCGGCGTTTCGCACGTCGGCGAGCGCCGAGCCCGCACTTGCCTCGGTCGCAGCCATGACCGCGCCTTCGACGATCGGCGCGTTGCAAATAACAATCCGGCCACGTTTTTCCGCCGGCATCATTTCCACGGCCATTTCGCTATTGGTTTCCGCTCCGCCGAGATCGACCAGAATCGCGACGCCGCGTTCCGACCAGGCCGTATCGATGGCGCGCATCACGGCCTCCACGCTCGTTCCCAAGCCCCCATCGGGGTCGCCGCCGCACCACGCGAGCGGGACCTCGGCGCCGACCATCTGACGCACCATGTCGGCGGCGCCGCGCGCGACGTCGGGCGAGTGCGAAACGACGACGATGCCGACGTTTCCGGCGCCCGCACCGCTATCGTGAACGCCTGCGTTCATTGCAGCTCCGACGGTAGCGGCGTCAAGCTCGAGACGGCGGCCGCAATCAGCAGCTCGCTCGAGCGCGCACCCGGATCCATGTGGCCGATGCTTCGTTCGCCTAAGAACGCCGCCCGGCCGCGCTGTGCCCGCATCGGGACGGTTGCGGCAGCGGCGGCGGCGGCGCGTTCGACGAGGCGCGAGAGCACGTCGTCGCCGCCCGCACGCAGTTCCGTCGCGACCGGCACGAGCACGTCCAATAGCGTCTTCTGCCCGACGTCGGCTTTGCCGCGCGCGCGAACTGCCGCGACCGCAGCATCGCAGCAATCGACGAAACGCTCGCGGGAGAGCGGCTCGGCCGCCGCCAGCCGTTCGCCGAGCGTCATGAAGAACGTACCGTACAGAGGTCCGGACGCCCCGCCCACGCTCATGACCAGCCGTTTTCCGGCGGCCTTCAGTGCCGCCCCGAGCGGCAGCAGCGCCAAGTCGTCGATCTCGAGCGCGACGGCTTTGAATCCGCGCGCGAGGTTGATGCCGTGGTCGCCGTCGCCGATGGCGCGGTCGAGGTCGGTTAATTCCGTCCCGTGCGCGATGACGGTCGCCACGAGAGCCTCGAAAAGCCGCCGCGTGGCCGCCTCGCCCTGGGCGACGATCGACCGCGCCTCGTGCTGCTCAGGCATTGATACGCGCTCCGGCGGCATTGAAATACAGCGCACCATCGAGTTCGATCGACGCCCGGTCGCCCGGTTTCCAACGCTGTTCCGGAGGCGCCAGCGTTACGAGTTTCTGACCGTTCCAATCGAGATGCAAATGACTCTCGTTGCCGAGGTGTTCGACCATCACGAGGCGCGCCGGCCCATCTTCCGTGGGCGAAATCTGCAGGTGTTCGGTTCGGGCGCCGACGAGCGTGGCGCCCGCCGGGATGCGGTCGCTCGCCGCGAGCAACGGCGCCGGAAAAAAGTTGATGCCGGGCGTTCCGAGGCGCGCGGCAACGTAACTGTTGACCGGAGCTTCGTAAATCTCGCGCGGCGTCCCGATTTGGACGAGTCTGCCGCTATCGAGAATGCCGATGCGGTTTGCCATCGTCATCGCTTCGGTTTGATCGTGAGTAACGTACAAGATGGTCGCTCCGAGATCCGTTTGAATGTGCTTGAGTTCGATGCGCAGTTCCGCGCGCAGCTTGGCATCGAGTGAAGAGAGCGGTTCGTCCATCAGATAGATTGCGGGACTGCGGACCAGCGCCCGGCCGATCGCCACGCGCTGCATTTCGCCACCGGAGAGGCGGGTGGCGGAACTGCCGAGTTTGTGATCGATGCGGACCAGCCGCGCGACTTCGTTCACGCGTTGCGCGATGTCGGCCTCGGTCATATTCCGCACGGGCGCCCGCAGCGGAAAGGCGAGATTCTCGGCGACCGTCAGATGCGTGTAAAGTGAATACTGCTGGAAGACGAACGAAACGTCCCGCATCGCGGGCAGTTCGCGCGTAACGTCGCGTCCACCGATGGTGACGGTCCCCGCGTCCGGCCGCTCTAAACCCGCAACGGTTCGCAGCAGCGTCGTCTTCCCGGCTCCGGTCGGACCGAGCAGAACGATAAACTCGCCATCGGCAATTGCTAAGCTTACCCCGTCGACGGCCACGATCGAACCGAACCGTTTGGTCACCGCATCGAGCGTAATATCCGCCACCGCTATGCTGCCCGGGCGAACAACGCGCTCTGCAGCGCGCGGCCGGATACCGTATCGAAGAGCACCGAACGGTCGTCCGAAAAGCGGAGACCGACGGGTTCCCCAGGCCGCACGCGCAGCGTCGAAGCGACGCGCGCCTTTACGCGGCCGCTCTCGGTATCGATCGTGACGACTTGCAACGTGCCCATATACTCCGTCCCGAATACGACGCCGCGGACGCCGCCCTCTGCGACCAGCCGAACGTGTTCGGGACGCACGCCGAGGGCCAGTTGACCGTCGCTCACGCCTTCGAGCAGCATCGGTATCGGGACGGCCTCGTCGCCGAGCCGGACCTTGCCCGCTCCACGTTCGAGGCTGCCGCCGAAGCGTAAGAAATTCATTGCCGGGTTCCCGATAAAGCCCCCGACATGCATCGTGCGCGGCCGATCGTAGATCTCTTGCGGCGGCCCGATTTGATCGACGACACCGTGGTTCATCACCGCGATCCGATCGGCCATCGACATCGCTTCGATTTGATCGTGCGTCACGTACACCGTCGTCGCGGCGATACGTTCGTGCAGCGCGCGCAACTCGACGCACATGAGCCGGCGGAATTCGGAATCGAGTGCGCCGAGCGGCTCGTCCATCATGAAAGCCTTGGCCTCGCGCACGACGGCGCGACCGAGTGCAACGCGTTGGCTATCGCCGCCGGCGAGACCGCGCACGGGCCGGTCGAGCAGATGCTCGATCTGCAACAGTTTCGCGACCTCCTCGACGCGCCGCTTCACCTCGCCGCGCGCGACACCCGCACACACGAGCGGAAATCCGATGTTGGCGCGCACGTTGAGGTGCGGATAGAGGGCAAAGAGCTGAAAGACGAAGCCGATATCGCGCTGCGACGCGCGCTTGGAGGTCACGTCCTCGCCGTCCAGCAGCACGTTACCCGACGTCGGCAATTCGAGCCCGGCGATCATCCTCAGCGTCGTCGTTTTTCCGCACCCAGACGGTCCGAGCAGAACGAAAAACTCGCGATCGATGACGTCGAACGTCGATTCGCGCACGGCGATGAAGTCGCCGAAGCGCTTCTGCACGCGTTCTAATGCGATTGCTGCCACGACTTACTCCGGAAAGTGACTGGTGACGAGAAAGGCGAGCGTCCCGGCGAGAATGACCGCGAACGACCAGGAATACACGGCGAGCGAAAACGGCTGCATCAACATAAAGATGCCGATGAAGATCAGCGCGGTCGAGCCGTTTTCCCATGGAGCGCGGCGGAAGGTCCGCCGCGTCATTTGCGCACCGCCCCGAACGTGATGCCGCGTAAAAGATGTTTGCGCAGCAACACGGTAAAGATCAGAATCGGGATGAAAAATAAGGTCGTTCCCGCTGCTACCGCCGGCCAGTCTTGACCTCCCTCACCGATGATAAACGGGATGAATGGGGGCATCGTCTGCGCGTTGCCGCTGGTCAGCAAAAGTGCGAAGGCGTACTCGTTCCAAGAGAAGATCAAGCAAAAAATCGCCGTCGCCGCGATCCCGGTCATCGCCTGCGGTAAGACGACTTTTCGAAACGAAGCGAAGCGCGTGTAGCCGTCGACCATCGCGGCTTCTTCGTACTCGCGCGGGATCTCGTCCATGAAACCTTTGAGCAGCCACACCGCGAGCGAAACATTCACCGCCGTATACAACAGAATCATGCCGACGTGCGTATCGGTCAAGTTCAGCTGCCGGTACATCAGATAGATCGGAATCGCGACGGCGATCGGCGGCATCATGCGCGTCGAGAGAATAAAGAAGAGCAGATCGCCAGCCAGCGGAATCTTGAAGCGCGAAAACGCGTAGGCCGCGAGCGTTCCCAGGAAGACGGCTGTGAACGTCGAGCCGAACCCGATGACGATCGAGTTCAAATAGCGCGGAACGAATTTCGAGGGCCCGACGATGACCATGTTGCGCGAACGGATGAGCCGGTCGTACCAGGTCGTTGCCGGTCTGAGTGTCCTCATGTACTCCGCGGGCTGCCGCGAACGCTCAGTGAACAGATTCACATAGCCTTCGAGGGAGGGCCTGAACACGATCTTGGGCGGATACGAAATTGCGTCTTCCTGCGTTTTAAAGCTCGTGGCAACGATCCAAAGGAGCGGCGCAAGCGTTAGGATCGTGTAGAGGATGACGACGGCCGCCGAGGCGGCTTTGACGCGCGGAGAGGCCTCCACGATGGAGTGCGCGGTATTCTTGGCGTTCATCGTTCTTTCACCCGGTTGAGCACCTTGACGTAGATGTTGGCCGCGGCAAAGACCGTGACGAATAAGATCACAGCGAGCGCGGAGGCGTAGCCCGTCTCCCATTTCTCGAAAGCGGCGCGCTTTAGCGTGATCGAGACGGTCTCGGTAACGGAGCCCGGCCCTCCGGACGTGAGCAGATTTACCATATCGAACATCTTGAAGTTCTCTATCACCCGAAACAACACGGCGAGCATCAAGAATGGTAGAACCATCGGTAAGGTAATCGACCAAAAGCGCCGCCAGGGCGAAGCCCGGTCGACTTCCGCTGCTTCGTAGATGTAATCGGGGATCGAGCGCAAGCCGGCAAGACAGATGAGCATCACGTAGGGCGTCCACATCCAGGTATCGACGAGCACGATCGTCCACGGCGCGAGCGCGACGTCGCCGATCATTTGAAACGACGCCGGATCGACGTGAAGGATGAAGCCGGCGATATAATTGAAGAGCCCGGTTTGAGGTTGGAACAGAAACGTCCAGAAGTTTCCGACCACGGCCGGCGACAACATCATCGGCAGCAGAATCAGCGTGGTCCACAGGCTGTGGCCGCGAAATTGCCGGTTGATCAGCAACGCTAAGCCGAAGCCGAGCAAAACCTCGAGCGTCACGGACCAAAAGACGAAATGCGCCGTAACCTGCATCGCGGCCCAAATATCGCGGTCGCTCAAGATGTCTTGGTAATTGCCGAGCCCGACGTTATGGGTCGGTATGTACTGCGCGTTCGAGCGAAAGTTGGTGAACGACAGCCGGATCGTCCATACGAGCGGGAAGATGTTGATCCCGAGCAACAGCACGACCGAGGGCGTGATGAAGAGCCAAGCGATAGCACGATCCGACAGTCCGGAAACCCGCTTCGCAAGCCCGGGCGGGGTCGCCGCAGCGAGCTCGCCCAAGGCTTTCGAGGCCGTCATTACTTGAGCTTGCCTTCTTCTTTGAACGTCTTCGTCCAGTCGGCCACCAGCTCGTCCAGGGCCTCCTGCGCCGTGCCTTTATCGGCGACGACGTAATCGTGCACGCGCTTCTGCATATCCAGCAGCAGCGACGCGTATGAAGGTTCGGCCCAGAAGTCTTTTACGATACCCATCGATTCGAGAAAGTTGGGCGCAAACGGCGCGCTCTTGGGGAAGCTCGGATCCTGAACGACGGATTTGGCGGCCGAATATCCGCCAAGCTTCCACCACTTTTTCTGAACGCTCGGCTGGGCGAACCATTTGATATACGACAGCGCGTCGTCGCGATGATCGGAATACGAAACGACGGAAATACCCTGGCCTCCAAGCTGGGTCCAATGCTGCTTCTCACCGGGATTGGTAAAGAAGCCGATCTTGGCGCCGCCGACGTTGGGATCTTTGTATAAGCCCGGGAAGAACGCGAACCAGTTCATTTGCATGGCGACCTGTCCCGACTTGAACGCATCGAGCCCCTCGGTCATGTAAGCGTTCGTCATGCCGGGCGCCGTGCAACATTTATACAATGACTTATAAAACTCCAGTCCTGCGACGGCACCTTTGGAATTTACGAAGCCGTCCATCTGATACGGCTTCTTCGGGTTGCTATATTCGAAACCGTAATCATACATAACGTTGGTAACGCCCATCGTGATGCCTTCGGAGCCGCGTTCGGTGAAGATATACGCGCCGTACACCTTCTTTCCGTCGATCGTCCGGTTTTGGAAAAACATCGCGATGTCTTTGAGTTGATTCCAGGTCTTGGGCGGCCCGAGTTCGCGCCCGTATTTCTTTTTGAACTCCGCGCGTAGCGCGGGGCGGGCGAACCAGTCTTTGCGATACGTCCAACCCACGGCATCGGCCATCGCCGGCAACGCCCAATAGTTCGGCGTATTCTTGGGCCACTCGGAATAGCCGAGAACCGTAGCCGGCATGAAGTCGTTCATCGAGATATGATTCTTGTTGAAGAACTCGTTGAGTTTCACGTAGTGGTGGTTCTCAGCCGAGCCGCCGATCCACTGACTATCGCCAATGATCAGGTCGCAAAGCTTACCGTGTGAATTGAGTTCGTTTATGAATCGGTCGGCGTAACTGGTCCACGGAACGAACTCGTATTTCATAGAAATGCCGCTTTGCGCTGTGAAGTCTTTGTCGAGCTCGACTAAAGCATTTGCCGGGTCCCACGCCGCCCAGCAAAGGGTCAGTTCTTTGGCCTGCACTTGTGCGCTCGTGGCGACGAATAACGCTCCGCCCAGCACGATCGCCGCAAAAAGCGCGCGCAGTTTGCCCATGGTTGCCTCCTCGGAAGAACGGCACGCACTGCTTCGACAAATGATGCGTGCGGAAAACGAACCTCATTCCGAACGCCCGCAAGTGAACACGCGGCCGAAGTGCGATAAACGAACATCTGAGCGGTTACGACCGCCTCGAAAAAGGGTTCCACCAAAAGACGAGCGCTGCGGAAACCGCTTTCCTTTAGTTTAGTTACATTAAGCTTAAGTTCGCCGGCCTGTCAAGAGTGCGAATTGCGATTCTGTGGGCGTCGGTGGAAGCACGAACGAACGTATCCAGAGCCGTCCCGAGTCGACGGCGCCATTCGTGAGCCGGAAGCTCGGAGTGACCGATCGCTAAAGGCTTTCTCCCCGGTTGCGCTTCGGCTCGCGCCCGATGCAGCCGTGGCGTTCGCGGCGGTGGTCGTCGCCCGGGCAGTCAGCGCGGCACTTCGCGGCTCAACGCCGCGTACACGATCGTCATGTTCGTCGGCGGTGCGGTCATGTTGGCATCGGTCGGCATCTTCTGCGCGTGGGACGCCCGGCGTGGCGTCTGCGCGCCCGGCGCGGCATCGTCCTCTGCTCATGTCTTCGTCGCGTTTCTAGCGCAACGGCGTACGGCTATGAAGCGTTGCATTTAACAACATGCGCTGTCGGCGCCGTTATCGGAAAGGTCACGTATGTACCCGAGTTCCGTAGCCCAGACAAACCATATCGCACCGGCGCCGCGCCGCGTGCGGGGCTTTGCCGGCGGTCGTAGCGCGTTCGATACGACGCACGCGATCTACGTCTGGGAGTGGCCTCCCTACCCGCAGTATTACGTTCCGCGACAGGACGTCGATATGGCGTTACTCGCTGCCCACGGCAAGCCACGCCACACGCCGCAAGGAACGGCGCAGACATACGAGCTCCGCGTGAACGGCGCGACACGCTCGAACGCGGCTCGACTCATCCTCGATTCGCCGATTGCTGAAGTCGTCGATACCGTACGATTTACGTGGGACGCGCTCGACCACTGGTTCGAGGAAGACGAAGAGATCTTCGTCCATCCGCGCGACCCGTATACGCGAGTCGATGCGCTACGTTCCCGCCGGACCGTCCGCGTCGAACTCGACGGTGTCGTGCTGGCCGAGTCGCCCGCGTCGGTCATGGTTTTCGAAACGGCTCTGCCCACACGCTACTACCTCGACCGCAGCGACGTGCGCTTCGACATGCTCGTCCCGAGCGAGACGCGGACCGAGTGCCCCTACAAGGGTCGCACGACCGGCTATTGGTCGGTCGCTATCGGTGATAAGCGCACCGCGGACGTCGCGTGGTCCTACGCCTTTCCGACACGACAACTTCTCCCGATCACCGGCCTCGTCGCGTTTCTCAACGAGAAAGTCGATATCTTCATCGACGGTGTAGCGCAGCCGCGACCCGTAACGCACATGAGCTAGTGCTAAGCACTAAAACGCGTAGCGTTCGACGGCATCCATATTCCAGGCGATCCCCGAACCCGGCCCGTCAAGCGGTACCGCGAGGCCGTCCACGATCCGCAGCGGTTCCCCGAGAATCGGATTGGCCCAATCGACGTACTCGAGGTAATGTCGCGTCGGCGTTACGGCCATGAGTTGCACGCTCACTTCCGGGAAGAGGTGCGTCGACATCGGTAAATCGTGCGCAGCTGCGAGCGCTGCCGCGTCGAGCCAACCGCTCACGCCCCCGATACGCTCGACATCCGGCATCACGAGGTCGCACGCATGCGCGGCGATCGCGCGTTCCATGCCGCGCAAGCCCGCGAAATTCTCGCCGAGTTGGATCGGCGTCGCGAGCGCCGTGGCGAGCTGTGCGTTGCGCGCATCGTCGTCGTGGCGCATCGGCTCTTCGATCCACGCCAGACCTTCGCCGTCGAGCGCACGCCCACGGCGCAGCGCTTCATCGAAGGTCAAACTTTGATTGTAATCGCTCATCAGCGTCACGTCCGCGCCGACGCGTTCACGAACCGCACGCACGGCGGCCACATCGTCGTCCGGCGTTTCGTAGCCCAGGCGGATCTTCAGCGCACGGAAACCATCCTCGACTAAGCTCTCGGCTTCGGCCGTCAGGTCGTCCGCCGGCATGGGACTCAAACCGTTGCTGTTATACGCGACGATCGCTCGCGGCGTCCCGCCGAGCAGCGTCGCGAGGGGCAACTCGCACGCGATCGCAAGCGCGTCCCAACACGCCATGTCGAATCCGGCCGTCACGAAACGCGCGAGGCCTTCGTGCCCGACGAGGCGATAGCGCACCCCAAGCTCCGTCGCGCGCTCGCGCGGTGCGAGCGGCCGGCCGACGACGGCCTCCGCAACGTCGTCGAAGAGCGCGACCGCGGCGCGCGCGAACGCTTCGCGATACGTGAACAGATAGGCGCGACCGACGCTGCCGTCGGACGCCTCGCAGTCAACGAGCACGAGCGGGATCCGCTCGATGGAACCGCTGCGCGTGCGCAGCGGACGGCGTATTGGAACCGAAACCGCGCGAGCCCGAACGCCCTCAACGCGCAGCTCTGCGTTCACGCGGGTTGCCCCGCGGGCGTCCCGTCGATGAACGGCGCGAGCGCGTCGAAGATGACGCGGTTCACGGGCGTCGGCACGCCGAACTCGCGGCCGAGATCGACGACCGTACCCGCAAGCCACGGCAACTCCAGACGATGGCCTCGCGCGAGATCGCCCGCCATGGACGAGCTCATCGTCCATGGCAAACCGTCGGCGAATGCGATCCGAGCTTCCGCGAACTCGGGCGAGAGCGCGACGCCCTTCGCCCGCCCGACGGCGACCACTTCGCGCATCGCGTCGAGTGCGAGCGCACGCGATTGCGCGTTCGTGCGGATCGGTCCGATCGGAAGCCGCGTGATCGACGTGAGCCCGCTGAGCGCGCACAAGAAGACGAATTTTTCCCAAATCGCGACGGTGATATCGGGCGCGATCGCCGCGTCGATGCCCGCCTCCGCACATACCGCATGGAACGCTTCGATCCGCGCGGAACGCGTGCCGTCGAACTCACCGAAGACGAGCCGCGCGAGCGTTCCCGTGTGGGCGATGACGCCCGGACTCGTGATCGCCGCGGCGATGTACGAGGCTCCACCGACGACGTGCGCTCGGCCGAGAACGGCCGCTATGACATCGTCCTTGACGACGCCGTTCTGGAACGAAACGACGGCCGTGTCGGAACCGATGAGCGGCCGGATCTGCTCGGCGGCAACTGGCGTATCCCAAAGCTTAACCGCGAAGAGCACGATGTCGGCCTGACCGATCGTCGCCGGATCGTCCGTTGCTTCCACGCGGAGCGTCTCCGAGGCGCCCCCGCTTTCTATCGTGAGACCGTGCCGGCGGAGCGCGTCCAAGTGCGCGCCGCGCGCGATGAAGGCGACGTCGTGCTCCGCTCGCGCGAGGCGCGCGCCGAAATAACCTCCGACACCGCCCGTGCCCATGATTGCGATACGCATGGTCAGCCGAAGGCGCCTGTTTCGGAACAGCGTGGCCGCGACGGATCGACTACTCGACACATGCACCGCTGTATTCGCCGGCAATGCCGTTTCGGCTTGCTAAACAATGCGTCAGCAATAAACGCGCCAAGCGGAGAGTGAAACGCAAAGAACCGCTACTTGACACTGCGGTTACAATAAATGGCTATGCATGCCGCAAACGTTCCGTCTTGGATCGGAACGTTGCCGGCTGCCGGTGCATTGTTGCTCGGCGGTCTGTTTGCGGCCGCTCTTCGTAATGCTCCTGGATTCTTCGGAATGCTTACGGCGCGCCTCGGTATTGCGAGTGCGGTTCTTCACAACGACGACGATCTTTTCGAGTGGTGCATCTACTGGCTCGATCGCCAACCGGCGCTGCGACGCGTACGCGATGTGCGCGCGTCGCTTGCAAATTCACGAAGCGACTGCGACGATGATCAGCTTCATGCGCTGACTCAGCTGGACCGGAGAGCGGTGCTTACGGCTGTTCACCGATGCCGGATATACCGGACCCCGCGTTCCGTCCAGGCCGCGCACGCCGCTCGTAAAACGGCGCGCCTACGCCTCGCTTGAAGGGCTGAGCCGCGGTAGAATAGCGCAGGTACTCTCGCCTCGGGAGGTCTGCGATGCGTTTTCTCGGTCGCTCTCTGGCGGTCGCGTGCACAGCGGCGTGTGCGTTCGCAATTGCGACGTCGGCCGCGGTCGCCGCGACCGAGCCCGTCCCGTCACCTTCGCCCAGCGCCAGTGCAGCGCCGACGGGCAGCCCGCTGCGGGAGATCGGGCGCGTGCGGGCCGTCACTCCGTTCTGCCGGCTCATCTTCGACGACGCTGCGGCGCTCGCCGACGACCAGCTCGCAGACATTCGGACGACGACCGAAGTGCTCCGGATCCTCGCGTACGCACCGCTGGACAGAGACGTGTTCACCGAGCGCCGCGCCGTGAAGGCGCTTCAGGCGCTCTCCGACCGGCTGATGGCGAGCCGCCGCGGAACGGCACAGGTTCATGTAGCCGGCCTCCGCACGGCCGCGCGCGGCGCCGATGGGCAAGCGCCGCGTCCGGATCTCGCGCGCTTCGCGGGCGCCCTCGACGGGGCTCACTCCGAGTCGTCCCGCGTAGCGCACGAGATCGCGGGCGTGGTCTCGGTCCTCGATGTACCCGAACTCGCGGTTGGCGGACTCTACTTGCCGGACTATCGGTTCGCCCACGATCCGCGCTTCGCGCGCGCCGAGGCGCCCGTGCCGTTCCCGGTCGACGCCGAGCTCGAGCGCTTTCCGGCCGGTTACACGGTCGAAAACGGCCCGCTTCACGTCTACGCGCGATTTTTTGCGTTGCAAGTGGCGTCTTCACTCGAGCAGATGCTCGCCTCTATCGACGAAGCGAAGCGGTTCTTCCCAACAGCCTTCGTCGGCTGCGTGGACGTCGACGTGCCGCCAAGTCCCTCAGCGAGCCGCGCCCCCAAGCAGTGAGGCACAGGGGTTCCGCGCGAAACGTGACGCGGCGCCAACCTCCATACGCGACGATGTCGGGTACGCTTCTTGACCTCTTTCAAAAGCTCCAAAGACCTTCACCGGGCCGAGCGAATCGGCATTCGCCAATGGCAGTTTACGTGTCGGTACTTCTTTCGCCGTGCGTTTTTGCGCCTCGAAGACGACTGGTAGATCCGGGGACCAACCCTCCGCCTCTGGAAAATCGGCTGCAGAGCCGTCCATTAGATATACAGCATTTGCGTATACGCACCGGCGAACCGATACCGCAAACCTCTGGCCACGTAAGGAGATCAGCGAGTTGAGTGACATTTCGCTTTCTGACGCCGTACTCGAACGCGAGTGCGCGGGCGCCCTGCCATGACGCTCGAGCTCGCCAATACGATCGCCTCCGTCGCTTCCCTCGTCATTCTCGCCACGGCCGCCATTGCGGCTCTCGGGCAGCTTCGACACGTGCGAGCCTCGAATCAGATCGCGGCGCTCGTCGAGTGCCGACAAACATTGGCATCACCGGAATTCGCGCAGGCGCGACAATTCCTAAAACGACGGCTGCCCGAGATTTTGCGCGATCCCGCGAATTACGCGCGATTAACCGAGAGCCCATTAGATCAAGAACTCATGCCGCTTAACACAATCGGTAATTTCCTCGAAACTCTCGGCGTGTTCGTCAAATATCGAATCGTCGACAGGCGGGTCGCCTGCGACGTATGGGGCGGCGTCGTTGTCGAGTGTTGGAACAACATGGCACCGGCACTCGGCATCGTTCGCAGCGTCCACGGTACCGATGTGTGGGAGAACTTCGAGTATCTTGCGTGGCTGAGCCGAACTTGGATGGACGCTCATCCAAACGGTACGTTTCCGAAGCACGCCAAACACCTCCCGACACCACCTCCAACCGCCGTCACCACGCTTCCGATTGCCGTCGTCCCCGGCAAAGAACTAGAACGACGAGGCTATTCGGTATAGCGCTGCGCGCCGATTTAACGCCGCATTCTAATATAGCGAACTTGGTTTGCCGATAGGCCCAGCAGACGGCCTGGTTCCTGAAACATGTGACGGGGCGGGCGGAAGCCTTCAGTGGCGAGCGCTCTTGCGGAGCCGTCGCATGGAGTGTGGTGGCATGCGTATCCGGGGCAAAGCGAACCTACCTCTCTGCTGTAGTATCGTCGCACTCGCGCTGTTGAGTGCTTGTTCGCAGCGGACGCCAAGCGGGTCGCCCGCAGCGCCCGCTCGCGTCAGGCAATCGCCTCGCATGTTGCATGCACCGCTGTTTCCGGCACGCCGAATCGTCGCCTTTTACGGAGAGGCCGGCGTACCGTCGATGGGCGTCCTCGGAAGCAACACTCCGGAGGCGGTCGCGCTGCGGCTAACGCGTCAGGCGCAGGGCTATGCGGGTTTTGGAAGACCGGTGACGCCGGCGTTCGAAGAAATAGCCGTTGCCGCGCAGCGTGCGCCGGGAGCGCGCGGTGTTTATCACAGTGAACCCGATCTGAGCGGAGCGCGACGTTACCTGCTAGCGGCGCGCAAGATCTCCGCCCTCTTCGTCATCGATATCCAGCCCGGAAGAGAGCGCTTCTTACCGCTCGTGCGGCGCTTCGAAGGGCTCCTACGCGAACCCGACGTGGGTCTCGCGCTCGACCCCGAATGGGAGATGCGCGCCGGTGAAGTCCCGGGCGAGACGATCGGCGGCACGACGGCAAATGAGGTGAATGCCGTCGCAACGTATTTGGCCGGCATCGTACGGCGGTACCGGCTGCCGCAGAAGCTGTTCGTCATCCATCAGTTTCTCCCGGATATGATCGCTCGACGGAGCACCGTGCGATCGCTTCCCGAGCTCGCTACGACCTACCACGTCGATGGTTTTGGGTACCGTGCGATCAAGCTTTTAAAGTATCGGACCCTCGCAACGCGAGATCACCACTTCCACAACGGGCTGAAGCTGTTTTACGATCAGGACGTCAACATGCTGACGCCGGCGAGCGTGATGCAGCTTCGACCGCAGCCCGACTTCATCACTTACCAGTAAGAACCCGACCCATGCGCCGGCGGCGGCATCGCTACGGCACACGACGCCGCGTATGCGACGCTTAGGCCGTTGCGGGTGCGGCGAAAGGCGTCGAGAGCGGTGCCATACAGGGCGAGCCCCGGTAGGCGCAGCCTTGGCACCACGGCCCGACGTTTGCGACATCGCTTTCGAAGTGACCCGCGGCGGTGACGGCGCCTTCCACTTCTTCGGGCGCCAGCGGCGCGGCAAACTCGAACGTCGCGCTTTCCGGTGTGAGCCGGAGAACCCCACTCTCGATATCGGCAGCCGGATATCGTACGGCGGCAACGCGCCGATAGAGGGCAAGTTGCAACGCGTAATTTTCGCCACTCGTGCGACCGGTCTTGTAATCGATAACGACGACGAGCCCGTTCGCGTCGCGAGCGATGAGATCGACAGCGCCTTCGACGCGCGCGTCGCCCACCGCGAGCTCAAACGGTTCCTCGACGGCCAGCAACGTATAAGCGCCGAGCGCTTCTGCTGCGCGATCCGCACTCGCGCGCGCTCGAGCTGCGTCGCTCTCCGTCACGCCGGCGAATTCGAGCTTCGCAAGCGCGAAGGCGTCCCGGCATAGGATCGGGTCGCCGGCGATCGTCGCACGACCCCATAGCTCGAGCGCCAGATGGGTCAGCGACCCCAAGCGCGCGGCGCTTGTCGTCGCGGCGGTCATGTTGCCGCCCGGCCCGACGAAACGCGGCTGCGCTTCACGTAAGTCGGGCAGGAGGAGACGATAGCGCAAGCGTGCCATACGAGGGCACGTCTCGAAGGTCGAGAGCGCCGTAAACGACACGCGCGGGCGAAACGTCGAAGCGGTGAATCTTTCGGCTTCGGCAATTCGTTCGGTCACGACCGGCGTAAACCGCGTAGCGTTTCGTAAGTGACGTCGTGCGCGCGGTTTCTGAAAACCCGAGATTGACGCCGGGTTCGACGGATTGCGCCCACGCTCGGCCGTGTTCGGATCGTGCTCGTCGCGAAGGCACAGCCAACGGAACGTTTCGCGGCCATCGATGTCGTTTTTCAGTGCGAACGCGCCGGAATGCAAATCGTAGCTGACGACGCGGTCGGTCGGGTCGCTACTGCCGTATTGATGTTTCGTAGAACAAGCCACGAAGACGTAGGGCCACTCGAGACCCTTCGCTTGGTGAATCGTCAGCACGCGCACGCCGTCGAGGTCGAGTTCGGCTTCTTGCGGATCGTCGTCGTAGAGGATCCGGCGTTTAGCGTCGTCGACGAAATCGCGTAAACGCGCATCCGGACGGTCGCTCGCGAACTCTTGCGCGAGCACTTCGAGACTGCGAAGATTGACGATCGCCTGCGCGCCGATCATCTTCGCACCGCTCGTCTCACCGATGCGTACGTAGCTCGCGGCGATCGGCAGCTGTGCTAAGATTCGCGCCATCGCTACCGGCAGCGGCAGCGCGACCGCCGGTAGAAGCGCTGCGAGGTGCGAGCGGACGTCCGCGAGCCGGCTGCGGGTGTCCGCGTCGACGAGTTCGTGAAGTTCATCGCTCAGGAAGCGCTCGAGCCAATCACCGGGTGATGCGAGCGCGATCGTCGCCGCATCGTTCAATCCGCAAAGCGGCGACTGTAGGATGCGCACCGCAGCTTGGCGGTCCTCGATGTCGACTAACAGTGACATCAACGCGAGCGCATCGCGGATCTCGTCCGCGATCGAACTCTTCGAACAGCTCGCGGACGACGTTGATGTTCGCGTGCTCGCGTTCGGCCTCGCGCTTGCGTTCCTCGGCGGTAACGCATTCTTTCGGCGCATGCCCCTTCGGTTTGCCGGCGTTCTTGCCGGTGCCGCCGGTCCACAATTGGCCCCACGCTTGACGCCCGAAACGATCGGCCTCCGCATGCGCGCGCGTCGCGAACGCTTGCGGCGAGATAGCGTAATTCTTGAGGCGTAAGGCGAGTTTACCGAGGTCGCGTTCGAGTTGATCGAGGTTGATTTCTGCGACCGGAAACGCGCTCGCGTCGACCCCGAGACCGTCCTCGAGCAGCGCGCGGAAGGCAGCGTGAAAGATGCCGTACGCTTCGCCATCGCTAACGGCCCGCGGCGGCGCAGTGAAGCCGAAGTCGAACGCAAACTCGCGCCGAATCTCGGCTGCCAGCGCGTGAATCGTCGTACAGCGAACGCCGCGGCCGTCGCGCTCGAAAGGCGCGCCGTTCGCGATCGCGCGATCGATCGTATCGGCGATGCGCGAACCGATCTCGGCGGCAGCCTTCTTCGTAAACGTGACGACGACTATTTCATCCGCGCGGACGCGGTTCGATTCGATCAGAAAGAGCGCGCGCAGCGCCAAGGTCGACGTCTTGCCCGTGCCCGCACCCGCGTCGACACTGCGGCGCCCGGTTGCCGGCGCGACGATTGCCGCTACCTGGTCTTCGCTCGGTACGCGGTCCCGGCCGAGCGCGGTACGCCACCAGTGCGCCATCAGTCGTCGTCCTCGAGATAACCGGGGCAAACCGTGACGAACTCGCAATGGCGGCACGTCCGCGCATAGCGCGTCGGCTCGAGCGAGGTCAGGACGCCCGTCGTCCACGGTACGAAAAACGTCTCCGACAGTACCGTATCGATCGCCGCGAGCGCGTGCGTAGAAATCGCGACTTCGAGCCGGTCGACACTCGCCGCGTCCGCGAACTTGCCGAATTTCGTCGGCGCGCTAAGATAGATGTACGCGAGCATTCCCATTCCCGCTTTTGCATGGCGATACAGCGGTAACTGTGGATTAGCGGGCGGCGTCGCCTTCACCCAGAGCGTGCCGTCAGACGCAGCCGTCTCGAGCTTCGGAAAAGCCGCGACCATGGCTCCGCCATCTTTGGGCTTCCCGGTCTTCACGTCGACGAGCACGAGCGACCCGTCCGGCCGTCGGTCGACACGATCGATCGTTCCGCGGAAAGCGATGCCCTCACTTCGAAGCTCACGCCTTCCTCGCTCGCGACGACCGTAAATCCGCCTTCACTCGCGCGGGCCGAGGCTTCGAGCTCGCACGCGTAGCGAGCGAGAAGGCGTTTCACCGAGCGCATGGCCGCGGCAAGCTCGAGCGTCGAGCCGAACGGCTCGAACGTCTCCGACGCGACGATCTCCTGGGCGCGAGCGTAGAGGGTCGCCGCCCATCCGAAATGTGAATCGGCACCGACGCTGCGAAAATCGCGAACGTCCGTATGGAAGCGTTCGATCGCGCGGTGCACGAGCGTTCCGAGCTTCACGCTAAAGCCGCGTTGCGCACCATCGATGCATAGCAGCGCGCCGTAATAAAATTTCCGTCGACACGCAAACCACGTCTCCACCGCGCTCGTTTTCAGCGGGCGCTCGAGACGTGCGGCGGCCGGCGGTTGCGCATCCGTCGGGGCCGTCGGGCACGTGTATTCGAGGCCGCCGACGACGTAGCGAGACCGAGTCGCGCGCGCACGTCACGCACGTCGGCAAGTCCATCGAAAAAATTGCCGATGCGGGCGCCGCTGCGACGCGCATCGTTCTCATCGTCCGCGATCGCGAACCCGAGCACATTTGCCTCGGCGGCGAACGCGCGTCCGGCGCGCACCGGCTGATTCGCGTCCCAGTGCGCGCGCGCGGAGCGTAACGCCCCCGCCAGCCGCTCTCCCGAAACGCGCGCGGGCGTTCGCAACCGCTCGAGAAGCGCGCACGCATCGTCGACACCGCGCAGCGGCGCCTTCGTGAGTGCAAGTCGTAACGCCAGCGGCGCGATCTCGAAGGCGGGGTGCCCGAGTAACCGCACCCAAGACTCGGGCTCCGCCGGATGCGCGAGCGCTTTGAGGGCGGTGCAGATCGCGTCGACCGCGAGATCGTCGAGCACGTTCTCGCCGCCGTGCCGCGTTACCGCGATGCCGCGCGCGCAACTCGCGTGCGACGAGTGGCGCCAGCGGCTCCGCGCTGCGCACGAGCACCGCGATCTCGCGTTCAGGCGTACCGCCGCGCATCGCAGCGGCGATCTGCTCGCCGATGAAAGCGGCTTCGTCTTGCGGCGACGCGGCCCGGCGAAAGAGGAGAGTCCCCGCTTCAGCGGATCGCGAACGCAAGCCTCGCGACTGCGGCGCCGCGACCGAGCGGGCGAGCTCGCAGATAATCTCGGGGCAGCGGAAACTCTCGTCGAGCGCGACGGGCGTCATGGCGAGGACGCTCCGCGCGCGCTGCATCGCATGGCGAGCCGCACCACGGAAGCCGTAGATCGCTTGACCGGCGTCGCCCACCGCGAAGATCTCGGCACCGAAGCGTTCGAGAAGCGCGAGCTGCAACGGGTCGGTGTCCTGGAACTCGTCGACGAGCACGTGGCGGTAACGGCCGCGTAAGGCGTTCGCGACCGCGCCGCCCGGAGCCCGGGCGAGGTCGACGGCGCGCGCGACGAGGTCGTCGTAATCGGCCGCTCCGAGTCGAGCGCGAAGCCGTCGCTGATTTGCTTCGAGCGCGAGCAGGTCCGCAAGGCGCGGCGTCGCCCCGTCGGCGAGTCGCGCGATCGCAGCGGGCGACGAACGGCGGATCTCGTCGACGCGCGCCGATGCCGTCTCGCGAAAGAGCGCAGACCCCGCAACACCAGGCGGCAGCGACGGAAGCGGCGTCGTTGCGACGACGGTTTCGAAGAGAGCGCGTTCGGCCGGCTCGCTGAGGAGGCGGCCCGAGGCCCCCGCGTCACCCGCGTTTGCTAGCAAGCGCGCGGCAACCCATGGAAAGTACGGATATCCGGTAGCGCGTCCGGCGCGAGAACCTGCAGCAGCCGCGCGCGCAGCTCGCCGACCGCACGTCGCGAAAACGTCAGTAGCAAGATTTCGGCCGCGGCGACGCCTTCGGCGAGGAGCGCTTCGCAGCGGGCGACGATGACGCGAGTCTTGCCGGAGCCGGGAACCGCTTCGACCAGCAGGTTGCCGCCGCGGAACGCCACCGCGGCCCGCTGCCGCTGCGTGAGTCCGGCCGGCGCTTCGAGGTCGTGTAAGACGGTGGTACCGTACGGATGCGCTCGGATCATGAGCTCGAGTTATATTGCGCGACTATGCCAGGTGCATGGCGCAGCGACGGAAGAGCACGCGTTATGCTCGGTGTCGGCGTGAGAACAGTGGTGATACGCCGGCAACGACCGGGGTGCGGCTCGCGGGTAAAGTGACCTGCGGCACGCTTTCGCGCGCATGCGCTTGGAGACCAGTGGTGGCGCAGATTCGGCCGACTATCCCTGTAATAACTGTCTGTGGGAGCGGTATCATTCATGCGTGCGTCGATCCCGCAACTCGGTGTCAGCGATCGACCCCTTCGCCGTTCGGGCGCGCTCGGATTGTGTATAGCGTTCGCAATCATGACCGCGCTCGGCGTAAGTTACCGCCACGTTCAATTGATCGAACTACGTGCGTTCTTGCCCATCTGCGCGATTTTATGGGCGGCAGCGGAGCTCGTTACCGCCTTTCTGCTGCTCAGCCAGTTTTATGTCGCCGGCAAGCTGGCATATGGGCTACTGGCCGCGACCTACGCTATGACGGGGCTGCTGACGCTCCCATACTTGCTTCTTTTTCCGGGCGTTTTCCCGCTACCCGTGACGAGTGCCAGCGCACAGATATCCATATGGCTCTGGGCGATTTGGCACTGTCTTTTCCCGCTTGCCATCGGGCTGATTTTTCTTGCAGATCCGACATTGGAACAGCGCACGGTGCCACGCGCATCGATCCTACGAGCACTTTGGATAATTTGCATCGGCGTCGTTGCCGCAGCCGCCACACTCACGGCCCTGATCATCGCAGGCCAGAACCAATTGCCTATCTTAATCGATACAACGAAACACTTCACGAGCTGGTATTCATGGTCCGTTGCACCGGCGGTTATTTGCTGTAATGCCGTTGCGTGCGTACTCGTGTCGCTCCGTTCGAAGAATGCTACGCCGCTGCAACTGTGGATCGGCGTTGCCCTATTCACATCCGCGCTCGATGGGACGCTCAATGCTTTTTCGGTCGGCCGCTACTCCTTTGCATGGTATGTGGGCAAGTTCGAAGCGCTGGCGGCGGCGAGCTTCGTTCTCACTATGTTGCTATACCAAGTGTCGAATCTCTACCGCCGGCTGTATGACGCGGCTAGTACGGATTCGCTAACCGGGCTCGGCAACCGTCGCTCGCTGGACGTTCAGCTGGACGCGTTTCTGGGCAATCGACGAGCAAAGACACGCGGCTCGGCGCTCCTTTTGCTCGATCTCGACAACTTTAAGCAATACAACGATCGCTACGGCCACGTCGCAGGCGACAACGCACTACGTGAGGTGGGACGCGTATTGCAGTCTTCGGTATATCGCCCCGGCGACGTGGTAGCCCGCTATGGCGGTGAGGAATTTGCCGTTTTGTTATGCGATACCGAAATTGACGGCGCGCGAGCGGTCGCCGAGAGGATACGCCAAAACGTCGAAAAATCGGTGATCCGGATCGGCGCGGAGACGACTCGCATCACGACCAGCATCGGTATCGCATACGTGCCGAATGCAAGCATCCTCTCAGCCGAAAGTCTGCTGACGGCCGCCGATTTTGCCTTATATAAGGCGAAGGATGAAGGCCGTAATCGCATTCATCTCGACGACCCGAAAGCGGATCGGACGCTTCGCTTTGCAGGTAGCGCTTAACGCTTTCCGCGTGTCCGACCCGCTTCGCTCTCGCTTCAGCGGCACGCCTATCTTGCTGATTGTCCGCTTTGACGAGCCGCACCGAGCCAGTCGGCCGGGAAGGAATGTTCGGCACCCAAACCGCCTTCGGCTCGGCGCCTGCTTCACTGACGCACGAGTTTTTCGCGCTGATGCTCGGCGTCCGTCGTCCCGGGGTCAGCGTCGCAGCGGCCGGATTGATTACTACGTACGCGGACAAGTCACCGTGACGAACCGTGCCGGCTTGGAAGCTGCCGCCTGTGAATGTTACCGCATCACGACCGACGAGTTAAGTCGTCCTCGCGTCCGCAATGCGTCGCTTTATGTAACCGAGTCGGAGAGGCTAGCCAACATTTCGTCCATCGCAGCAATCAACGATTCTTTCGCGCTGACATCGTAGCGGGCCGCTAGCGCCGAGGCCGGTACATATGCGACCCGTACGAAGCCGCCTTCTTCCCAAATGACAAATTTCAGTGGGAGTTCGAGCGCGACGAGCGGGAATGCTTGCATGAGCATTGTTCCGCCTTTCGGGTTGCCGAATACGATCAACAGCGTTGACCGCAACGTGAGCCCCGCCTTCGCTGCTGCTGCGGCTTGGTCGATCGTCGCAAACACAATGTTGCCGGCATGAACGATCGCGTCGAGCAATCGCGACGTCGTTTCGGCGAACGAGTATCGGCTCTGCTTTACAACAGGCATTGCTGTTACTCTCCTTCGGAAAAGACGTCGTGACAAACGCAGCTTCGCGCCGAACCGAACTGGAAGCTGCGACGCGGACGGCGACGAAGGCACGGCGGCGAACTTCTAGACCCTAGCCAAGGGCACTCAATTCGGCCGGCGTTAGTTCGATATCCGCGGCCGCGAGGTTCTCATCGAAATGCGCGATCGACGACGTTCCCGGAATCGGTAAGACGGTCGCCCCCGAGCGCCATCTCGCCGCCCAAGCCGCGCGGCTTAATGTAATTCGTGCTCATGCTCGTTGAACCCGCGCCGGCCGCTTCCGTTGCCGAGCTGTGCCGGCACCGCCCACCGGCTCGACCGGCAGAGCGCCGTGCAACGCATCGACGGCGCCGTAGACGCCGGGCGTCGCGAGCGCGGCTTCTGAGACGGGAACCTGCAACGGAGCGCGCGCGCCATTGTTGACTAAGTCACCTGAACTAAGCTACCATCTGACGATGCGGACGGCCAACGTTCACGAGGCGAAAACGCATTTTTCCGCCTTGCTTGCCGACGTTGAGGGCGGCGAGCACATCATTATCGCCAAGGCCGGAAAGCCGGTTGCGCGGCTGTTGCCGTTCGGCGCTCCCGCACCGCGCCATCTCGGCATCGACGATGGACGCCTGTGGATCGCAGATGATTTCGACACCTTCGTGCCGCCGGAATTCGAGCCGTTTGACCGGATCATCGTCGGGCAGGCTCTCGCCGAGAACCTCACGCTCGTCACCGCGGACCGCCGTCTTGCCGAATATCCGGTTACGGTTCACGACGCGCGTTCCTAACGCGAGCGACTCGAAATAGTCCACCTCTAACGGGCGGCGAGAGCGGGGAGTCGCACGTGAGTGCTCGACACCGCCGTCACACGCGTTCAAGCAGCACCGCGATACCCTGACCGACGCCGATGCACATCGTGCAGACGGCGAGCGGCACACCCATCTGTTGCATGTTTAGCGACGCCGTTAGCGCCAGACGCGCGCCGCTCATGCCGAGCGGATGTCCGAGAGCGATCGCACCTCCGTTGGGATTCACGTGCTGCGCGTCGCCCGGTAATCCGAGTTCGCGAAGTACCGCCAGCGATTGCGCGGCAAAAGCCTCGTTGAGTTCGATGAGGTCGATATCTCCGATACGGAGGCCGGAGAGGTTCAGAAGCTTGCGAACGGCCGGGACGGGGCCCATTCCCATGATGCGGGGTGGGACGCCGGCGGTCGCGGTCGCCACGATGCGAGCCCGCGGTCGCAGACCGTACTTGCGGGCGGCGGCCTCCGAAGCGACGATTACGGCGGCTGCGCCGTCGTTAACGCTACAGGCATTCCCGGCCGTCACGCTGCCGCCGGAACGAAACGGTGCCGGCAGGGCGGCGAGATTCGCCAGCGTCGTGTCGGGTCGCGGTTGCTCGTCCGTGTCGAGGAGTGTCGGCGCGCCTTTCTTTCCCGGCACGTTGACCGGCACGATCTCTTCGCGCAGTCGACCCGCAGCAGCCGCCGCGGCGGCACGCTGCTGCGAGCGAAATGCAAACGCGTCTTGCTCTTCACGCGAGACGGAGAAGTCGGCCGCCACGTTCTCCGCCGTTTCCGGCATGCTGTCGGTGCCGAATCGAGCGTTGAACGCTTCATTGACGAAACGCCAACCGATCGTCGTGTCGTAGAGCGCGTTGTCGCGCGCGAACGCAGCGGCAGCCTTCGGCATGACGAACGGTGCCCGGCTCATGCTCTCGACGCCGCCCGCGATGCACAGCTGGGCGTCGCCCGACCTAATCGCGTTGGCTGCAATCGAGAGAGCATCGAGCCCCGAACCGCACAGACGATTCACGGTCGAACCCGGAATACGATCCGGTAAACCGGCCAGCAGCAAGGACATGCGAGCCACGTTGCGGTTATCTTCGCCGGCCTGGTTGGCGCAACCATAATAGAGGTCGTCGACCGCTTCCCAATCGACGTTTGGATTGCGTTCCATCAGGGCGGCAAGCGGTATAGCGCCGAGGTCGTCGGCGCGGACTCGCGCAAGCGCGCCGCCGTATTTTCCGATCGGCGTTCGAACCCCGTCACACAGATAAGCTTCGAGTTTACCGCTCATACGAAGCGGCCGCGCCGAGCCGCCTCGACCAGCGTCGGAGAGATGCGCCAGAACTCCGGGTCGCTTTGCGCGAAGCGGCGGATGGAACGCAAAACGGCTTCTAAGCCGGCATCTTCGGCGAAGCGCATGGGACCGCCGCGTTCTTGCGGGAAACCATAGCCGTTGATCCAGATCGTATCGATGTCGGCTGCCGAGAACGCGACGCCCGCTTCCAAAACTTTCGCTCCTTCATTGACGAGTGCGTAGACGCAGCGCGCGACGATTTCTTCATCGCCGAACGTCTCCGCACGAATGCCCAGCCGCTGTCGCTCGCACTCGATGAGCGGCTCGAGATCCGGATCGGGCTGCGGCATACGGGCGCCGGGATCGTACCGGTAATAGCCGCGGCCGGACTTTTGCCCGAGCCGCCCGGCCGCGACGAGGGCGTCCGGTAAATCCGTCACCGTGAAAGGGGGCGCCGCACCGCGTTTGATGCGCTCCAGCTTCGCGCGCCAACCGACGTCGATGCCGGCCAGGTCCGAAACCGCGAAAACGCCCAACGCAAAACCGAATGTCTGCAATGCAGCATCGATGCGCTGCGGACTGGCCCCGCGCAGTAACATGAATTCCGCTTCCCGTTTATAGGCGAGCAGCATTCGGTTCCCGACGAAGCCGTCGCAATTACCGACCACGACCGGAACCTTACCGAGCCGTTCACCCAAGCGCAGCGCCGCGTCGATCGTCTTGGCGGACGTTTGCCTGCCGCGAACGACCTCTAAAAGCTTCATCACGTGCGCGGGACTAAAGAAGTGCAGCCCGACGGCGCGTTCGGGGTGCGGCGCGGCCAGCGCGATCGCATCGACATCGAGCGTCGAGGTATTCGTTGCAAGCAAAGCATCCGCGCGGCATAGATCTCCCAAGCGCGCGAATACTCCGCATTTGAGCGTCAGATCTTCGAAGACGGCCTCGACGGCTACATCGACCGCGGCAAGTTCGTGGAAGTCGGCGCCGCGCCGAATCAGCGCGAGTCGTCCGTCCGCCGCAGCGCGCGTCAGGCGCCCGCGTTCGACAGCCGCCGCGTAACTTTTCGTGAGCGTCGTCCCGGCACGCGCGAGGGCTTCCGGAGATGCATCGATCAATTGCACGCCGATGCCGGCATTAGCGAAGGTTATCGCGATGCCGGTGCCCATCGTTCCCGCACCGACGACGCCGGCCGTGCGAACGTCCGTTATGGCTCGCCTCGCTTCGCATCGCGCACGTCGTAAAGCACGCGAAGCGAGAAATCAAACATGTGAGTGGCTATCGACGTCGATGCCGAGCGTATCGCTGACGGGGTAACTCTGACACATCAACACGAAGCCGCGCGCGATCTCATAATCTTCGAGCGCGTAGTGAACGTCCATATCGACCTCGCCCTCGACGAGCACGACGCGGCACGTCGAGCACACGCCGCCTTTGCACGAATACGGTAAATCGAGACCCTGGCGCAGTCCGGCATCCAATACCGTTTCTCTGCCCCGCTCGATTGCGAACGTCCGGCGCTGACCGTCCAAGATCGCGTAAGCCGTGCACTCTGTTGCGGGAGCGTCTTGAGCACGTGACTCAGACCTGCGCGCGCTGCGCGGACCCGCTGCAAAGAGCTCCGTCTTGATCTGCTCCGGCTCCATACCGTGCGCGCGCAGCGAAGCCGTCGCTGCCTTCGTCATCTCCTCGGGCCCGCAGATGAACGCGACAGCGACGTGCGAGACGTCGATCCACGACGCGAATAACGCATTGCATTTAGCCTCATCGATGCGTCCGTGGAAGATTTCGACGTCTTGTTGCTCGCGGCTCATAACGAAGAGCAGCGCGAAACGGCCGAGATAACGATCTTTGAGATCTTGCAACTCGTCTCGAAACATTACGCTCGACGAGGACCGGTTTCCGTAGAGAAGCGTGAAACGGCTCTGCGGTTCGACGGCCAGCGTCGTCTTAATGATCGAGAGCAGCGGCGTAATGCCGCTCCCCGCCGCGACGCCGAGGTAGTGCTGCGCGTTTTCCGCCGCGAGGGGAACGTTGAACCGGCCGCCCGGCGGCGCAACCTCGATCGTCGCGCCGGGTACGAGCGCTATGTGCGCCCACGCAGAGAAGCGGCCGTCCGCCACGCGTTTGATCGCGATACGTAATTCGTTATCGCCCGGTGCGGAACAGATCGAATATGAGCGGCGCACTTCCTCACCGTCCAGGTTCACCTTCAGATTCAAAAATTGGCCCTGCGTAAAGCTGAAGCGTTCCCGCAGATCCGCCGGCACGTCGAACTTGACGACGAGCGCCTCGCGCGTCTCGCGTCTGACAGCGTTGATCGTTAACGGATAGAAGGCGCGCGATTCGCGCGCTTCAATAGAAGGCGCGCGGTCCCCGCGCTTCAATGACATTTGAAGTGATCGAAAGGCTCCCCGCAAGCGTTACAGCGATAGAGCGCTTTGCACGGCGTCGAACCGAAGCGGCTCGTCAACTGGGCGTCGACCGCCTCGCAGCGTGGACACGCGACTCGAGGCTCGACGAATGTCGTGATGTCGAGAGCACGGCCGGCGCCGCGCTCGGGCGGCGCGATGCCGTATGCGCGCAGCTTCTCCCGGGCCGCCTCGGAAAGCCAATCGGTCGTCCACGGCGGTCCGATGCGCACTTCCAGTTCGACGCGTGCGATACCGTGGTCGTGCAGCGCGCGCTCGATATCGCGTTCGATGACGCGCGTCGCGGGGCACCCGGAATATGTTGGGGTCAGCGTTACTTTCAGCGTGCCGGCTCCATCGACGTCGACCCAAGCGACGTCTCGCACGATACCGAGATCGACGACCGAGACGACCGGAATCTCAGGATCGGGTACCTCGCCGAGCCATTGCCACACCTGCGCGACGTCGGCGCGCAACGCGATCACCAGCGGTCTCCCGGCACCGAACGGCGCACCGACTGCATTTCCGCGAGCAGGTAACCGAGATGCTCGCTGTGCCGGCCCGATTTGCCTCCGGAATGCATCCAGCCATCCGGCGGCACGCTCAGCGTCGCAGCGGCGAGAACGCGCCGCACGTGCTCGAGCCACGGCCCGCGCAGCGACTCGAGACTCGGGCCGGCGCCGCGCTCGCACATCTCGACGTCGATCTGGTCCGAGCGAAACAGTTCACCCGTGTAGGGCCACAGATCGTCCACGGCCGCCTGCATCTTCGCATGGCTGAACTCCGTGCCGTCGCCTAAGCGCAGCATCCAATCGCCGCTGCGCCGCACGTGATAGGCGACTTCGCGCACCGCCTTGTGTGCGATGCCGGCGAGACGCTCGTCGCTCGAATCCCCGAGCGCGCCGAGCAGATGGAAATGCCAGGTGTCGAAGAGAAACTGCCGCGCGAGCGTCGCGCCGTAGTCGCCGTTCGGCAGCTCTACCAGAAGAACGTTGCGATAGTCGCGCGAGTCGCGGAAATACGCGAGGCGGTCTTCGTCCCGGCCGCTCCCCTCCGCCTCGGCGGCATAGGATAACCACAGTCGCGCCTGCCCGATGAGATCGAGCGCGACGTTGGTCAGTGCGAGATCTTCTTCGACAACCGGAGCGTGGCCGGTCCATTCGGAAAGCCGCTGACCGAGCACGAGCGCGTTATCACCGAGGCGCAACAGGTACTGGGCGAGCTGCGCATCTCGGACAAGCGCCGGCATCAGAGATTCTTCACTCCCTCGGGGACGGTGTAATACGTCGCATGGCGATACGTCTTGCTTTGTGCCGGTTCGAAAAAGCTCTCGCGTTCGCTCGGGCGGGTCGCGAGGATATCGCTCGAACGAACGACCCAAACGCTGACGCCTTCGCTTCGCCGCGTGTAGACGTCGCGTGCGCTTTCTAGTGCCATCTCGCCATCGGCGGCGTGCAGGCTCCCGACGTGCTTATGCGCGAGTCCGTGCGCGCTGCGAATAAAGATTTCCCAGAGCGGCCACTCGGGAGCACCCGGCCGAGCGTCGCTCATGCCGGATCCGTTCGCGAACCAGCTGCACGTTTGGCAGCGTGCGCGAGCGCGGCTTCGCGCACCCACGCACCGTCGCGATGCGCGGCGCGGCGCGCTTCCAGCCGCTCGCGATTGCACGGTCCGTTGCCGCGTACGACGTTGTAGAACTCATCCCAATCCGGCGCGCCGAAATCGTAATGGCCCTTCTGCTCGTTCCAGTGCAGAGCTGCATCGGGTATCGTGAGGCCGAGAACGTCAGCCTGAGGAACCGTCTGATCGACGAATTTCTGGCGCAGCTCGTCATTGCCGTAGAGTTTGATCTTCCAACGCATCGAACGTTCGTTGTGCTGCGACTCGGCATCGGGAGGACCGAACATCATGACCGCCGGCCACCACCACCGGTCGAGGGCGTCTTGCGCCAGCGCACGCTGCGCCTGCGTGCCCCGAGCGAGCGTCGTCATGATGTCGTATCCCTGACGCTGGTGAAAGCTCTCTTCTTTGCAAACGCGCACCATCGCGCGCGCGTACGGGCCATAAGAGCAGCGCGTGAGCGGAACTTGATTGATGATCGCGGCCCCATCGACGAGCCAACCGATCGCGCCCATATCGGCCCACGTCAGCGTCGGGTAATTGAAGATGCTCGAATACTTCGCGCGCCCCGATAGGAGTGCCTCGACCATCGACTCGCGCGAAGTTCCGAGCGTTTCGGCCGCGCTGTAGAGATACAACCCGTGGCCGGCTTCGTCTTGAACTTTCGCGAGCAAAATCAGTTTACGCTCGAGCGAAGGTGCGCGCGTGATCCAATTACCTTCCGGCAACATGCCGACGATCTCGGAGTGAGCGTGCTGCGACATCTGGCGAAGCAACGTATCGCGATACGCTTGCGGCATCCAGTCGCTCGCTTCGATCGTCACCCCACGCTCGATCTTGTCATCGAAAGCGCGCTGTTGCGAACCCTCGTCGCCGGGCTCGTTATCGGACACGTCGACCATCTGCGTATACATGCGTAGGATCCTTTGCTTAGCCGAGTGCCGCCACCGGCCGGCAGCCGCCCGGAGTTTCGGGAGCGATGCCGTGGAGCGTCTCGTTCAGCGTCAATAATTCGTAGGCCGCGACGACTTCTGCATGTTGGTTCGTGACCTCGACGTCCCAGCGCACTTCGCCATATTCCGGTTTACGTAACGTCTTTTGCTTCACCGTTAAACGAACGGCGATCCTGTCACCCGGTTCGACGGGCTTCACGAACCGGAGGTTGTCGAGCCCGTAGTTTGCGAGCACGGGGCCGGGCGCCGCGTCGACGAAGAGTCCCGCCGCGAACGACAGCAGCAGATACCCGTGTGCTACCCGTCCCGGGAAAAACGGATTCGCTTTAGCCGCACCTTCATTCATGTGCGCGTAGAATTTGTCGCCCGTAAAGTTTGCGAAGTGCTCGATGTCGTCCAGACTAATCGTTCGCGCCGGTGTATGCAGCGACTCGCCGATGGCGAGTTCTTCGAAGCGATGCCGAAATGGATGCCGCGGCTTCGCGATCTCCGCGGCGCCGCGCGTCCAAGCCGCGGTGAGCGCCGCGAGCCTAGACGGCGAGCCCTGCAGCGCCGTGCGTTGCATGTGGTGGTAGACGCCGCGCAGGCCGCCGAGCTCTTCACCGCCGCCGGCGCGACCGGGGCCGCCGTGGACGAGCTGCGGCATGGGCGAACCATGACCCGTCGATTCGCGCGCGCAGTCGCGATCCAGTACGAGGATGCGGCCGTGATACGGTGCGATACCCGCGACGAGCGATGCTGCGACGAGCGGGTCGTAGGTGACGATCGAAGCGACTAAGCTGCCCTCGCCGCGGCGCACGATTTCGATCGCTTCGTTCAGGCCTTCGTAAGCCATCAGCGTGCAGACGGGACCAAACGCCTCGACCGCGTGCACGATGTGCGCGCTCAGCGGCCGTTCGCAGCCGAGCAAAATCGGCGCTAAGAACGCGCCGCGCTCGGCGTCCGCACCGATGACGTCGCAGTGTTCGGGATCGCCGAAGAGCAGCGTCGTTTCCGCACGCAAAGCGGAGATGCAAGCGCGAACGTCGTCGCGCTGCGCGCGGCTCACGAGCGGTCCCATGCGCACCGTATCCAAACGCGGATCGCCGAGGGTGATCTCGCGCAGTTTCTCGGTGACCGCACGTGCGACCGCAGCGTACGTCGCGCGCGGCACGACCGCCCTGCGGATCGCCGTACACTTTTGCCCCGCTTTGGCGGTCATCTCGCGCACGACTTCTTTCACGAAGAGCTCGAATTCGGGCGTACCGGGAAGTGCATCGGGACCGAGGACCGCCGCATTGAGAGAATCGCGTTCCGCGATAAAGCGGACCGCTTTCTCGGCAACGGTGCGGTGCTTGCGGAGCTCGAGCGACGTCTCGAGCGAGCCGGTGAACGAGACGACGTCTTGGCCGCCGAGATGCGAGAACAGATCCCCCGTGCTGCCGGCCACGAATTGCACCGCACCCGCAGGCAATATTCCCGCTTCGACGATGAGGCGAAAAACCGCATAAGCGACGTAAGCCGTCGCCGTCGCCGGCTTAACGATCGCCGGCATCCCGGCTAGGAGCGACTGCGCCAGCTTCTCGAGCATTCCCCAACATGGAAAATTGTAGGCGTTGATGTGGAGCGCGACGCCCTCGAGCGGCGTGAGGATGTGCCGGGCCGCGAAGGTGCCCTGCTTACCGAGTGGTTCGAGTCCACCGTCGAGAACGAAACGCTCGTTCGGAAGCTCGCGCCGCCCTTTCGACGCATACGAAAACAGCGTTCCGATCCCACCGTCGATATCGATCGCGTGGTCGCGTTGCGTGGCCCCGGTATCGAAGGAGACGTCGTAGAACTGCGCCTTGCGCGCGTCCAGGTACAGGGCGAGCTCTTTGAGCAGTGCCGCACGCTCGTGAAAGGTCAATGCCCGCAGACTCGCGCCGCCGACGCTGCGCGCGAAGCCCGCCAGCGCACCGAAATCCAAGCCCGTGCTCGAGACCTGCGCGACGACCCGGCCGTCGATGGCGCTACGTGCGGCGCTGAAGTTTTCGCCCGCTTCGTACCAAGCGCCCCGGGCGTAGCTCGGGAGCTTTTGGCCCGCTTCCAGCAGCATGCGATCCCCTTCACTTACCAAACGGTCAGTTATGCGAACATGGCGCGGCCCCTTCCGGCCCTCAAGCTGTCGAGGCGCCGCCTTCGAACACCAAGCGTACCACGGTGGAGGCAATCGTCGCCGGCCCGAGGGCGCCTCGGGGGCGGTACCATTCCACGAGCGAATTGCACATGCCGAAGATCAGCCGTACGACGAGGCTCGCGTCGAGCGCCGAGTCGAATTCGCCTCTCGTTTGCGCTTCTCGAACGAGTCCCGCCACGATCTCATCGAAGGCTCTCCGTCGCGCGAGCGCGCGGCGTTCGGTGCGGCTGTTCCCCGCGGCGCGCACGAGCACGGTAAGTTCGGGCCGCAGCGCGAGCGCCAGTTCCGCCACCCGCCCGACGATGAAGCGTAAGCGCTCGAGCGGCGAGCCGTCCAGCGCCGCGCGTTCGTCCAGAATTGAAAATAACGCTTCCAGTGCCCGACTGAGGCCGCGTTCGAGCAGCTCTTCTTTGCCGCTGACGTGGTGGTAGATGGCAGCCTTCGTGATGCCCGCCTTACGCGCAACGTCGTCCATGGAGGCAGCATCGAAACCACGTTCCGCGAAAACGTGTAGCGCGACGTCGGTGAGCGTATCGATGTCGTAAGGACGGCGCGCCGGTAGCACGGTGCGAACTTCTGCCGGCCAAGTCACGATGCCTCGGGCGCTTGCGTCGCGCCCAAAGGTGCACGATTCGGGAAAGCCGGAAACGTTGCTAAGCGAACGAGGCTTGCGCTCGTCGTCCGAGCCACGAGGTCGGACAGCGTGCTCCCTCGTCTCGAATATACTTCACGAATCGAGGTGAAGCAGTAAGCTCGGCGAGCGGGATGGCAGCCGTGGCTGCGCGCCAACGATATCCGATAGCATCCCAAATGGTGAATGCCGCCAGGAACGCCTCTCGCGCCGCATCGTTCGAGCCATTGGCTCGAAGGACCGTACCCTCAGCCAGCCGTTCGAACGCGCGCGCACGCCGGTCGGAGGCGTTGAGCGCGTTCGGCGGCAGCTTCGAGGTTATGCCGCGATAGCGGTCAAATAGAGCGCGCGCCCGCCCGGGAGAGAAAGCCGCGACTTCCTGAGCGAGTTGCGCGAGGCCGATTCGCTCTTCTCCGACGGCGTTCCAGTCGACGCGGTCGACGAGCGTCGCGGCAAATTCGATCTGCTCGCGAGCGCAATGCGTCTCTCCGAGTTCGCGCATCAAATACGCTCGTTCAACGCTTGCGAGAATCCGATACGGCGACGTCGTTGCAAACGTCGTCATCGATCTAAACTCGCGGAAGGCGCCGAGATGGTCGCCCTGTAGCGCGCTCGACCATCCAAGAGCACGGTGCATCTCGAAGCGCATCGGCGCCAGATCCTCCGGCAGGTCGTTTTCTTCGAGCCACGCTTTGAGTTGCAGCGCGTCACCCGTTAAATCGAAGTCGCGGATGTGATATGCAAGCTGTTGCATCGCCGATGCGGTAAGCCAGAGATCCGGTATGCCCGCTGCTCTCAATTCGGCAACGCACTCTCTAATGCAGATCAGCTGCGTACGGTAGTCCTCGCTTGCAGTCGCAACGATACCGTGGACGTTAAAGGCTCTACCGCGAGAGTGGGCGAGCGGCTCGAAATGCGTGTCTTTCGGATCGACCGCATCCCTCAGCGAAGGGCGCAGGGCCCGATCGGCCGCCCACTTGACCATCGGCAGATTGCCGAGGCCGAGATGAAGCGGTGTCATCGCAACGTCCAGATCGGCCTCGAGCGCAGGCGAGTTCGATGCCTCCATGCACCTGCTCGCACCCGCAAACACGTCGCTTGCCTCATCGAAGCGCCGCATGTGTGCGAGCGCACTGGCGCGCAACATGAGGAGCTCCGCTCGGGCGCACCGGCCGAGCTGCGACTCGTCGACCGCCGCGAGATCTTCAACGACGTCGCCGGCGCGGCCGACGCGCAGAAGGGCGCGCGCGCGAAGCAGCCGGGACTCGAATCCGGTATGAGCGTGAAGAGCCGCCAGGCAATCGAGGGTTCGACCATGGCGGTACGACGTGACAGCGTCTTCGTAGCGACCGAGACGCGGTTGCAAACGGGTAATGTTGAAAGTCACAGTTTGAGCGGAAACCTTTCCGTGACCGCGCAAACCGCGACGATCCGATTGAACGACCCGGATTACATTGTCGCGGGCTTGGTATTTGACGTCACTAGCGCACGCTCAGAAGATCCCGCCGTGGGTCGAGCTCGGTTTCGAGTGGGTAACGAAAATTCCACCATGCGTGCTATTGGGCGCAGCGCCACCGGCGCCGAACAAGTGAAGTAGTATGGCGAAGAATGCGGTAATCATGTTGTCTCCAACGTAGAGTGATGGCGCTCACATAAACGGAAGCATCGAGCTCAAGCTTCGTGAACGTCGTTTGTATGGAATCGGTTAATAACGCGAACCGTATTAACATTTGAGAACATGCAGCCGAAAACGTACGGCAGTCAAGAGATCGGCATGCGCGCGCCTCGAATAAAAAAGCGCGGAACGCCGGTCGCCAGGCCGTCGTCGTAGTTGCTCGTCTATGCTCGGTTTGTGTGGGGGAGCGATGACTTCTGAGAGGCGCCTGCAAGCCTGGAGCCCTGCCCGTACGGTACCGTTTTGAAAGGCGCTCGCTCAGAGGCGGGTCGGACGTTCGATTGGGTCAAAGGTCCTTTACATCTCGGCGCGCAGGTCGAAGACGTGTTTTGCCTTGCCCCCTGACGGCGCAATCGATCCGGCAGGGGCCAGTTCGATCTTGGCGCTGACTCCGACGAGCGTTTTTATACGCTCGCGCAACAGTTGCGCGCAGTTCTCCCCCTCCGGTGAGGCGCCGGCTAGTTCCACGATCACGGTCATCTCGTCGAGATTGCCGGCCCGCGTCAAGCGGAGCTGGTATTGCGGCGCGAGTCGAGCGTCGCGCAGAACGAGCTCTTCGATCTGCGTCGGGAAGACGTTTACGCCGCGCACGATCAGCATATCGTCGCAGCGCCCGGTGATTCGCTCGATGCGGCGCATCGAGCGCGCCGTTCCCGGCAACAGTCGTGTTAAGTCACGCGTGCGGTAGCGCACGACCGGCATCGCCTCTTTCGTCAGCGATGTGAGGACGAGCTCGCCGTACTCGCCGTCGGGCAAGACCGCTCCGTTCTCCGGGTCGATGATTTCGGGATAGAAGTGGTCCTCCCAAATGTGCAGACCGTCTTTGGTCTCCACGCATTCCTGCGCCACACCCGGACCGATGATTTCCGAAAGTCCATAGATATCGACCGCATCGATAGCGGCCCGTTCTTCGAGCCGGCTGCGCAGCGCGTCCGTCCACGGCTCGGCGCCGAAGATGCCGATCTCAAGACTGCAATCGCGCGGATTGCGGCCTTGACGTTGCATCTCATCGAGCACCGACAGCATGTAGCTCGGCGTTACCATGATAATCCTGGGCGCGAAGTCGGCGATCAGTTGCACCTGTTTTTCCGTTTGCCCTCCGGACATCGGCACGACCGTGCAGCCGAGACGCTCGGCACCGTAATGCGCTCCCAGTCCCCCGGTGAAGAGTCCGTAACCGTAAGCGATCTGCACCATGTCACCGGGCCTTCCGCCGGCCGCGCGGATCGATCTCGCAACGACATGCGCCCACATCTCGATATCGCCCTTGGAGTACGCCACGACGGTCGGTTTGCCGGTCGTGCCACTCGAGGCGTGCACCCGGACCACTTGCTCGCGCGGCACGGCGAGCAAACCGAACGGGTAGTTATCACGGTACGTCGCTTTGGTCACGAATGGAAACTTGGCGAGATCGGACAGTTCTTTGAGATGGCTCGGATGCAAGTCGCGCTGCTCGAACGCCGCGCGGTAATGCGGTACGCGATCGTAAGCGTGTTGCAGCGACCATTTCAGGCGCGACAGCTGTAGAGAAGAGATCTCATCCCGGCCCGCGGTCTCGATCGGTTCGAGCGCAGCTTCGCCGTGCGCGTGAAGGGCGCTGCGAAGTGTCAGAAACGAACCAGTTCGCGCATGGCCTCCGCCATGTCGCCGGTCGAAATCATAAACTCTTCCTCGAGCGGCAGCGCATAGCCCATCGCCGGCACATCGGGACCGCAAAGCCGGCGTATCGGCGCGTCGAGATCGAAGAACGCCTCCTCGGCGACCATCGCCGCAATCTCCGCGCCGACGCCGCCGAACTTGTTATCTTCATGGACGATCAACAGCTTACGCGTCTTGCGTACGCTCGCGAGAATCGTCGTGCGGTCCATCGGCCGGATCGAGCGCAGATCGATTACTTCGATCGCCATGCCTTCAGCGGCGAGCCGCTTCGCGGCTTCGATCGCCTGGTGAACGTAAAGTCCATACGAGACGACGGTTAGCGCGTCACCGGAATGTTTGATATCGGCCTTGCCGATCGGAATCGTAAAGTGGCCCGCCGGCACCTCGCCCTTGACCAGGCGATAGGTCTTCTTGTGTTCGAGGAACAGCACGGGATCCGGGTCGTCTATCGCCGCGTTGAGCAAGCCTTTCATATCGGCCGGAAACGACGGGGCGACGATCTTCAGGCCGGGAACGTGATAAAAGAGCGCCTCGACGGAGACTGAGTGCGAGAGCGCGCCGCGAACGCCTCCGCCGTACGGCGTACGGATCACGAGCGGGCACGTGTAATCCCCGTTGCTGCGATAGCGGGTCTTGGCCGCTTCACCGACGATCTGGTTGAACGCCGGGTAGATGAAATCAGCGAACTGAATTTCCGCGATCGGCCGCAGACCTTCCATCGCCATCCCGATCGCGACGCCGACGATCGCCGCTTCGGCGAGCGGCGTGTCGATCACGCGTTCCGCACCGAACTCTTCGAGGAAACCCTTCGTGATCAGGAAAACGTTGCCGCGCGCGCCGACGTCTTCACCCATCACGAGCGTCCGCTCGTCGTTCTTAAGGGCTTCGTACAACGTGTGGCGCACGGCCTCTACATTGTTCATGAGCATCGACGATGAGGCTACAGCCATGGATCTTCTCCCTGCGCATACACGTTGCCGTAGAGGTCGGCGGCCGCCGGCTGCGGCTCTGATTCGACTTCGTCGGTCATGAGGTCGATTTGACGTTTCACATCGGCACGCAGCGACTCGATACCGGCGGCGTCGAGCAGGCCGAGCGCGACGATCTCCGCTTCGAAGCGGGGCAGCGGATCGAGCGCGCGTTGCGCTTCGACGGCCTCTCGCGTACGATACGTCCGATCGTCGTCATCGGTCGTGTGAGAAAGAAACCGGTAGCATTTTGCCTCGATGAGCGTCGGTCCGCCACCGCCGACAGCTTTCTCGCGCGCACTGCGGACCGCATGATAGACGGCGACCGGGTCGAAGCCGTCGACGACGTGACTCTCCATACCGTAGCCCGCGCCTCGACGCGCGACGTCCGCAATCGCCATCTGCTTGCTCTGATGCGTTGAAATCGCCCACTGATTATTTTCGCAGATGAAGACGAGCGGCACCTGATGGACGGCGGCGAAGTTCAGTGCTTCGTGCCACTCGCCTTCGCTCGTCGCACCTTCGCCGAAGGTGCAGAAAACGGCACGGTCCCGCTCGCCTCGCAACTTATACGTATAAGCGGCGCCGACCGCATGGGTGCACTGCGACGCGATAATCGACGACAAGGAAGCAATGCCTTTCGCACGATCGGTGATATGGTTGATGATCTGCCGCCCCTTGGTCTTATCGGTTACACGCGCAAACTGCGAACGAAACACGTCCCGCAGTTCGAACCCGCAAGCTAGAATAATGCCGGTGTTGCGGTAATACGTCCACAGCGAATCGCGACCGCGCTTGAAAGCGAGCCCGGTTCCCGCTTGTACCGCTTCGTGACCCTCCGAGCCCATCGCGATCGGGATCTTGCCTTGCCGATTGAGCTGAAAACCGCGCGTATCGACCGCTCGCTGCACGACCATGTTCCGCAGGATGGTCAGGTAGAGTTCCGGAGTCATGCCCGGAGCAAGCTCTGACGCCGCACCTCGTTTCGAGTTCGCCGCCGGGCCGCGCGCGATGTCCATCTCGCTCGCTGCGCTGGGCACAGCGCAATCTCCTAGTGCAAGCACTAGGAGGACGCATCGACCGCCGGCGGCCGGATCGGCTTGTCTGCGAAGGCGCCGGGGTCCCGCAACCGCATCAAATTTATGACGATAAGTCGAAGGACGACAGCGTCGTTCGCATTGAGTATTTCAACGAGCGTTCGCAGCACACCGCGATCCGGCTTCGATTGCGAGCGTCTCGTCTCGAGCACCGACACGCGCAGTCGGAGGACGTCGCCCGCCCGGACCGGCAGCAGCCAACGTAGTTCGTCTACGCCGAGTCCACCCAAACTTGCCGCACCCGAAACATAGTTGTCCGTAAAGAGGCGCATCATCAGGGCCGTCGTGTGCCAGCCGCTGGCAATGGGTTCGCCGAAGGGTCCGCCCGTTGCGGCCTCGGTATGAAGTGGTTGGTGGTCGTATTCCCGCGCGAATTGCAATATCTGCTCGGCATCGACGGTCAGCGAGCCGTACTCATACACCGCGCCGGCCACGTAATCTTCAAAATGCCGTTCGTGAATGGGGAGCGCGAAATCGTCTGCCATTAAACGCTACTCACTACGACGCGGCATCGACCGGACACGAACGCGTGCTTAGGCGTGAGCGGGGCTTCGCCCCTACGAGCACGCAGAACTGCGGAGTACGCGACATCATGATTCGCGCCGCGCGTCATTCAACGCGGGTGGGGCAAGCATCAGATGGCCGCGCAGCCAAACGACCGGAACGACGCCGATTAAGGCGAGCGCTGCAACTCCGGCCCAGGCCCAGTTCAGCGATGTGTGGTCGGCAAACGTTCCGAACGCCCACGGAGCAATCGCCGACGCTGCAAAGATCGCTGTGAGCCCGAGCCCGAGCGCACTCGCAGCGCGTTCGACGCCGCCGACTTCCGAAAGCGCCGCTGCCATCAAACCGTTCCATCCCGATGCCGTGAGGCCGAGCAGCGCGCTCGCGAGAAACAGAGGCACGACCGCTCCTGGCGTAAGGCGCGCGAGAACGGCCGCGCCGACCGCCACGAGCACGCAAATCGCGGCGAGCGGAACCAGCCGGTCCCCGCCGAGATAACGGTCGCTGACGTAACCCCAGCCCAGCCGGCCACAGATTGCCGTAGAGAAGCTGACGGCGAGCGCCAATCCGGCGACGTGTATAGAGCTCCGCACGACCGCCACGGCGGTGATCGTGAGGAACGCATTGAGAATAAATTGCGTTGCGGACAGCAGCATGCAGGTCAGCGTCACGCCGATCAGCCGCGGGTCGCGCATTAAGGTTTGCATGCCGCGTGCGACCGACTTGAGCGTGACACGCACCGTGCGGTCGTCGCGCACTTCGCGATAGAGTAGAAACGCCACGGCGCTCGGTAACGCGACCAGCAGCGCGGCAAACGCAAATGCCGCACGGTATCCGCCATGCAGCGCGACCACGGGTAGGGCGAGCGCGCCGATCAGGCCGCCGACTGCCACGCCGGTCTGCCGCACACCCATGGCAAACCCGCGGTCGCGATCAAACCACGCTAAGATCGCGCGTCCTCCGGCCGGTGTCGATGCGGCATAGCCGGCACCATAGATTGCGGCCATCGCTACGAGCCACGTGTATTGCGGAACGAGCGTCGCCGCGAGGAGCGCGACGCTCATGACGATCGCGGAGACGAGCAGCATTTTTCGCTCGCCCCAACGGTCCGTGAACGCGCCCGCCAGGGCCGTGCAGCAGCTGGCACCGACGAGAATCGCCGTGAAGACGACACCGAGCCTGGCCTTGGAGAGCGCAAAAGTCGCTACGAGAACGGGCGAGAGCGAGCCGAGGGCTTGCTGTATCAGCGACGCTCCCGCTTGCGCCGTCGTCATCAACGCAAGGACACGCCAGCGCTCCGTCATGCGTCGCTCCCGTTTTGGCGCTTTTCCCGCCGGCCCTCTACGTACGAAGCGCAGGCGCTACTCGCAGCGCTCCAAGCGCGCGCGGCGAACGAGGGGAACGATGATCAGCGTCGGCACGTGCGGCTTTTCTTACCGGGACTGGGTCGGTCCGGTGTATCCTGCCGGCACGAAACCTACGGCCATGCTGCCCGTCTACGCGACGATGTTTTCCAGCGTGGAAATAGACTCGACGTACTATGGCGTGCCGGCACCGGCCACCGTTGCTTCTTGGGCTCGCATTACTCCGGACGGCTTCCGCTTTACGGCAAAACTGCCGAGTACCGCTACGCACGTTCCCGAGCCCACGCTCGGAAGCGTGCATGATGACGTCCGATCGTTTCGTAGCAACCTTGCGCCGCTCGTCGCCGCTGGCAAATTCGCTTGCGCCTTGATGCAGTTCCCTACCTCATTCCGCCCGACCGGTGCGACCGAACGTCACCTACGCGCGCTGCGTGATGCGCTCGCCGATGTTCCGCTCGTGGCCGAGTTCCGGCACCGCGAATGGCAGACAAACGACACGCTGCAGCTCTTACGCGAGCTTCGCGTCGGCTTAGTAGCCGTCGATGAACCACAATTTAAATCGCTTCCGCGACCGCTGTCCGACGCTACCTCGGATATCGCCTACGTGCGGTTTCACGGCCGCAACTACGACCAGTGGTGGAAAGGTGATAACGTTACGCGCTACGATTACCTCTACACCGCCGAAGAACTCGGCCCTTGGGCCGATCGGCTCGTCGATCTGGCGGCGCAGCCAGACGTCAAAGAAGTCTTCGGGTTCTTCAACAATCATCGCCGCGGACAAGCCGCTCGCAACGCGGAAATGTTCGAGGCGATGCTAGCGACACGCTTCCCGCACGAAGCGATCAAAAAAGCAGCGAAGCCGTCCGATGCCCCGCGCGAGCCGACCCTGTTCGAGCAGGACGCAGCGCCCGCGCACGACAGCGAGCGCTAACGCTTACGTGACGACGCGCTGCGGCAGAGCGACGCAAGGTGGTCGCTTAGCGCAGCTGTAGCGCCGTAGCATCAACTTTTTTAACGCACGCGGGACGTTTCTCGGACACCGAAGCTGCTATCGTCGCCGCAATGCCCGAACTGCGGCAGAACGAGAGAGGGCCGGCGTCGCGCGCTGCTTTTGCGCGCCGCACCCGAGAAAGGTGAACCAACTCAAATGCGTTTTACACTCGCATCACTTTCGGCATTGGCGCTCGGGAGCGCATCGTTTACGGCAGCGGCTGCCCAGACGGCCGTTTCCGCTCCGGCGCTTGCGCCCGCGGTCGATATGAACGTGCCGCGCGCTGCGAACTCTGCCGTTTCTTTTCAGACGTTTCCGAACGCACGTTGCGTGCTCGGCGCTGCGGGTACGCATGCGAGGATGACCGTCTACGCCGACGATCGCGGGGCCGTGTCGCTTCACGTTACGCCGTCACGTGGCGGCGCGGCAAACGTCACCGTAAACGCTCGCTGCGACGCGCGCGGCGCCGTTATGATCAGAGCCATACGACTGCACGTGGTCGCCCGGGCGCCGCTTCCGGTTGCGGTGCGCCCCGCGTTCGGCGCCCGGCCGCTCGTGCCGCGCGGTGTCGATCCGGCGACGCTCTCCGAAGCCGATCTCAAGCGCTTAGAACTTCCGCCGCGACCGGACGCGGGCCGCGATCCGAAAAACTATGCCGACTGGCTGCGCGCGGTGACGACTCCGGTTACGCGCGTTCGAGGAACCCCAATTCTGCGTCGAGACATGATTCACGGGCCTGTCAACGTGTCGGGCGTGCGGCGCGCGCCGGCAACCGGAGGCGCGAAGAACGGCTACTATAATTCCAATAATTGGAGCGGCATCGTGGATTTCGGCGGCTACGGGCAGTTCACGAATTGGGTCGCAGGCAAGTGGACCGTCCCTGCCGTCAATACCGACTTCTCCGACAGCCCGGCATATTCGTCGGTCTGGGACGGCATCGACGGCTGGAATTCGAACGACGTCATTCAAAACGGCACCGAACAAGACGCTTACGATCTTCCTCTGTTCGGATCGCTCGCATCGTACTCGGCGTGGTACGAATTTTTTCCCGACGGCGGCTCGAGCACGCTGCCGAATTTCAACGTCAATCCGGGTGACGACATTTACGCCGCCTCTTGGCTCTGCTACGACGGCAACGGCCAACGCTACGGTTGCTACTACATGGAGAACATGACGCAAGGCGAAGCGACACCCGTGTACTCCGAGCCCGGTCAACATCCCGAGCTCTTCCAAGGCAACTCTGCCGAATGGATCACCGAGCGGCCGACCGTTAACGGCAATCTCAATCCGCTACCGCAGTTCGGCGTCTTTCCGTTCTGGTGGGAGCACGTGTACGATAGTTATGCGGGCGGCGGACGCAACGCGTGCGACGAAAACGAAAACGTGATCAGTATGTTCAACGGCGGCGACGAACTCGCGACCGTCTTCCCGACCTCCTGTGAATCTGCGAGTTTCGTCTGGCGTAACTTCCAGTAAGCGGCAAGCCGCCTGAATCGAAAGAATGAAAGCGCAGCCCACCGGCGATCGGTCCCGGTGGGCCTTCGCTTGCGAACAACGTTCCGGTCGCGGGACGATGAAGTCGAGGAGCAGCGCCGAACTGACGGAATGACGCTTTCTTTCGCAGATCCGAGGTGAGGATGAACACGACGCTTCCCCCAATTGAAGAGCTGTTGCGTATGCCGTCGCCGTGCCCTTCGCCGCTCGGCATTGCATTCGACGGCTCGCGTTTATGGTTGGCATCGGGCGAAGTCGACCGCATCTACGCGGTCGAACCGCGCGACGCCAGCGTATCCGAAGAATCCGCCGTGCCCGGCACGCCCTACGGCTTAACGGTCGTCGGAGACGAGCTGCGCGCCGTTGTCGGCGACGAGGTCGAGGACGACCGGTCGATCGCGCGCTACGTCGTCGGCCACGGTTTCAAGCGCGACATGTTGCCATGTCCGAACGCTACCGGTTCGTGGCTCGCGTACGACGGCGACTTCCTGTACCTCGCCCAGCGTTTCGAAAAGCAGATCTTGGCACTGGACGATGCCGGCGCCGTGCGGCGCGCGATCCCGGTCGCACGCGAGATTACCGGCATGACGATCGTGGACGGCTGCTTTTATCTCCTCACGACGGAAAGTAAAGAAGTCGACGATTATCGACTGGTGCGCTTGGACGCGCGCAAAACCGAACCGGTCGAAACCGAAATCGCGTCGCTCGCATTCATACCCCGCGGCCTCGCATACGACGGCACGCGGTTCTGGACCAACATGCGTTCCGAAAACATCACGCTCGCTTTCGCGTTCCCGAAATAGCGCCGAGAGACCGCCCGTAGCGGGGACGATGCGCTTCTCGCGAACACGAAACGGGTGACGGCGGTGCGCGTCGGCATCGATGTGGGCGGTACGTTTACCGACTTACTTGCAATGTCGTACGACGGCACGCTCGTGCGGCTCAAAACACCGACGACTCCACAGGCGCCCGAACAGGGTGCGCTTGCCGCGCTCGCGGCGTTCGTCTCGGAGATCGATGCACTCTCGGACATCGCGCTCGTCGCTCACGCGAGCACGATCGCGACGAATGCCTTGCTCGGTCAGCTCGGGCTCGAACTGCCGCGCGTCGCATTCATTACGACTGCCGGCTTTCGCGACGTACTGGAAATCGGACGCCAGAATCGCAGCGCAATCTACGATTTACACGTTCGCCGTCCGCTACCGCTCGCGCGTCGCGAGGATCGTTTGACGGTCCGCGAACGCCGTGACGTCGATGGTAGCGTTTACGTCGCACTCGATATGGCCGATGTCGATGCGGCAATCGCAACGATCGCTGAACGCGGCATCACGTCGGTCGCCATCGGCTTCCTCCACGCGGACATCGACGACGCGCACGAGGCGCTCGTGGCCGAGCGCATCGCCGCGCGGCTGCCGAACGTAGCGGTGACCCGCTCGGCCGAACTCGTGCGCCAATATCGCGAGTACGAGCGCTTTTCGACGGCGGTCGTCAATGCCGCCTTGCTGCCCGTCGTCCAAGGATATCTCGATCGATTTGCGCGCGGGGTGCGGGCGTTGGGCGTCACGGCACCGCTGTTTGCGATGCGATCGGACGGCGGCATGTCCTCGCTCGAAGTCGCCGCGCGGCGTCCGGCGGCTCTCCTCGAAAGCGGACCCGCAAGCGGCGTCATTGCCGCGGCGTATCTCGGGCGCATGCTCGGACTTGAGGCCGTCTTATCGTTCGACATGGGCGGGACGACGGCTAAAGCCGGCGCGGTCCTGGGCGGCAGGCCGGAGATCGCGAGCGAATTCGAAGCAGCGGGAGCGACGCATAGCGGACGCGCCCAAAAAGGCAGCGGCTACCCGGTTCGTTTTCCGTTCGTCGATCTAGCCGAAATTAGTGCGGGCGGCGGGACGCTGGCCGCACTCGATACGGCAGGCACGTTGCGTGTCGGCCCGCTGTCGGCGGGCGCGGATCCTGGTCCCGCGGCTTACGGGAAGGGCGAACGGCCGACCGTTACCGATGCGAACATCGTGCTGGGCCGGCTCAATCCGCGCGCGTTGCTCGGCGGGACCTTTGCGCTCGACGCCGCGCGGGCCGAGCGCGCGCTCGCGAGCATCGCCGGCGACTACGGCGGCGCGGCCGTTAGCGCTGCGGGTGGCGTCCTCGCTCTGATCGATAGCGAAATGGCGAAAGTGTTACGCATCGTCTCCGTCGAGCGCGGTTACGATCCGCGCGACTTCACATTGGTCGCGTTCGGCGGCGGCGGCCCGCTGCATGCCTGCGCCGTCGCGCGTGAGATCGGGGTGCGGTCGATCGTCGTTCCCGCACTGCCCGGGCTGTTTTCGGCCTACGGTTTACTCGCTGCCGACGTACGCGTGACGACCGCGCGCTCGCTCGTCGCGCCGGTGACCGCAGAAGCCTGGAACGATGTGGAGCGGACGTTCGCGCAGCTCGCGAGCGAAGGCGAAGCGGCGCTCGCAGAGCAAGGAATCGTGCCCGCGGACCGGCACTTCGTGCGCGAAGCCGACATGCGTTACGCCGGACAATCGTTCGAATTGACGCTCGCATGCGGCGCTTCGTACGCGCACGCCGTCGCGGCCTTCCACGCCAAGCACGAGCGGCGTTACGGCTTCGCAGCGCCGGACGAAAGCGTGCAAATCGTGACGCTGCGCGTCATCGCGCTCGGAAGAACGCTGAAGCCGCCGCTGGACGCAGCCGCCTGCGCGGCTCCGCACGCGCCGCCCGCGCACGCGCTCATCGAACAACGCGCGGTGTGGGACGGTTCCGCGCTGCTGGATACCCGGGTCTTCGATCGCGCGCAACTGACGCCCGGAACGCAGCTCGCAGGACCCGCCGTGATCGAACAATACGATACGACCACGTACGTCGCACCCGGGTGGAACGGACGCGCCGATCCGTTCGGCAATCTCGCGCTCGAGGACGACGCAGGATGAATCGGATCACGGCCACGATCATCGCCTCTTCGCTCTCATACGCGAGCGAAGAGATGGGCATCGCGATCCGCAACGCGGCGTATTCGCCGAACATCAAAGAGCGGCTCGATCATTCGTGTGCGCTGCTGGACCGGCGCGGGCGCCTCATCGCGCAAGCGGAGCATATTCCCGTGCATCTCGGTTCCCTGCCGTGGGGACTACGGCGCACGCTCGACTGGCTCGCAGCGCGCGAATTGCACATGGCACCGGGCGAGCAATGGGTGGTCAACGACCCATATATCGCCGGAACGCATCTCAACGACGTCACCGTCATCCGACCGGTATTTTCCGAAGGCGAGTTAATCGCTTATGCGGCGAATAAAGCGCATCATGCGGACGTCGGGGGATCGGCGCCCGGCTCGATGCCGCCCGACGCGCGCGATCTTTTCTCCGAAGGGTTCATCGCACCGCCGATGCCGCTCGTCGCGCAGGACCGCATCCTGGTAGCGACGGTCGAACTTTTCCGTTCGAACTCGCGCACGCCGGACGCGCGCGGCGGCGACCTGCGCGCGCAAGTCGCCGGCAACGTTACGGGCGAACGCCGGCTGCTGGAACTGCTCTAGCGCTACGGAGCCCAAGCGTTCGAGGCCGCGACCGAGCGTGCGCTCGATGCGAGCGAGTTCCGCATGCGCGCCGCATTGCGGACGTTGCCCGACGGGGAAGCGAACGTCGCAGACGTGTTGGAAGACCGCAGCGGCGAGCCGTCGATACACCGTAAGCGTCGCATTCACACCGTCTTGTTTACAAGTTTCCTTGGCCGCGATGATAGGGTAAACAACTTATCGTCTATCGCGAGGTCCTCATGGTCGAATCGGAAGCAGCACATGAACGTGTACTTCA